>Ga0068877_10000016_pt1 | contig 155468 bp, 140 predicted proteins | sample NOAtaG_FD_66437 | JGI IMG/M metagenome (GOLD analysis project Ga0068877, IMG submission 66437) | Freshwater lake microbial communities from Lake Erie, under a cyanobacterial bloom - NOAA_Erie_Diel6S_1000h metaG | ecosystem: Environmental > Aquatic > Freshwater > Lake | place: USA: Ohio, Lake...
AAGGCTCTCCGGCCGCGGTGACGATCATCCACCATCCGGATGTGCGGCGCATGCTCATGACCATGCGCGCGCTGACCGAGGGCGCGCGCGCCAGCGCCTATGTCGCGGCGGCGGCGGCGGATGCCGCGCATCATCACCCGGACGCCGCGGTGCGCGCCGACAACCAGGCCTTCTATGAATACATGGTGCCCATCGTCAAGGGGTTTTCCACCGAGATGAGCCTGGAGGTCACCTCCCTGGGCGTACAGGTGCACGGCGGCATGGGCTTCATCGAGGAAACCGGGGCGGCCCAGTACTACCGCGACGCGCGCATCCTTCCCATCTACGAGGGCACGACGGCGATCCAGGCCAACGACCTGGTCGGGCGCAAGACCGCGCGCGACGGCGGCAAGACCGCCCGGGCCATCATCGCGCAGATGCGCAAGACCGAAGCCGAACTGGCGGCGCGCAGCGCTGCCCGGCCGGCCGCCGCGGGCAGCGCGGACCTGGCCGCCTTGCGCGCCCAGTTCAATCTGGCGATCGCCGCCTTCGAGGACGCGGTGAGCTACGTGGCCGCCAACGCCAAGACCGACGTGCGCGCGGTCTATGCCGGCAGCGTCCCCTACCTGATGCTGGCCGGCAACGTGATCGGCGGCTGGAACATGGCGCGCGCCGCCCTGGTGGCGCAGGCGCGGGTGGTCGCGGGCGATACCGACCCCTTCTATGCCGCCAAGATCAAGACCGCGCGCTTCTATGCCGACCATATCCTTACCCGCTGCGTCGGATTGCGTGCGGCCATCGTCGGCGGCGCCGAAGGCGTGCTGGCGCTCGACGCAGAGCAATTCTGACCCGCGCGACCAACGCCGGCGCCTGAAGGCGACGGTCGCGCCCTGACACCGGATCGCGCATGCCGGCGAGTGTCCGCACCGAAAGCTTGCCCGAAAGGTTGCGCGGCCTGCCGCCGGCGATCGCGCGCGGCTGCCGGGTGCTGGTGCTGGGCAGTTTCCCGAGCCAGGCCTCGCTCGCTGCGCGGCAGTACTACGCCCATCCGCAGAACCGCTTCTGGACCATCATGGGGGAGATCCTCGCCTCCGACCTGCGCGCCCTGCCGTACCGGCGACGCATCGCGGCCGTCAATGCGGCCGGCATCGGCATCTGGGACGTATACGCTTCATGCCTGCGCGAGGGCAGCCTGGACGCGGCCATCCGCGAGCCGGCGTTCAACGACTTCGCATCGATCCGCCGCCGCGCACCCGGCATCGCCCGCGTATGCATGAACGGCGCTACCGCAGGCCGCGCCTTGCGCCACCTCGAGGCGCTCGGGTTCGAAACCCGCGTGCTGCCTTCGACCAGCCCGGCCAATGCCTCGCAGAGTCTTGAATTCAAGCTGGCGCGCTGGCGCGAGGCCCTGCAGTGAAGCGGCCGTTCGGCGAATTCTTCGGGCGCCGCAGATCCGCCGAAATCAGCCTGTCCGAAGAGGCGGGCATCCGCTTTCTGCATTTCGGCTCGGTATGGATACAGGGCGCCATGCGCATCGGCGACCCCTGGCGCCTCGAACTGGAATACACCCGCGAACTGTTCGCCGGCCTGCTGTTCCAGCCCGCCCCCGGAGCCTTCACCCTGGTCGGGCTGGGCGCGGCCTCCTGCACCAAGTTCGCGTGGAAACAGTTTCCCCGCGCGCGCGTGACCACGGTGGAACTCGATCCGGCCGTCATCGCCTGCGCCCGCGCCCATTTTGCGCTGCCGGCGGATTCCTCGCGGCTGCGCACCCTGTGCGCCGACGGCGCGACGTACATGCCGGCGCATGCCTCCTCATGCGACTACCTGATCGTCGATGCCTACGACGCCGCCGCCCGCGGGCCGGTGCTGGCCAGTCCGTCCTTCTTCACCGACTGCCGTGCCGCCCTGATGCACGGACGCGTGTCGGTGCTGGCGGTGAACCTGTTCGGCAAGCATCGTTCCTACAACGCCGCCATCGCCAACATCGACCGCGCCTTCGACGGGCGCATGCTGGTGTTGCCGGCCTCCGAGCGCGGCAACGTCATCGCCTTCGGCTTTGCAGGACCGCCGTTCGAGGCGTCCGTCGCCGACCTGCGCGCCCGCGCGCATGCCCTCAAGGAGGCGACCGGGCTGCAGTTCCCGAAGTTCCTGGCCGGCTATCGAGCCGCCAACCGCATCGAGGGCAGGACCTTCAGCGTCTGACGCCGGCCCGGACGAGCAGGAAAGCAAGCGGCGCCAGCAGGCAGAACATGCCCTGGCTCGCATAGGCGAACCCCCATGCGGCAGGGCTGGCGTTGCCGCCGGCCAGGTCGAGAATCCAGCCGAACATGGTGGGGGAGATGATGCCGGCGCCGAATCCCAGCGTCGAGTGCACCGCGAGCGTGATGCCGCGCTTGTCCGGCGCAGCCGCCGCGATGGTGCCGGCGGTGAGCGAGGATGAATCCGCCATCACCAGCATGGTGTAGACGGCCAGCAGGGTGGCCACCAGCAGCCATGGCAGCGAGGCAGTGAAGCCGACCATGGTGCTCGCCGCACCCGAGAGCAGCATGCAGGTGAGGATCAGGCGGACCCGGCCGAAGCGCATCGCCAGTTCGTTGCCGAGGATGGAGGATGGCATGCCGAGCAGGTTGATCACCGCGGCGGCCACCGCCGGCGCCACCGGCGGGGTTCCGCCCGACACGCTGGCGGCAAACACCAGGAAGGCCACCAGCCAGGAGCGGCTGCCCAACAGTTCCCAGCAGTGCGCGGTGTAGGCGAGGATGTAGCCCATCGCCGGCCGGTTGGCCAGCACCGGGCGGAAATCGAGCAGGGCGGTTTGCGGGCCGGTCGGGGCCGGACCGGCCGGCAGCGGCCTGATGCGCCACACCATCAACGCCGCCAGGAGCGGGCCCAGGCCGGTCATGGCGAAGGTGCCGCGCCAGCCTGCCAGCGGCATGATGACCAGCGGCAGCAGGAAGGAGACCGAGGCGCCTACCGTGAAGCTGGTGGTGTAGAAGGAGATGTAACGGCTCTGGCGCGGCCCGGCGACCCGGTCAGAGAGGATCTTCAGGCCCGGCATGTAGGTGCCGGCCAGGCCCATCCCGACGAAGGCCTGGAAGACCGCCGCGGTGAGGAAGTCGTGGGCGAGAAAGGCGAAGCCGAAGCTGCCGAGCGCCGCCAGCATGCAGGCGAAGATATGGATGCGGCGCGCGTCGATGCGGTCGGTGAGCGCGGTGAGCAGCGGCACGGCCAGCATGTAGCCGCCGAAATAGGCGCCGCTGACCACGCCGGCCTCGGTATTGCTCATCTGCCATTCCGCCTGCAGCGTGTTGAGCAGGGTCGGATAGGTGGCGTACCCGAGCATGGTGCCCACTTCCGCCGCGCACAGCCAGGCGGTAAAGCGCGCAGGCGAGCGGAATTGCATCAGGCCGTCCGGTGCCCGGACGGCGCGCGTTTCATGAGGAAAGCGCTAGGCATGCGCTGATTCTAGTCAAGGATCTCCCGTGTGACAGGCTGGGATTGCGCGCGGAAGCGCCCGCCGCTCCAGCCGGCGCAGATCGCCGATGCCGTGCGCGCCCTGCAGCACGTCGGCGCGCAGGTGCAACATGGCAACGTGCCGGGCCTCTTCGATGCGGCGGCGTTCCCAGCCGGCATCGCGATAGATCGCATAGTGCTCGGGCGAGAGGATCAGCATGGTGTTGGTGTACTGGCACATCTTAAGATTGCCCACCGCGATCAGCGAATTGGCCAGCGAGAAGGTGAGGTCTTGCGGCGTGCGGCGATCGGTTCCCGCTCGGCGTCGGTTTCGTCCTCGGCAAAGCAGAAGGTGTACTTGCCCGGGCCGCCCAAGGTCGCGCGGCCCAGTTGCCCCGGCACGCCGCCGCCGACGTTGCGGATGATCAGTTGCAGGGCGCGGCCGATGGTGGCGTTGGCGCGGTTGCCCTGGCCCAGCGCATTGCTGCCCCAGTTCATGCCGATGCGCCGCGCGATCGGCCCGTTGATCACGATCACGGGCCCCGGCAACGCGGGTCGTGCACAACAGGCCTTGCATGATGAAGATCGGGTCAAGCGCGGCCGCGACTGCCGCCGGCAACAACGGCATGATCAGGTAGCTGCGCGCTTCAGGTCTTGATCGCGTCCATGAAGCGGATGCGGATGCGCGACGGGTCGCGTTCGGTCACACCAGCGGGCGGCGCATTGTCGGTGCGCGCGCCGACGAACATCGGGCCGCAGCCCGTCAGCGCTTCACCGACGAGCGCATCGAAATGCGTTTCGTCTTCCGCCCAGGTACTGCGGGCAATGCCTGCGCCGCGCGCCATCGCCACCAGGTCCACCGTGGAGGCGGTGAGCGTGGCTTGCGAGCCGGTGATCTGGTAGGCGCCGTTGTCCCACACGAAGATCGCCAGGTTGGCGGGCCTGACGCTCGCCACCGTGCCCAGCGCGCCCAGTTGCATGAGCAGCGATCCGTCGCCCTCGAGCGCGATCACGCGGCGCTTCGGCTGCGCGATCGCCACGCCCAGCGCGATCGGGATGGCCAGGCCCATGCTGCCCAGCATGTAGAAGTTGTGCGCCCGCTGGCCGGCGGCCCACAGGTCGAAGTGGGTGTTCCCGATGCCGCCGACAACGGCTTCGTCGGCGAGCTTCGCGGTAAGGTGCCGGGTCAGCGCCGCGCGGTTCATCACGGCGGCGGATGCCCGGCCGAGGGTGCGGAAAAGCGTGTCTTGCATGATGCGTGCCTTCAGGCAGGTGCGCCGGCGCGGTTGGTCAGCAGGGGCGAAAGGATCATGGCGGCCTGGGCCTGCGTGGCGAAGGCCTGCTGGATCATGCGGTCGGCGACAAACTCCAGATCCTCACGGCGCTCGATGGCGAAATGCTCGATCCTGAGCGCCTCCAGGATCGGCCGCAAGGTACTGCACACGATGGCCTGGCCCAACTGGTGGTCGCCGAGCGTGCCGCGCTCGGACACCATCATCAGCAGCGGGATCTGGAACGGCAGCGCCAGCGAAGCCAGCACGTTGGGCAGGGTGGCGAAGCCGCTGGTCTGCATGAGGACGATGCCGCGCACGCCGGCCAGGTAGGCGCCGGAGACGATGCCGACTGCCTCTTCCTCGCGCGCCGGGTTGATGACGGTGAAGTACTCGTCGGCATGCAGGCGGCGGATCAGCGGGGCCAGCACCTTGTCCGGCACGTAGGTGACGAGGCTCACCTTGTTGGCCTTCAGGATGCGCACCACGGCGGCGTCCCAGGTGTCGGCGGCTGCAACCGCTTCTTGGATCATCGGGGCGTTTCCTGTTCACGAATGGCGCGGCAGACGCCGCGAAAGGCGAACATATGTTACCCGCGCCTAGGCTGGCCGCGTCCGGTGCGCGCGCAGGAACGAACGGATCTGCCGCACGGCCAGCGGAATGCGTTCCGCGGGGTCCTTCCAGGGAAACATGCTCACCTCCGCCTGCGGCGCCAGCAGCGCCGACTCCATCGCCACCGCGTACGGATGGGGCGGGCTGTCGTCCGGCAGGATCAGCACCGGCGTGCGGCACTCGCGCACGAAGTCGCGCGATACCGTGAAGACGAAGTCGGCGCGGGCACGGTACATATTGTGCAGGTAGGTCTCGATCGCGTCCATGCCGATTTCCGGCCGGCGCGCATGCAGCGCCGGGCCCCAGCCCTTGATGTTGGTTTCGAAGAACTGGTCCGGTTTTTCCGGGCGGTGGCCGCTGGGTTGCGCCAGCACCCCGGCGATCACCCGCCCAGGCGCACGCTTGATCAGGTTCCAGATGAACGGCCCGCCGATGCAAAAGCCCAGGACCAGAAATCTGTCCATGCCGAGGTGGTCCATCAGCGCCAGCTGGTCGTCGCTGCAGGCGTCCCACGGGCGGTCCGGCTCGAGCGGCCCGCTGGACTGGCCGCCCGCCGCATTGCGCAGATCCATGGTGACGCAGCGGTATTCGTCGCTGAAGGTTGCCACGGCGTCGAAGGGCGAAGCCGTACTGAAAAAGGCGACCGTCGAGTTGAGCCCGCCGCCTGGCAGGATCAACAGGGGCGGACCGGAGCCGGCCTCTTCATAGCGGATGCGCACGGACCCCTTTTCGAAAAACGGCATTGCGGTTCCTTGTCCCGCGTCGGCGGGCGGTTGGGTGGGTTGAATGAATCACGGATTATGCCGGTGGCGGGCGCGCCATCTCCTGCATGCCGCGGATGCGATCCTTGTCTGCTTTTGCCGGAAGCCCAGAGATTTTCCGCAGACAAGAACATGAGGTTGAAGAACGGCGGCTTCCAGCCAGCATCGCCGGTCGCCGGCGTTTCAATGGTCATTTCCCACATGCCAGGGGATAAATCCTGCGCGATCGGTGGGCGGCCGGCGTTGGCGCGCGAAACCGCATGCGTGCCGGCCCGCAATCGGCGCCTCGGTTCGGGATGCGTTAATCTATGCGCCTGGATGCCGGTTCGCGGCCCTACAGGTACGCCCGCTGCGCATCTCGGCGGCGATGCAGCCTGCGGTGCATGCCGGCAGACCCTCATGACCACAAGAAACGGGAGACAGCATGAAGAATCGAATGTTCAGGTGGGTCGCGGTCCTTTCCGCGGCGCTGTTGGTCGCGGCGGCCGGGCCTGCCGGCTCGCAGCAAAAATTCACCATCAAGCTCGGCTTCGTCACGCCGGAGAACCCCCAGGACCCCTACGCGGCCGGCGCCATTTTCTTCAAGCAGACCGTGGAGCGGCAGTCGGGTGGGCGCATCGAGGTGCAGCTGTTCCCCAACCGCCAGATCGGCGACGAGAAACCGATGCTCGAAGGGCTGCGCTTCGGGACGGTCGACGCGGCGGTCATCACCAATGCGGTGATCGGGCAGATCGAGCCGGCCTTCCAGGTCAACGACCTGCCTTTCCTGTACCGTGACGAAGCGCAGGCGCACAAGGTGCTCGACGGCAAGGTCGGCCAGCTGCTGGCCAAGAAACTCGAGGCCAAGGGCATCATTTCGCTGGCCTATATGGAGGGCGGTTTCCGCCACATGCTCAACAACGTGCGCCCGGTCAACAAGCCGGAGGACGTCAAGGGCGTGAAATACCGCGTGATGCAGAACCCGGTCTACATCGAGATGTTCTCCTCGCTGGGCGGCAATGCGGTGCCCATGGCCTGGGGCGAGACCTATACCGCGGTCCAGCAGGGCACGGTGGACGGCCTGGAACTGCCGATCGGGCCCACCGATTCGCTCAAGGCCAACGAGATCGCCAAGTTCATGTCGCTGACCAACCACACCTATTCGATGATCGCCCTGCTGATGTCGAAGAAGACCTATGACAAGCTGCCGGCCGACCTCAAGGCCATCGTGCGCGAGGCCGGCAAGAGCGCGCTCGGGCCGCAGCGGGCGGCCACCGCCGCCAATGCCAAGATGCTGCTGGTCGGCCTGGAAAAGAAGGGCCTCAAGATCAACACCGTTGCCGACATGGCGCCCTTCCGCAATGCGGTGCGGCCGATGTACAAGAAGTTCGAGCCGGCTATCGGCGCCGACGTGATGAACGAGGTGTTGGCTGCCGTCAAGTAGGTTCGGTGCGGCGGGTGCGGCGGCATGCCGCCGCACCCGCCGCATGTGCAACCCTCGATGCCTGCCACCTGGTGCGCGCACTGGTACGCTTCAACCACGCTGCCGCCCGCGTCATCAAGGCGCTGGTAGTGGTGATGGTCATCGTCATGCTGGGTGTGCTCACCGCGCAGATTTTCCTGCGCTACCTGTTCAACATCGCCTTGAGCTGGAGCGAGGAGCTGGCGCTGGCGCTGACCACCTGGACGGTGCTCCTGATGGCCGCGCTGGGGGTGAAGGAATCGTTTCACGTGCGCATGGCGCTCCTGGTGCGGCGCCTGCCGCCCGGCTTGCGCCTGCGCGCCGAGCAGGCGATCAGCCTCGCCACGGCCGTGGCGGGGGGCTTCATCGCCTGGTCGGGGTGGGCCTATTTCGTCGACACGCGCGGCATGACCTCGGCGGCCATGGGCTATCCGAACGAGTTGTTGCACGCCTCCGCGATGGTGTGCGGGGTGCTGATCGCGCTGTTCGCCCTGGAGGCCATGCTGGAAGGCCGCATCCCGGTCGACGAAGGCCAGGGCGAATGAGTTGACCGCCACCGCCTGGATCCTGTCGGCAGGCTTCGCGGCGCTGCTCGTCACCGGTTTCCCGTTCGCCATCGCGCTGGTGCTGACCACCGCCGCGGCGCTGCTGGTGGCCGATATCGACCTGATCCTGCTGTCGCAGACCCTGATCGCCTCCACCCAGTCTTTCAGCCTGCTGGCGATTCCGTTTTTCATGCTGGCCGGCGAGATCATGAGCGCCGGCGGGCTGTCGAACAAGCTGATCGGCGTGGCCAACGTGCTGGTGCGCCATCTGCCCGGCGGCATGGGCCATGTGACGGTGCTGTCCGCGTGTATTTTCGCGGCGATCTCCGGCTCGGCGCCGGCGACCACCGCCGCCATCGGCTCGATCATGATCCCCGCCATGGTGTCCAAGGGTTACGGCAAGGGATTCGCCACCGCGCTGGCGGTGAGCGCCGGCGTGCTGGGCCCGCTGATTCCGCCCTCGATCGCCGGCGTGATCTGGGGCGTGATCGCCGAACAGTCGATCGCGCGCCTGTTCATGGCCGGGGTCGGCCCCGGCCTGCTGCTGGCGGCCGGCCTGATGGTCATCACCTGGGTGCATGCCTTGAAGCACGACATACCGCGCGAGCGGCGCGCCACCTTTGGCGAGATCCTCGCCGCGCTGCGCAGCGGGGTGTGGGCGCTGGCCGCGCCGGTGATCGTGCTGGGCGGCATCTACGGCGGCGTGTTCACGCCCACCGAGGCGGCGATCGTCTCGTGCGTCTACAGCCTGCTGGTGGGCGTGTTCATCGAGAAGAAGATGCGCTTCGCGGATCTGCCGGCGCTCGCGGTCAACGCCATGCGCATCACCGCCATGGTGATGTTCATCGTCGCCGCCTCCGCAGGTTTCGGCTGGCTGGTGGCGCAGGGGCAGTTCGCGGCGAAACTCGCCGGCTGGCTTTCGCAGGGCATCAGCGAGCGCTGGCTGATGCTGCTGGTGGTGAACCTGTTCCTTTTCGTGATCTGCTCGGTGATGGACGAGATCGCGGTGATGGTGATCCTCGGGCCGCTGTTCATCGCGCTGGCCTCCAAGTTCGGCATCGACCCGATCCACTTCGGCGCCATCATCGTCACCAATGTGGCCATCGGCATGGCGGCGCCGCCGATCGGCTACTGCCTGTTCGTGGGCATGTCCATTTCAGGCCTGTCGCTGGCCGCGGTGGCGCGCGCGATCTGGCCGATGATCGTCTTGATGTTGATCGTGCTGATGCTCACCACCTACGTGCCGGCATTCTCGCTCTGGCTGCCGGGGCTGGTGTATCGCTAGGGCGCCGACGCCGGCGGCGGCTTGCGCCGCGGCCGATCCCGGCATTAAGATTGAGCGGTCCGCGGGCGGACCGCACGGTGGCCCGCGCACCATGAACGCGGAAACAGGGAGACCCGAAGCCATGATGATCGAAGTGCTCGAACCGCAAGGTCAGATACAGAAACTCGCGCCGCTGCAGATGAACGCGGTGCCGCCGCTGGCCGGCAAGCGCATCGGCATACTCGACAACGTCAAGCCGAATTTCCGGCTGCTGGCCACCCTGTCGGCGGAGAAGCTGCGCGCCGAATTCGGCGCCGCCAGCATCGAGTATTTCAGCAAGGACAACGCCGCCGTGGGCGCGACGGCCGAAACGCTCGACAAGATCGCCCATTCGACCGACATCGTCCTGACCGGCTCGGCCGACTGAGGGTCCTGCTCGTCGTGGAGTCTCCACGACCTGTCCGAGCTGGAGCGCCGCGGCGTCCCGACCGTGGTGCTGACCTCCTCCGCCTTCTACGCGAAGGCCCTCTATGACGGCCGCACGCTCGGCGTGCCCGAGCCGCGCCTGGCTGTGTTCAAGCATCCGCTCGGCGGGCTGACCGAGGCGCAGGTCGCCGAACGCGCCGAAGCCATGTATCCCAGCCTCACCGAGGCGCTCGCGCGCACGCCGCCGCCGCCGGCCAAGCCGCCCGTGGCCGTCGCCCAGCGCGTGACCGCGCCGGCCGATCCGGCCGAGTTGCAGGCGTGGTACGCCGAGCGGCGCTGGAGCGAAGGGTTTCCCGTCATCGCGCCGACGCCGGAGGCGGTGGCGCGGATGGTGGCCGGCGCCGGCCGGCCCGGCACCGATTTCGTCGGCGTGGTGCCGCCGCGCGGCGGCGTGGCCACGGTCGAGCAGGTCGCCGTCAACGCGGTGATGGCCGGCTGCCGCCCGCAGCACATGCCGGTGCTCATCACTGCGCTCGAGGCGATGCTTGAGCCGCAGTTCAATCTCGCGGCGCTGCAGGCCACCACCCATCCGGTCGCGCCGCTGGTGATCGTGCACGGCCCGATCGCCGCGCGCCTGGGCATCAACGCGGGGGCCGGCGCGTTCGGGCCGAGCGCCATGGCCAACGCGGTGATCGGCCGGGCGATCCGGCTGATCCTGTGGAACATCGGCGGTGCCCTGCCGGGCGATGTCGACCGCTCCACCCAGGGCGCGCCCAGCAAGTTCAGCTTCTGCATCGCCGAGAACGTCGCCGAATCGCCGTGGGGCTCGTTCGTCACCGATCGCGGTCTTGCCGCCGATGCCAGCGCCGTCACCGTCTACGGCGGCGAGCCGCCGCACAACATCAACGACCACGAACACGGCGACCCCGAGGGTCTGTTGCGGGTGGCGGGCGACGTGTTCAAGGAACTCGGTCACAACACCTGGTTCCTCGCCTGGCAGGGCCGCAAGGAACTGCTGCTGGTGCTGGGCCCGGAGCATGCGGCCAGCATCGCCAGCACCGGCTGGTCGCGGCAGCAGGTGCAGGCCTTCCTGTTCAAGGCCATGAGCCGCAAGCGCTCGGAACTGGTCATCGGCGGCATGTACGGCATGCGCGACTGGCCGCCGGAGATCGACCGCCTGCCGATGGATGCGCTGATCGCACCGGTGCCTTCGCCCGAGGACATCCTGATCGTGGTGGTGGGCGGTACCGGCAAGCATTCGGCGGCGCTGCCGAGCTTCGGCCCGACCGTGTCGGTGACGCGGCTGATTCCCGGGGCCTGAATCTCCGCCGCCTGGGCCGCCACGCCATCTGTGCCGATGGCGTGGTCGGTGTGCGCCCGCCAGGGCATCGCGGCTCCGGCGGCAAGTCAGGACGCTTCCGGCCACACCTCGAATCGCGCGGTATCGGCACGGTACGCGCGCACTTCGCCGCTGTCGATGTGATACACCCACCCATGGATGGCGAGGCGCTGTTCAGCCAGCGCCCGGCGCACCGACGGATGCGTCGCCAGGTTGTCGATCTGGTTTAGCACGTTGAGTTCGGTCAGGGTGCGCAACTGCGCCTCCTCCGGCATGGGCGGATGCTCTTCCAGCAACTTGCGGCGGGCCTGCGCGCCGAAGCGCGACCAGCGCGCGACCGCCGGCAATTCGGCCAGATGCTCCGGGTGCAGCAGCGCCTTGACCACGCCGCAGTCGGTATGGCCGCATATGATCACGTGCTGCACTCTGAGGACGGCGACCGCGTACTCGATGCTGGCCGATACGCCAACCGATTCTTCGCTGTAGATCGGCACGAGATTGCCCGGATTGCGTTCCACAAACAGGCGGCCCGGCCCGGCCTGCGTGATCAGGGCCGGCACCACGCGCGAGTCGGCGCAGGTCAGGAACAGGGCATCGGGATGCTGCGCCGTGGCCAGCTGCCTGAACTGCGCCTGGCGCGCCGGAAACACATGCCGGCGAAATTCCAGCACGCCCGCCCTGAGCGCATCGGCGAACGTATCGCCCGCCGGCTTGGCGTGGTCGTCACACATGCGCCGTCCGACCGTCCTGGTCCAGCGCCGCGGCGAGCACGCGCGCCACGTGCACCGCCTCGCGCCTTGCCCCATCGGCAATCTGATGTCGGCAACTGGTTCCGTCGGCCACGATCAGCGTATCCGCATCCGCCTTGCGCACCGCGGGCAGCAGGGCCAGTTCGCCCATCTTCATCGAAGCTTCGTAGTGTTCGTAGCCGAAGCTGCCGGCCATGCCGCAGCAGGACGACTCGATCAGTTCCACCTTGAGATCGGGCACCAGGGCCAGCACTTTCTGGATCGGGCTCACCGCATCGAAGGCCTTCTGATGACAGTGGCCGTGCAGCAGGGCCTTTTTTTGCGGCAGCGCTCCGAACCTTGCCTTGAAGCGGCCGGCGTCGATTTCGCGGGCGATGAATTCCTCGAGCGTGAAGGACTCCAGCGCCAGGCGGCCGGCTTCCTCGCCCAGGTTCATGGACAGGAATTCGTCGCGCAGCGAAAACAGGCACGAAGGTTCGAGGCCGACCACGACAGCGCCTTTGTCCACCCGCGGCATGAGGTGCTCGAGTGCGCGTCTGGCCTCGGCGCGCGCTTCATCGACCTGCCCGGTGGACAGGTAGGTGCGGCCGCAGCACAGCGGGCGTTCGCCCGGCGGCGCGCTCAAGGCCACCGTGTAGCCGGCTGCTTCGAGCACCCGTTTCGCGGCGGCAAGATTCTCGGGCTCGAAGTAGTTGTTGAAGGTGTCCAGCCACAGGATCACCTCGCCCGAAATGGGGTCTGACCCCATTTTCTTGAAGGGGCGACGGGCCCAGCGCGGCAGCGTGCGCCGGGCGGAAAAGCCGGTGACCTTTTCGGACAGCGTGGCCAGGCCCGGGACGCGGTCGCGCAGGTTCATCGCCCAGCCGAAACTCGAGGCCAGCGGCGCGTAGCGCGGCAGGTTGGCGATGAGCCTGTCCCCGAGCGTGAGGCCGTGCTTGCGGTTGTAGTGGTGGAGATGCTCGATCTTCATCTTCGCCATGTCCACGCCGGTGGGGCAGTCGCGCCTGCAGCCTTTGCAGGAGACGCACAATTCGAGCGCGTCATGCACTTCCTGCGAGGCGATGCCGGCATCGCCCAATTGGCCGGAGAGGGCCATGCGCAGCGTGTTGGCGCGGCCGCGCGTGAGGTGCTGCTCGTCCCTGGTGGCCCGGTAGCTCGGGCACATGGTGCCGGCGTCGAACTTGCGGCAGTGGCCGTTGTTGTTGCACATGTCCACCGCCTTGGCCAGGCCCTGGGCGGGGTCGTGGCCGGTGCCGGGCGCGGTCTCCACGCCTGTCAGCGGGTCGCGCTGGACGTCATGCACGCTCCAGTCCAGCGCGGTCTTCAAGTCCTGCACCCGGTGGCCAGGCTTGAAGCGGAACAGCGTGGCGTCGTCCATCTTCGGCGTGTCGATGATCTTGCCGGGGTTGAACAGACAGGTGGGGTCGAACAGGTTCTTGATCTCGCGGAAGGCATGGTAGAGCCTTGGGCCGAATTGCCATTCCACCCACTCGCCGCGGCACAGCCCGTCGCCGTGCTCGCCGGAGTACGCGCCCTTGTACTCGCGCACCAGGGCACTGGCCTCCTCGGCGATGGCGCGCATCTTCGCGGCGCCGCCCGCGTTGCCGGGGCGGCGCATGTCGAGGATCGGGCGCACATGCAGCGTGCCCACCGACGCGTGCGCATACCAGGTGCCTTCGGTGCCGTTCTTGCGGAACACCTCGGTGAGCCGGGCGGTGTAGTCGGCCAGGTGCTGCAGAGGCACGGCGCAGTCCTCGATGAAAGACACCGGCTTGCCGTCGCCCTTCATGCTCATCATGATGTTCAGCCCGGCCTTGCGTACTTCCCATAGCGCCTTCTGCGGGCCTTCTTCAGGCATTTCCACCACACTGCCGGGCAGGCCCAGGTCGGCCATCAGCTCGACCAGCTGCTTCAGCCTGGCCAGTTGTTCGCCGCGCTCCTCGCCGGCGAATTCCACCAGCAGGATGGCCTGCGGACCGCCGCGACTCATGTCGATCAGCGCGCGGTCGATCACCGGACGGAAGGCAGGATTCCCGCGTGCCAGGTCGATCATGGTTCGGTCGACCAGTTCCACCGCCACCGGTTTCAGCTTGACGATGTGCTGCGCCGTCTCCATCGCCTTGTAGAAGGTCGGGAAGTTCACCACGCCCAGCGTCTTGGCCTTCGGAAGTGGCGCGAGCTTCAGGGTGATCCTCCGCGTATACGCCAGCGTGCCTTCCGAGCCCACCAGCAGGTGCGCCAGATTCACGCTGTTGTCGGGCGTGTAGGGGCGCTCCGACATGGGGTGGAACACGTCGAGGTTGTAGCCGCCCACCCGGCGCAGCACGCGCGGCCACATGCGCTCCATCTCGTCTGACTCGCGCGTGCCGATGTTGAAGAGTTCCGAGACGATGCCGCTCATGCGCGGCGACAACTTGTTGTTGGAATCCGCGCCGAAGTGGCCGAAATGCTCTTCGCTGCCGTCGGCCAGAAAGGCGTCGATGGCCAGCACGTTGTGCACCATGTTGCCGTAGTGGATGGATCGGCTGCCGCAGGAGTTGTTGCCGGCCATGCCGCCCAGCGTGGCCTGCGCGCCGGTCGACACATCCACCGGGTACCACAGGCCGTGCGGCTTGAGCCAGGCATTGAGGTGATCCAGCACCATGCCGGGCTGCACGGTCACCGTCATGGCCTCGCGGTCGAAGGCGACCACCTGGTTCAGGTACTTGCTGTTGTCGAGGACCAGGCATTCGCCCACGGTCTGGCCGCATTGCGAGGTGCCGCCGCCGCGCGGCAACACCGGCACGCCGAGGTCGCGCGCGATCGCCAGCGCCATGCGCACATCCTCATCGGTCTTCGGGAGTGCCACGCCGACCGGCTCGATCTGGTAGATCGACGCATCGGTGGAGTAACGTGCTCGCGAGGCGGCGTCGAACAGGATCTCGCAGTCGGTGTAGCGCTTGAGCAGGCCGCCCAGTTTGCTGCGGTGGAGAATCGCGCCCGATGCGACGGGCTTGAAGGCATCTCGGGACAAGGGGGCGTTCATCTTCAGCCGATCGTTTGCCGCGCGCCGCGCGGCGGGTTGCTAGTCTTCCTGAGCCGCCTCTTCGGCCTGGCGGATGGCGTCCAGGATGGTGTGCGGTTCGTGCGCGCCCGAGAGCGCCACACGGCGATTGAAGATGAAGAAGGGCACGCCTTCCACGCCCATGCCGCGCGCCTCCTCGTCGGCGCCGCGCACTTCCTCGATGGCACCGGGGTCGTCCAGGCGCGCTTCCACGGCGGCCCGCGGCAGGCCGGCTTCCACCGCGATGTCGATCAGGTTCTGGCGGCGGGTGAGGTTGACGTTGTCGACGAAGTAGGCGTTGAAGAAGGCCTCGACCACGCGGTCCTGGGCCTCGCCGGGTTCGGCCAGGTCGATCAGGCTGTGCGCCGCCAGGGAGTTGGGCTGCTGCTCGATGCCGTCGAAATCCATTTCCAGGCCTTCATCGGCGCCCACCTGCGCGACGCGCTTGTAGTTGGCGCCGCCGTTGGGGCCGAACTTGCGGCGGATGTATTCCTGGCGCGGAATACCCTCCGCCGGCAGGTCGGGATTGAGCTGGAAGGGGCGCCAGCGGATTTCCGGCGGCGGCTCGTCCGGGTTGTCGATGGCGTATTGCTCCAGCGCCTGCTCGAGCCGGCGCTTGCCGATGTAGCACCACGGGCAGACAACGTCGGAAATGATGTCGATGGTCAGGGGCATGGCATTTACTCGAGGAAGGTGGCGTAGAGCCAGGCGGTGACCGCCCAGGCGGAGATGGCCCACACGGCCGCGTTGAGAAGGTTGTTAAAGACCTTGATGCTGCGCGGCAGTTCGCGCTCGACGCTCGCGGGGTGGCGGCTGGTGAACAGCCAGGCGAAAGGAGGGATGAGGGGTTTCATGTCAGGCTGCCGCGTCCTGGGGGCGCGCTGCAAGCTCCGCCATCAGGGTACGCCGTTTGTTGTGGAGATGGGTTTCAAGGAGCGCGCGCAAGGCGGGACCGTTGCGCGCTTCCAGCAATTTGAGCATGTCAGCATGTTCCGCCACCGCCTGGTCCCAGCGCTCGGTGGTAAGGTTGGAACGATAGCGGGTCGCGAACACGCGGGTGTTGAGGCGCTCGAAGGTTTCCGCCAGCACCGGGTTCCGCGCGGCGGCCATGATGCGTGCATGGATCTGCATGTTGGCGCTGAAGTAACCGGGCAGGTCGCGACGCGCGTGGCTGGCCAGTATGTCGTACTGCAGGGCGCGGATTTCCGCCAGTTCGGCGTCCGTGACGTTCTGCGCCGCCAGTTCGCCGGCCAGGCCTTCCAGGGCGGCGATCACCTTGAAGGTGGCCTCGACCTGCTCGGGTTCGAGGCGCGCCACCACCGCGCCGCGGTTGGGCAGCAATTCCACCAGGCCGATGCCGGCCAGCATCTTGAAGGCTTCGCGCAGCGGGGTGCGCGAGACCTCGAGTTTTTCGGAGAGCACGCGCTCGTTCAGGCGCGCGCCGGGCGGCAGTTCGCCCTCGATGATCATGGCCTTCAGCCGTGCCGAAACCTCCGCATGCCGGGCAGAGCGGTCGAAGCTGGTCACGGTGGCGTCAGTCATGCCGGTATTGTATGCAAAATCATGCAAAAGTCAATGCATCAGACATAAGTACGGCATTGACAAGGGGGCACAGTCGATGTAAATTGCATACAAAATAGTTGAATGTGGCTGTCGTCACTGCCTGAGAGACCCTTCGGAGAGCTTCATGTTCAAATACAGCAACGCCAAGTCCGGCCGTCATTTCCTGCAGATTCCCGGCCCCACCAACGTGCCGGACCGCATCCTGCGCGCCATCGACCGGCCCACCATCGACCATCGCGGTCCCGAATTCGGCGTGCTGGGCAGGAAGTGCCTGGCCGGCATGCAGGCGATTTTCCAGACCACGCAGCCGGTGGTGATCTACCCCGCCTCCGGCACCGGCGCGTGGGAGGCGGCGCTGGTCAATACGCTTTCGCCGGGCGATGCGGTGCTCATGTACGAGTCGGGCCACTTCGCCACCCTGTGGAAGAACATCGCCGTGAAAATGGGATTCAAGCCCGAATTCATCGAGGGGGACTGGCGCCACGGCGCCGTGCCCGAGGCGATCGAGGCGCGCCTCGCGGAAGACAAGGCGCACACCATCAAGGCGGTGGCGGTGGTGCATAACGAAACCTCCACCGGTTGCGTCTCGCGCATCCCCGAGATCCGTGCCGCGATCGACCGTGCCGGGCACCCGGCGCTGCTCCTGGTCGACACGGTCTCCTCGATCGGCTCGCTCGAATACAAGCACGACGCGTGGGGCGCGGACGTCACCGTCGGCGGCTCGCAAAAGGGGCTGATGCTGCCGCCCGGCATGTCCTTCAACGCCATCTCGGCCAAGGCGCTGGCGGCGGCGAAGAATTCGAAGTCGCTCAAGTCGTTCTGGGGCTGGGAGGAAATGATCAGCATCAACAAGAACGGCTACTTTCCCTATACGCCCAACACCAACCTGCTCTACGGGCTTTCGGAGGCCATCGAGATGCTGGTCGAGGAAGAGGGCCTGGAGAACGTGTTCGCGCGCCATCACCGTTTCGGCGAAGCGACCCGCCGCGCGGTGCGCCACTGGGCGCAGGGCGGCGCGATGGAAATCCTCTGCCAGGACGAGCGCGAGCATTCCGACGCGCTCACCGCCGTGCTGCTCACGCAGGGCCACAACGCCGACGCGTTGCGCCGCGTCATCCTCGAGAACTTCGACATGTCGCTCGGCCAGGGCCTCGGCGAGGTGAGCGGCAGGGTCTTCCGCATCGGCCATCTGGGCGACTTCAACGACCTCACGCTGATGGGCACGCTCGCGGGTGTCGAGATGGGCTTCGAGGTCGCAGGCATCCCTTACAGGAAGGGTGGCGCGCAGGCGGCCATGGATTACCTGGCCGAGTGCGCGAAAAAGCCGGCGTTGAAGGCGGCGGCCTGAATCCGCATGGCCGCGCAGCGTGCCACGGGCAGGCCGGCCGTGGCAAGACGTTCCGGTATCCTGGTGCGTGTTAGTCCGGACGATGATCAGGTCGAGGCCGCCCTCGAGGCATTCGCCCGAGGGACGGATTTCGCAGATGCCCTGCATGTCGCTTCGAGCCGCGATGCGGTCGAGGCCGATTGGGTTACATTCGCGCCTCACCACAACGACGGCGGGGAGCGGCAGCTTGGAGGATCGCGCGACACTCTTGTCGGTGCGTGGCGTCGGGGTTCGCTTCGGCGGCATCGTCGCGCTTGATTCCGTGAGTCTTGATGTGCCGCGCGGCATCGTCTGCGGACTCATCGGCCCGAACGGTGCCGGCAAGACCACGCTGTTCAATTGTCTGTCGCGCCTCTACGAACCGAGCGTCGGCGACATCCTGCTCGACGGCCGGTCCATCCTCAAGCAACCGGTGCATGCCATGGCCGGGCTGGGTATCGGCCGTACCTTTCAGAACCTAGCGATGTTCCGCACCCTTTCGGTCCGGCGCAACATCATGGTCGGCGCGCACAGCGGTTCGCGGGCGGGCTTTCTAGCCAGCGCCTTGCGCCTGCCGCGTGTCAAGGCCGAGGAGACGCGGCTGGCGTCCGAGGCCGACCGCATTCTCGAACTTCTCGATCTCGTCTCCGTGGCGGAGCGTCCGGCCGGCGATTTGCCGTTCGGCATACAGAAGCGGGTGGAACTCGGTCGTGCGCTGGCGTCGCGCCCCAGGTTGCTGTTGCTCGACGAACCGGCGGCAGGTCTGAACCATGAAGAACTCTCCGGCCTGGCTGAGACCATCATCAACCTGCGCAACAGCCTTGGACTGACCGTACTGCTGGTGGAGCATCACGTGAGCCTGGTGATGGCGGTGTCAGACCATGTCGTCGCGCTCAATTTCGGCCGCAAGATCGCCGAGGGTAGCCCGGCGGACATCCAGGCCCACCCCGAGGTGATCGCCGCATATCTCGGCGCGCCGCGTGACAAAGCGGAGCCCCATGGCGCGGCTGCTTGAGGTGCGCGGCCTTACGGCCTTCTACGGCGAAACGCAGGCCCTGTTCGGCATCGACTTCGACCTCGAGGAGGGCGGCATCACGGCGCTGCTGGGTGCCAACGGCGCGGGCAAGACAACCACGCTGCGCGCCTTGTGCGGGGCGGTGAAGATGCGCGGCAGCGTGCGCTTCGCCGACCAGGCCATCGAAGGTCGCGCCACCGAAGACATCGCGCGCATGGGCGTGGCGCATGTGCCGGATGGCCGCGGCACCTTCAGCGCCCTGACGGTCGAGGAGAACCTGAAGCTGGGCGCCTATACCCGGCGCGACCGCGCGGGCGTGGCGGCGGACATGAAGCGCATGTATGCGCGCTTTCCGCGCCTGAAGGAGCGCCGCGCACAGCAGGCCGGCACCCTGTCGGGCGGCGAGCAGCAGATGCTGGCCATCAGCCGCGCCCTCATGCTGCGCCCGCGCCTGCTTCTGCTTGACGAGCCGAGCTTCGGCCTGGCGCCGCTGATGGTGGGCGAGATCTTCGCCATCCTGGGCGAGATCAACAGGGAGGAGGGCGTATCGATGCTGCTTGTGGAACAAAACGCGTCGCTCGCGCTCGAACTGGCGGGCCATGCGTACCTGCTGGAAACCGGTGCGATCGCGCTGTCCGGCCCGAGCGCCGCGCTGCGCCGCGACGAGACGGTGCGCAAGGCCTACCTGGGGTATTGAATGCGCACAGCCACACGCATCTGGAGCCGCACGCCATGGAAGCGCTGATCCAGCAGGTGGTCGCCGGGCTTGCCAACGGCGGCATCTACGCCTCGATGGGGCTGGCCCTGGTGATGATCTACCAGTCCACCCACCACATCAATTTCGCCCAGGGCGAAATGGCGATGTTCTCCACCTTCATCGCCTGGGCGCTGCTGCAGGCGGGCTGGCCCTACTGGGGCGCCTTTGGCGCCACGGTGCTGATCTCCTTCGCGGGCGGGCTGGCTATCCAGCGCATCATCCTGAAGCCGGTCGAGAAGGCCCCGGTGCTGACCAACGTGATCGTCTTCATTGGCCTTCTGGTGATTTTCAATTCGCTCGCCGGGTGGATCTTCGATCACACCATCAAGCCTTTTCCGAGCCCTTTTCCCAAGTTCACCGGCGCGGGCAAGCTGATCTCCGGGCATGATCTCGGGTCGATCGCGGTCATGCTGGTGGTGCTGGCGCTGCTCTATTCCTTCCTGCGCTTCACCCCGGCGGGCCTGGCCATGCGGGCGGCGGCGCAGAACCCGGAGTCGGCGCGTCTGGTGGGCATACGCGTGTCCTGGATGCTGGGCGTGGGCTGGGGGCTGTCGGCCGCCATCGGCGCGGTGGCCGGCATGATGGTGGCGCCGGTGGTCTACCTCGACCCCAACATGATGGGCGGCATCCTGCTGTACGGCTTTGCCGCCGCGTTGCTGGGCGGCATCGACAACCCCTGGGGCGCGGTGATCGGCGGCTTCATCGTCGGCGTGCTGGAAAACCTGCTTGGCGCCTACGTGATCGGCACCGAACTCAAGCTTACCGTGGCGCTGGTCCTGATCGTGACCTTCCTCACCATCAAGCCCAACGGCCTGTTCGGCAAGGCCGTGGTGACGCGGGTATGACCGGGACGTCCGCAACGGTAGTGCCCAGGGCCGGCCTGCCCAAGCCTGTCATCCTCGCCCTGGCGCTGGCAGGCCTCGCGCTGATTTTCATCGCCCCCTTCCTGGTCAAGAACTACCGCGTATTCCAGTTCAACCTGGTGCTGATCTATGCGGTGGCCATCCTGGGCCTCAACATCCTGACCGGTTACAACGGCCAGATATCGCTCGGGCATAGCGCTTTCTACGCCATTGGCGCCTACTGCGCGGCGATCCTGATGGACCGCTATGAATGGGCCTACTGGGCCACCATCGCCCCGGCGGCGGTGATCTGTTTCGGGGTGGGCGCCCTGATGGGTTTTCCGGCGCTGCGCCTGGGCGGCCACTACCTGGCGCTCGCTACCCTGGCGCTGGCCCTGGCCACGCCACAGCTGCTCAAGTACAAGAAGATCGAGGGGCTCACCGGCGGGGTGCAGGGCATTGTGCTGAACAAGCCCGATCCGCCGTTCACCTTCGAGCTGTTCGGCAGTGCGCTCAACCAGGATCGCTGGCTGTACTTCATGAGCCTGGCGCTCACGCTCGTGATGTTCCTCATTGCCTGGAACCTGCTACGCGGGCGGGTGGGCCGCGCACTCATCGCCATCCGCGACCATCCCGTCGCCGCGGCCGCCATGGGTGTCAACCTGCCGGTCTACAAGTCGCTTGCGTTCGGCGTGTCCGCTGCGTTTACCGGCGTGGCCGGCGCGATGGGCGCGGTGGTGGTGGCTTTTGTCGCGCCGGACAGTTTTTCGTCCTTTCTTTCCATCACTTTCCTGGTGGGAGTGGTGGTGGGCGGTCTGGGGTCGATTTCCGGAGCGATCTTCGGCGCCGTTTTCATCCAGTTCGTGCCCAACATCGCCGACCACATTTCCAAGTCCGCCCCGTGGGCCATCTATGGGGTGTTCCTGATCGTGTTCATGTATGTGATGCCGGGCGGGGTCGCCGCGCTCGCGCACAAGCTGCTGCAACGCATGAAGTCCGCCTCCTGAGCGAGGCCGAATCGTCACCCCGCTGTCAAAGGAGCGCATCATGAGACAAAGCCAACGCAGGTTCCTGGTCAAACTCGGTATCGTGGCCACCGTAGCGGCCATCGCGGCCGCTGGCGGAGGCGCGGCCTTCGCGCAGGCCAAAAAATATGACGCGGGAGCCAATGACCGCGAAATCAAGATCGGTCATATCGGGCCTTATTCCGGCCCGGCCTCCGCCTATGGCGCGATCGGCAAGGCCATCGGCGCGTACTTCGAGAAGGTCAACGCCGAGGGCGGCATCAACGGGCGCAAAATCAAGTACCTGACCCAGGACGACGGCTACAACCCTGCCAAGACCGTCGAGATGACCCGCAAGCTGGTCGAAGAGGAAGAGGTGCTGCTGGTGTTCAACCCGCTTGGCACGCCGCCGAACTCCGCGATCCACAAGTACATGAACCAGAAGAAGGTGCCGCAACTGTTCGTGGCCACCGGCGCCTCGAAGTGGGGTGACCCGAGGAACTTCCCCTGGACCATGGGCTGGCAGCCCAACTACTTCTCGGAGGGCAGGATCTACGCTTCGCACCTGCTCGAGACCAAGCCGAATGGCAGGATCGGCATCCTCATGCAGAACGACGATTACGGCAAGGACTACGTCAACGGCTTCAAAGCCGGCCTGGGCGACAAGGCCAAGTCCATGATCCTCTCGGAAGTCACCTATGAGGTCACCGACCCGACGGTCGACAGCCAGATGGTCACCCTCAAGGCCTCGGGCGCGGACGTGTTCTTCAACGTCACCACGCCCAAGTTCGCGGCGCAGGCGATCAGGAAGGCCGCCGAGATCGGCTGGAACCCGGTGCACTATCTCAACAGCGTTTCCAACGCCGCAGGTTCGGTGATGATGGCCGCGGGCGCGCAAGCCGGTGTGGGCGTGATCTCGGCCTTTTATCTCAAGGACCCGACCGACCCCCAGTGGCAGAAATCCCCCGAATACGCCGAATGGCTCGCATGGATGAAGAAATTCCACCCGCAGGGCGACATCAAGGACAACTTCAACGTCTACGGCTACACGGTGGCGCAGACGCTGGTGCAGGTACTGAAGCAGGCCGGCAATGACCTTACCCGTGCCAACGTGATGAGGCAGGCTGCCAGTCTGGATATGACCCTGCCCATGCTGCTGCCGGGCGTGAAGATCAAGACCGGACCGGCGGATTTTTTCCCCATCGAGCAGGAGCAACTCGCGCGCTGGGACGGCAAGACCTGGGTGCTGTTCGGCAAGACCTACGGGCAGTAGGAGCGCGCGCGCCTCCTCATCTTTGCCCGCCAATTTGATATATTGTTATGACAAAGTAAACGGGGACGGAACGATCGTGCTTGGCGGCGTGCGGGTGCTGGCGGTGGAGCAGTACGGGGCGGGGCCCTTCGCCACGCAATTTCTGTCCGACATGGGCGCCGAGGTCATCAAGATCGAGAATCCCGGCGATGGCGGCGACATGGCACGCGGCGTCGGCCCGCACTGGCATGAAGGCCTGCCCGAGACCGCGCGGAGCGTGTTCTACCAGAGCCTGAACCGCGGCAAGAAGAGTCTGACGCTCAACCTCAACAGGCCGGAGGGCCGCGCGGTGTTCCGGCGCCTCGCCGCCCGGGCCGACGCGGTCACCAGCAACATGCGCGGCGATGTTCCGGCCAAGCTGGGCATCACCTACGAATCCCTGGCCGGCGTCAACCCCAGGATCGTATGCGCGCACCTGACCGGGTACGGCCGCGAGGGCGAGCGCGCCAAGTGGCCCGGTTACGACTACCTGATGCAGGCCGAAGCCGGCTACTTTTCGGTCACCGGCGAACCCGGCAGCGCGCCGGCGCGCGCGGGGCTGTCGCTGATCGACTTCATGACCGGCGCGGTATGCTCGATGGCCCTCCTGGCCGGCCTTCTCGAGGCGCGCTCGCGCGGCATCGGCCGCGACATCGATGTCAGTCTGTTCGATCTCGCGCTCTACAACCTCAACTATATCGGTCACTGGTACCTGAACAACCAGGCCATCACCGGACGTCTGCCGCGTTCCGCGCATGCCTCGCTTACGCCTTGCCAGAGCTACAGGACGAAAGATGGCTGGATCTTCATCATGTGCAACAAGGAAAAATTTTGGGGCGTCCTGTGCGACTGCATCGCCAAGCCGGAATGGAAGACCGACCCGCGCTTCGTCGATTTCAAGGCGCGCCTGGCGCATCGCGACCTGATCACTGAACTGCTTGATGAGGCGCTCTCGGCGCGCGGTACCGACGAATGGCTGGAGGTGTTCGCGGCCAAGGTGCCGTCCTCGCCGATCTACGACGTCAAGCAGGCGCTCGACAATCCCTGGGTGGCCAACAGCGACCGCATCCAGCACATCCCGGTGCAGGGGGGCGCGGACCTGCACCTGCTGGCCTCACCCATCCGCTACGCCGGAAGGCCGGCCAGCGGCCCGGCGCCGGCGCTGGGCGCGCATACCGACGACCTGCTGGCCGATGCCGGCATCGGTCCCGACGAGGCCGCGCGGCTGCGCGCCGCCGGCGTGATCTAGTGGCCAGCCGCGCAGCCCATGCGCCGCGCACGGGCGGCGCGCCGCAGTACGCCCTGCTGGCACAGGAACTCCTGCGCGGCATCGGCGCGGGCGACTATCCGGTCGGCTCCCTGCTGCCCACCGAGGCGGAGTTGTGCCGGCAGTTCTCGGTCAGCCGCATCACCGCACGGGCCGCGCTTAAGGAACTGCAGGCGCGCGGCATGGTCTCGCGCCGCGCCGGCATCGGGACACGGGTCGAGCAGGCCCAGGCCGAGGAGCGTTTCGTGCATGTCAGCGACTCGGTCGAGGCCCTGCTGCAGTTCACCGCCGAGACACGCTTTCGCATGGTCTCCTCGCGCGCGCTGGTCGCCGATGCGCGCCAGGCCGAGGAACTGCAGTGTGGCGAAGGGCAGCAATTGTTCGAGGCAGTGGGCCTGCGCACCCGCGAGCGCAAGCCCGCGTTGTGCCTGACGCGGCTGGTCTTTCCCTCGGTGTTTTCAGCGGTGGGCGGGCGGCTCGACGGCCATCGCGGCTCGGTGATGCTGCTGCTGGAGCAGATGTTCGGCGTGCATCTGGCCGAGATGCGCCAGGTGATCGAGGCAGCGCCCCTGCGCGCTGCGGAAGCCCGCCTGCTCGGGGCGGCGCCCCGCGAGGCTGCTCTGGTCACGCGCCGCTGGCATCTGGGCGAGGGCGGGCGGCTTTTGATCGCCTCGGTGAGCCTGTATCCCCATCGCCGCTACTCGTACGCGTTGCGCATGCGCCGGCAGCGCGCCGATACCCTTTCTTTCACCTGATGTCCCCCACCTGATTGCGGAGACTTTCCCCTTGCTCGACCTCAACCTTACGCGCAGCCTGCTGTTCACCCCGGGCAGCCGGCCGGACCGCTTCGCCAAGGCAGCGGCCACTGCCGCCGATGGCCTGATCATCGATCTCGAGGATGCCGTCGGTCCCGCCGACAAGGCGACCGCCCGCGTGGCGGTGATGGACTGGCTGCGCCGTCGCGAAGGCGTCAAGCGCGCCGGCTTCCTAGTGTGCCTGCGCATCAACTCGGTGTTCAACGACTTCGGGCTGCGCGACCTCGTCGCGGTGGCCGAACTGGCGCGCGCGAGCGTCGTGCCCGACGTCATCCTGTTGCCCAAGGTGGAATCGGCGGCGGAGGTGGATCTGGTCGCCCGCCACCTGCGCGCCACCGGTCCTGCCGGCGCCGGCGTTGCGCTGGTGGCGCTGATCGAATCGGCCGCCGGACTGGAGGAGGCCACGCGCATCGCCAAGTCCACCCCGGTGCTGCGCGCACTGGGTTTCGGCGGCGTCGATCTCGCGGCGGACTTGCGCGCCACCTTCTGCTGGGAGTCCATGCTGGCCGGCCGCGGGCGGCTGGTGCAGGCGGCCTCGATGGCAGGTCTGGGCCTGCTGGATGTGCCGTATCTCGACATCAACGACGATGCCGGAATCAGCGCCGAATGCCAGCGGGTGCGCGCCATGGGTTTTTCCGGCAAGCTTGCCATCCATCCGCGCCAGGTGGATTTCATCAACGCCGCATTCACGCCCACCGCCGCCGAGGTGGAATTCGCGCAGGGCGTGGCGGCCGCCTATGATGCCGCCAATGGCGGGGTATGCACCTACAAGGGCAAGATGATCGACGAACCCGTGATGCTCTCCGCCCGTCGCACGCTGGCACGCGCCACCAAGCAATGACCTGACCCCGAGAAAACGAGAGCCCCATGAGCCTGTACGCATACACCCGCATCGCCGAAAACCGCTACCGTGAGCGCTTCGGCCTGGACTTCGAGGACTTCAAGGTCGGCCAGAAATTCCGCCATCGTCCCGGCGTGACGCTCTCGCAGCAGGACAACGTCGACGAGGCGCTCGACACGGTCAACGCGGCGATGATCCACTACGACGCCAAGTACGCCGCCCAGACCGCCTGGAAGCGCGAGCTGATGGTCTCCACCGTCACCTTGCAGCGCCTGATCGGGATGTCTTCCAAGACCTTCGGCAGGAAGCATGTGCTGAAAGGTTTTTCCGAGATCGCCATGACCAGCCCGATCTTCGGCGGCGACACCATCTATGCCGAATCGGAGATCATCGCGGTCAATCCGGGGCCCGACCACAATCATGGCGAAGTCACGGTGATCTGCCGCGGCACCCAGCAGGACGGCCGCGAGTTCGCCCGCGTGACCTACCGCGCGCTGGTGTGGCGTCGCGGGCATCACCCGGAAGACCGCGCCGGCCATGGCGTGGCGGGCACGCCGGTCGAGGAGGCGCGCTTTCTGGCGCATCGCGCCGAGGCCGATGGTGCGCTCGTCGAGCAGGTCGGCCTGTTCTTCGAGGACTGCCAGGCCGAGGAGACGTTCGTGCACTGGCCGCGCCGCACCATGCTGCGCGACGAGGGGATGGAGCACGCCTGGCGCTCGCTGGAACTCAACCCGCAGTATCACGACCTCGAGTGGATTCGCGAGCATGGCGGTGGCGTGTTCCGCTTCACCGAACCGTGGATCATCGGCGTGGCCACCGCCATGACCACCCGCACCTTCGGGCGGGTGGTGGCCAACCTCGGCTGGACCGATGTCGAGTTCGGCGCCGAGGTGGCCGCCGGCGACACCCTGGAGGCGGAGTCCACCATCCTCGACAAGCGCGAATCGAAATCGCGCCCCAACGAGGGCATTCTCGGGGTGGAGACGCGCGCCTACAACCAGAAGCGCGAACTGGTCATGAGCTACCGGCGGCGCCTCTTGGTCTACAAGCGCGACGCGCAGACGCCATACGCAGCGGCGGGGTATTGAGTCAAGCGCACGTGGACCCAAACAATGCGGGCCGTCAGTTGACGGCCCGTTTTTCCTTTCAGGCGCGGGCGGGATGCCTGCCCGCAGGCCCCGCTACCACTTGTTGCGCAGTTCGCGCAGTTTGGTGAACACGGTCTTGATGTCAGGCGCCGCGGGCAGGTCGGGAAAGGACTCGCGCAGTTTGGCGATCACGCTGGCGCTGGTGAGCCTGAAGAAGGTGTTGAAGGTCTTCTCCTGCCCCAGGGTGGTTACGATCGAGGTCTGCGGGTCGTGGCCGGTCACGCCGGGCAGCAGGGCCTGCGCGGCCGTGTTGTCGGGCTCGCGCGAGAGCGTGAACCTGAGGTTGTTCTCGATGTAGTCGTGGCCCGGATAGATGCGCGTGTCGTCGGGCAGATTGTTCAGTTGTTCGTTGAAGGTGGCGAACATGTCCTCGACGTTGCCGCCGTTGTGGCAGTTGCCGGCGCCGGCGTTGAACAGGGTGTCGCCCGAGAACAGGGCCGGCTCGTCGGTATGCGACTTCAGGCAGATGTGGCACATGGTGTGCCCCGGCGTGTCCATGCATTCGAGCTCGACCCGCTTGCCCACCTTGATGATGTCGCCGGCCTTCACGCCGCGGTGCAGGTTGGGGATCTTGCCGACCGCGCGATAGTGCGCGATAACCTTGGCGCCGGTGGCGGCGACCACCGCGTCGTTGCCGCCGATGTGGTCGTGGTGCTCATGGGTGTTGAGGATCTGGGTGATGTTCCAGCCCTTCGCCCTGGCCGTGGCCAGGCATTTTTCATGGTCCAGCGGATCGATGGCGAGCGCCTCGCCGGTGTCCGGGCAGGCCACCAGGTAGTTGTAGTTGCGGTAGGCGTTGCCGGTCCAGATGCGTTCGACGATCATGCGGTTTTTCTCCAGGAAAATGCGCTGCGGCTCGAAAGCGCGATTGTAAGCACCTGCGCGGCGGGCCGCAGGTGCGGCGCGTCACGGCTGCTTGTTTCCGCTTGTTTCCAGCGGCGGCTTGGCGCTTCCGCGACGCGAGCGCCCATGCAGCGCCGCCCTCCGCGCCGGCGCTGCGGGCGCCCGGGCCCTGTTTGGCCAGACCGCTCGCACGGCCTTGGGGAGGCGCGCGCCGATTTCAAGGCCTTGACGATGGCCCGCGCGGCCTCATATCCGCTTTTGAGACGGACCGTGAGGTTCGGCCATGATCGGGAGCTACGCATGGAACACAAGGACTACTACGCAGTGCTCGGGGTCGCGCGCGACGCCAGCGCGGACCAGATCCGCAAGGCCTACCGCAAGCTCGCCCGCAAGTTTCATCCGGATGTGTCCAAGGAACCCGACGCCGAGGCGCGCATGCAGGCGATCAATGAGGCCAATGCCGTGCTCTCCGACCCGGAAAAGCGCGCCGCCTACGACCGCCCGGAGCGCGCATTCCGGCCCGGCCAGGATTTTCGCGCAGCCCCCGGATGGGAGGGCGGTTTCGAGTTCGCGGGCCAGGGCGGCGCGCCGGACCTGGGCAGCCTGTTCTCCGAATTGTTCGGCCGCATGGGGCGGGAGGCCGCCGGGCCGGGCGGCGCGGCCGGCTTTTCCGCCCACGGCATGAACCTGCGCGGCCAGGACCACCAGGCCAGGCTGATGCTGGACATCGAGGATGCCTATCGGGGCGAGAGCCGGCAGGTCAGCCTGCGCTTGCCCCAGCCGGGCCCGGTGGGCCGCACCAGCCTCACCGAACGCACCCTGAACGTGCGCATCCCCAAGGGCATCCGGGCCGGACAGGTGATCCGCCTGGCCGGGCTGGGTGCGCAGGGGTTGCCCGGCGGCGAGCCTGGCGATCTGCTGCTCGAGGTGGCGTTCGCGCCGCATCCGCGCTATCGCGCGGACGGTGGCGACCTGCACATGACCCTGCCGGTGGCGCCCTGGGAATGCGCACTCGGGGCGAGCGTCGAACTGCCGCTGCCGGACGGTACGGTGGTGCAGGTGCTCATACCGGCAGGCTCGCAGGGCGGGCGCCAGTTGCGCCTGCGCGGCAAGGGCCTGCCGGGCGCGGTGCCGGGCGACCTGCTGCTCGACCTCGCGGTACGGGTGCCGCCCGCGCATGACGCGCATGCGCGCGAACTCTACGAACGCATGGCCAGGGAGTTCGATTTCGACCCGCGTGCCGCCTGGCGGGAGGGCGCCGCCGCCTGACGCTGCGCCGCGGCGCCGGCTTGGTGTACGCTCGCGCTTCGGGAGGTGCACAATGCGCAAGTTGCTGATCGGATGGTTGCTGGCGCCGGGCCTGGCCGCCGCGCAGGTCTACAAGTGGGTCGATGCCAACGGGGTGACCCACTACGGGGAGAATCCGCCGCCGGCCGCCAGATCGCGCGAGGTCCGCCTGCGCGAGGCCCTTCCGAAACCCGACAACGCGCCGCAGCCAGCCAACCCCGCCACCCACAAGGAGCGCGAACTCGAGTTCCGCAAGCGGCTGGCCGAGCGCGAGCGCGCCGAGGCCAGGGGTGCCGATGAGCGCGGCGCGCGCGAGCGGGAATGCCGTACCATGGCCAACGAACTCAACGATCTGCGCAGGAGCGGACGTATCTACGAGCTCAACGAGAAAGGCGAGCGGGTCTGGCTGAGCGACGCGCAGCGCGACGGCACCATCGCCCAGCGCGAGGCGGACTACAATCGGCGCTGCAGCTAGCCACGGCGCGCCGCTTTCGGCCGCAACGGTGCGCCCGGCCGACCCTGGAAACCCATGAACGCTCCTGCCGACCCAGCCGTTCCCGCCAGTGCCCGGTCCGCCACGGCCGTCCCTGCGCGGCCGGTCGCGCCCGGCGGCGCGCGGCCGGCAGCCGCCGCCGGCCCGGTCGGCCCCGTCGGCCCGACCGGGTTTCCCACCCATGAGCGGCGCCTCACGCTCGGCGAACTGCTCGACGCCATCGCCGCAGAGGGCCATGTCGAGGCGGCCCTGTGCGACAAGCTCAAGGCCGACTGGCGCCTGAAGAAGTCGGAGCATCATCCGCTGACGATCATCGGTGACCAGAAATGGAAGTCCGCGGTCACCGGAAAACTGCTGACCGTCGACTGGCTCGCCGAATGGCTGGCCGGCAAGGCCGGCCTGAAATACCTGCATATCGACCCGCTCAAGATCGATTTCTCGCGCGTCGGCGAGACCATGTCGATCAATTACGCGCAGCGCTTCTCGATGCTGCCGGTCGAGCGCACCACCCGCGAACTGGTGGTGGCGACCGCCGAGCCCTTCCTCACCGAGTGGGTCAAGGAGCTCGAACCCATCCTGCGGCTTTCGATCCGCCGGGTGGTGGCCAACCCGACCGACATCGCGCGCTACAGCGCCGAATTTTTCAGCCTGGCGCGCTCGATCAAGGGGGCCAGCAAGGACGGGAATTTCGAGGCGGGCATCAACAACTTCGAGCAGCTGGTCGAACTCGGTAAGACCGGCCGCACCATCGACGCCAACGAGCAGCATGTGGTGCGGGTGGTGGACTGGCTGCTGCAGTATGCCTACGCGCAGCGCGCCTCCGACATCCATCTGGAGCCGCGTCGCGAGCAGGGCGTGGTGCGCTTCCGCATCGACGGCGTGCTGCACCAGGTCTACCAGGTGCCGCCCTCGGTGTTCGCGGCCATCACCTCGCGCATCAAGATCCTCGGCCGCATGGATGTGGCCGAGAAGCGCCGCCCGCAGGACGGGCGCCTGAAGACCCGCACCGCCGACGGCGCCGAGGTCGAACTGCGCCTCTCCAGCCTGCCCACCGCTTTCGGCGAGAAGATGGTCATGCGCATCTTCGACCCGGAGGTGCTGGTGCGCGACTTTTCCGAACTGGGATTCTCCGACGCCGACCGCGAGCGCTGGGCGGGCATGACCGCGCGGCCGCACGGCATCATCCTGGTGACCGGCCCGACCGGCTCGGGCAAGACCACCACCCTCTATTCCACCCTGAAGCAGCTCGCCACCCAGGAGGTCAATGTCTGCACCATCGAGGACCCGATCGAAATGGTCGAGCCTTCGTTCAACCAGATGCAGGTGCAGCCCGGCATCGACCTCTCCTTCGCGGAGGGCCTGCGCGCGCTGATGCGCCAGGATCCGGACATCATCATGGTGGGCGAGATCCGCGACCTCGAAACCGCCGAGATGGCCATCCAGGCGGCGCTCACCGGCCACCTGGTGCTCTCCACCCTGCACACCAACGACGCGCCCTCGGCGGTAACCCGCCTGCTCGACATCGGCGTGCCTTCCTACCTGATCAACGCCACGGTGCTGGGCATCATGGCCCAGCGGCTGGTGCGCACCCTGTGCCCTGCCTGCAAGATGCCCTCGGTCCTGCGCCATGAAAAGCTGTGGGAAGACCTGGTCGACCCCTTCACCTCGGACGCCCCGCAGCGCGTCTACCGCCCGGTGGGCTGCACCGAATGCCGTAACACCGGCTATGTCGGCCGCATCGGCATCTACGAGGTGCTGATGCTCTCCTCGGAAGTCAAGAAACTGATCACCGCCGAGACCGACATCGCGCGCGTACGCGAGCAGGCCTACAAGGAAGGCATGAAGCCCCTGCGCGTCTCCGGCGCGCTCAAGATCGCGGCCGGCCTCACCACCTTCGACGAGGTGATGCGGGTGGCCCCGCCGTCGGGGGCGGACGCCTGACGCCGCTGCCGGAAGGCAGCGCACCGCCCTTCGCGAGCTGGACACGACGTTCGGGCATTCGTGCTCCGGCGGGCGCGCATCCGGGGGCGTTGCCGCCGTCAGCGCAGGCCGTCGCGGCCCTCGATGCGGTCCTCGGCCAGGCCGCCCAGGCGCGCGTGCAGACGGCCGCGGGTGGCGACCGCGAAGAGCACCAGCACCTCGTCCGGGCCGGGGCCGTCGGGAAAGGCCACGGTCACCGTGTCGTAGTGCGAGCGCACGTACAGCGCATCCTTGTGCGCGAGCGGGATGTCGATGGCCGTGCCGGGCCCGCCGCGCTTGCCGGTGGAGGAGATCCAGGCCTTGCCGCCGCCCAGCGCGTCGCGCACCGGGTCGGCGAAGGCGGTGGTCAGGAAGGCGTTGCCGTGTTCGTACTCGCCGGCCATGCCCACCACGCAGGCCTTGCCGTAGCTGGCGGCACGCTCCTCGCCCAGGAGCGCGCGCAGGCGTCGGCCGAATTCGACCCCCAGCGCGGCCGAGTGGTGCACCACCGCATCGAGCGCCGCGGGCGCGCCGCCGCCGGCATGCGGGTTGCGCACCAGGGCACCGACCACGAACTTGCGCAGGGGCCGCCCGTCGGCGGCGGCGCCGCTTTCATTGGCCAGGGTCTCCTCGCCGTAGGCATACCAGCGACGCAGGTTGAAATGGGCTAGGGAAGGTACGTCCATGGAAGATCTCCTGCGCTTCAGTGCGCCTGGCCGGCGAAGTCGAACGGCACGCGGTTCTGCGCCACGCGCACGGTCTTGATCGGCGCGGGCGTATTGCGGCTGCGGCCGACGAAGCGCGGCACCCCGTCGGTGACCACCGCGGCCACCGCGGCGATGTCGCCGTTGGCCAGCGCGGAGAGCGCATCGTTCTTCGAGCCGCCCACGCAGGCGTCGAGCACCACCACGTCCGCGTCGCGGCCGGGGGCGATGAAGCCGCTGTTGCGCTTGTAGACGCGCGCATTGTTGCCGGTGGCCGCGGCGATCGCCATCTCCGGCGCCATGTCCCCCAGGCTGGCCAGGTGGCTGATGGTGTACATCATGCCCAGCGGCATGATCCCTGAACCGGTGGGCGTGTCGGTGGCGATCAGGAAGCGGTCGAACTGGTCCGCCTCGCGCACCAGCCGGCCCAGCCACAGCGTCGTGCGCAGGTTGCCCGCGGTGCAGACCTGCAGCGCCATGTCCGATTCATGCACCAGCCGCGGATAGTCTTCGTCCGGCATGGCCACCGGTCCGCCGTTGGTATGGAATGACACGTCGGGCTGCATGCGGATCAGGTGGTCGGCCCAGATGCCCGAGGAGCCGGGGATCGACGAACCGCCGGTGTGGACCAGGGTGGTCATGCCGTGCTTGCGCGCTGCCGCGATCATGGGTGCATAGTCAAAGGGCGTGGGCACCGCGCCGAAGCCCGCCTTGGCCAGCCATACACCCTGCGCGGCGATGTCGGCGAAGTCCTGCTCCACCAGGCCGGGTTCCAGGATGACCGCGCCGGCCCACACGCGCATGCCGCCCGGGCGGTAGTGCTCGAAGCACTTCATCGCGGCCACCGCAAGCGCCTTGACGCCGGCCGGGTCCTTGGGCCGGCCGGGCACATGCACCTCGGAGGCACTGATCGCGGTGGTGACGCCGCCGTGCACATAGCTTTCAAGGAAACCCACGGTCTTCTGCCGCGGCGTGTAGTCGCCGAAGGTGTTGTGCACCTGCGAGTCGATCAGGCCCGGGATGGCGACGGCCCCGCCGGCGTCGATGACCACATCGCAGGACTTCAGAGCCTCGTCGTCCACGCGCCCGGCGGACAAGATGAGGCCGCCCTCCATGAGGATGGCGTCGCCTTCGACGAAAGGGGCCCGCCAATCGCCGGAGACGATGCGGGCCAGGTTGACGATCGCGGTGCGCATGGGGAATCCTCCTTGCCGGGCGGGTGTTCGGGGTCGGCATGCCGGCGGGTCCCAGCCCGCTCCGCCGGCTGTCGTCATCTCCGGCGCGGCGAGGAAACCTCAGCCAGCCAGCCTGCAGAAATATACGCCAAGCGCACCCGTCCGAACCGGGGCGTTCAGGCGCGGCAATCGGGACGGCGCCAGGGTGGTCGCGCGGCTAGCGGGTACCGGCGATGCGCGCCATGCCGGCCACCGCGCAGTCGGCAGGCCCCTCCGCACCGGAAATGCCGGCGGCGGCGAGCGCATCGCGATAGAGCGCCACCAGCGGCGCGCTGCCCAGGAGCGTGACGCGTTGCGGGCGGCCGCGCATGGCGAGCGCGCCGCCGATCTCGGTGCCGATCAGCAGGCCGGAGAGGTAGGCGGGCAGTCGCGCCGCATCCAGCGTCCCGAACAGCCCCAGGGTGCGCGCCGAGAACAGGCGCGAGAGCAGGGACGCCGGCGCTTCCAGCCCGTAGGCCACGCCGCGCGCGAAGGCGGCGGCGTCGGGCGGCGCATCGGCCTGCATCAGGCGGCCCAGGATGGTGTGGCCGAGCAGCGCGGCATACACCTCGCCGGTCATGAAGGTGGCGAAGGAGACGATCGCGCCATCTTGCACCCAGGCCCACTTGCTGTGCGTGCCGGGCAGCACGGCGATGTGCGCGCCGCGCCCGGGCAGCGCGCCCATGATCTGGGTCTCCTCGCCGCGCATCACATCCGGCACGCCGGTGGCCGGGTCGGTGAAGCACACCCCGGGCAGGACGGTGAGCGCGCGGCCGCCGGCCAGCGGCACTTCGACGGTATGCGCGGCCAGGGCGGAAACGCTGGCCGGGCAGGGACAGTAGGGCGCCTCGCGCCAGCCCTGCTTGCTGCCGATCATGCCGCTGGCGATGAGGCGCGCCGCCGGGTGGGCGCGCAGCCAGTCGCCGCAGAAGGCCTCGAGCGCGGCCTCGAAGGCGCCGCCCTCCACCTTCATGATGCCGGGGCCGCCATCGCGGCCTTCGAGGACGGCGCCGTCGGCGCCGAGCCGCCAGGCGCGCAGGCTGGTCGTGCCCCAGTCAAGACCGATCAGCGCAGTGGCGACACTCACGATCGTGCCGTGGCGAGAAACGCGCGCACCTCGGGCGCGCGCGGCAATGGCGCCACCGCGCCGAACCCGGTGGTGGTGAGCGCTGCGGCGGCGTTGGCGTAGCGGGCCGCGCCAACCAGATCATCGCCGGCATCCAGGCGGGCCAGAAAGGCGCCGTCGAAGCAATCGCCGGCGCCGGTGGCGTCCACCGCGTCGACCTGGTGGCCGGCAATCGGCACGCGCTCGGCGGGGGTGGCGGCGATGCAGCCGGCGCGCCCGCACTTGAGCACCACCGCGCGGGCGCCGTGCGCGAAGCACCAGTCGAGGATCGCGTCGGGCGCCTCCAGCGCGCTGACTGCCTGCAGGTCTTCCAGGCTGGGCAGCAGGTAGTCGGCCGCGCCGATGGTGGCGGCGATCGCTGCGCGGGCGGTATCGAGCGGCCACAGTTTCAGGCGCAGGTTGGTGTCGTAGCTTATCTTCACGCCGGCCGCGCGCGCGAGCGCGATGGCGGCGGCCACGGTGTCGCGCGCGCTCGCCGAGATGGCCTGGCTGATGCCGGAGACATGCAGGAAGCGGGCCCGGCGGATCAGGTCGGCGGCGAGGTGTGCCGGAGTCATGCGGCTGGCCGCGGAGTCGCGGCGCAGGTAGGAAAAGCTGTGGCCGGCCGCACCGTGGGTGACGAAGTAGACGGCGGTATGCGCCGCCGCGTCGATGCCGACGCCGCGGGTGTCCACGCCCTCGCGCCGCCACAGGTCGAGCAACGCGCGCCCGAACTCGTCGTCGCCTACGCGGGTCAGGTAGCCGCAGGCCGCCCCCTGGCGGGCGCAGGCGATGATGGCGTTCGAGGTGTCGCCGCCGAAACCCTGCAGGTAGAGCGGCTTGCCCGGTTCGGTCTGGTTGAACTCGATCATCGGCTCGCCCAGCGCCAGGATCGCAGGTGCGGCGCTCATGGGCCTAGCGGGGGATCAGCGACAGCAGCGAAAGGTGGTGCTTGGCCTCTTCGACCAGCAGTTTCTGGTTGCGGTCCTTGATGGCCGCTTTGGAGAACATCGAACTGCCGATGCCCACGCAGGCGGCGCCGGCGGCGAACCACTGGTCCATGTTTTCGCCCGAGACGCCGCCGGTGGGGCAGAAGCGCGTGCCGGGGAACACCGACTTCACCGCCGCCAGGTGTCTGGTGCCGAGGCTGGAGGCGGGAAACAGCTTGACGATGTCGGCGCCATCGCGCAGCGCGGCGGCCACTTCGCCCGGTGTCATGGCGCCGGGCAGGTAGGCGGCCCGCCCCGCATGCACCTGCGCTCCCAGGCCCGGCACCAGGCCCGGCGAGACTACGTAGGCCGCGCCGGCGTCGAGCACGCGCGCGCAGTCATCCGGGTTCCATACCGTGCCCGCGCCCAGCATCTGGTGCGACTCCAGGTGGCGCGAGAATTCGCGCAGCATGTCGATCGCATCCGGCATGGTGAGGGTGATCTCCACCGTCGGAATCCCGGCGCGCAGCGCGCACTCGATGGCGAGCGCGCCGTCGTCGGGGTTGTCGAAGCGGATCACCGGGATCAGCCGGTATCGGGCAAGGCGATCGGCGGTCTCGGCAGGGGTCATACGGGATGGGTTTCGTACCGTCCGGACAAGAGCAGGTGTGGTCTTGCAGGGGTGGACTTTTGTCCGCGCCTCAGAACGTCCCCGGATAGTGCCCGCCGTCGAGCAGGATGTTCTGCCCGGTCATGTAGCCGGCATGCACGCTGCACATGAAGGCGCAGGCGGCGCCGAATTCCTCCGGTGTGCCGAAGCGGCCGGCGGGGTTCTCCTTCTTGCGCCGCGCCGCGGCCTCCTCGATGGTGATGCCGTCGCGCTTGGCCCAGGTGCCCAGGGTGGCCTTCAGGCGGTCGGTCTCGAAGGGGCCGGGCAGGAGGCCGTTGATGGTGACGTTATGCGCCACGGTCTTGCGCGACAGGCCGGCGACGAAGCCGGTGAGCCCCGAGCGCGCGCCGTTGGACAGGCCGAGGATGTCGATCGGCGCCTTCACCGCGCCCGAGGTGATGTTGACGATGCGGCCGAACCTGCGTTCGATCATGCCGTCGACGGTGGCCTTGATCAGCTCGATCGGGGTGAGCATGTTGGCGTCGAGCGCCTTGATCCAGATGTCGCGGTCCCACTGGCGGAAATCTCCCGGGGCCGGTCCGCCGGCGTTGTTGATCAGGATGTCGTAATGTGGCGCGGCGGCCAGCGCGGCGGCGCGGCCTTCGGGCGTGGTGATGTCGCCGGCGACGGTCACGACCTTCGCCCCGGTGGCCTTGCGGATGTCGTCCGCGGTGGCTTCGAGGGCTTCCCTGCCGCGCGCGGTGATCACGACGTCGACGCCCTCGGCGGCCAGCGCCATCGCGCAGGCGCGTCCCAGGCCCTTGCTTGCGGCGCATACCAGTGCGGTCTTGCCGCGAATGCCCATGTCCATGCTTGCTGCTCCTGTTTTTGTCAGACGGTTGTGGATTTCGGCTTGATTGTAATCATCAGCACCCCGGCGATCACCAGCGCCGCGCCGGCTGCCTGCCAGGCGTTGATTTGCTCCCCCAGGACCAGCGCGCCGAGTGCGATGGTGGAGATCGGCCCGACCGCGCCCACCAGCGACACCTGGTTGGCGCCGATGCGCTTCAACGCGGCCGAGGTGAGGAAGGTCGGCAGCACAGTGGAGACGATGCCCAGCAGCACGCCGTAGCCGTAGACCTCCATCGGCAGCTTCAGGCGTTGCACCGGATGGATGATAAAGAACTGCGCGATGCAGGCCACCGAGGACACCGTCATCGCATAGGCGGTGAAACGCGTCGCGCCGACCCGTGCGATCACCTCGGTGCCGGTGACCAGGTACAAGCCATAGGTCAGGGCGGAGACGGCGACGAAGCCCGCGCCCACCCACACCTGCCGGCCCATGTTGCTGGTGGCGAGGTCGTGGCCGAACACCAGGGCCACGCCGCTATAGCACACCAGGAGGGCCACGAGCATGCGCGCGGTGATCTTCTTGCGGTACAGGAGCGCCGAGAGCAGCAGCGTGAAGGTGGGATAGAGGTACAGGATCAGGCGTTCCAGCGAGGCGCTGATGTACATCAGGCCGATGAAGTCCATGTAGCTGGAGAAGTAGTAGCCCAGCAGGCCCAGGCCGATCAGCGCCGCGTGGTCGCGCCGCGTCAGCGCCGCCTGGCCGCCGCCGCGCCCGGCCAGCAGGCCGATGACCACGAAGAACGGCATGGAGAAGATCATGCGCAGGGTGAGCAGGGTCACCGCGTCCACCGGCGCCGCGCCGTCCTGCCCCGGGACGGCGTAGGCCAGCTTGATAAAGATCGACTTGGAGGAAAACAGCACCGCGCCGCCGATGGCGAGCAAGAGGGCTGCGCCGGTCATGCGCGGCGGCGAGCCGGCGGATGCCGCGGCGTTGGCGGGAGCGGACATGCGTTGCGGGGTTAGGGATATTGCGGGCCGGCCGTGCGCAGGCGGCGCGGCTGGTCGGGCCATGGGCGGTCGCGGAGTCTATCACCCGGACCGGTTGCCTCCGAACCAGCGCCTGAACCGCGCGGCCGGCGTGCGCGGGGCGGCCATCGCCCGGGCCGCGGCCGCCGCCGCGTTCACCGGTGCGCGCCAATCGTTGCGGATGGTCTGCCGGAAGGTGCGCGCAGCCGGATACCAGGGGCTTTGCACCTCGCCGGCCACCCAGCGCCAGTCCGCGTCGGCGGGCAGGAGCACGAGGAGCGGCACGCCCATGCAGCCGGCCACATGCGCCACCGACGTGTCGATGGCCACCACCAGGTCGACCTGGGCCATCAGGGCGGCGGTATCGGCCATGTCATCGATATGCGCGGTCAGGTCGGTGAGGGCCATGCCGGGAACGCGCTTGGCTTCCTCGCTGCCGTGCGCCACCTGCAGCGATACCAGTTCCACGCCGGGCAGGGCCGCCAGCGGCGCCAGTGCGGCCAGCGGCAGACTGCGCAGCAGCTTCGACTGCATGACCTCGGGGTCGTCGCGATACACCGTCGAACGCCAGGCCAGGCCGATGCGGAAGGCCCGGCCCGGCGGCAGCAGCGCGCGCCACTTCGCGAGTCTCCGGGCCGGCGGGCTGAGGCACGGCAACCCGAGCCCTGCCTGCGCCACGTCGAGGCCGAGCGCATGCGGGAGGGAGAACGCGGGAATGTGGAAGTCGAAGGGCGGCAGCGTCATGTCCGGCGTGATGACCTGGCCCACGCCGGGCAGCGACGCCGCGAGTTCGCGCAGGGTGGGCTGCACCAGGGCGCAGACTGCGAGGCCGCGCGCGTTCGCCATGGCGGCGAAACGCAAGGCTAGCAAGGTGTCGCCCAGCCCCTGTTCATGCCACACCAGCAGCCTCGCGCCGGGCGCCGCGGCGCCTTGCCAGCGGGGCTGGGCGAAGCGGCGCGGCGCGAGTTCCGGTCGCCCCAGTTGCCAGCGCGCTTCGTAGAGCGCAAAGCCGTGCCGGAAATCGCCGGCGCGCAGAAACACGCGCGCGGCCATCCAGCGCGCCGGCGCGGACGCGGCAAGCAGCGCGCCGGATTGGTCGAGCAGGGCGAGCGCGCGGGGCGTGTCGCCCGCCGCATCGAGCGCGCAGGCAAGGTTGATGCGCGACACGTCGTTGGGTGCCGATGCGTATACCCGCTCGAAATTGGCCAGCGCGGTGTCCAGGTCGCCCAGGCTGCGCTGGACTTGCCCCAGGCGGGTGCGGACGGCGGGATCGTCCGCCCCGCGCGCCAGGGCCTCCTCGAGCGTTTCGGCCGCGCCGTGCAAGTCGCCCGCCCTGGCCAATGCGTCGGCGCGGGCGAGCGGTGCCGCCGCTGCGTCGCTCACGGCCGCGCCGGTGCGTGCTGCCGGGCGTGCATGGGCTTAGCGGCGCCGTCCGCCGCCGCCGAAGATCGAACCGAGCACGCCGCGGATGATTTCGCGGCCCACCTGCGAGCCGACCGCGCGCGCCGCGCTCTTGGCCATGGCCTCGACCACCGACTCGCGGCGCAGGCCGCCGCGCGGCGAGGGCGGCGCGTCGCCCGTGCCGAACATGCCGCCGAGCTTGTCGAGAAACCCTGGCCCGTCCGCGCCCGCGGGGGCCGCGCCTTCCGCCGGCGCGCTCGCGCGCCCGGCCGGCCCACCGGCGCTCGCGCCGGGGTCCTGCGCGGCCTGCGCCTCGGCGGTGCGGCCCCTGAGGATTTCATATGCCGACTCGCGGTCCACGGACTTCTCGTACACCCCGGCGACGATCGAGTTGTCCATCAGCGACTTGCGCTGCGCGTCGGTGATCGGCCCGAGCTGCGAGGCCGGCGGCACGATCAGGGCGCGCTCGACGATGCCGGGGCGGCCCTTTTCGTCGAGAAAGGATACCAGCGCCTCGCCCACGGCCAGTTCGGTGATGGCGGCTTCCACGTTGAGCCCGGGGTTGGCGCGCATGGTCTCGGCGGCCGCCTTGACCGCCTTCTGGTCGCGCGGGGTGAAGGCGCGCAGGGCATGCTGCACCCGGTTGCCCAGCTGCGCCAGCACGGTGTCGGGCACGTCCAGCGGGTTCTGGGTGACGAAATACACCCCGACGCCCTTGGAGCGGATCAGGCGCACCACCTGCTCGATCTTTTCCAGCAATGCCTTGGGCGCCTCGTTGAACAGCAGGTGCGCCTCGTCGAAGAAGAAGGTCAGCTTGGGCTTGTCGACATCGCCCACCTCGGGCAGGCGCTCGAACAGTTCCGAGAGCATCCACAGCAGGAAGGTGGAATACAGGCGCGGCGAGTTCATCAGCTTGTCGGCGGCCAGCACGTTGACCACGCCGCGGCCCGCAGCGTCGGTCTGCATCAGGTCGTCGATGTTGAGCATGGGCTCGCCGAAGAAGCGCTCGCCCCCCTGGGCCTCGATGGTCAACAGGCCGCGCTGTATCGCGCCGACCGAGGCGGCGGAGATGTTGCCGTACTCGGTGGTGTACTTCGACGCGTTCTCGCCGACGAACTGCAGCATGGCGCGCAGGTCCTTGAGATCCAGCAGCAGGAGGCCGTTGTCGTCGGCGATCTTGAACACCAGCTGCAGCACGCCCGCCTGGGTGTCGTTCAGGTTGAGCATGCGGCCGATCAGGAGCGGCCCCATGTCCGAGATGGTGGCGCGCACCGGATGGCCCTTCTCGCCGAATACGTCCCATAGCGTGACCGGGCTGCCGGTCCAGGCGGGCTCGTCTTGCTTCAGCAGGTCGAGGCGTTCCTTCAGCCGCGGCGAGAGCTTGCCCGCGCTGGCGATGCCGGTGAGGTCGCCCTTGATGTCGGCCATGAACACCGGAACACCGATGGCGGAAAAGCTTTCTGCCAGCTTTTGCAGTGTGACGGTCTTGCCGGTGCCGGTGGCGCCGGTGATCAGCCCGTGGCGGTTGGCCAGGGCGGGCAGGAGGCAGAGTTCGAGATTGGCGGCTTTGGCGATCAGGAGCGGGTCTGGCATGGCGTCACGGTCACGGATGGGATACCCAATGATAGCCGTCCCCGGGCCGCCTCCGGGCCGTGCATGCGATCGCGCCGGGCGCCAATGGTCGTCCGGCTGCCGGGAGCCGGCGCGCCGGGCAGCGTGGAACGCTATTCCCGGCGCTAGCCCTCGGTTTTCTTCATCAGTTTGGTCAATTTGGGGAATGCGGCGGTGATTTTGCGCCTCCCGCACAGGAATGACCCCGCAAGCCACGCGTTTTTGGCCGATAGCGCCTTGCCGGGGCTGATGACAATGGTTCGTTCGATCAAGGTCTGGAGAATCAGAGGATGCGTGTCGCCAAAGCGGACATCGGGGGCGCAGGGGCGTACATCGCGGCGCTGTCGGTGCTGGCGCTGGCCGCGCCGCTTGCCGCATGGCGCTGGCAATCCGCGGCGCTCGCGCTGGCCGCCGCCGCGCTGGTGCCGCTGGGCGCCTGGCTGGGTATGCGCCTGCTGCTGCGCCCTGTTGTGGCCCTGCGGCAGGAGGTCGCGGCGCTTGGCGCCGCGCCGCGTGCGTGCAAGCTGCACGCGGCCGCGCGCACCGACGTGGTCGGCGCGCTGGCCAGGGACATTGCCCACGTTCTGGCGATGCGCCATGCCGCGGGCGCCGCGGTCGAGGATGCGCAGCGCATCGCCAGCGAGAGCGAAGCCGCGATCACGCGCCTGATCGATGGCGCGCGCGACGCGATTGTCACCGCCGATGCCGGCCAGCGGATCGTGATCTTCAATCATGCCGCCGAGGCGATGTTCGGCCATGCCGCCGCCGAGGCGGTGGGACAGCCGCTGGAGATGCTGATTCCGCCGCGTCTGCGCCATGGCCATCGCGCCCAGGTCGCCAGGTTCGGCGCGGGCGAGGCCGAGGCGCGCCATGCCGGCCAGGGCGACCGCGTCGTGGTCGGCATGCGCCGCGACGGCAGCGAGTTTCCCATCGAGGCCTCGATTTCGCGCGTGCAGCGCGCCGCCGGCGTCGAGTACACGGTCATCATGCGCGATGTCACCGAACGCGTGCGCGCGGCGCGCGCGCTGGCCGCCACCGCGAAGATGCTGCGCCAGACCGTCGAGCACATGCCGATGGGCGTCTCGGTGATCGATGCGAAGTTCAATTGCATTGCCTTCAACGAGCGCTTCCTCGACCTGCTCGACTTCCCGCGCGAGGAATTCTCGATCGGCGACCCGCTGGAGAAATTCCTGCGCTTCAACGCTTTGCGCGGCGAGTACGGGCCGGGCGACGTCGACGAGCAGGTCAGGTCGCGCATCGCCCTGGCGCGGCGCGCCGAGCCGCACTGTTTCGAGCGTCGCCGGGCCGACGGCAGGATCATCGAGGTGCGCGGCATGCCCATGCCGGGCGGCGGCTTCGTGACCGTCTACACCGATGTCACCGCGCAGCGCGAGGAATCGCGCCGCCTGATCGAGGCGCGCGAGCATGCCGAGAGCGCCGCGCGCGCGAAGAGCGAATTCCTGGCCACCATGAGCCACGAGGTGCGCACGCCGATGAACGGGGTGCTGGGCATCGCCGAACTGCTGCTCGACACGCCGCTGTCGGCGGACCAGCGCGACTATGTGGAGACGATCCTGCGCTCCGGCCAGGCGCTGCTGGAAATCCTCAACGACATCCTCGACCTGTCGAAGATCGAGGCCGGCAAGCTGGACCTGGAATCCATCGCCTTCGACCCGGTGCAGGCGCTCGATGATGTGATGGCCCTGTCGGGGCCGCGCGCCTCGGCCAAAGGGCTGGTGCTCGAGTCGCGGGTGGCGCCGGACGTGCCGCGCGACGTGATCGGCGATCCGGGCCGGCTGCGCCAGGTGCTCTCCAACCTGATCGGCAATTCGCTCAAGTTCACCGACGCCGGGGAAGTGCGCGCCGAGACATGCGTGGCAAGCAGCGAGGGCGACCGCGTGGTGTTGCGCTTCACCATCACCGACACCGGCATCGGGATGACGCCCGAACAGCAGGCCAGGCTGTTCCGGCCGTTCACCCAGGCCGACACCTCCACCACCCGGCGTTTTGGTGGCACCGGCCTGGGGCTGGCGATCTGTCTGCGCCTGGTGGAGATGATGGGCGGCCGCTTTGAGGTTGCGAGCCAACCGGGGCGGGGTTCCAGCTTCAGCTTCACCTTGTGCTGCAGGCGCGCCCCCGCCGGCGCCAGCCGCGCCGAATCCGACAACCACCAGTTGCAGCGCCGCTTCAGCGGCCGCGTGCTGGTGGTCGAGGACAATGTGGTCAACCGCAAGGTGGCGCGCGCCACCCTGCAGGGCTTCGGGCTTGAGGTGCTGGAGGCCGAGAACGGCAGCCTGGCGCTCGATGCGCTTGCCCGCGAGCCCGTGGATCTGGTGTTCATGGACATGCACATGCCGGTCATGGACGGGCTCGAGGCTACCCGACGCATCCGCCTGGCCGAAGGCGAGGGCGGGCGTGCCGGCCGGGTGCCGATCGTCGCCATGACCGCCAATGTGCTCAAGGAGGCGGTCGAGGCCTGCATGCAGGCGGGCATGGATGGCTTCCTGCCCAAGCCCTTCGCCAGACGCCAGATGACCGACATGCTGGCGCGCTGGCTCGGGGACGCGTCCGGCGCCCGCGAGCGCGCTGCGCCGGCGGCAACCGTGCCGCCCATGGCGCCCCCGGCGCCGCCCACGGCGGCCCCGGCGCCGCCCCCGGCGCCCCCGGCGCCGCCCATGGCGCCCCTCGACGCGACCGTGTATGCCCAGCTCGCCGACACCATGGGCGAGGACCTCGCGGCGCTGGTCGAGGATTTCGTCGCCACCACCGAGGACATGCTCGCGGCGCTCGCCGACGGGCCGCAGCGCGCGGATATCAAGCTTGTGACCCGCCATGCGCACACCCTCAAGTCGAGCGCGGCGTTAGTCGGTGCGCTGCAGCTATCGGCGCATGCGCGCCGGCTCGAAGCGCAGGGCAAGGCCGGCGACCTGTCGCGGCTCGACCAGGCGCTCGATGAACTGCGCGCCGAATTCGGCCGGGTGCGGCAGGCCATCGATGCCGCCGCCGACGGCGCCGTGCGGGTGGTCGGTGTCTGAGGCGCCGCCGCCGCGCGCTCTGGTGGTGGACGACGATGTCACCGGGCGCGCCTTCCTGCGCGCCCTGCTCAGGCGCGCGGGCTGCGTGGTCGATGTCGCCCAGGATGGCGAAACCGCGCTGCGGATGTTTCGGCCCGACGCGCACGACGTCGTGTTCATGGACATGATCATGCCCGGCATGGACGGCGTGGAAACGACGCTGGCCATCAAGTCCCGCGCGGGCGACATCTTCACGCCGGTCATCTTCGTGACCGGCGCCGGAGACGAGGAGAGCCTGGCGCGGGCGATCGACGCCGGTGCCGACGATTTCCTGACCAAGCCCGTCACCGCGGGCGTGCTGCTGGCCAAGCTGCGCGCCATGCAGCGTATCCGCACGCTGCATGAGCGCACCCGCAGCCTTTACGCCCGCGTGATCGAGGACCAGGAGCATGCACGCGAGGTGTTCGAGCGCGCAGTCTCGGCCCGCGCGGTACGCTCGCCGGCCTTGCGCGCGCGCCTGATTCCGGCCGACGTGTTCAGCGGCGACATGCTGCTTTCTACGCACACGCCCGACGGCGGGCTGATGGTGATGGTGGGGGACTTCACCGGCCACGGTCTGGCGGCGGCGCTCGGCGCGATGCCTGCCGCCGAGACCTTCCGGTCGATGGCAGGCGCGGGTCATGCCCCCGCACGGGTGCTGGACGAACTCAACCGCAGGCTGGCCGAGGCTTTGCCGCGCGGCCATTTTCTCGCCGCCGCGATCGCCCATGTCGATCCGGGGCTCGCGAGCGTCACGGTGGCCAACTGCGGACTGCCCGCGCTGCTCCTGTGCGGCCGCGCGGGGGTGCGCGCGCGGATCGAATCGTGCGCGCTCGCGCTGGGCATCGACCGCGACACCGATTACGCCGCCGCCTGCCGCCGGCTGGCGGTCGTTCGCGGCGAGCGGCTGGTGCTGGCCAGCGACGGCGTGACCGAGGCCGGCAATGCCGGCGGCGCGCAGTTCGGCTGCGAACGGCTCGAGGCGCTTCTGTCCCGCATCGCGGGCGCCGACCGCGACGCCTCTGCCGAGATCGTCGCGGCGCTCGATGAGTTCCGCGAGGGCACGCCGTTTGCCGACGATGTCAGCGTGGTTGAAATGGTGTTCGAACCCGCGCTCTTCGGCGCGGCCGTCGCGCCGCAGTGCATGTCCGGGCAACTCGCGGCCTGACGCCTGCGGTGCCCGCCGCCGCGGGATCGCCGCCGCAGCCGTTCTTTTCCTGCCGTGCTTGCGGATTTGCTTGCGGGCTGCATGTTCTATCTTGACCGGTGCTTGTCCGCCGCCTACCGCCGCCGATATTCGAGGCGTCACGCCGAACCCTGCGAGCCTGCGGATCCGACCATGCGGCTGTGAAAGTGCCAAGAGCGTGCCCGACGAACGATTAGTCAGACTATCCGGCGCGGATGCCTCCGCCACGGACGATCTCATGCTGCGCACCGTGCCGGCGCTGCGCATGCTGCTCCTGGGCTGCCTCATCGGCCTGCCCGTGCTCGGGCTGCTGCTGCCGTTGGCGGGACTGGTGGTCGAGGCGGCTGCCATCTGGGGCGCGGTGCTGATGTTCGCGCTGCTGCGTGTCCTGCTGGCGCGCGGCCGCGTCAGGGCGGTGTTTTTCGGCCTGGTGGTCACGCTACTCGCCTACGGTGTGGCCGCCACGGTGATCCAGGGCGCGGTGCGTGGCAGCACCGTCTATGCCTTCGTCGGCGCGGTCGTGGTGGGCGGCATCTTCTTCGGCCGCGCGGCCTTGGTGGTCACGGTCTGCGCCAGCGTGGCGTGCGTCGGAGCGCTGATCTTCGCCGAAAGCGCCGGCTGGCTCAAAGCCCAGCCGCAGGTGTCGGCGGGCCTGATGCAGTGGATCAACCATGCCGTGTCGCTCATCCTCATGGGGGCCAGTATCGGCTTCGCCCATGCGCTCGCCGTCGCGGCGCTCGAGGACAGCCGCCGGGAACTGACCGAGCGGCGCATCGTCGAGCGCGCACTTGGCCGCAGCGAGGAACTGTTCGACGCGTTTTTCCGTTCCAGCCCGGCCGCGCTGGTGATCACCCGCGTCGCCGACGGCGCCGTCATCGACATCAACGATGCCTACGAGCGCATGTTCGAAGTGGGCAAGCCGGGATTGATCGGCAGTTCCCTGCCGGGCGATGCGTTGTGGCTTTCCGCGGACGCGCGCGCCGAGTTCATCGCCAGCGTGGTGCGCGACGGCCGGGTGAGGAACCGGCGGGTGCGTTTCCGGCGCCTGGGCGGCGAGCAATTCGACGCCATCGTCTCCAGCGAGGCGCTGGACTGGCGCGGTGAACGCCATCTGTTCACCACCATCACCGACGTGAGCGCCGAAGCCGCCACCCGCGCCGCGCTGGAGCGCAGCGAGGGCAGGCTGCAGACCATCTTTCGCGAAAGCCCGATCGCCATCGTGCTGACCGACTTCGACCAGTCCAGGGTGGTCGACATGAACCTTTCCGCGCAGCGCCTGTTCGGCGCCGCCCGCGCCGCCGATGGCCAATCCCGCGGCGCGGCCTTCTTCGGTGCCGGCGGCGCGTTCGCGGCGGCGCGCTCGCTCGTGGAGTCCGGCGGGACGCTTGCCAATTTCCATGTCCAGCTCGCGCAGCCCGACAGGGGCGAAGCGCTGCATATGCTGCTTTCTTCGGCCATGATCAGCGAAGGCGGCCAGCGGCTGGCGATCAACCAGCTGGTTGATGTGAGCGGCGAAGTCCGGGCACGCGAGGCGCTGGCGGCGGCGAATGCGCGCCTCGAAGCCCGGGTGCAGGAGCGCACCGCCCAGCTGGAAGCCTCCAACCGCGAACTCGAGGCCTTTTCGTACTCGGTGTCGCATGACCTGCGCGCGCCGCTGCGCGCGATCAACGGGTTTCTCGGCATGCTCGAGCAGAATCTGCGCGAGCGCTTGAACGACGACGACCGCCATCTCGTGCAGCGGGTGACGGAAAGCTGCGCGCGCATGGACGCGCTGATCATCGACCTGCTGGAGCTCTCGCGCATCGGCCGCATGGAAGTGCGCCGCGAGCCGGTCGACCTGTCGGCGCTGGCCGCAGGGGTATGCGCGCATCTGGCGCAGGCGCACCCGGAGCGCCGGGTGCGGGTGGAGATCGTCGCGGGCCTGCGCGCCGATTGCGACCCGGCGCTGGCGCGGGTCGTGCTTGACAACCTGCTGGGCAACGCCTGGAAATTCACCGCGCGCAGGGAGGCGGCGGTGATCGAGTTCGGCGCCGAGGATATCGACGCAGAACGGGTATTCTTCGTGCGCGACAACGGAGTGGGGTTCGACATGCGCTACGCGCAAAAGCTGTTTTCGGCATTCCAGCGCATGCACCGGCAGGACGAGTATCCGGGCACCGGCATCGGCCTGGTGACCGTGCAGCGCATCGTCGCGCGCCACGGCGGCCGCGTCTGGGCGGAAGCCGAGAGCGGTCGCGGCGCGACTTTCCGCTTCACGCTGGGCAAACCGGATTGAAGACAGCCAATTGAGCGTGATCTCCGACAGTACCGGGCAGTGGCTGGTGGCCGACATTGGCGGCACCCGCTTGCGCGCCGCACTGTCTGACGCCGGCGGGCCGCCGCACGCGTTTGCCGAGTTGGCGTGTGCCGACTACCCGGGGCCGGCGGAAGCCCTGCAGCGTTATCTCTCTTCGAATGCTGCGCGACCGGTCGCAGCGTGCCTTGCCGTCGCGGGCCCGGTGGCGGGCGACGAGTTCCGTTTCACCAACAACGCATGGGCGTTTTCCATCGAGGAGTTGCGGCGTAGGCTGGGCCTCGAAAGACTGCTGCTGAAAAACGATTTCGAAGCCCTGGCGCTCGCCTTGCCAACGCTGGCCGGCACTGATCTCCACCCGCTTGGCTTGGCAATAGAGCCGCCTTCCGGCCGCCACACCCTGGCCGTGGTCGGTCCTGGCACCGGCTTGGGTGTCGCCGCCCTGGTGCCGCACGCAGGGTGCTGGATCGCCCAGCCCGGCGAAGGTGGACACATCGGATTCGCCCCGCAGGACGATCTTGAGCGCGAGGTCGAGCGTGTCCTGCGGCGGAGCAAAACGCGTGTGACCAACGAGGACATACTTTCTGGTGCCGGTATTGCGGCGCTGTACCGGGCGATTGGCGAAGTGGAAGGTCAACCGGATGCTGCGCATATCGCCCCGGCCGAAGTCACGCGGCGCGCCCTTGTAGGTGAGGAAGACCTTGCGGTCCACGCCGTGGAGGTTTTCTGCGCGGTGCTCGGCGCGGTCGCGGGCGACGTCGCCCTCCTGGCCGGCGCGCGCGGCGGCGTGTTCATCGGCGGCGGCATCGCCCCGCGCATCCTTCCCCTGCTCGAACGCAGCCGTTTCCGCGTGCGCTTCGAGGACAAGGGGGTGCAGCGCGATTACGTGCGCGCCATCGGCACGGCCGTAATCACCGCGCCGTTTCCGGCCTTGCAGGGCGCCCTGGCCGCCTTGCGTGATTGAGGCCGGGGCCTGACTGCCGGGCCGCCCCGGCCGCGCGGACCGGTCCCGCCGCTCAGGCCGCCTCTCTGGCCGCCGCTCAGCCCAACCCTTCCACCAGCCGGATGTCGCGCACCGCACCGTTGCCGAGCGCGCGTAGCGCCTCCTGGTAGGCGGGCGAATCGTGCGCCGCCTTGGCGGCATCGATGCTGTCGAATTCGACGACCACCACGCGCTGCATCATGCCTGCCTCGTAGGTATGCGCGGCCGGACCGCGCACCAGGAAGCGGCCGCCGGCGGCCTGGATGGCGGGTCCTGCCAGCTTGCCATAGGCCGCCATGGCGTCCGGATTGTCGATCGAGCGGTAGGTGGTGACCCAGTAGGCTTTCGGCATGTGTCTTCTCCTGTCGTGGTTTGCAGCGGGGTGAGTCGGTCGGTGCGGCTAGCGTCCGGCCGCGCGCATGGTCGCGGCCAGGTCGGTCCAGCGCGGATCGGCGGCGAGCGCCTCGAGTGGCAGCGAGACCTTGCGCCGCCAGTTGGGATACTCCCGGTAGGTGCCCGGGATGTTGATCGGCAGGGCTTCGCCGGCGATGTCGTCGAGCTGCACCACGGCCAGCATGGCGCGCGTCATGCCGACGGCGGCATGCAGTGCACCGGCGACGGCGCCGGTGTCGTCGCGATCGGCGGGCGCGCGGCCTATTCTCGCCAGCAGGTCGAGCATGGCGCGGCGCTCGGGTTCGCGCCGCGCGGCCTCCGCGTCGCGCAGGTGCGGCTCGGGAAACAGGCCGAGCGCGTCGCGCCGGGCGATGTCGTCGCCGTGCCAGTACTCGGCAATCGGGGGCATGTCGTGCGTGACCGCGGTGGCCAGTGCCTGGGCCGGATACTCGTCCGGATGCTTGAACGAGCCGTCGCCCTGCCAGTGGCGCTCGAACTGCAGGACCCGGTAGGACAGGAAGCCCCGCTCGCCAAGCGCCTCGCGCAGCCCGTCGGGCACCGAGCCCAGGTCTTCTCCCACCACCATGCAGGCGTGGCGCCGGCTTTCCAGCGCCACCACGCCGGCCAGCATGTCGAAGGCATTGCGCACATAGCCGCCCGCCGCGCCTTTCATGCCGGCGGGAATCCAGAACAGGCGGGCCAGCGCCATCACGTGGTCGATGCGCAGGGCGCCGGCGGCGCGCATGTTGGCCGAGAGCAGGGCGGCCATGGGCGCATAGGCGGCGGCCTCCAGCGCGCGCGGCTTCCATGGCGGCAGCCCCCAGTCCTGGCCTTCGCGGTTGAGCATGTCGGGCGGCGCGCCCACGGTGGCGGCGCGCGCGAACAGCGCCTGCGCGCCCCAGCATTCGGCGCCGTCGTCGGCGGCACCCACGGCGAGGTCGCGGTACAGGCCGATGCGCATGCCGGCGTCGCGGGCGGCGCCGGCGGCCGCGGCGAGTTGCGATTCGGCGAGCCACTGCAGGTATTGCTGGAACTCGACCTCGGCGGGATGCGAGGCGCAGAATTCGCGCACCGCGGCCGCGTCGGGGTCGCGCAAGGCCTCCGGCCAGGCGGGCCATCCGGGCAGGTGACCGTCGCGTTCGAGCAGCCGAAACCGCAGGGCCTCGAACGCGGCGTGGCAGTCGAGATCCCGCCCGCCGCGGCGCACGAAGTCGCGGAATGCCGCGACCCGCGCCTCGGACGCGTCGCGCCTGCTAAAGCGCAGGTGCAGCGTTTTGAGGAGCGGCAGCTTGAGCGCGCTCACGGCCGCATGATCGACCAGCGGCAGCGCGCGCGCCGCGGCGAGGCGCGCGCGGAAACCGGCTTCCTGCGCAAGCGCCTGCGCCTCGGGACAGTCGGCATAGTCGGCGACCGCCTCGACATCGATGTACAGCGGATCGAGCATCATGCGCGAGGAGGGCGCATAGGGGCTCGCCTCCTCCGGGCGCGCCAGGTGGCGCGCGTGCAGCGGGTTGAGCCCGATCAGGGCGGCGCCGGCCTGGCCGGCGATGCGCGCGAGTTGCGCGAGGTCGGTGAAATCGCCGATGCCCCAGTTGCGCGCCGAGCGCAGCGCGTAAAGCTGGACGGCCAGTCCCCAGCAGCGCCCGCCCTCGGCGAGGAAGGCCGGAATGTGGCAGCGCGGCGGGGTGACGATCATGGCGCAGTGCGCGTCCTGCGCGGGCAGGCGCAGGCGGTGATAGCCCGCCGGCAATGCGATACCCAGCGCCAGGCGGCAGCGGCGCCATGCCAGGCCGGCGATCGTGCGCGGCGCGGCATCGGCCCGCGCCGGCGCCCGGCCGGTCCGGGTCTCGCCAGACTCGAGCGTGATCACCCAATCCTGCGGCGCGGTCGCTCCGGCGTCCGGCAGATTGACGGTGATTTCCAGCGGCGCGTCGGCCGCGTGCGACAGCACCGGCGGCAGGACGCGCGACCAGGCTTCGTCCTCGAGCGCCTGCGCCTGGCCCGCGAGGTCGCCATCCGGGTCGAAGTCGAGGGCGCGCAGCAGGGCGCGCGCGGTCGGCTCGGTGAGGTCGCGGCGCACGCCCAACCCGTCCCAGTAGCCGCCCTCGATGCCGGCAGCATGGGCCAGGCGGCGCAGTTGATCGTTCATGCTGCCGCACCGAGGCCGGGCGGGGCGCTCTCCAGGGATGCCAGCAGCACCACCGATTCGGGGGGCGCCGCCACCGCCACCCCGTCGCGCACCTGCGGAGCCCCCGAGGATGCGAGCAGCAGGTGCCAGCCCCGCGCCGGCGCGGCAGGCAGGACGAAGGGCGTCGGCTCGGCCGCGCCGTTGATCAGCACGAGGAGCGCGGTGTCGTCCCGGCCGGTGCGTCCGAGCTGGAAGGCGAAGGCGCGGCGGGCGGCATCTTCCCAGTCGATCGGGGTCATTTCGGTGCCGCCGGCCGAAAACCAGCGGATGTCGGTCTCGCCGGAGGCCAGCGCGCGGCTGTCGAACCAGTGGCGGGTGCGCAGCGCCGGATACGTATGCCGGATCCTGGCGAGCGCGGCGGTGAACTCGGCGAGCGCGCGGTCGGCACCCTCCCAGTCGATCCAGGTGGTCGGGTTGTCCTGCGCATAGGCGTTGTTGTTGCCATCCTGGGTGCGGCCCTGCCCGTCGCCGGCCGGCAGCATGGGCACGCCCTGGGAGACGAACAGGGTGGCGAGCATGGCGCGCACCAGGCGATCGCGCCGCGCCCTGATGACCGGGTCGGTGGTCGGGCCTTCCACGCCGCAGTTGAAGCTGCGGTTGTCGTTGTTGCCGTCGGCATTGTGCTGGCCGTTGGCCTCGTTGTGCTTGCGCTCGTAGGCCACCAGGTCGGCCAGCGAGAACCCGTCATGGGCGGTGACGAAGTTGATCGAGGCCAGCGGTCCGCGGCCGGAGTGCCTGAACAGGTCGGACGATCCGGCGATGCGCCGCGCCAGTTCGCCGCAGCCGGTGCCGCGGGTCAGCCAGAAGCCTCGCACGGCATCCCGGTAGCGGTCGTTCCATTCGGCGAAGCGCGGCGGAAACGCGCCGGTGGACCAGGTGACGATGTCCCAGGGCTCGGCGATGAGCTTGGTGCCCGCCAGCACCGGGTCCTGGCGCAGCGTGTCCAGAAAAGTGGCGTGCGGGTCGAAGCCGGCGGGCCCGCGTGCCAGCGCGGTGGCGAGGTCGAAGCGGAAACCGTCCACACGCATCTCGCTCACCCAGAAACGCAGCGAATCCATCACCATGCGCAGCACGGGCGGGGATTCGAGGTCGAGCGTGTTGCCGCAGCCCGACAGGTCGTCGTAGGTGCGCGGCGCGTCGCGCCGCAGGCGGTAGTACGCCCGGTTGTCGATGCCGCGCCAGCACAGCGTCGGGCCGGTCTCGTTGCCTTCGGCCGTGTGGTTGTAGACGACGTCGAGTATGACCTCCAGCCCGGCGGCGTGCAGGCCCTTGACCATGGCGCGGAACTCGGTGGCCGGATCGCGCCCGCCGGCGTAGCGGGCGGCAGGGGCGAAGTATCCGATCGGGTTGTAGCCCCAGTAGTTGACCAGCTCGTTGTTGACCAGCATGCGTTCGTCGATGAAGGCCTGCACCGGCAGCAGCTCCACCGCGGTGGTGCCGGCGGCCTTCAGGCGCGCGATCGAGGCCGGGTGCGCCAGCCCGGCATAGGTGCCGCGCAGGTGCGCCGGCACGTCCGGGTTCATCATCGAAAAGCCCTTGACGTGCGCTTCGCAGATCACCGTGTCCTGCCACGGGGTGGCGGGATGGCGATCGTCGCTCCAGTCGAACGCGGCGTTGACCACCACCGAGCGCGCGGCCGCCCAGGCGTTATCGCGCCGGTCGAAGGACAGATCGCCGCGCGCGTTGCCGACACGGTAGCCATAGTGCGCGTCGCTCCAGCGGAAGGTGCCGGCGAAGGCGCGTGCGTAGGGGTCCATCAGCAGCTTGTGCGGGTTGAAGCGGTGGCCGGCTTCGGGCTCGTACGGCCCGAACACCCGGTAACCGTAGGCCTGTGCCGGGCGCGCGTCAGGCAGGTAGGCATGCCAGACCTGGTCGGTGCATTCCGGCAGGACGATGCGCGCGATCTCGTGCGCGGCGTCCGCATCGAACAGGCACAACTCGACCTTTTCGGCATGCGCCGAAAACAATGCGAAATTGACGCCGCCGCCGTCCCAGGTGGCGCCCAGGGGCCATGGCCGGCCCGGCAGGACGCGCCATTCGCGCGCCGGGTCCTGGCCCGGCTTCAACGCGTTCACGCCAATGGCTCCGGGCCGCGCAGGCGGCACTTCGCGGGCGCCCTCACGGCAGTCTCCCCGCGCCGCCCTCGAGGTCGAGGCTCAGCATCACGCAGGCCAGCGGCGGCAGGGTCAGCGACAGCGAGTGATCGCGGCCGTGGCACGGCGCCGCGACGCTGCTGATACCGCCGCCGTTGCCCATGTCCGACCCGCCATACCAGGCGGAGTCGGTGTTGATGATTTCGCGGTAGTAACCGGGACGCGGTACGCCGATGCGATAGCCGGTGCGCGGCACGGGCGTGAAGTTGCATACCGCGAGCACCAGGCTGCGGTCGTCGTGGCCGCGCCTCAGAAACGCGATCACGCTCTGGTCGCGGTCGGCGAAGTCGATCCATTCGAAGCCGCGCGGCTCGCAGTCGCACTGGTGCAGGGCCGGGATGTCGCGATAGGCGCCGTTGAGGTCGGCCACCAGGCGCTTGAGGCCGCCGTGCAGCGGGTCGCCAAGGGCCGCCCAGTCGAGTTCGCCGTCATGGTTCCATTCGCCCGATTGTCCGAACTCGCCGCCCATGAAGAGCAGCTTCTTGCCCGGATGCGCCCACATGAAGCCGTAGTACAGGCGCAGGTTGGCGAACTGTTGCCAGCGGTCGCCCGGCATCTTGGCCAGCAGCGAGCCCTTGCCGTGCACCACCTCGTCATGCGAAAGCGGCAGGACGAAATTCTCGCTGAAGGCGTACATCAGGCCGAAGGTCAGGGCGTTGTGATGGTATTGCCGGTGCACCGGGTCGCGCCGCATGTAGTCGAGCGTGTCGTGCATCCAGCCCATGTTCCACTTGTAGGCGAACCCCAGCCCGCCGTGGCGCACCGGGTGCGACACACCCGGCCAGGCGGTGGATTCTTCGGCCAGCGTCGCCGCATGCGGGGCGCGCTCGTGCACCAGCATGTTGGTCTCGCGCAGGAAGTGCACCGCTTCGAGGTTTTCGCGTCCGCCGTGGCGGTTGGGAATCCACTGGCCGGGCTCGCGGCTGTAGTCCAGGTAGAGCATCGACGCTACCGCGTCGACGCGCAGACCGTCCAGGCCGAAATGCTCCAGCCAGTAGAGCGCGTTGGCGGAGAGGAAATTGCGGACCTCGTTGCGGCCATAGTTGTAGATCAGGGTGTTCCAGTCCGGATGCAGGCCCTGGCGCGGATCGGCGTGCTCGTACAGGTGGGTGCCGTCGAAGCGGGCGAGCGCATGGGTGTCGGTCGGGAAGTGGCCCGGCACCCAGTCGAGCAGCACGCCGATTCCAGCGGCGTGGCAGCGCTCCACGAATTCGGCGAACTCGGCCGGGGAACCGTGGCGCGCGGTGGGCGCGTACAGGCCGGTGGGCTGGTAGCCCCATGAGCCGTCGAACGGGTGCTCCATGACCGGCAGCAGTTCGATATGCGTGAAGCGCAGCTCCTGCACATAGGGCAGCAGGCGGTCGCCGATCTCGCGCCAGGTGAGGAAGCGGCCGGCCTTGCCGCGCCGCCAGGAACCCGCGTGCACCTCGTAGATCGAGACCGGCCGGTCGCGCGCGGCGCGCGGCGGCTGCCCCGGCGCCGGCGCGAGGGCCGGCGCGACCACCGAGGCGGTCGCCGGGCGCATCTCGGCCGCGCGTGCCAGCGGGTCGGCCTTGAAGGGCATGCGTTCCCAGGCCGGCCCGGCGATATCGAACTTGTAGCGCGCGCCGGGGGCGACGCCGGGAAGGAAGATCTCCCACACGCCGCATTCGCGGCGCAATCGCATGGGATGGCGCCGCGTGTCCCAGAAATTGAAGTCGCCGACCACCGCGACGCGCCGGGCATTCGGCGCCCACACGGCGAAGACGGTGCCGGCGATGCCGTCGATCTCGCGCGGATGCGCGCCCAGCACGTCGTACAGCCGCAGGTGCCGGCCCTCGGCGATCAGCCATGCGTCGGTCTCGCCCAAAAGCGGGCCGAAGCGGTACGGATCGTCGATGGTGAGGGTGCCGAGCGGCCAGTCGACCGCAAGCCGGTAGTCGAACCTGGCCGCGCCGGTGCCGACCACCCCGCTGAACAGGCCTTCGGGGTGCAGCCGCTCGAGCGTGCCCAGCCACGCCCCCGCCGGCGAGACCACGCGCACGGCAGAGGCCGTGGGCAGCAGCGCGGTGACCCGCACCCCCGCCTTGCCCTCGTGCATGCCGAGCAGGCCGAAGGGATCGTCGGCGCGCGCTTCCATCAGCGCGGCGACGATTTCCGGGGGCAGCGCCTGTGCAGTATGCAAGGGGGAGGTCACCGGCGGTCAGCGGGCCAGCGGCTGGACCCGCCAGATGCCCTCGGCGTATTCGCGGATGGTGCGGTCGCTGGAGAAAGGCCCCATGGCCGCGACATTGCGGATGGCGCTCGCGGTCCATGCGGCGCGGTCGGCGTAGAGCGCGTCGACGCGGTCCTGCGCGGCCATGTAGGCGGCATGGTCGGCCAGCAGCATGTAATGGTCGCCGTGGTCGAGCAGGGCCTGCACGACCGGGTGATAGCGGGTCGGCTCCTCGGAGGAGAAATGGCCGCCGCCGATCATGTCGATGACCTCGCGCAGTTCGGGGCTGGTGGCGTAGTGGTCGCGCGGCTGGTAGCCGCGTGCGCGCGCCGCAGCCACCTCCGTCGTGGACAGGCCGAAGATGAAGATGTCGTCGTCGCCGACCGCCTCGCGGATCTCGACATTGGCGCCGTCGTCGGTGCCGATGGTGAGCGCCCCGTTCAGCGCCAGCTTCATGTTGCCGGTACCGGAGGCTTCGGTGCCGGCGGTGGAGATCTGTTCGGACAGGTCGGCCGCAGGAATGATGTTGCGCGCCACCGAGACGCCGTAGTTGGGCACGAACACCACCTTGAGCAGGCCGTCGACCCGCGGATCCGCATTGATGACCTCCGCCACGTCGTTGATGAGGCGGATGATCAGCTTGGCCATGAAGTAGGCGGATGCCGACTTGCCGGCGAAGATCACGGTGCGCGGTATCCAGGCGCGCCCCGGTTCGGCGAGGATGCGGTTGTAGCGGGCGATCAGGCCCAGCACGTTGAGCAGTTGCCGCTTGTACTCGTGGATGCGCTTGATTTGCACGTCGAACAGCGAGTCCGGGCTGACGGCGATGCCGGTGACGCGGCTGATGTAGTCGGCCAGGCGGCGCTTGTTGGCGGCCTTCACGGCGGCGAACTCGGCCTGGAAGCGGGCATCCTGCGCCAGGGGCCGCAGGCGCGCGAGTTCGTCGAGGTTGGCGCGCCAGCCGTCACCGATGCGATGGTCGATCAGGCGCGCGAGGTCGGGGTTGGCCAGTGCCAGCCAGCGGCGCGGGGTGATGCCGTTGGTGCGGTTGACGATGCGGCCGGGGAACAGGCGGTCGAAATCGGCGAAGATGGTTTCGCGCAGGAGCTGCGAATGCAGCCTCGAGACGCCGTTGACCTTGTGGCTCGCCAGCACCGAGAGGTAGGCCATGCGCACCCGCCGGCCGTGGGTCTCGTCGATCAGCGACACGCGGCGCATCAGGTCGTCGTCGTCGCCGTGTTCGCGCCGCACCTGGTCGAGGAAAAGCTCGTTGATGTCGAAGATGATCTTCATGTGCCGCGGCAGCACCCGCTCCAGCATCGCCACCGGCCAGGTCTCGAGCGCCTCCGGCATGAGCGTATGGTTGGTGTAGGAGAAGATCCGCGTGGTCAGCTTCCAGGCGAGCGTCCAGGGAATGCGGTGCTCGTCGACCAGCAGACGCATGAGCTCGGGCACGGCGATCGCCGGGTGGGTGTCGTTGAGGTGGATCGACACCTTGTCGGCCAGCTGCTCGACGCCCGTGTGGGTCTTGAAGTAGCGCCGCAGCAGATCCTGGAGGGAGGCGCTGACGAAGAAGTACTCCTGGCGCAGGCGCAGTTCGCGCCCGTGCTCGGTGCTGTCGTCGGGGTAGAGCACGCGCGAGACGTTTTCCGAGGCGTTCTTGTCCTCGATGGCGGCGGTGTAGTTGCCCTGGTTGAACAGCGCGAGGTTGATGACTTCGCTGGAGGTGGCCGACCAGAGGCGCAGGGTGTTGACCGCCGAGCTGCCGTAGCCCGGCACCAGGGTGTCGTAGGCCATGGCCAGCACATCTTCGGTATCGACCCAGTGCGCCTGCTTGTCGTGGACCTCCACCCGGCCGCCGAAGCGGATGGTGTACTTGACCTCGGGGCGCGCGAATTCCCACGGATTGCCCGCCACCAGCCAATGGTCGGGGTATTCGATCTGCCTGCCTTCGACGATGCGCTGGGCGAACATGCCGTACTCGTAGCGGATGCCGTAGCCGAAGCCCGGCAGGGACAGCGTGGCCATCGAGTCGAGAAAGCAGGCGGCCAGCCGGCCGAGGCCGCCGTTGCCGAGCGCCGGGTCCGGCTCGAGCTCGGCCAGTTCATCGATGTCGATGCCGAGCGCGCGCACGGCGTCGTTGCACTGGTCGTACAGGCCGAGCGCGATGAGCGCGTTGGTGAGTGCGCGTCCGGGAAGGAACTCCATGGAGAGGTAGTAGACGCGCTTGACGTTCTGCCGGTATTGGCGCCGCGTGGTGTCCATCCAGCGCTGCACCAGGCGGTCGCGCACGGCTGCCGAGACTGCGTACAGCCAGTCGCGCGGCGAGGCCGCCACGGAATCCTTGCCCAGCGTGTACTTCAGGTGGTGCGCGATCGACGTGCGCAGGGATTCGGCATCGCTGCCGAGGCTGTCTTCCGGAAGGCCGGCATTCATTTGCGGTGTGGTCATCGTACCTGCGTCAAGAAAGGGGTTCGGACCGGGTGACGCGCATGCTGCCGCGGCGATGCCCGCCTGCGCGCCCATGCGGCACGGCCGGTGCAACGAGCGTGCCAGCAGCATGCGTACGCCAAACCGGTGCGTTCAAACAAGCCGTCCTCACCGCTCATGCTTCCGGGCGGATTTGCCGGTACAGGTCGGCATAGTGGCCGGCTGCGTGCGCCCAGCCGAACTCGGCGCGCATGCCGGCATTTCGCACCGCCTGCCAGGCGGTGGGGGACCGCCAGAGCGCGCCGGCGCGCGCGATGGCCGCTGACAGGTCGGTCACATGCGGAAGTTCGAACACGAAGCCGTTGCCCGGGGCGTCTGCCGCGGTGTGCGTGGCGGCACCGACGCGGCCTGCCTCGTGCACCGTATCGGCCAAGCCACCGGTGCGCCGCACCAGAGGCAGGGCGCCGTAGAGCAGGCCGTACATCTGGGTCAGGCCGCAAGGCTCGAAGCGCGAAGGCACGGCGATGATGTCGGCGCCGCCGAAAATGCGGTGTGCAAGCGCCTCGTCGTAGCCATGCCTGACAGCCACCCGCCCCGGATGGCTCGCCGCCGCGAGCTGCCAGGCGGCCTCCAGGGCGCGCTCCCCGGTGCCCAGCAGGGCGACCTGCCCGTCGATGGCCGCGATGGCCGGCAGGGCTTCGAGCAGCAGGTCGAGCCCTTTTTGGGCGGTCAGCCGGCTGACCACGCCGAACAGCGGCCCGCCGGCCGGCGGCAGGCCGAACTCGGCGCGCAGCGCCTGGCGGCACACCGCCTTGCCTTCGAGGGCGTCGGCGGAGAAGCGTGCCGGCAGCGCCGGGTCGCGTCGCGGGTCCCAGGTCGAGGTGTCCACGCCGTTGAGGATCCCGGATAGCGCGCCCGCGCGTGAGCGCAACAGCCCTTCCATGCCGAAGCCGTGTTCAGCGCTCTGGATCTCGCGCGCATAGGTCGGGCTCACGGTGGTGATGCGGTCGGCGTAGAACAGTCCCGCCTTCATGAAGCTGAGCGCGCCGTGGAATTCCAGGCCGTGCATGGAAAAGAAATGCGGCGGCAGGGCCAGGTCGGGAAATGTCGTGGCCGGGAAGTTCCCCTGATAGGCGAGGTTGTGCACGGTGAAGACGCTTCCCGGGCCGGCGCCGCCGCGCGCGCGCAGATAGGCGCCGGCCAGCCCGGCATGCCAGTCGTGGCTGTGCACGATATCCGGACGCCAGTCACCGATACCGCCGTCGGCGAAGCGCGCGGCGACCCAGCCCAGCAGGGCGAAGCGGCGTGCGTTGTCCGGCCAGTCCTGCCCGTCCGGGCCGACGTAGGGATTGCCCGTGCGCCCGTACAGGGCCGGCGCGTCGATCAGCCAGGCCGGCAGGTCGCCCAGGCGGCAGGGCATCAGGTTGACCAGGGGGCATCCGAATGCCGCCCCGAGGCTGACCGGCGCGCCGCCCGCGGTGGCGGCCTCCATCAGGGCGGGAAAGCCCGGCAGCAGCAGGGCCACGTCGATTCCCCGCGATGCCAGGGCCCCGGGCAGTGCGGCGTTCACGTCGGCCAGCCCGCCCGTCTTCAGGGCAGGGTGAACTTCGGTGCTCACATACAGGACACGCATTGTTCTTTTTTTTGGCCTTTTCGCGCCGGTCAGCTGCCGCGTTGCGCGGCGTCGAGCATGTCCTGGGTCACCAGTGTGATGCCCTGTTCGCTGACCAGGAAGCGGCGCTGGTCCTCCGCGCGGTCATGGCCGATGACCATGCCCTCCGGGATGCGGCAGCCGCGGTCGACGACCACCCGGTTCAAGCGTACGTGGCGGCCTACCTCGACGCCGGGCAGCAGGACCGCGCCCTCGATGGCGCAGTAGGAATTCACGCGCACCTTGGAGAACAGCACCGAGCGCGACACCCGCGAGCCGGAGATGATGCAGCCACCCGAGACGATGGAATCGACGGCCATGCCGCGGCGGTCGTCGCGGTCGAACACGAACTTGGCCGGCGGCAGCTGCTCCTGGTAGGTCCAGATCGGCCAGTTGGTGTCGTACATGTCGAGCGCCGGGGTGGGCATGGTGAGATCGATGTTGGCCGACCAGTAGGCGTCGACCGTGCCGACATCGCGCCAGTAGGGCTCGGCTTCCTCCTTGCCTTCCGGGCTCACGCAGGACAGCGCGAACGGGTGGGCGCAGGCCACGCCCATGCGCACCGCCGCCGGGATGATGTCCTTGCCGAAATCGTGGCTCGAATGCGGTTCGCGGATGTCCTTATCGAGCATGTCGAAGAGGAAGCCCGTATTGAAGACGTAGATGCCCATGCTGGCCAGCGACTGGTCGGGCTTGCCGGGGATGGCGGGCGGATCGGCGGGCTTTTCCACGAAATCCAGGATCTGGTGCGAGCGGTCGACCGCCATCACGCCGAAGGCGCTGGCTTCGCTTCGGGGCACCTCGATGCAGGCTACCGTGCACTGCGCGCCGCGGTCTACATGGAACTGCAGCATGCGCGCGTAGTCCATCTTGTAGATATGGTCGCCGGCCAGGACGACGATGTAATCAGACTTGTGGTCGCGTACGATGTCGATGTTCTGGTACACGGCGTCGGCCGTGCCGCGGTACCAGGATTCGTCGTCGGTGCGCTGCTGGGCCGGCAGGAGCTCGACGAATTCGTTGGCTTCCCAGCGCTGGAAGCTCCAGGCCTTTTGCAGGTGCCGTAGCAGGCTGTGCGACTTGTACTGCGTGATCACCCCGATGCGCCTGATTCCCGAGTTGATGCAGTTCGACAGCGCAAAGTCGATGATGCGGAACTTGCCGCCGAAATACACGGCCGGCTTGGCGCGCCGCGCCGTCAGGTCCTTCAGGCGGGTGCCGCGGCCGCCGGCCAGCACCAGCGCCACCGCGCGGCGCGGAAGTTGAATCCGGTTGAAACTGTCATTCTTCATGGCCTGGCCTCCTGGCGCTGCGCTCGGCGCTTTGCCGCACGGCGAGGTTATCAGGAACCGCGCCGCACTGCTTTGCGCTGCCGAGTTCGACGAAACGGTTGACCAGCCAATCCAGGGCGCAATAGAAGACGCCGGCGGCGATCGGCGGATTGAGGGTCGCCAAGCCGGTGCCCGGGGCGACCGCGCGCCATGACCAGTTGCCCAGCGCGGTCCCGTAGAGTTCCATGACCAGCGCGATGACGAACATGGTCGCGTAAAGGCGGCGCTGGCGCCCGAACACGACGAAGGCGGCGAACAGGGCGTAGAGCGGAAGGCTCAGCAGGTCATGGCCCGAAAGGGCCAGCACCGCCACCGGCAGTGCCGCGCCGGCGAGCACCAGCCAGGCGGCGCGGTCGCTGACGCGTGCGGCGATGATCAGCCCCAGAAGGTACAGCAGCGCATGGCCCGGCGGCACGAACAACGGGACATTGCCGAACTGGTAGTCATACAGACCCCAGGCGAGGGATGCGACGATCTCGCCTAGGCCCGATATCCATACGCATGCCATGAGCCGGCGACCGGTGTCGCGCCTGACATTGACGATCAGCCACGTCGCGAGCGCCCAGACGGCGACGCTGACGGCCATCTGGCCAGGAAAGCCCGCCAGCCTGTCGATCAGCAGCCCGATGACGATGGTGCCGACAACCACGCTGCCGACCAAGGCCGGGCGTTCGATGCCGGCGGCCGGCATGTCGGCACGGGCAAGCTTTGATGCGCCGGCGGTCAAGGTGCGCAGGGTCCGCGCCGCTAGCCGGCTGTCTGGGTTTTCCGGGCCCTGGACGCGAAGTCGAGCAGGGCGGCAAACGGCATCGCGCGGTCGTAGAGGTAGCCCTGGCCCTTGTCGCAGCCGTAGGCCGACAGCGCCAATGCCTGGCTCGCGGTTTCGATGCCCTCCGCGGTGACCGGCATTTCAAGGCGGGCCGCCAGATCAAGCACGGCCCGCACCACCGTCTTGCCGCGCTTCGTGTCAATGCTGCGGGTGAAGGTGTGGTCGATCTTGAGTTCGTGCACCGGCAGGCGCGCCAGTTGCGCAAGCGAGGAGTAGCCGGTGCCGAAGTCGTCGATGGCGAATTCCACGCCGTAGTCGGCCAGGATGCCGACCACCCGCTCCGCGGTGCCGACATCCTCCATGAGCATGCCCTCGGTGACCTCGAAGCGATAGCGCTGCGGCGACATGCCGGCTTCGCGCAGCAGGGTGCCCAACTCCTTGAACAGCTTGAGGTCGCGGAAGTCCAGCGCCGAGAGATTGATGTTGACCCGGAAATCGGACGCGAAGGCCAGCGGGGCCGAGGCCAGGTCGCGCGTGACCTGGGAGAGCACCGCACGGCTGATCGCACGCGTCATGCCGGCCTGCTCGGCCACGGACAGAAAACTCGCCGGCGCCAGCAAGCCGCGTTGCGGATGGCGCCAGCGGATCAGCGCCTCGGCGCCGGCCATGGCGGAGGTGCCGAGGTGCACGATGGGCTGGTAGTGAACCACCAGTTCGCCGGCCTCGATGGCGTTGCGCAATTCGTGCTCGGTGCGCATCTCCGTGAGCGGGTCCTGCGCGGGGCCTGAGGCGCGGCCCGCCGGCGCGCCGCGCTCGTGGCGCTTGGCGCGTTGGCGCTGCGTGTCCGCCTCGCGCAGCAGGGTGTCGGCCGCGCTGCCGTCGGCCGGGAAGGCCGCGCTGCCAATACTGAAGGTCAGGCTGAATTCGTGGCCGTTGACCGAAAGCGGCGCCGCCACGCTCGCATTGATCGCGCCGATGGCATGGTCGAGAACCTGCGCCCCGCCCGGCAGCATCACGGCAAATTCGTCTCCCGACAGACGTGCCATGGTGGCCTGCGCCGGCAGGCGCTGGCGCACCCGGGCCGCCACGGTCTTGAGGACCTGGTCGCCGGCCTCGTGACCGAGCGCATCGTTGACCAGCCGGAAGCGGTTCAGGTCGAATACGCATACCGAGAAGGCGCTCCGGTCGGCGGCCGCCGCGGCCTGGTCGATCCGTTCGACCAGCGCATAGCGGCTCCACAGTCCGGTGAGCGCATCGCGCTCGGCGACTTCGCGCAGGCGCGCGATCCACACCTCGCGCCGCATGCGCTGCGCAAGCAGGGTGCCGATGAGTTCGGAAAGGCCGGGCAGCTGCGCGTCGAAGCGGCGCGGCCGGCGCGAGAGGAACTGCAGCACGCCCGCGCAGGGCATGCCTTCCATCACGATGGGGAAGGTGTACGCGACATTGATGCCGGCCTGCATGGCCGCGGCGCGCTCGGCGAAGCGGGGGTCGGTGGCGACGTCTTCGGACCAGCTCGACGTGCGCTCGGCGAGGACTGCGCCCACCATCCCTTCGCCCATGCCCAGCACGCGCCCGCGCATCGCCCCGGCGAGCGCCTCGAGGCCCGGGTCCGCGCGCGACCATGCGGCCAGGCACCGGGCGCGCGTGCCGCCCGCCTCGGTCAGCCAGCATGAACCGATGTCCCAGCCCAGGCCGGTGCAGACGCTTTGCAGCACCCACTCGTAGGCCGCCTGCGAATCCACGTCCTGCAGCAGCGCCTCGCTCACCTTCAGGGCGATATCCCTGCGCATGGCGTCGCGCCGCGCCGTTGTGATGTCGATGATCAGCCCGTAGAGCTCCGACGCGTTGCCTATCTTGGTGCTGCGCACGACGATGCGCAGCCAGCGGGTGCCGGTTTGCGGCGTCTCGATGCCGATCTCCTCGTCGACCTGCACACCGGTGGCGGCGAGCCGGCGGATGGCCTCGCCGAGGCGGTCGCTGTCGGCCCCGCGCGCGCCGAGCAGGGCCTGGTCCAGGTGGGCGACCGCGCTGTCGACGCCCAGCAGGACTTGGGCCGAGCGGGAGAGCAGGAACCTGTCTTGCGCATCGACCTTGAAATGGCCGAAAGAGGCGATCGATTCCGACGATGTCAGCTGCGCTTCGAGCGTCAGGAGCGTGTGGCTTGTCTGCGCCAGCAGTGCCTCGAGGCGCTGCGAGCGCGCCAGCAATTCCGCCGTTTCGATGGCGGTGGTGGACGCATAGTCCGGCGGCAGCGGCGTTACGTGTTTTTTCATTGATACCCGGCCGTCTCGGCCTTGAACGTTCCGGCGCCGCGATCGCACCGGCGTACCGGGAGCGGCACGGCAGGTAAGGCGCGGCATTGCAGGTTTAGCATAATCCGGAGACGGCGGGTGGCTCGAGACGCAATCCTACAACAGTGCCTTGGCAATCGTCCTGACGCTGTCCGCCCGGCGCCCGGCATGCGGCCCCCGCCGCGCCGGCGCGGTCATGAATGTGCTCGCACGGTCTTTCCGGCCCGGGCCTATTTCTGCGCGGTCTTCCTGTTGAGCGCGACCTTGATCGCGGGCTTGCCGGCGTCCGGTGCTGCTGCGGCCGCGCGCCCGAGGTTGGCCAGCTTCTGCCGCGCGGCCGGCTCGCCCTCCCGTGCGGCCTGCGTGTACAGGTCCCTGGCACGGGTCAGGTTCTTCGGCACGCCGAGTCCATGCTCGTAGAGTTCGCCCAGCGAGATCTTGGCGTAGGAGTTGCCGCCCCGGGCCGACCCCGAAAACAGCTTCATCGCCTCTGCATACTCTGTCTCGCCGGCCCTGCCGTCGCGCAGCAGCTTGCCGAGCCGGTGTTGCGCGTCCCAGTGGTCTTGCGCGGCGGCAAGCGAGTACCAATCGAGGGCGGCCTGAGCGCTTCTCGGGACGCCGCTGCCGGTTTCATACAGGGCGCCCAGCCGGGTTTGCGCCGGCGCGAACCCGGCCAGCGCCGCCCGTTCGTAGAGCTCTGCGGCCCGGCCGGGATTCCTGGGTACGCCGATGCCGTGTTCGTACATGTCGCCCAGTTGCGTGGCGGCGAGCGGGTGATTTTTTTCCAGCGCCTTGTTGAACCAGGACTGGGCCTGCGCCAGGTCCGTCTTGACGCCGTCCCCGCGCAGGTATTGCAGGCCGAGCACATATTGCGCCTCGGTGTGCCCGGTGGCGGCGGCGCTGTTGAACTCGCGCAGCGCGTCGGCGGTCTGGCGTTTCGATTTCGCCTGCATGCCGCGCAGGAAGGCCTGGTCGTCGGGCTTGCTTTCGGCGGCCTTGGCCTCGGCGGGCATGGTTTCTGCGGTCATCGTGCCGTCCGACGGCCGGGTCTGCGCCGGAAGGGTCTGGCTGGTGGCGAGCAGCAGCACGGCGGCCGCCTGGGCGCGCGGGCTAGGCTTCATAGCGATTCTCCAGGATGCCTACCCCGTCGATGGCGACCTGGATCGTGCTGCCCGGCTTCATGCTTCCCGCGCCTACCGAGGTGCCGCAGGCGATGATGTCGCCGGGTTCGAGGGTCATGTCGCGGGATATCAGGCTCACCAGCCGGGCCGGCGAAAAAATCATGTCGGAGACCGGGTAATTCTGGCGTTCCTGGCCGTTCAGGATGGCGCGCACGCGCAGCGTCTGGGGATCGATGCCGGAGACGATCGCCGGGCCGATCGGCCCGAAGGTGTCGAAGCCCTTGGAACGGGTCCACTGTTCGAAGGTCTTGTCCATGCGCAGGATCTCCACCGCGGTGACGTCGTTGACGCAGGTGAAGCCGAAGATGTGGGCCGGCGCGTCGCTCTCGCCGACCGCGCTGGCGCGCTTGCCGATGACGATGCCCAGTTCCGCCTCGAAAATGACCTTGCCGTCGAAATGCGCCGGCTTGCGGATCACACTGCCGTGCGCGCAGAAGGAATTGTTGCTCTTGAGGAAGTAGAGCGGGTCGGCGGGCAGCGGGTTGCCCTCCTTGGCGGCACGCTCGTGGAAGTTGTTCCACAGGGCGGGCATCTTGGAAGGCGTGCACGGCGCCAGCAGGCGCACGTCGGACAGCGGCACGGTGGCGCCGGTGGCCTGGCTCGCACCGAACATGTCGCCTGAGCGCACATGGATGATCGAAGCCTCGAGCGTGCCGAAGCCCTCGATCCCGTCGTTGGAAAAGCGCACCCAGGTCGTCATGGAAGTCCCTCAGTGTGGGGCCGGTGGCAATGAATCGGAGGTGGGAACAGCGCGCGAAACGTACCGCTCCCGGCAGGATGCGCAGGTCAAATCAGGCGACCTTGAGCGGGATCTTGAAGTCGCTGATCCTTTTCGACCATTCGGCCGGGCCGGTGGTGTGGGCCGAGATGCCGGTGGAATCCACCGCCACCGTCACCGGCATGTCCTTGACGTCGAACTCGTAGATGGCCTCCATGCCCAGATCGGCGAAGCCTACCACCCTGGCGGCCTTGATGGCCTTGGCCACCAGATAGGCCGCCCCGCCGACGGCCATCAGGTAGGCGCTCTTGTGCTTCTTGATCGCCTCGATGGCCACCGGGCCGCGCTCGGCCTTGCCGATCATCGAGATCAGGCCGGTCTGGGCCAGCATCATCTCGGTGAACTTGTCCATGCGCGTGGCGGTGGTGGGGCCGGCGGGACCGACAATTTCGTCGCGCACCGGGTCGACCGGGCCGACGTAATAGATCACGCGGTTGGTGAAGTCCACCGGCAGCTTCTCACCCTTGGCCAGCATGTCCTGGATGCGCTTGTGGGCGGCATCGCGGCCGGTCAGCATCTTGCCGTTGAGGAGCAGCGTGTCGCCGGGCTTCCAGGAGGCGACTTCCTCGCGGGTGAGCTTATCTAGATTCACGCGCCGGCTTTTGTCGAGATCGGGCGTCCAGTTGACCCTGGGCCAGTCATCCAGCGACGGCGGCTCGAACACCGCCGGGCCGGAGCCGTCGAGCACGAAATGCACGTGGCGGGTGGCGGCGCAGTTGGGGATCATGGCCACCGGCTTGGAGGCCGCATGGGTGGGGTACTGGGCGATCTTCACGTCCAGCACCGTGGTCAACCCGCCGAGGCCCTGGGCACCGATGCCCAGCGAGTTGACCTTCTCGTACAACTCGATGCGCAGTTCCTCGACCTTGTCCTTGGGGCCGCGCGCCAGCAGTTCATGCATGTCGATCGGTTCCATGAGGATTTCCTTGGCCATCAGCATGGCTTTCTCGGCGGTGCCGCCGATGCCGATGCCCAGCATGCCCGGCGGGCACCAACCGGCCCCCATGGTCGGCACGGTCTTCATGACCCAGTCGACCAGGCTGTCCGAGGGGTTCATCATGATGAACTTGGTCTTGTTCTCGCTGCCGCCGCCCTTGGCCGCGACGTTGATGTCGATGGTGTCGCCGGGCACCAGTTCCATATTGATCACCGCCGGCGAATTGTCGCGGGTGTTCTTCCGGGAGAACTGCGGGTCGGCCAGCACCGAGCCGCGCAGCAGGTTGTCCGGGTTCAGGTAGCCGCGCCGCACGCCTTCGTTGACCGCGGCGGCGAGACCGTCATCGAAACCTTCGAACCTGACGTTCATGCCGATCTTGAGAAACACGTTGACGATGCCGGTGTCCTGGCAGATCGGGCGTTTGCCCTGCGCGCTCATGCGGCTGTTGGTGAGAATCTGCGCGATCGCATCCTTGGCGGCCGGCGACTGCTCGCGCTCGTAGGCACGGGCCAGGTGCTGGAGGTAGTCCTTCGGATGGTAATAGCTGATGAACTGCAGGGCATCGGCGATGGAGGAGACGAAGTGCTCCTTGTTGATCGTGGTCATGGCGTGTGTGGTCTTGGGAGAGGCGCGAGGGTAATCGGCAAAGTTTACGCCGTTCCGCGGCACCGGTTCGGGGAGACGGGCGGCGCGACACGCGGGCATGTCGAGACTGCATTTCGCGGCCCACGCCGCGCGCTGTCAGGACCCTTGGCGCCCGGACTTTTCCCGGACACGGCGCGTTTGCAACGGCGGGGCTCGGTGTTATTGGTTCGAATATTGCTTGCCATGCGTTGTGTCGGCGGCTTTTAGGTAATGCAACGGCTTGTTTGCCTGCACGGACGCATCACGCGGAATGTGTGCAGCGCGAGCCGGATATGCTTCGACCGTCGGGCGAGGTCAAGGCCGTCGGCGCAGGCATTCATGGGCGCAGGCATCCATGGACGTAGCTTCGTCAACCCGCAGCGAGTCGAACAGCGCAGGCAGTCGAAGAACGGCAACGGCATGCCGAGCGGTCCCGGGCGATGCGATCACCGGCGCGCCGGCCAGGTGGGCGGCGCGCCTTTTTCCGCAGTAGGTCGGTTCAACGCAAGGAGGTCAGCGTGTTATCTCGCCGTCATGCACTTTGCATCGCTCTCGCAGGCGCCTGCGCCGGGCTCGCGCTGGCTCCGGCCGGCGCGCAGACCTGGCCGCGCGCTCCCATCAAGATGGTCGTCACCTTTCCGCCGGGCGGCTCGAGCGACATCGTCGCACGCGTGCTGGCGCCGCTGCTGGGCGAGCGGCTTGGCCAGTCGGTGGTCATCGACAACCGACCGGGTGCCGGCGCGACCATCGGCGCCAAGGCGGTGGCCGATGCGCCGGCCGACGGCTACACTCTGATGCTCTCGAACACCGCGCCGATCAGCATCTCCCCGTTCATGCTCGAGCGTGCGCCCTACGATCCGGTCAAGAGCTTCAGCCATGTCTTCTACATCGGCTCGGTGCCCAACGTGTTCGCCGTGCACCCCTCGGTGCCGGCGAAGAACATGGCCGAGTTCCTGGCCTGGCTGAAGGCGCAGAAGGACCCGGTGCCGTTCGGCAGCGGCGGGGTCGGCTCGATCGGCCACATCGTAGGCGAGATTTTCAGGAACAACACCGGTACCACCCTCAGCCATGTGCCCTACAAGGGCTCCTCGCCGATGCACAACGACCTCCTCGGCGGCACTATCAAGGTCGCCGTTGACAGCCTGCCCCAGAACCTGCCTTACATGAAGGGCGGACAATTGCGTCTGCTGGCCGTGACCTCGCGGGAGCGCATGGCGACGGCGCCCGAGCTGCCCACGGTGATCGAGGCGGGGTTCCCGAACCTGGTGGCGGAGAACTTCCTTGGCATTTCCGGGCCCGCCGGGCTGCCGCGCGAGGTGGCCGATGCGGTGCATCGTTCGATGGCGGAAATCATCAGGCGCCCCGACGTGGTGCGCAAGCTCGACGACCTCGGCATCTCGCCGCGCCCCATGTCGCCGGCGGAGTTCACCAAGTTCGTCGCCGACCAGGTCGGCGCCTGGGCGCCGGCCGTCAGGTCCTCCGGCGCGCGGCTGAACTGATGGGCGCCGACACGCTGGCGGTTGTCCTGTTTGGTCCGCGCGGGCAGGGCGGCTTCAACCAGGCCGGGCTGGCCGGTGCGGAGCGCGCCCGCGCGTTTGCCCCGCTGCTTGAAGTCCACTGGTGCGAGCCGCCCGTCGACCGCGCGGCTTTCCTGCGCGCGTTGTGCCGCCGCGGTGCCGCCTGCGTGATTGCCCACGGCGGCCAGGGCGATGCGCCGGTGGCCGAGGTCGCGCCGGAGTTTCCCGCCTGCCGGTTCGTGGTGACCCAGGGCAGTGTGCCGGCCGCCAACGTGGCGATCTACGATGCCTTGCAGGAACAATCGGCCTATCTTGCCGGCGTGCTCGCGGCCAGCGTGACCCGGACGGGCGTGGTCGCCCACATGTCCGGCGAAAAAGTCCGGCCCGGACTGAAGGGGCGCGCGGCCTTTGCCGACGGTGTGCGCAGCACGCGCCCGGAGGTTCGCCTTTTGACCTGCTTCTGCGGCGACCAGCACGATGCGGCGCTGGCCTACCGGGTGGTGTCGCGCCAGGCCGACCTGGGTGCGGATGTGCTGTTCGCCATGATCGATGGCGGCCGGGCCGGCGCCATCCGTGCCTGCCGCGAGCGCTCGGTCGCGCAAATCGGCAACGTGTTCGACTGGACCGAACGCGAGCCCGAGGTGTTCATCGCCTCGGCCATCGCCGATTCCGGCGCCTGCATCGAGATGGCCGTGCGCGATCATGCGGCGGGCCGCCTGCCCCTGGGCCAGGCCCGTCATTTCGGACTGGAGGCACCGCACATCGTGCGCCTCGCGCTCGGGAAGAACGTGAGCGCCGCGACCCGCGCGCGCCTGGACGCGGTGGCGCAGCAGCTTGCGGGCGGCGCGATCGCGCCTGCCACCGGCTATGCAGGCGCGGAAATGGCGTCGCCTGGCTGACCGGAAGCGGGGCCCGGCCGCGCCGTCAGAAGCGCTTGATCAGCACCATGGTTTCGCCGTCGCGCTTGATTTCCAGGCGGCTCAGGAACGACATGCCGAGCAGCCCGGCGCCCCCCATGCCGGGGCCGTCCACCACCGTGGCGTCTACGTTGTATTGGGTGATGGGCCCGAGGCTGACCGAGTCCAGCTTGACCCGCCATGACCGCACCGCCCCGTTGGCGGTTTGCGCGATGGCCGGTGCGCCCTTTTCGAAGTGGAGGCCGATGCGGCGCGCCATGGCGATGTCGAGGGCGATGTGGGTGGCGCCGGTATCGACCATGAACGGCAGCTTGACCCCGTTGACCAGGACTTCGGCCACGAAGAGCCCGGCGCGCTTTTCGTTGAGCGCGATCTGCGGGCGCGTGTCCGGCGCGCTGCGCGCACCTTCCTTTTGCGACAGGCGCAGCTGGTTGCCGTCGCGGACCATCGACAGGCGCGACAGGAAGCTCATGCCCAACAGACCCATCTCGCCGGTGCCGGCACCTTCGCCGACGGCGCCCTCCACATTGGTGAGGGTGATCGGCCCGACGCGAACGCTCGGCAGGCGTACGGCAAAGGCGTTCCTCGTTCCGCCGGCGGTGTTGACCACGATCGGCTGGCCGCGCCGGTAATCGATGCCGACCCGATTGGCTACCTCCGACGATATCCAGACCACCGAGGCCCCGGTGTCGACCATGAAGCGAACCGCCCGGTCGTTGATCGCACCGACGGTCATGTAGTGCCCGCCGCTGTCGGCGGAAAGCACGATGTCGCCGCCTGCCGCCGGCGCGGCCGCGGTGGCCACGCCGGTGGTCGCCCACGATTCGCCCACGCGTAACGCGCGCCTGGCGCCGCCGAATTCAAGCGTAACCGCATCGGCCGTGATGGCCACCACCGTCACGCCCTCGGGCGATTTCTGCCCCGCGGCCAGACTGCGCGGCGCGCTGCCGTCGACCGACAGCAGGGCCTTGCCGGGAAACAGCCCGGCCACGCTGACCATCATCGCCGCGGCCGTGCCGGCCCGGCACAGCAGCGCAGCCCAGAGCATGGCATTCAGAACGGCGCGTCGCGACATGGCCAGCCGGCTGCGGGGTCAGTCGCGGAAATTCTGGAAGGTGAGCGGCACCTCGGTGATCTCCCGGCGCGCCAGTGCGATGACCGCCTGCAGATCGTCGCGTTTGGCGCCCGCCACGCGCACCGCGTCCCCCTGGATGCTGGCGGTCACCCTGATCCTGCTGTCCTTGACCAGCCGTACCAGCCGCTTGGCCAGCTCCGACTCGATGCCGTTGCGGATCCTGATGGTCTGCTTCATGCGGTCGCCGCCGATCTTTTCCGGCGTGTCGAGATCGAGGAAGCGCACATCCACGGCGCGCTTGCTCATTTTCGCCACCAGCACGTCGCGCACCTGTCCGAGCTTGAACTCGTCGTCGGCATAGGCGGTGAGCTCATGCGCCTTTTGTTCGATGCGTGCGTCCGAGCCCTTGAAATCGAAGCGCGTGGAGATTTCCTTGTTGGCCTGGTCGAGCGCGTTCTTCACCTCGACCATGTTGGCCTCCAGAACGATATCGAACGACGGCATGCTGCGCTCCCCGGGGTGTTGCGGCTCCGCAATTGTAGCCAACCGCGCGGCCCCACCGCGGGGCGCGCCGTATAATCGGCGGCCCGGCGTGATGCGCCCGCCTGCCGGCCCGAATGGCGCCCCGCGTGCGTGAGCCATGCCAGCCTTCCTGGAAAACGTTTCCCTCAAGCCCTTCAACACCTTCGGCCTGGAGGCGCGTGCTGCGCATTTCGTGCACTGCGCCGATCCCGCCGATGTGCTGGAGGCGGTGGCCTTCAGCGGCCGGCGCGGGCTCAAGCGGCTGGTGCTGGGGGGCGGCAGCAACATCGTCCTGACCGGCGATTTTCCCGGCCTGGTGCTGCGCATCGAAACGCGCGGCATCGAGTTGTTGGCCACCGAACCCTCGGCCCATGTGGTGCGCGCGTCGGCGGGCGAGAACTGGCACGGATTCGTCATGCATGCTTTGGGGCAGGGCTGGACCGGGCTGGAGAATCTCGCGCTGATTCCAGGCACCGTCGGCGCGGCCCCGGTGCAGAACATCGGCGCCTACGGCGTGGAACTCGATGCCCTGGTGGACTCGCTGCGCGCGCTGGACACCCGCGAACGCGCGCTGGTGACGCTGCGCCGGTCCGACTGCGGGTTCGCTTACCGCGACAGCATATTCAAGCGCGGCGCGCTCGATCGCTACGTGATCCTCGACGTCACTTTCCGCTTGCCGCGCGGGCGCGCGCCGGAAACCGGCTATGCGGATGTGCGCCAGTGGCTTGCGGCGCATGCCGTCGGCGCGCCGCAGGCGCGCGACGTGGCCAACGCCGTGATCGCCATTCGCAGCGCAAAGCTGCCCGATCCGGCGCGGCTGGGCAATGCCGGCAGCTTTTTCAAGAATCCGCTGGTCAGCCGCGCGCATTTCGCCCGCCTGGTGACGGCGTTTCCCGGTGTGGTCGGCTATCCGCAGCCCGACGGGTCGGTCAAGGTGGCAGCGGGCTGGCTGATCGACCAGGCGGGCTGGAAAGGCCGGCAGATCGGCGGCGCGGCCGTCTACGAGCGGCAGGCGCTGGTGCTGGTCAATCGCGGCCATGCGACGCCGGCGGACGTGCTCGCGCTGGCACAGGCCATCCAGGCCGACGTGCAAGCGCGCTACGGCATCGCGCTGGAATGCGAACCGGTATTGGCATAGAGCGCATGTCGCCGCCGGCCGAACGCCGGCGTGGACCCGTCCTGCGCTAGCCCGACGCGCACGGCATGCGCGCCCGGCGGGGCGCGGTGGCACGGGCATTGCAAGGTAACGCGTGGAAGCGGCCGCCGGCGCCACGCCGGCCTGGAGGTCGCCGGACGATATCTTTACATACCTGTCGATACCCATGACTATGCGTGTGCTGATTGCAGGTTCCGGCGTGGCCGGCGGGGTGATCGCCGCCGCGCTGCGGGAGATCGAAGGCCTCGAGGTCATCTGCCTCGAGCGCGTGGATTCGGCGGGTCACGCGCGGGCCGGCAACGGCCTGAACATCGGCCCCAATGCGGTGACCGCGCTGGCGCACAGCAGCCCGGGCCTGCTGGCGCGTCTGCAGCAGGTCTCGCTGCCATGGAAAAGCTGGCACGCAGCGAGCATCGAGGGCGCCCCCCTGTGGCGACTGCCCCTGTCCGAGGTCGCGCATGCCGACGGACTGCGCATCCGCTGGTCGGATCTTTACGGCGCGTGCCGCATGGCCGCCGGGCCTGTGGTGTCGTATTGCAGCGAAGTCCTGGCCGCCACGGTGGCCGCGCAGGGCGTGAGCGTCGAGGTCGCGACCGACGGGCGGCGCCGCTCCCTGCCGCCGGCGGACCTTCTGATCGTGGCGGAGGGGCGCTTTTCGGCCTTGCGCGCGCAACTGGTCGGCCCGCCTGGCATACGCCATCTCGGCGTCGCGAATTTCCGCGTCCTGCTCGACGATGGCGGCGCATTGGCGATCGACGATCTCGAACAGTGGTACAGCGGCCCGAACCGGCTGCTGGCTTTCCGCCTGCGCGACGGCCTGATCTACCTGAGCGGCAACCTGCCGCTCTCGCCGGGCCGTGATGTGCCGGAGGAAATGAAAGCCGCGTCATTCCTGCGCGAGGCCTATCTGCCCGCCGCTTGCCGCCCCGCGCCGGTGCCGGCCTGGCTGGTCGCCGCCGCCTGCGACAGCACGCCGCGCCACCACTGGTCGCGCGCGCAGGAGATCGCACCTTGCTATTCGGCCGCGGGCGGCCGCGTCATGTTCGTGGGCGACGCGGCCCATGCCATGGCGCCCACGCTCGGCCAGGGCGCCACCCTCGCCCTCGAGGACGCGTGTGCCTTCGTCAACCTGTTCCGCGCCGCCTGGTCGGCCAAGGCCGCTCGCGAACCGTGCATCGACCTGCCTCGCCTGGCCCACAGGTTCGAGTCGGTGCGGCGCGAGCGGGTGGACTTCATCCGGCAGTTCTCCTGGGACGCGTCCGACAGCCTGCTCGCCGGGGCCGATGCCGAGGCGCTGGTGCGGGAAAAAGCCGGCGCGGCCTGGCGCGAGCGCTTCGCGCGCATGTACCGCGGGGCGGCCACGCTCGCCGACGCCGCCTATTGAGCAGGCGGATGGGTGGCGATCCAGTGCCGGGCGACGTCGGCGCGCCGGCACAGCCACACGTCGGGGTGTCCCAGCACATAGTCGGCGAAGCGCTCGACACCGGCGGAACGGCCCGGATGGCCGCTCACCCGCAGGTGCAGGCTGATCGACATCATGGTCGGCCGGCGCGCCCCTTCGCGATACAGCACATCGAAGGAATCGCGCGCCCAGGTGAAAAAGTCGTCCGAGGTGCCGAACCAGCCGCGCGCATACTTGTTGTCGTTGGTCGCGAAGGTGTGCGGCACCACCAGGTGCGGCCGGTTCGCCGCGCGCGTCCAGTAGGGCAGATCGTCGTTGTAGGCATTGCTGTCGTAGAGGAATCCGCCTTCTTCGGCCAGCAGCCGGCGCGTATTGAGGCTGGGGCCGTAGCGGCAATACCAGCCCAGCGGGCGCGCGCCGACGCTGCGCGTGAGGCTGGCGACGGCGCGCGCGATGTGTTCGCGCTCCTCGTCTTCGGTGAGGTTGAACTGGTTCACCCAGCGCCAGCCGTGGCACATCACCTCGTGCCCGGCCGCGCGGATGGCCGCGCAGGCCTGCGGATTGCGCTCCAGCGCAAGCGCCGACCCGCTGATGGTCAGCGGTATCGAGCGCGCGGCGAAGAGATCGAAGAGGCGCCAGAAGCCGACGCGACTGCCGTATTCGAAGAAGGACTCGCCGGCCAGATCGCGGCCCTTGACCCCGCTGTCGCCCATGCCGGCGTCGGTCAGGGTGGTCTCGGTGCGGCCGTCTCCGTCCATGAAGGAGTATTCCGATCCTTCCTCGTAGTTCACCACGAAATTGACCGCCAGGCGCGCGCCGTCGGGCCAGCGCGGGTCCGGGGGCGTGCGGCCGTAGCCGACGAAATCGCGGGCGTGTTCTTGCATGGGGCTTTCTCCGTCAGGGGCGTCCATCTTCGCGTGCCGCGCGAGCGTGTGCAAGCGGAAATCGCGCCGCACACCCGTGGTGCACCAAAATGGGCGGGACGCACCAGGCGCGCAGCCGGTCTGTTGCAGGGCGAATACCGGCCCAGATATAGGGGCGGCCTATATCTTGGCCGGGCAGACCCGATTTGCCGCGCGCCGGGCTGCTTGTGCCGGTCTCTGGCACGGTCGTTGCACTTGGGAAGACAGGGCGGTGCCACCAGCATCGCTTCCTTCCACCCTACGACCCCAACCGGAGGCCGAACATGTCGAAAAGTTTCCTGCGCAGGATGTTTTGCGGTGCCGCTGCAGGCATCGCGCTCACCGTCGCCGTTCCCGCCGCGATCGCGCAGCAGAACCTCACCAAGATCCGTTTTCAGCTCGACTGGCGCTTCGACGGGCAGACCGCGCCCTTCCTGCTCGGGCGGGCCAAGGGCTATTTCGCCCAGGAAGGCCTGGATGTGAGCTTCGACGCCGGTGCCGGGTCGGCTGCCGCGGTGGCGCGCCTGGCGGGCGGAGCCTACGAAATGGGCTACGGTGATACCAGTGCCCTGATCGAATACCTGGCCAACAACAGCGGCAACCCCGCCGCCCGCATCCAGGCGGTCTATATGGTGCTCGACTCGACGCCGGCCTCGGCGATGGTCCTGAAGAAGAGCAACATCGTCAAGCCCGCCGATTTCGTCGGCAAGACCTTGGGCGCGCCGGTGTTCGACGCTGGCCGCAAGCTCTGGCCCCTGTTCGCGCGTGCCCAGGGCCTGGACCCCGCCGGCGTGAAGTGGCAGTCGATGGAGCCGGCCCTGCGCGAGCAGATGCTGGTCCGCGGCCAGGTCGACGTGGTCACCGGATTCGCCCCCAGCAACATGCTGCAGGCCATCGGCATGGGCGCCAAGGAAGAGGACCTGCGGGTCTTCTACTACAAGGATTTCGGCGTCAGGGTGTACGGCAATTCCATCCTGGCCACCAGCCGCTTCATCGAGCAGAACCCCAAGGCCGTCGCCGGTTTCCTGCGCGCCTTCAACCGCGCGCTCAAGGAATGCATGACCAATCCGGAAGAGGCGGTCAAGTATGTCAAGGAGCGCGAGCCCATCGTCGACACGGCGCTGGAACTGCGGCGCCTCAAGGGCCTGCTCGACAACTTCGTGGTGACGTCGGCCACGCGCGCGGACGGTCTGGGTGCGATCAGCAAGCTTCGCCTGGACACCCAGGTAGAGGATGTCGCGCGCGCCTTCGGCCTCAAGACACCGCCCAGTCCCGACCTGATCTTCAACTCCGCGTTCCTGCCCCCGAAGTCGGAGCGCCAGCTGCCCGCGACGGTCCTGGCGGCCGCCAGGTAGGCCGCCCATGAAAGCACCCATGGAACCGCAGACCGTCAAACTGAACATCGTGCCGATCTCCGCGCAGGCCTTCGAACCCTACGGCACACTGATGCCGCCGTACGAGGACGGCAAGATGTTCGGGCCGGACGAGGCCCAGCTCGACCTCGGCCGCGGCACGCCGCGCTTCTACGTCATGCGCCTGTTCGGCAGGCCGATGGGCTTCTCGCGCATCACGCGCCACCTCAAGGTAACCCAGTGCCTGGCGGCGGTGGAGGGGGGGTCATGGCTGATCGCCGTGTGTCCGCCGGACGACCCGGACAATCCGGCCGCCGTGCCGGACCTGTCGCGGCTGGCTGCTTTCGAGGTGCCGGGCAACATGGCCATCATGCTCAGGCGCGGCACCTGGCATGCCGGACCGTACTTCGCCGGCAAGACCAAGGATTTCTTCAACCTCGAGCTGGCCGACACCAACCAGTTGGATCACCACTCCTGCGAACTCGGCAAGACCTTCGGCCGGGTGTACGAGTTTGCCCATGCGGGCTGACCCGGGTCGAAAACAAAGGCCGCCTGCGCAATGAAAGACATGATGACACCTCTCGCGGATGCCGAGGCCCGGGTGGCCGCCCTGACCGAACGGGCGCGCAGCGACCTGGCGCTGATGTCCTATCCGAACCGTTCCTGGGTGCGACCGCCCGCGACCGCGCTGGCGCCGGTGATCGACGTGGTCATCGTCGGCGCCGGCCAGGCCGGACTGGCCGCCGGACTGGCCTTGTGGCGCGAGGGGGTTTCCAACACCCTCCTGGTGGACCGCAGCGCGGCGGGATTCGAGGGCCCCTGGGAAACCTACGCTCGGATGGAAACCCTGCGCACCCCGAAGACCTCGATCGGGCTGGAAAGCGGCATTCCCTCGATGACCGCGCGTGCATGGCATGCGGCGCGCTACGGCGCCGCCGCGTGGGAAGGTTTTGCGCGCGTGCCGCGGGTGCAGTGGATGGAGTATCTGCGCTGGCTGCGCCAGGTCGTCGGGCTGACCATCCGCAATCGCACCGAGGTCGGCGCGCTCGCGCCCGCCGGGGACGGCCTGATCAAGGTTCCGCTCGCCGGCGGCGACGGGCCCGCGCAGGTCTATGCCCGTCATGTCGTTCTTGCCACCGGGTTCGACGGCTGTGGCAGCTGGCACATTCCGCAGCACATCTCGCGCGTGGTGCCGCCGGAGCGCCTGGAGCATTCCAATGTGCCGTTTGACCTGGGGCGCCTGGCCGGCTTGCGCGTCGGCATCCTGGGGCATGGCGCCTCGGCGTTCGACACTGCCGCGGCGGCACTCAAGGCGGGCGCCGCGTCGGTGGACGTGTGCTACCGGCGGCGCGACATTCCGCAGATCAATCCCCACCGGCATCTCGAGTACGTGGGCCTGCTCAAGCACTACGGCGAGTTGCCGCCGGCGCTGCGCTGGGAGATCGCGCATTTCTTCGACACCCGCGACCAGCCGCCTACGCAGAACGCCTGGGATGCGGCCACCGCGTTCCCGAACTGCCGGGTACACGCGTCCTGCCCCTGGGATGAACTCGAGTATCGCGACGGCGTCATCCGCGTGAAGACCCCGCGCGGCCTCTTCGGGTTCGACTTCATCATCTGTGCCACCGGCTCAATGGTCGACCTTGCCGCGCGGCCGGAGTTGCGCGATGTCGCCGCGCACGTGGCGCGCTGGGGCGACCGCTACCAGCCGCCTCCCGCCCTGGAGCACCCGGTTCTGGCGCAGTATCCGTATGTCGGCGAAGACTATCAGCTGCAGGAGCGCGTGCCGGGTTCCGGCCACGCGTGGCTGAACCGGGTGTACGCCTACAACTTCTCCAGCTATGTCAGCATGGGGCCGCATTCCACCTCGGTCTCGGCGCACAAGTACTCGATTCCGCGCATGGTCCGGGGCATCACCCGGGCGCTGATGTTCGAACAGCTCGACGCGGTCATGCCGGGCATCGCCGCCTACGACGAGATCGAACTGCGGCTCCCGCCGGCGCGCGCGGCGGCCTAGTCCGAGTCACCATGGTGCCGCTTCCCCATGCGCCTTCCGGGCGCGCGACGCGCCTGCCCGGCGCCCTGCCGGTGAGAGTGCTGGGCGTGCGTCTCGGTGCGTCGGCGCGTGGGGCGGACGGCGCGATTTCGCACGGCAGGCGGGTCGACCTTGAACTCGCAGGGGGGCGCATCGCCTCTGTGCGGACGGCGGCCCGGCCGTCGCGCGGCGTCGACGATGGCTGCATCGACGGGCGCGACCTGATCGTCTTTCCCGGCCTGGTCAACGCCCACGCGCACTCCTGCGAAAGCTTCGAGCAGGGTGCCTACGACGGCGTGGCGCTCGAGGAGTGGCTGGCGCTGGCCTACCCGCCCCTGGGGAGCGAGCGCAGCGCGCCCCGGCTCGATTACCTGCGCGCCATGAAAATGGCCATGCAGTCGCTGCGCTCCGGCGTCGTCGCACTGCACGATGACTTTCTCAATCCCGGCTGTGATGCGCAGCGGCTCGAAGCCGTGCTGGATGCCTATGCCGACATCGGCATACGCGCGGCGGTCGCTTGCACGTTTTCCGACCGGCCCTACCTTGACGGGCTGCCGGATGGGCGCGCCCTGTGCCCGCCGGCGTTGCGCGCGCGCCTGGATGCGCGGCCCGGCTTACCGGTGCGCGAGCAGGTGCGCTTCCATGAGGGTGCGACGCGCCGTCTGCGCGCCCGGCACACGGACCGGCTTACGCTCACCCTCGGCCCGCGCGGACCGCAGCGCTGCAGCCTGAGGCTGCTGCGCCTGATCGCCGAGATGTCGGCGTCCGGCAACATCCCGGTGCACATGCACGTGCTGGAAAGCCGCGCGCAGTGGCTGGCGGGCCGGCGCCAGCACGGCAAGAGCCTGGTGGCGGTCCTCGAGGATGCGGGCCTGCTGTCCGAGCGCCTGACCATGAATCACGCGGTGTGGATCGACGCCGAGGACGTCGCGCGCATGGCCTGCCACGGTGTCTCGACCACCCACAACCCGCTCTCCAATTTCAAGCTTTCGAGCGGGCTTGCGCCGGTCAAGCGCCTGCGTGCCGCCGGCATCAACGTGGCCCTCGGAAGCGACGGGCCGGCCACCGGCGACAGCGCCGACTTCATGCACAGCGTGCGGTTTGCGGCCCTGGTCCACAAGCTCGACACCGCCTGCGCCGCCACTGCGCCGACCGCCGCCGAGGTGCTGGATATGGCTTCCGCGGCCGGCGTGCGCTCGATGGGGGGCGGCACGCAGTCCATGCTCATCGCTCCGGGCCAGCGGGCCGACCTGACGTTCTTCGACGCTCGCGACCTGGCGTTCGTTCCCTTCAACCACGGGCCGCGCCAGTTCGCCTATGCCGCGGGCAGCGAGGCGGTGGCCGGCGTCATGGTGGCCGGCGAGATGGTTTTCTGGCGCGGGCACTTCACGCGCATCGACGCCGCGGCCGTCAATGAGGAAATCCGCGAGGCCGCTGGGCGCTTCCGGCGCGACGTGCTCGGCGGGCGACGGGCTGCCGCCCGCACAGTGCTGCCTTTCATCCGCCGCGTTGTCGCCAACGCGCGGCGCGAGAGCGCGCAGTCCCCGACGCTCAATCGAGTCATGCTCGGCTGACCATGGATTTCGAATGGCCGGTTTTTCTCGAAGCGCTTCCATCCCTCGCCAAGGGCATGGTCAATACCGTCAGGATCGCGGGCTGGGCGGCGCTGCTGGCGCTCCTGCTGGGACTCGTCGGCGGCTTGTGCCGGGTGTCGCGCCGGCGCTGGCTAAACCTTCCGGCGCTGGTGTACGTCACGACCATGCGCGCCGTGCCGGTGCTGGTGACCCTGATGTTCCTGTACTACGGCTTGCCGTCGGCGGGCCTCTTGCTCGACGCGACCACGGTGGGGGTCCTCGGGCTGGCGCTGACCAGCGGCGCCTACACCAGCGAAGTATTGCGGGCCGGCATACAGTCGATCGACCGCGGCCAGATGCGCGCCGCGCGCGCCCTCGGCATGAGCTACGGTCTGGCGATGCGGCGCATCGTGTTGCCGCAGGCGCTGCGCCGGGTGCTGCCGCCTCTGACATCGGAGTTGATCACCCTGGTCAAGAACACGGCCCTGGTGTCGACGATCGCGATATCCGAACTGCTGCGCGCCGGTACCGATTTCATGGTCTGGAAGGCCAACACGTTCAGCCCCTTCGCCGGCGTCGCGCTGGGTTATCTGCTCCTCACGCTGCCGCTGATCGGCCTGAACGCCTGGCTGGAGCGCCGCTACGCGGTGACCTGACTGTCATGGGCGCGCTGCTGACCATCCGCAATCTGCACAAGAGCTACGCGGACACATCCGTGCTGCGCGGTGTCGACCTGGAGGTCGACGCGGGCGAGGTCGTGGTGGTCATCGGGCCATCGGGCTCGGGCAAGTCCACCCTCCTTTCCTGCGTCAACTTCCTCGAGCCTTTCGATGCCGGCGAGATCGCCTTCGACGGCCGTCCGGTCGGCTATGGACCGAGCGGCGCCGCCACGCGCATGAAGCTGTCGGAACGGGAGCTGAACCTGTTGCGCCGCGACATCGGCATGGTGTTCCAGCAATTCAACCTGTTTCCGCATTTTTCCGTGCTCGCCAACCTGATGGAAGCGCCGGTGCGGGTGCTCGGCAGGCCCGCCGCGCAGGTGCGCGCCGAGGCCGAACGCCTGCTCGCCAAGGTCGGGCTCGCGCACAAGGCGGCCGCCTACCCGCGCGAGCTTTCCGGCGGGCAGCAACAGCGCGTAGCCATCGCCCGCGCACTGGCCATGCAGCCCAAGCTGATGCTGTTCGACGAGGTGACCTCGGCACTCGACCCGGAACTCAAGGGCGAGGTTCTGAAGGTGATGCGCGCCCTCGCCCAGGAAGGCATGACCATGTTGGTGGTCACGCATGAAATGCAGTTCGCCCGCGAAGCGGCCGACCGCGTCGTCTTCATGGAGGATGGACGCATCGTGGAGGCCGCACCCGCGGAGGCGTTTTTCGATGCGCCGCGGCATGCGCGCACGCGCGAGTTCATCGCATCCATCCAGAGTGTATGAAAGGAAATCCCATGAGGTCTATCGGTAGAGGAATGCGGGCCGCCGCCGCGGCGCTCCTGATCAGCGCGCTCGCTGCGGGCGCGGCCCAGGCGCAGGACACGCTGGCCAAGGTTCGCCAGACCGGCACACTTGTGATCGGCAACGGCGGCGCCTATCCGCCGTTCGAGTACGTCGAGAACGGCAACCTGGTCGGTTTCGACATCGACCTCGGCAACGAGATCGCGCGCCGTCTCGGCGTCAAGGCGCAGTGGGAGAAGTTCGACTTCAACGGCCTGATCCCGGCCCTGCAGTCGAAGCGGGTCGACGTTCTCGTCACCGCCATGACCAAGACGCCCGAGCGCGAGCAGCGCATGCGATTCTCGACGTCCTACTACGACTCCGGCATCGCCGCGGCGGTCCGGCCCGGCGTGGTCATCGCGCGGCCGGAGGACCTCGCCGGCAAGGTGATCGCGGTTCAGCTGGGTACGGCCGGCGAGCGCTACGTGCGTGAAAGGGCGCAGACGACCGCCCGCGAGATCAAGACCTATAACGAGTTCCCGATGGCACTGGCCGATGTCGAGGCCGGCCGCGCCGACGTGGTGGTCAACACCATGCCGGTCATCAAGTACAACGTCGTCCGGCGCGGCAACAAACTCGGCATCGTGGGCCCCTGGGATACCCGCGAGGTTGGCATCAATACCCGGCAGGACGATGTCGCCCTCATGGAGGCGATCAACAAGCTGCTCGCCGACCTGAAGGCCGAAGGCTTCCTCGCCAAGCTCGATGCCAAGTGGTTCAAATAAGGCGACCCAGCTCGGCCGCCCGCCGGTCCCGAGGTACCGCATGATGATGATGAAGAACGATACGCTTTTCGACCCGCAACGCTACTTGAACCTGCGCAAGCCGCTGCTTGAAGCCGAAGGTCTGCCGGCCGACTGTTACGTCGATGCGCGATTCTTCGAGCGCGAACTCGCCACCGTCTTCGCCTCGAGCTGGATGATGGCCGGCCGCGCCGACCGCATTCCCGCCGCAGGCGACTATTTCACGCTCGACTACGCCGGCGCCTCCCTGGTGGTCATCCGGGACCGCGATCTCGGTGTGCGCGTCTACGCCAACGCCTGCCGGCATCGCGGCGCCCGCCTGGTCTCGGGCGAAGGCAACGCGCGGCTCATCGTCTGCCCCTACCATGCGTGGACCTATGCGCTCGACGGCACCCTGCGCGGCTGTGCCGGGATGGAGGACACCAAGAACTTCGACCGCGCCGACTATGGCCTGACCGAGGTCCGCAGCGGCACGTGGGGCGGGTTCGTGTTCTTCAACATCGACGCCAAGGCGCCCGAACTTGCGGAATGGCTGGGCGAACTGCCGGAACGGCTGGCGATGTATCGCTTCGAGGACATGGCCGCCACGCGGGTACGCGTCCACGATATCGACTGCAACTGGAAGGCATGGGTCGAGAACTACATGGAGGGCTATCACATCCCGACCGTGCACCGCGCCACCATCAGCGCGCACAAGGCGGTCAACACCCCGGAGGACCCGGCCGGCCGCGGGCAATACAGCGCGATCTTCGAGAAGCACGATGGCACCCTGGCGCTGTTGCCGGGCGACGCGGGCTTCCCGCCGCTGGAGTCCCTGGCCGGGGAATCGGCGCGCGGCAGCCGTTTCATGCTGATCTACCCGATGACCATGTTCGCCCTGACCATCGATGCGATGTGGACCTTCCAGTGCCTGCCGATCGGGCCGGAGAAGACGCGCGTGATCCACACCTCGCTGTTTCCGAGATCGCGCCTGGCGCTGCCCGATTTCGAAGCGCTGGCGGCCAATTACTACAAGCGCCAGGACATGGTCGTCAAGGAGGACAACGACATCGCGCAAGTCCAGCAGCAGGGCCTACGCTCTCCGCTGACCACGCCGGGTCGCTTCGCCACCAAGGAGAAGATCGTGCATGCGCTGGACAACTGGGTTGTAGATCGTGTGCTCGGCGTTGCCGGGAGTCGCGCATGAACGCCGCTCGCGCCCTGTTCAGCATCGAGGCCCGCCCCGCGGCGCTGCAGTGGAGCGCCGCCGAGACGGCCCTGGTCGTGGTCGACATGCAGAACGGCTTTCTCAAGCCGGGCGGCTATTTCGACAACGTCGGCTACGACCTGGCGCACGCGCCGTCGACCATCGCCGCCGTGGCGCGGGCGGTGGCCGCCGCGCGCGCGGGCGGCATCCAGGTGGTGTTCATCCAGAGCGGATTCGATGCGCGCCACCTCTGCGTCGGCGGCCCCACGGCGCCGGTGTGGCATAAATCGGAGGCGCAGGTGCTCATGCACGAGCGCCCCGAGCTGGCCTACCGGCTGATCACCGACGGCACCTGGGACTACGAGATCGTCGACGAACTGGTGCCCGGCCCTGACGAACCGGTGATCCGCAAGTCGCGCTACAGCGCCTTCGCCGGCACCAGCCTCGACCAGTACCTGCGCGCGCGGCGCATCCACAACCTGATCTTCGCCGGCGTCGCCGCCAATGTCTGCGTCGAGAGCACGCTGCGCGAGGCCTACCACCGCGAGTTCTTCTGCCTTCTGCTGGAGGATGCCACCCATCATGCCGGACCGCCGTACCTGCGCGAGGCCACGTTGTGGAACGTCGAGCGCTTTTTCGGCTGGGTGGCATCCAATGCCGCTCTGGAGGCCGCGCTCGGCGCGCGTCCGGCGATCGCGCAGGTGGCGGCATGAGCGCGCGCGAGCGTGTCCTTGGCGGCCGCGACTGCGTGCGCGTGGCCATCATCCAGACCGCGCCGGTGTTCCTCGACCTCGAGCGTTCGATCGACAAGGCCTGCGCGAAGATCGCCGAGGCGGCCGCCGGCGGGGCGCAACTTGTGGTGTTCAGCGAGACCTGGCTGGCCGGCTATCCGTATTGGGACGAGGGATGGAACAGCCAGGCCGATCCCTGGATGGCGGTGCGCGAACGCTTCTTCGACAACGCGCTGGTCATTCCGAGCGCGCAATCGGCCCGGCTGTGCGAAGCCGCCGCCGCCAGCGGGGTGGTCGTGGTGATGGGCTGCAACGAGCTCGATGCCAAGACCGGTTCGCACACCATCTACAACACCCTGCTCTACATCGGCAGCGACGGCGCCATCCTCGGCCGGCACCGCAAGCTCATGCCGACCTTCGTCGAGGCGGCGTTCTGGGGCCAGGGCGACGGCGCCGACCTTTACACCCATGCGACCGAGCTCGGGCGTGTCGGCGGGCTGATCTGCGGCGAGCATGTAATGACCCTGGCGCGTGCGCGCATGATCGAAGCGGGCGAGGACTTCCACGTCGCCGTCTACCCGGGCGCCTTCAACGTATGGAGCGGCCCCAAGCTGCAGGTCGAGGATCCGGACGGCAGCCACTTCATCGGCTATGCCTCGTGCCGGGCCCATGCCAACGAATCGGGCGCCTTCGTCATCTGCGCGGTCGGCTACATCGATCCCGCCGACATCCCGGCCGATTTTCCGATGCGCGACTCGCTCAACATCGAATACGCGCGCGGCGGCAGCATGGTGGTGGCGCCCGCCGGGGTGCCTCTGGTGGGACCGGTGTACGGCGATACCATCGTCTATGCGGACTGCTGGGCCAGGATGATCAAGATTTCCAAGTCCATCATCGATACCAACGGCCACTATGCGCGGCCGGATGTGCTGCGCCTGCGGTATCTGCCGGACGAGGCCGGTGAATGAGCCTCCCCGCGCTGGCCTTCTTCGGGCTGGGCGCACTGGGTGCGCCGCTGGCGGGCCGCTTGCGGCAGTCGGGGTACGCGCTGGCCGCGCATGACAGCCGGCCGGAGGCGCTTGCCGCGCATCGCCAGGCCTGCGGGCCGGACGGCGCGGTCGCCGACCAGGCGTCCGTATGGATCACCTGCGTGACCGACCAGGCCGCCGCCGATGCCTTGTACTTCGGGCCCGGCGGGCTGCTCTCGCGCATGCCGGCCGGCAGCATCGCCGTAGACCACACCACCACGTCGCCGGCGTTCGCGCGGCGTGCGGAACGCGCGCTCGCCGCGCGCGGCGTGGGGTTCGTCGATTGTCCGTTGTCGGGCGGGGTGGCGGGCGCGCAGGCCGGGCGGCTGCTCGCCATGCAGGGCGGCGCGCGGGCCTGCGTGGACCCAGTGGCCGGGATTCTGGCCGCCTATTGTCAGCGCGTGGTGTGGTTCGGCGCGGCCGGCAGCGGGCAGGCGGCCAAGCTGGCCAACCAGCTGGCGATTGCCGGAACGGTGCGCGGGCTGCACGAGGCCGCCCGCTTCGCGCGCGCGTGCGGGCTGGATGTGGGGCAATTGCTCGGCGCGCTGGCAGCCGGTTCCGCGCATTCCGCCCAGATGGATCAGCATGCCGCGAAGCTGGCCGCCTCGGCCGCCGGATTCGGCGCGCATTTCGGCTGGATCGCCAAGGACCTCGCCCTGGCGCAGGCGGAGTTCGGCGCAGCGGAGTCGGACCCGGGGCTGGCACGCTGGCTGCTGCAACAGATCGAAGCCGAGGCGGGCTAGGCCGGTGGAACTGCGTCATCTGCGCTACTTCGCCGCCATTGCCGAGACCGGCAATCTCACCCGCGCGGCGGTGCGCCTGCATGTCACCCAGCCTTCGCTCAGCCAGGCGATGCGCGAACTGGAGACCGAGGTCGGCTGCGCGTTGTTCGTGCGCCGCGCGCGCGGCGTCGAGCTTACCGATGGCGGCCGGGCCCTGCGCCTGCGTGCGCAGGACATCCTCGAACGCGCCGCCGAGGCGCCGCTGGCGGCCCGCAACGCGGCCAGCGGCACCCGCGGGGAACTGGTGGTCGGCTTTACCGGGTCGAGCGTCTATGGGCTGTTGCCGGGCCTGCTGGCGCGCTTTCGCGAGCGGTGTCCCGAGGTCTCGCTGAGCCTGCGCGAGATGCTCACCGATGTGCAACTCGAGGCGCTGCGCGAGCGCCGCATCGATGTCGGGCTGTCCCGCCCTGCCGCCGGCGAACCCGGCATCAGCTCGCGCACCATCGCCCGGCTGCCGTTTGTGGCGGCCCTGCCGGTCAGGCACCCCCTGGCGGCGCGCCGCGCCATCGCGCTCAAGGCGCTGGCCGAGGAGCCGCTCATCATGCTGGCGCGCCGCCGCGGACCGGGTTTCTACACCCAGCTGATGAACCTGATGAGCCGCGCCGGCATCACGCCGCGCATCGCCCACGAGGCCAATCACCTGCCGACCCTGGTCGGCATGGTCGGGGCCGGCCTGGGCATCGCCGTGGTGTCCGCCGAACTGGCCAATTTCGAGGTGCGCGATGTCGTCTACCGGCCGCTGGAGGGCAACGACGGTGTCGAACTCGCGCTCATATGGCGGCGCGGCGACGCTTCGCGCGTGCTGGCCGAGTTTCTCGATTGCGCAAACGCGCAGGCACTGGCCCAGGTGCATCGGCCGTAGCCGCGTCAACAATCCCTTTTTCCGACGACCCACCGACCGACTCGATCATGAAACCATCCCATCCCGAACACGCTGCGGATCCCGTCGGCCTTGAAGCGCTTGGCCGGCGCCTGGCGGCCGACCATGAGTGGCTGGCCTATCCGGCCAAGCCGTGGGCCGAGGCGCCTGAAGGGGTCCTCAACTGCGCCATCATCGGTGGCGGGCAGTTCGGCCTGACCATCGCGCACGGGCTCAAGCGCGAATGCGTCGACAACGTGGTGGTGTTCGACCGCAATCCCGCCGGCATGGAAGGGCCCTGGCTCACCTTCGCCCGCATGCACATGCTGCGCACGCCCAAGGACCTTGCCGGGCACGACCTCGGCAACGCCAGCCTGACATTCCGCGCCTGGTACGAAGCCCAGCATGGGCGCGCTGGTTGGGACGCCATGTTCCGCATCAGCCGCCACGACTGGCAGGCCTACCTCAACTGGTACCGCGAGTGCACCGGGGTCGTTGTGCGCAACCGCTGCGAAGTGACGCAGGTGCTGCCCCCGGACGCCGCGCATCCGCATTTCCGCCTGAGCGTGCGCACCCCCGCCGGCGTCGAGCAGGTGCTCGCCCGAACGGTGGTGTTCGCCAGCGGCGCCGAGGGCTCCGGCGGGCATGTCGTGCCCGAGTTCATCACCTCCCGCCTGCCGGCGGGCCTGTACGCGCACACCAACGACTGGCCATTCGACTTTTCGCGCCTGGCCGGCAAGCGCGTCGGCCTGCTTGGCGCGGGCGCCTCGTCCTTCGATACCGCCACCGCCGCGCTGGAAGCAGGTGCCGCCGAGGCCGTGCTGTGCTTCCGCCGCGGCGCGCTGCCCCTGACCAATCCGCGCCGCTGGATGGAGTTTTCCGGCTTCCTGGCGCACTACCCGGAACTGCCGGACGCTCAGAAATGGGCATACCTGCAGCGGCTCTACAGCATAGGCCAGCCGCCGCCGAAACCGACCTATGACAGGGCCCTCGCGCAGCCCGGCTTCAAGCTCGCCCCGGCGACGCCGTGGCTGGAGGTGCGAGAGCAGGACGGGCAGGTGCTGGTGACCACACCGAGCGGCATCGAGCGCTTCGACTTCATCTTCGCCGCCACCGGCGTGGCGGTGGACCTCGCCATGCGGCCGGAGTTCGCCGCCATCGCCACGCATTGCGCGCTGTGGCGCGACCGCTACCAGCCGCCGGCGGACAAGCAGGATGCCCGCCTGGGGGCCTTCCCGTATCTGGGCCGCCACTGCGAGTTCACCGAGAAGCAGCCCGGCCGCGCGCCGTGGCTGTCGAAGGTGTTCACCATCACCCGCGGCGCGACGCTTTCGATGGGCCCGTCCTCCGCCTCCAACAGCAACGTCAAGTACACCGCGCCGCGCATCATCGCCGGCGTGACGCGCGCGCTGTTCCTCGACGGTGCCGACGGATTCATGCAGAAGTTCCTCGAGGGCGAGCACAACGAACTGCCGCCCGAGGCGCAGACCCAGGCGCGCGCGGCCTGATGACAGCTTTGCAAGACGACGGGAGATCCACAAAGTGAGTGCGAGCGTTTGCTGTTTCGACATGGCCGGTGCCGGGGATGTATCGCAACTGGAAGCATGGCTGCGGACCCTCGACCTGGCGCGCATGAAACGCCTGGCGGTGTTCGCCAAGACCGAGGGGCATCACGCCCCCAACGATTTTTCGCGCGACCTGCTCAAGCTCAAGCTGGCGCAGTCGTTCGCCTCGTTGGGGCTGCCCGAAGAGCGCGCCATCTCGATGCTCACCATCGGCTGCGAAGGCGTGGGTTCGCCCAAGGGATTCGCCTTCGCGCAATTCGACGCGGCGCCGCTGCCCGGCGGGCCCGCGCGGCTGGCGCTGGGCTTTGCGCGCAGCGCGGTGGCGCCGATCGAGGAAATCGGCACCCCGCTGATGGTCGACCGCGCCGCGGCGACCGCCCGCGCGGCCATGCAGGACGCCGGGCTTGCGCCCGACGAGGTGAAGATGCTGTTCATCAAGACGCCCCTCCTGGCTGCGCGCCATCCGCAGGCCACGCCGCATCGCACCCTGATGCACCGCGGCCGCGGCATTTCGGCGCTCGGCGGCGGCGTGGCGCTGGGCGAGATCGAGCGTGCCCGCATCACCAACGAATCCATCGCTACCGACCTGTCGCTCTTCGCCAGCCGCGTCCAGGCCGTCACCGGCGCGGAGATCGATCGCGTGGAGGTCATCGCCATGGGCAACCGGCCGGGTGCCGGCGGCGACCTCATTGTCGACACCACGCACACCGGCGACGTCCTCGACCAGGCCAGCATCAAGGGCATGCTCCTGAGGCACGGCTTCGCCTTCGACGCGACCGGCAACCTGCTGGGCGGCGAGCGCATCGAGGCCTTGCTGGTCAAGACCATGGTGCCGGAGTCCGGCCTGGTGCGCGGGTCGCGCACCACGGTGTACACCAGCGGCTGGGCGCCGGAGGCGCACATCCGCGCCGCCGCCTCGGGCGTGCTGGGCAGCCTGCTGGGGCACCTGCGCTTCTATGTGTCCGCGGATTCGGTGCACCAGGCGCCGGAGGGCGGCGGCGTGGCCACCGTGGTCATGCGGGCCCACCGGGAATAGCCGCGATGCTGAGACGGCACGGCAGGTACGACTATTCGCCGATCGGCGAACGCGCGGCATACGACTGGCCCAATGGCAGGCGCCTGGCGGTCTACGTGGCGCTCAATGTCGAGGTGTTTCCCTTCGGCGAGGGCATGGGCCCCGACCTCAACATGCGCCAGCCCGAGCCCGACATCCCCAATTTCACCTGGCGCGACTGGGGCAACCGGGTCGGCATCTGGCGCCTCCTCGACCTGTTCGACGAGTTCTCCATGCCGCTGACGGTGAACCTCAACACGGCCACCTACGACGAATGCCCGCAGATCCCGGCCGCCTTGCGCCGGCGCGGTGCCGAGATCGTCGGCCACGGCCGCACCAATGCCGAACGCCAGGCCGAGATGGACGAGGCGGCCGAGCGCGCCATGATCCGCGAGGTGACCGGGCGCATCGCCCGGGAGGAGGGCGCCGCCCCGCAGGGCTGGATGGGTCCCTGGGTCAATGAAACCCATGTCACGCCCGACCTGCTCAAGGAGGCCGGTTACGCCTACGTAATGGACTGGGCAATGGACGAGCAGCCGGTGTGGATGAACACGCGCGCCGGTCCGCTGCTCTCGATCCCTTACGCGCGCCCCACCAACGACATCACGGCCCTGCACGGCGCGAGGGTGGCGCCCGCCCTGTGGGGGGACATGCTGATAGACCAGTTCGACGAGATGCTGCGCCAGAGCGCGAAGGAGCCGCTGGTGTTCAACCTGTCGCTGCATCCGTATCTGGTGGGGCATGCCTTTCGGCTCATCCACCTGCGGCGCGCGGTGGCGCATATCGCCGCGCGCCGCGACGAGGTATGGATGGCGCGCGCGGGCGACATCGCCGGCCACGCGATGACGACCCTGGGTCGATGAGGCCTGCCGGGCGCGCTGGCGCGGCGGCACGGCCGGTGTTCAAGCGCCCGCGGCCGCGATGAAGCCGTCCATCAGGGCCGCGAACCCCGCCGGGTTGTCCTGCGAGAGCCGATGGTCGGACGCCGGCAGCAGCGCGCGTCGGTGAGCGGGCAACAGGGCGCATACCCGGTCGATGATCGCCGGCGGCAGCACGCTCGCTTCGGCGCCTCCGAACACCAGCACCGGCCGATCGGTGCGGATGTCCATCGCATGGTCGTTGACCAGGTCGGCTTCGCACGCGCGCACGCCATCGGGCTGATAGCGCCACTCAAGCAAGCCCCCGGGCTCACCATCGGCGGCTACGAGGGCATGATCCAGATAGTGGTCGACGACCTCTTCGGACCAGCGTTGCGCGAACGGCAGGGCGGCGCGCGCCTGCGCGCGGGACGCGAAGCGGGTTTGCGCGATCACCTGCGACTGGACCAGCGCGTTGACTGCCGCGGGGATGGCCAGCGCCGGGTTGGCGGCGACCACCCCGCGCACCAGGTCGGGGTGCCGGTTGGCGATCATCAGGGCCAGCATCGCCCCGGTCGCCTGGCCGACCAGGAACACCGGCTGCGTGCCGAGCGCGCGGATAAAGGCGGCCAGGTCATCCCGATGATCCGCCAGCTTGTAGCCGCCGGCGGGATACCCGGACAAGCCGTGTCCGCGCAGGCTGGGGGCGAGAAACCGGTTCGGCAGCCGGGAGGCGCACACCGTGTGGTCCCAGACCCGGTTGAGGGTGCGGTTGGGGTGTATCAGGACCACCGCCGGCTCGAGGCCGGGCCATTCAAGCGTGTGCAGGCGCGGCCGGCCGGGCGGCTCGATGATGCATTCCAGCGGCGGCGCGCCGATCATGCGTGCGGGCTGCGTCATCGGCCGCCTCTTGCGGGCCGTTCCGCCGTCATTGCGCGCCTTCCACCCCGGCGGCCCTGGCCATTGCGCGCCAATTCGCAAGTTCGGTGCGGATGTAGGCGCCGAACGCGTCGGGCGCGTGCGCGGGGAACGACTGCAGGCTCTGCGCCGCCAACAGGTCGCGCACCTCCGGGCTGCCGAAGATGCGCACCACCTCGGCGTTCAGCGCGGCGACGACCTCGCGCGGCGTGCCGGCGGGCGCGACCAGGCCGGTCCAGCCGAGCACCTCGAAACCCTGCAACCCAGGCAGGTTCAGCTCGGCCACGGTGGGGACATGGCCCAGGAACGGCGAGCGCGCCTTCGACAGGACGGCCAGGGGCTTGAACTTGCCTGCCTTGATCTGCGCCAGGGCCTGCGGCATGCCGTCGGCCATCATGGACACCTGACCGCCGAGCAGGTCGGCGTAGGCGGGGCTGCTGCCCTTGTAGGGCACATGACGCAGCCGGACATTGGAGCGAGTCGCGATGACTTCCATCACCATGTGCGCGAGCGTGCCGTTGCCGATCGAGGCGTAGGTGAGGTCATCGGGTCGCCTGCGGGCCAGGGCGAGAAGTTCGGGCAGCGTCGTCACGCTGATTTCGGGCCCGGCCACCAGGACCACGTCGTTGAAGCCGAGCAGGGCGACCGGCGCGAAGTCGCGCTCGGTGTCGTAGGGCAGCGACCGGTTGGTCGCCGGCGTCACCACCAGCGGGGACAGGGAGGATATCGCCAGCGTCGCGCCGTCCGGACGCGCCGCCGCCACATGCTGGAGCGCGATCGCGCCGGAGGCGCCCGGGCGGTTGTCCACGACCATGCTCAGCCCGTGCGCGCGCCGCAGTTGTTCCGCGAGGGCGCGGGCCTGGATGTCCGCCGCATTGCCGGGCGGAAACGGCACCACCAGGCGTATCGTTTTCGGCAGCGCGGCGGGCTGTCCGAGGGCCGGCCAAGCGACGAGCCCGCCGGCGCCAAGTGCGCAAGCCAGCAGGATTCGGGTCAGCCACGTCATCGAATGGTCCTCGCGCGATGGAGAGATGCGGCATCCTACCAAAGGCGCGGGCACGGATCGATAATGCTTCGCAATGGGCGGCGCGCCATTGCCCCGCCCGACGATACCGGCGCAATGCCACTTGGAAGAAAAGGAGATCAATTCATGGACCTCGCCAGGCGCTATGAAACCCTGCGGCTCTCGCAACCCGGCACGCATGTGCTTCTCATCGAACTCAATCGGCCCGAGGTGCGCAATGCGCTCAACACCCAGATGGGCCGCGACCTGCGGGAGATTTTCGTGCCACTACAGTTCACGCCCGGCGATCTGCGCTGCATCATCGTCACCGGCGTGGGGGACAAGGCGTTCTGTGCCGGTGGCGATCTCAAGCAGCGCGACGGCATGACCGATCGCGACTGGCGGCTGCAGCATGCCATTTTCGAGGAGGCCTACTACGCCGTCATGGAGTGCCCCGTGCCGGTCATCGCCGCGGTCAACGGCGCGGCATACGCCGGCGGCTGCGAACTTGCGCTGGCGTGCGATTTCATCTATGCCGCAAGCGGGGTGAAGTTCGCCTTGAGCGAAGTGGCGATCGGCATCATGCCGGGCGGCGGCGGCACGCAGAACCTGCCGCGCGCCGTTGGCGAGAGGCGCGCGAAGGAATTGATCATGTGCGCCACGCCGTTCACCGCCGAGCAGGCGGCCCAGTGGGGCATGGTCAACGAGGTGTTTCCGCCGGCCGAACTGATGGACCGGGTGCTAGACACCGCGCAGCGCCTGGCGGGTAACGCGCCGATCTCGGTGCGGCAGGCGAAGAAGTCGATACACCACGGCCTGCAGATGGACCTCCGCAACGGCCTCATGTTCGAGGTGCAGGCCTACGACAGGATGATCTCCACCGAGGACAGGCAGGAAGGCATCCGTGCCTTCAACGAGAAGCGCAAGCCCGTCTTCAGGGGCTGCTGACCGCGCGGCGCCGGCGTGCCGGCGCGGCGGGAATTTGCGGTAAATTCCTGCGTCATCCGAGCCTTGCATGAAAGGGGAGTGCCGTCATGGCCCGTCCCGGCGACTTTCATCCCGCCCTGATCCGGCTGCAAGATGCGCCGCCCAGCCCCCTGGGGCGCTTGCTGTTGTGGGTGCTGCTGGGGTTCCTGGCGCTGCTGCTGGCCTGGAGCTTCATCGGCCGTCTCGACATCGTCGCCGTCGCGGAGGGCAAGCTGGTGCCGGCTTCCTACCTCAAGATCGTGCAACCGGCCGAGGCCGGCGTGGTCAAGGAGATCCTGGTGCGCGAAGGTGAGCCGGTGCGCCAGGGGCAGGTGCTCATGCGCATGGATGCCGCGCTGTCGGAGTCCGACCTGCGCGCCGCCGGCGCCGAGTACCACGCGCGGCGGCTGGCGTTGAAGCGCATCGACGCGCAACTGACGGGGGCCGCGCTGAGCCGCGCGCCGGGCGACCCCGAAGACGTGTTCGCCAAGGTGCGCGCGCAGTTCGAGGCCAACCGGGCAGCGCATGAATCGCTGCTCGCGCAGGAACGCGTGACGCTCGAGAAGGCGCGCCACGACCTGGCGGTCGCCACCGAGGTGCGCAGCAAGCTGCGCCAGACCCTGCCGCACTACCGGGAGCAGGAGGCCGCCTACGAGAAGCTGGTGCGCGACGGCTTCGCCGGCAAGATCCTCTACACCGACAAGCAGCGCGAGCGCATCGAGAAGGAGCAGGACCTGAGCGCCCAGGAGGCGACGATACTCTCGGCGCGCGCCTCGATCCAGCAGTCGGAGCGGCGCATGGCGCAGATCGTCGCCGACTACCGCAAACAGCTTGAAACCGAGCGCGCCGACATTGCGCCGCTGGTGGAGCGCTCGTCGCAGGACCTGCGCAAGCAGGAGCACAAGCATCGCCTGCTGGAGCTCAAGGCGCCACAGGATGGCGTGGTCAAGGACTTGGCCACCCATACCGCGGGCACGGTGGCCGGGCCGGGCACCATCCTCATGACCCTGGTGCCGAGGGAGGAGGCGCTGCGCGCCGAGGTGTGGGTGCGCAACGACGATATCGGCTTCGTCCGTCCCGGGCAGCGGGTGCGCCTGAAGCTGGCGGCCTATGCGTTCCAGAAATACGGTTTCGTCGAGGGCGAGGTGCTGCGGGTGGGCGCCGATGCGGCCGAGCAGGGCGCCGACCCCCAGTCACTGGCGCTGGCGCGGGGGCGCAGCGCGGCGCCGCTTGCTTTCAAGACCGTGGTGGACCTCAAGTCGCAATCCTTGGGGCATGACGGGCAGGAACTGCGGCTGGTGCCCGGCATGCAGGTCACCGCCGAGCTGCATCTCGGCACACGCACGGCGCTGGAGTACCTGCTCTCGCCAGTTCAAAAAGCCTGGCACGAGGCGGCGCGCGAGCGCTGAAGCTCAGGACGGCGCCGCGGCGGGCTTGCGGTACTCCGCCGCCAGCGGTGGAAACTGCAACAGCAAGGCTTCCAGACCGTCCGGCCCGGCGCGCATGGTGAATGCGGGCTCGTCGCTGGATACGAACACGTTTTCCGGCGCCTCCAGTGTGCGGCCATCGACATGCATGGCGCCGGCCGCCACGAGAAGATACTGGCCATGCCCGGTCGATGGCGCAAGGGCGGCCATGGAGGCACCGGGGGGCAGGCGATACAGCTGTACCGCCAGGCCGTCCGGCGCCGGCGGCAGGATGTCCTCGCAGAGCGGCGCGGCCAGCGCGCGGCGTGCCGCGGCCGCAAGCGTGGCGATCGGTGCGGAACTGAAGTGCGCCTTGGGGCCGCGCACCAGCCGTTCGCGGGCCTCCGGCAGGAACTGGGCGCCCGGATCGAACTGGGGCCGCAGGGTGAGGTAATGCAGGCCCTGCGTGCCGCTGACGATGGGCCCGTAACCGGTGAAGGCGCCCGCGTAATGCACCAGCAGCGGGGCGACGGCATGGCGGCCCAGCGTGCCGCTGCCGCCGACGATTACCTGGAACTGGTTCTGCTGGTGGTAATGGGTAAGGATGGTGGTGTCGGGGTCCTGCTCGACCAGGAAGGATTGCGGCGCGGGACCGTTGCCCGGCGGCACGAGCATGTATTCGCCCTTGTAGTAGCCGGTGCCGTTGGCCAGCACGTCATACCGGCGCTTTCTCTGCTGTTCCGCGCGGGTGCCTACGACGATCATGGCGTCATCACTCCGGTGGCGGCCTAGACGCAGCGCCCGCCGTCGACCTCGATGTTGACGCCGGTCACGAAGGCGGCGTCATCGGAGGCGAGGTACAGGCAGGCGTTGGCCACGTCCTGCGCGGTGGAAAAGCGTCCCATCGGGATGGTGGCCATGAACTTGGCGCGCCGTGCCTCGTCGACTTCGCCGCCCGCGAAGGCGGAGGAGAGCGCAGTGTCCGGGTTGAACACCGGGTTCACGCAGTTCACGCGCACCTGGTCGGGCGCGAACTCGGCGGCCATGGACTTGCTCATCAGCACCACCGCGCCCTTGCTGGCGTTGTAGACCGTGAGGCCAGGCCGGGGCCGCACGCCGGCGGTCGAGGCGATGTTGACGATGGATCCGCCGCGCGCCTTGCCCTGCGCACGGAACACCGGCAGGGCGTGCTGGGCCGAGAAATACACGCTTTTCACGTTGATCGAGAAGCAGCGGTCGAAGTCGGCTTCCGTGACCTCCACGAACGGGCGGTTCACATGCGTCCAGCCGGCATTGTTGACCACGCAGTCGAGGCCGCCGAAATGCTGCTGCGCCGCGCCGACGAGCGCCGTCCAACCGTCATCGGTGGTGACGTCGGCCTGCTGGAAAACCGCGCTGCCGCCGCCGAGGCGGATGGCCGCCAGCGTGGCCTCGCCGCCCTTTGGATTGATGTCGTTGACGACGACCCGCGCGCCTTCCTCGGCGAAGCGGGTGGCGATGCCGGCGCCGATGCCCGAGCCCGCGCCGGTGACGATCACCACCTTGTCCTTGAGTCGCATACCTCTTGTCTCCCTGATGCCGTGTGCGAAAACCAAAACGGCGGATATTGTAGTCCGCCGTCCGGGTGGCGCGGGTTGCCGTCCTAGCGCTTCGGGAAGAAGGCGTGGGCGTAGGTGCGCTCGTCGGTGCGGCCCACGTAGTCGATGGTGCGCTTGGCCGCCCAGGTGGTGACCTGATGATGCACCGGCACCAGTACGGCGTCATCGACCACCATCTTCACGGCTTCCTGGAACAGGCCGAGGCGCTTCTTGTCGTCGACGGTGCGCAGCCCTTCCTCGAGCACCGCATCCATCTTGGGATTGCAGTAGGAGGGATAGTTGAGGGCGCCGAAGCCCTTCTCCTTGTTTTCGCAGGCGATCAGCGAGCGCAGCGGCGAGGAGGCCTCGCCGGTCTGCGCGCCCCAGCCGACCAGCGTGACCGAGAATTCCTTCTTGCTGGCGCGCCCGAAATAGACCGACAGAGGCATGGCATCGACGCGGGTTTTCACGCCGATGCGCGCCCACATCTGCGCGATCGCCTGCATGATCTGGTCGTCGTTGACGTAGCGGTTGTTGGGCCCGTGGAAGGTGATCGAGAAACCGTTCGGATAGCCCGCGTCGGCGAGCAGCTTCTTGGCGGCGTCGGCGTCGAACACCGGCTTCAAGGTCGGGTTGTGGCCGAACAGCGTGGGGGGCACGAGGTTGGCGGTCGGCAGCGACAGGCCTTCCATCAGGCGGTCGCGGATGGCGTCGCGGTTGACCGCCATGGACAGGGCGCCGCGCACGCGCAGGTCGCGTAGCGGGTTCTTGTCCAGCGGCTTGCCTTCGGCGTCGAACACGTGCGGGCTTTTCTCGCGCTGGTCCAGATTGAAGTAGATCATGCGATGCGAGACCTTGGAAAAGAAATTCAGGTTCTGGTTCTCGCGGATGCGCTTCAAGTCGGCGGTGGGCACGTTCTCGATGGCGTCCACGTCGCCTGACAGCAGCGCGGCCACGCGGGTGGGGTCGGCCGCGATGAAGCGCAGCGTCACCTTGCTCCAGGCCGCCTTGGGGCCCCAGTAAGCTTCGTTGCGCTCCAGTTCCACCCGGTCGTCACGGGCGAAGCGCACGAACTTGAAGGGGCCGGTGCCGACCACGCCGCGGCCGGTGGCGAACTCCTCGCTCGCCAGGCCCTGCGGCAGCGGCCCGGCGGTCGCCTTCTTGCTAACGATGAACACCGCCGTGAGGTCCGGCAGCATCAGCGGGTACGGGGAAGCGGTCTTGAAGCGGATGGTGTACGGGTCGACGATCTGCTTGGAGACGATCGCCTTGGTATAGGAGTCGAAGCGCCCCGGGCTGTTGGCGATGAGCGGGATGCGGTCGATCGACCAGGCCACGTCCTCGGCGGTGAATTCGGAACCGTCATGGAACTTGACGCCGCGCCTGAGCTTGAACTCCCAGGTGGTGTCGTCAATCAGACGCCAGGATTCGGCCAGGCCGGGCACGGGCTTGCTGTCCGGGTCCATCTTCACCAGCGTCTCGAACATGTGGTCCGAGACATTGATGTTGGGGAACAGGTTGAAGAAGTGCGGGTCCATCGACGAGGGCGGCGCGCTCATCGCGAGCTTGAATTCCTGCGCCTGGGCGGCACCGAGCGACATGCCGAGCATGAGTGCTGTTGCGGCGACGATGCGTCGCAGGAAATGCAGTGAAGGCATCAGGCTTCTCCGTGGTCTGGCGGGTTGGGCGGGCGTGCGTAGGGGGAGTCGCCCCGGGAGGGGGAATCGCACCGGGTTATAGCAGAAAACATGCCGTGCGGAGGGCTGTTTCAGCGCTCCCGCTTCAATGCCCGGTCCACCTTGTCGCGTGTCAGCTCCGGGGTGAACAGTTCGATGAACTCGTAGGCGAAGCCGCGCAGGTAGGCGCCCTCGCGCACAGCGAGGAAGGTGGTGCGCTCGGCGAACAGGTGCCCGGCATCGATCTGGCGCAGGTGCAGGTCGCGCGCCTGGTCGAAGGCGATCGAATTGAGGATGCCGACGCCCAGGCCCAGTTCGATGTAGGTCTTGATCACGTCGGAATCGATGGCCGAGAGCACGATGTTGGGCACCAGGCCCTTCCTGGCAAAAGCCTGATTGATGGTCGAACGCCCGGTGAAGGCGCTGTCGTAGGTGATGATCGGATGGGCCGCGAGCGCTTCCAGGGTGAGCTTGGGGGCGTCGAGCAGGGCATGCCCCGGCGGCACCACCACGACATGGTGCCAGCGATAGCAGGGCAGCGCGACCAAGTTCTCATGGTGGTCTATGGTTTCGGTGGCCACCGCGATGTCGGCCTGGCCGTCGACCACCATCCGCGCGATCGCCGGCGGGCTGCCCTGTAGGATCGACAAACGCACCCGGGGGTAGCGTTCCTTGAACTCGCGCACCGCGCGCGGCAGCGCGTAGCGCGCCTGGGTGTGGGTGGTGGCGATGGTCAGGCTGCCGCTTTTCTGGTCGGCGAACTCCGCAGCCGTCTGCTTGAGGTTCTCAGCCTCGATCAGCAGGCGCTCGATCACCTGCACGACCGCCTTGCCGGGTTCGGTCAACTGGGTGATGCGCTTGCCGAAGCGGACAAAGATCTCGACGCCGAGTTCGTCCTCGAGTTCGCGGATCTGCTTCGAGACGCCGGGTTGCGAGGTATGCAGGGCCGCGGCCGCGGCGGTCAGGTTGAGTCCCTGGCGCACGGTTTCGCGAACATAGCGCATTTGCTGGAAGTTCATTGATATAACTACATCGTCATTGAATGATTAATGTTATCAGGAATAGTTATTATGATGTGGGTCCTGCAGCCTGCCGCCGGCCGTGGTTTTGGCGCGTGCTATAGTTTTTCGCTTATGGGTGCAGCCACCGCAGACGCGCGTTTTGGATCCGACGACCGCCTGCTGATCGGCTGCATCATCGGCTCGCTCGTGGCGCACGCGCTCACCATCCTCTACGTGCCCAGGATGCTGCCGCACGGGGAGCCCGTGCCGCCGCTGGTGGCGACCATCCGCGAGATTGGGCCGCCGCCCCTGATGCCCAAATCGGAGCCGCCGTCGGCGACTTCGGCGCCAAACATGCCATCGGCACCGCCGACCAGCAATGCGCCGCGCGAGGTGCCGTCGGCGCCGCGGTCAGAGCCGGCAACCGTCCCGCGCGCCGCGCCCAAGGCACAAACACCCGTCCAGCCCGAGGTGCTGACTGCGCCACCGCAGCCTGCCAGCGCGGAGCGCGCCTCGGCGGCTGCCGCAGCGGCGCCATCGGCCGCCCTTGCGCCGCCATCGGCCGCCGTTGCGCCGCCATCGGCCGCCGCTGCGCCGCCGTCGGCCGCCGCTGCGCCGCCGTCGGCCGCCGCTGCGCCGCCATCGGCCGCCCCTGCGCCGCCATCGGCCGCCCCTGCGCCGCCATCGGCCGCCCCTGCGCCGCCGTCGGCCGATGCGCGCAAGGAGGCCGACACCTCGCGCCAGGCGAGTGTCGTTCAGGCTCCCGGCGTGCCCGATGGTTCGATCGCATGCCAGTACCGCAACACCTTGCTGACCTTGATCGGCACCCGCAGGCTGTTGCGCTATCCCCAGGAGGCGCGCGACAACGGTTGGGTCGGCAATACGGTGGTGATTCTGATGATCGGCGTGGACGGAAAGGTCGCGGGGATCAGGACCGCGACCTCCACCGGCCATGATGTGCTCGACGAGCAGGCGCGCATCGCCGCCGCGCGCGCCAAGCAGCTGGCCGCGGTCCCGCCGCAGTTGCTCGGCCGGGCGTTCGAGCTGCGCCTGACGCTGGGCTTCAGCCTGGACGACAACCCGGCCACCGACCCGGTCCGCATGCGCCTGCAGTCCTGCTGAATGGGCGCGGCCGCGCGCTATTGCGGCGCGGACGCCTGCGGGAAAGCGACCACATGGTCGACTTCAAGCCGGATGCCGATCTTCTCGCCGATGGCGTGGTTGTGATGCGAAGGCACCAGGGCCAGCACCTCGCGCCCGGAAGGCAGGCGCAACGTGTACAGGAACTGGGCGCCGCGGAACGCCTTGCGCAGCACTTCGGCATGGAGCGGCGAGGCATCGTCATGGATCACGTCGTCGGGGCGCAGCAGCACGTCGACCGCGCAGCCCTTGCCGCACGCATCGCAGCCCTGATGGCAGGGCATGGGAATATTCCCCGCCAGGTCGCCGAATTCGATCTGCACCTGGTTGCCCGCGAGCACCTTGCCGGAAACGAACACCCCCTGGCCGATGAAGTCGGCGACAAAGCGGTTGGCCGGGCGGTGATAAAGGTTGTAGGCGGCATCCCATTGTTCGATGCGGCCCTGGTTCATCAGCCCGATCACGTCGGCGATGGCGAAGGCTTCGTGCTGGTCATGGGTGACCAGAATGGCTGTGGTGTTGGCGGCCTTGAGGATGTCGCGCAGCTCCAGGCTCAGCCGTTCGCGCAATTCGGTGTCGAGGTTGGAAAACGGTTCGTCGAGCAGCATCAACTGCGGCTGGGGTGCCAGGGCGCGCGCCAGCGCGACGCGCTGCTGCTGCCCGCCGGAGAGTTCGTGCGGATACTTCTGTGCGCTGCCGGAGAGCCCGGTCAGGGACAGCATGTCTGCGATGCGTCGGGCGCGTGCTGCGGCATCGCCGCCTTTCAGCCCGAACCCGATGTTGTCGCCCACGTCCAGGTGCGGGAACAGCGCATAATCCTGGAACACCATGCCGATGCGCCGCTTTTCCGGGGCCAGCGTCATGCCCGGCCGGCTGATGCACTGCCCCTCGAGGCGGATCTCGCCGGCGACCACGGGCTCGAAGCCCGCCACCGCCCGCAGAGCAGTGGTCTTGCCGCAGCCGCTGGGGCCCAGCAGACAACCGATCTGCCCGCGCTCCAGGCGAAACGAAATGTCGCGCACCGCGGCGAAGCTTTCGTAGGCGACGGCGACGCTCACCACTTCCAGCAGCGGGGAGGAGGGCGTATTGTCCATGATGCGTATTGGGGCTGGAGGCAACCTTCCGTGTGCGGCCGAGCGCTGGACGGACTTGCTGGGCCAAACTGCAAGGCGGACTTGACAAACCCGCTTGGCAGGCCGGCGCGACGTGCAGCGGACCGGCAGACCGGCAGACCGGCAGACCGGCAGACCGGCAGACCGGCAGACCGGTAGACCGGTAGACCGGCAGACCGGTAGACCGGTAGACCGGCAGACCGGTGGGCTAGACCCCCGGACCGCGCCAACGGCAAACCCGGTTGATTATAATTCGCATTTGCGTTTGTGGCACCTATCGCATGGCGCGCCTTGGCGGCATCGTGCATGCATGGCGAAATGACTTCCTCCCGATCATTGCAGGCTGCGTCCGTGCTGCTCGCGGCGGCGACTCTGCTGCCGCTGGCGGCGGTGCTCATGCTCGCCCTCGGGCCGGCGACGGGGAGCGTGGAGGCATCCGCGGACGGCGGTGCCTGGCGGCACCTGCTGGAAACCGGGCTGCCCGAGTACGCGTTCAACTCCCTGGCCCTGATGTCCATGGTCGGTGCGGGGGTGATCGCGGTGGGCGTGGGGGCGGCTTGGCTCACCGCCCTGACGGAGTTTCCCGGACGCCGCTTCCTGCAGGCCGCGCTGGTGTTGCCGCTGGCCCTGCCCGGCTATGTGATTGCCTACGCCTATACCGATTTCCTGCAGTTCTCGGGGCCGGTACAAACCGGCCTGCGCGCGCTGGCCGGTGTGGACGGCGCAGGCTGGAAGGCGGCAGGCTACTGGTTTCCCGAGGTGCGCTCGCTCCCCGGGGCGGCGCTGATGCTTACCCTGGTGCTCTATCCCTACGTGTACCTGCCGGTGCGCGCCGCGTTCGCTGCCGGCGGGGCGAACCTCACCGAGGCCGCCCGCACGCTCGGACTGTCGCCCTGGCAGGCGTTTATCCGGGTGGCCCTGCCGCTGGCCCGCCCGGCCATCGCCGGCGGGTGCGCGCTCGCCCTGATGGAAACGCTGGCCGACTATGGCGCGGTAACGCATTTCGCCGTCGATACCTTCACCACGGGGATTTACAAGGCGTGGTTCGGCCTGGGTGACAAGGTCGCGGCGGCGCGCCTGGCCTGCCTGCTGCTGCTGTTCACGCTGGTCCTGGTGAGCCTGGAACGCGCCAGTCGCGGCAGGGCGCGCTTTGTCATGACGGGGGCGCGCAGCGCGCGGCCGGCGTTCCGGTTCAGCGGCCTGCGCGCGGTGGTCGCGCTGGGCGCGGCGGCGCTGCCGTGCCTGCTCGGCTTCGTGCTGCCGCTCGCGATCCTGGGCCGGCTGGCCTGGCGCGACCTGGAGGCGTTCGAACCGGCCCGCTTCCTGGCGCTCGCGGGCAACAGCCTGCAGGTCGGCACGCTGGCCGCGCTGGTGGCGGTGGCCGCCGCGTTGACCATCGCCTACTGCGCGCGCCTGAATCCGCGCCTGCTGATCCTGTCGCGCCTGGCCACGCTGGGCTATGCCGTGCCCGGCGCGGTGGTCGCGGTGGGCGTGCTGGTGCCGCTGGCCGGACTGGACAACTGGGTCGACGCCTTGATGCGCTCGCGCTTCGGCATCTCCACCGGGCTCATGATCACCGGGACGGTGTGGGCGCTGGTATTCGCCTATGTGGTGCGCTTCATGGCCGTCGCGCTCAACAACGTCGAGGCCGGACTGGCGCGCGTGACGCCTTCCATGGACGACGCGGCGCGCGCCATGGGCTATGGGGCGGGCGCGGCGGTCCTCAAGGTGCACGTACCCCTGATCGCGAGAAGCCTGCTGATCGCCGCACTGCTGGTATTCGTCGATGCGATCAAGGAACTGCCTGCCACGCTGGCCGTGCGGCCCTTCAATTTCGATACCCTCGCCACCTTCGCCTACAACCTGGCCAAGGACGAGCGCCTCGGCGAGGCCGCCTGGCCTTGCCTGGCCATCGTGCTGGTGAGCCTGCTGCCGGTGCTGCTGGTTTCGCGCGCCCTGGGCAACGCGGGCGGGACGCAGCGCTAGCCTGACGCTGCGTTCAGGTGCGCGCAGCGGACGCGGGCGCCGGTGCAGCGCCGGCGCGCGCCCGCCGCTGCACCGGCGCCGCCGTTTCAACTTCGTTAACGATCTTCGTTGCGTTTGTTAACGTTCGGTCCTTGTGGCGCTCGGAGCCTGCCGCTACCCTAGCCCAAGAGGAAAAGATTCGACCGCCATGGCCCAACCCGACCGGATGGATGCAACTGAACACGCGTCGCGCATCGCGCGTCTCGAGGCGCGCGTGGGCGCCCTGGAACGCGCGCTGGCGCGCCTGAGCCCGCCGGCGCCTGAAGCCGGGCGCGATGCGCCCGGCGACCGGCCGGCGCTCGCCGCGGAACCCGGTCCCGAGACGCGCTTGACGCTCGATCGCCTCGGCATCACGGCGGCCTTCGCGGCGCTGGATGCGCGCGTCGTGGCCGAGGTTGCCGATGAACAGGCGCGCAGGTTCCGGCCGGTCAGCTTCGACCTGCCGGAAATCGTGATCGACCCCTCGCTGATCGACCAGGCCTGCGCGCCCAGGAAGCCGGAAAAAATCGAAGTGCGCTCGCACCTGGAGGCGCTTCATCCGCGCATTGTCGAGCGCCTGACCGGCACCTGGCGCACGCCTGAGCTGCTCGGCTACCTCAAGCGCCTGATCGTCGACGAACGCGGCGATCGCGCCGGCTTTTGCGCCGATGTGATGAGCGAGCTTCTGCTGCTGTCGGCCGTGTTGGAGACGCCCGGCGCGGGCGACGCCTGGGACGCCAACGCCCGCCTGGTCTGACCGGGACGGGGCATACGGCCGGATGCGGGCGGACCCCCGGGGCTAGGCGCTCACCCGCTCGACCAACCGGTCCATGAAGGTCTCGCACTGGGCCAGTTGGGCGAGATCGCAATACTCGTTGGGCTTGTGCGCCTGCTCGATGGAGCCCGGACCGCAGATGATCGAAGGCAGGCCCGCTTTCTCGAACAACCCCGCCTCGGTCGCGTAGGCCACCTTCGCCGTCTTCGGGTTGCGCGCCAGCGCAACCGCCAGCTGCGTGACCGCGTCGGTGTCGCCGGTGTTCGAGCCGGGCGCCTCCGAGGTCAGGCGGATGTCGATGCCTGCCTCCTCGGCCACCCTGCGCATCTCCGGCACCAGCGACGCGGCATAGGCCTTGACCTCGCTTTCGATGGCGTCCGGGTCGGCGCCCGGCAGGTAGCGGAACTCCCAGTCGAACACGCACTCGCGCGGCACGATGTTGAGCGCGGTGCCGCCGCGGATGGTGCCGGTCTGCAGGGTGGTGAAGGGGACGTCGAAGCCGTGGTCGCGCGGCTCGATCTGGCTCATGCGGTCGGCCATGTGGCGGATCTGCGTGATGATGCGCGCGGCGTACTCGATCGCGTTGACCCCCTGCGGTGCGAGGGCGGAGTGCGCCTCGCGGCCATGCACGGTGCAGCGGTAGGAGCGCTTGCCCTTGTGCGCCACGATCACCTGCATCGAGGTGGGTTCGCCGACGATCACGCCGGCGGCCTTGAAGCCTTCGCGCGCGAGCTCGTCGATCAGCCCGCGCACGCCGACGCAGCCGACCTCCTCGTCGTAGGACAGCGCGAAATGGATGGGCATCTTGAGGTCGGCGGCCAGAAAGGTCGGCGTCATGCCGAGCGCCACGCCGATGAAACCTTTCATGTCGCAGGCGCCGCGCGCGTAGATGCGGTCGTTCTTCACCGTCACCCTGAACGGATCGCTGTCCCAGGCCTGCCCGTCGACCGGCACCACATCGGTGTGGCCGGAGAGCACGATGCCCGGCCTGGCGGCGCCGGGGCCGTTGCGGCCATGCACGGTGGCGAAGAGGTTGGCCTTGCGCTTTTCGGCGTCGTAGACCAGGCGCGATTCGACGCCCTGGCCTTTCAGCCAGTCGCGCACCCACTCGATCAGGCCCAAGTTGGACTCGCGGCTGGTGGTGTCGAAGGAAACCAGTCGCTCGATCATGGCGAGCGATGCGGGGCGGATGCGGGTTGCGGTCGTGGGTGTCGTAGTCATGGGGGGGCTGACGTCATGCGACGCCTCCGTCGTTCAGGTGGCAGGCGGACAGCCGGCCGGGGCCTATGGTCTTGAGGCTGGGCGCCTCGCGGTGGCAGCGCGGCCCGGCTTGCGGGCAGCGCGGATGGAAATGGCAGCCGGGGGGCGGGTTCAGGGGCGACGGAATCTCGCCCTTGATCGGCACATAGCTGCGCCCGCGCCTGGCCAGGCTGGGCACCTCGGAGAGCAGGGCGCGGGTGTAGGGATGATTCGGTTCTTCGTACACCGCCTCGGTGGGGGCGGACTCCACCACCCGGCCCAGGTACATGATGACCACCCGATCCGACAGGTGGCGCACCACGCCCAGGTCGTGGCTGATGAACAGGTAGGTGAGGTTGAGTTCGCTGCGCAACTGCATGAACAGGTTCAACACCTGCGCCTGGATCGAGACATCCAGCGCGGCGACCGCCTCGTCGCAGACGATGAACTCGGGCTTGACCGCCAGTGCGCGCGCGATGCCGATGCGGGCGCGCTGGCCGCCGGAGAACTGGTGCGGGAAGCGCCGCGCCATCGCCGCATCCAGGCCGACTTTGCCGAGCAGGCCGGCGACGTAGTCCTGCCGGTCGCGCGCATCGACGATGCCATGCACCACCGGCGCTTCGCCGACGATGTCGGCGACCCGCAGGCGCGGGTTCAGCGAGGCATAGGGGTCCTGGAAGATCATCTGGATCTTCAACTGCGCCGCGCGCCTCGCATCGCCCCTGAGGGCGGCCAGCGATGCGCCGCGCCACAGGCGCTCACCCTCGGTCGGCGCGTGCAAGCCGACGGCCAGGCGGCCGAGGGTCGATTTGCCGCAGCCGGACTCCCCCACCAGGCCTACAACCTCCCCTTCGCCGATCGCGAGGTCGACTCGGTCGACCGCATGCACGACCTCCTCGCGCAGATTCGCCCCGAGCAGGTTGCCGAGCCTGGCCGCGGCGTCGAGTTTCCTGGAAAAGCGTTTGGAGACGCCCTTGAGTTCCAGCATGGCGGCGCTCATGTCGCCGCTCCCGAAGGGCCGGCATCGGGCGCCGCGCGGTGGGGATGGAAGCAGCGCGCGGCATGGCCGTCTGCCGTCATTTCCATCCCGGGCTCGGCCACGCAGGCCGCATCGGCGTGTGCGCAGCGCTCGCGGAACGGACAGCCGGGTGCGAGGTTGAGCAGCGAAGGCGTCATGCCGGGAATCTGCGCCAGCGGCCGGCCGCGCGGGTTGCTGCCCGGTACCGAGGCGATCAGGCCGCGGGTGTAGGGGTGGCGCGGCGCGTCGAGCACCTGCGCCACGCTGCCGGATTCGACCACCCGGCCGGCGTACATCACGCAAACATGGTCGGCCAAGCCCGCCACGACCGACAGGTCGTGGGTGATCCAGATCAGCGCCGTGCCGGCATCGCGCGCGAGCTTCTGCATCTCGTAGAGGATCTGGCCCTGGATGGTGACGTCGAGCGCGGTGGTCGGCTCGTCGGCGATGATGAGATCGGGCTTGTTGAGGATGGCCGTCGCGATCGCCACACGCTGGCGCATGCCGCCGGAGAACTGGTGCGGATAGCATTTCAGGCGCTCGTCCGGCGAGGCGATGCCCACCTGCGCCAGCGCGGCGCGGGCGCGTTCAAGCGCGGCCTCGCGGCTGACGTTCTCGTGCGCCCGGATGGCCTCGATCATCTGGGTATCGATGCGCAGCACCGGGTTGAGCGTCATCATCGGATCTTGGAAGATCATCGCAACGCGGCTGCCGCGCACGGCGCGCATCGCCTCCGCGCCGAGGGTGCGCAGGTCGGTGTCGCCCAGGAGGATGCGCCCGCCCACCACCTTGCCGGGCGGATCGATCAGGCCCATGATCGAGTAGCCTGTCATCGACTTGCCGGAGCCCGACTCGCCCACCAGCCCGAGCACGCTGCCGCGCGCGAGCTCGAAGGACACGTCGTTGACCGCCTTGACCACTCCCTGCTTGGTGAAGAAGTGGGTGGATAGGTTCTCGACCTTGAGCGCCAGGCTCATTTCTTGAGCCTCGGGTTGAGGACGTCGCGCAAATGGTCGCCCACCAGGTTGATGCTGACGATCATCAGGAGCAGGGCGATGCCCGGGAAGAAGCTGATCCAGTACTTGCCCGAGAGCAGGAAATTGAAGCCGTTGGCGATGAGCAGGCCCAGCGAAGGCTCGGTGATCGGCAGGCCGAGGCCCAGGAAGGAGAGCGTCGCCTCCAGGGTGATGGCCGAGGCCACCTGCACCGTGGCGATCACGATCAAGGGCGGCATGCAGTTGGGCAGCAGATGGCGGAAAACGATGCGCGAGGCCGGCAGCGCGAGCACCTGCGCCGCCTCGATGTACTCGCGGCGCCGCTCCACCAGCGCCGCGCCGCGCACGGTGCGGGCGTAGTACGCCCACTGCACCGCCACCAGCGCGGTGATGATCTTGCCCAGGCCCTGGCCGAGCAGGGCCAGCAGCACCAGCGCGATCAGGATGGGCGGAAACGAAAGCTGGATGTCGGCGATGCGCATGAGCAGGTTGTCGACGCGCCCGCCCAGCCAGGCGGCGATCATGCCGGCGGTGGCGCCGATCAGGAGCGCCAGGGCGGTGGCCGCGACGCCTACGAACAAGGAGATGCGCAGGCCGTAGAAGATGCCCGACAGCATGTCGCGGCCCTGGTCGTCGGTACCGAGCAGAGCCGTCTTGCCGTTGCCCAGCGGGGAGCCCGGCGCGAGCTTGGCGTCGAGCACATCGAGTTGCGCGAGATCGTAGGGGTTTTGCGGGGAGATCCACGGGGCGGTCAGCGCGATCACCAGCACCGCCAGCAGCACCACCGCGCCGGCGACGGCCAGGCGGCTCTCGGTGAACTCCTCGACGAAGCGCGCGAGCGGCGTTTGTTCGGCGGGCGTCATGACTGGGCGTCCGTCAGGCGTACGCGCGGATCGAGCACCGAGTAAAGCAGATCGACCGCCAGATTGACGAAAATGAAGAGCGTGACGATGATCATCAGGTAGGCCACGATCACCGGCCGGTCGAGCACGTTGATCGAATCGATCAGGAGCTTGCCCATGCCGGGCCAGGCGAAGATGGTCTCGGTCACCACCGAGAAGGCGATCACCGAGCCGAACTGCAGGGCGATGACGGTGACGATGGGTATCATGATGTTCTTGAGCACGTGCACGCCGACGATGCGGGCGTTGGAGAGGCCCTTGGCGCGCGCGAACTTGATGTAGTCCATCATGAGCGCCTCCTGCGTGCCAGAGCGCGCCAGCCGGATGATGAGCGCGATGTTGAGCAGCGCCAGGGTGAAGCCCGGCAGGATCAGGTGGCGCAATCCCTCGACGGAAAGAAAGCTGACCGGCAAGCCCAGGAGCAGGGTGGTCGGCCCGCGTCCGTTGGAGGGCAGCACGCCGGCGAACACCGCGAATATCATGATCAGCATCAGGCCCACCCAGAAGGTGGGCAGCGAGAAGCCGAGGATGGATCCGGCCATGATGGCGCGCGCGCCGAAGGACTTGGGCTTGAGGCCCGCATACAGCCCGAGCGGCAGGCCGACCAGCACCGCCGTGCCCATGGCGAACACCGCCAGTTCCAGCGTGGCCGGCATGCGCTCGAAGATCAGGTCGATGGCCGGGATGTTGAAGGCGAAGGACTTGCCTAGGTTGCCGGCCAGCGCCTGCTTGAGGAACAGCAGGTACTGCAGGTACATCGGCTTGTCCAGTCCCAGGCGCGCCACTGCTTCGGCGCGGTCGGCCTGGGTCGCGTCCGGGCTGATGAGGATGTCGATCGGGTTGCCGACGGCATAGACCCCGGCGAAGACCAGCAGCGACATGACGAACAGCACGACCACACTTTGCAGCAGTCGGCGGAGAATGAAGACGAGCATCGTTGGGGGAGCCTGTGGCGGCGCGTACCTTGCTGTTTGCGTGCCTAGTCGTGCCGGATGGCGACGGTCTTGAGGCTGGTGAAGCCCAGCAGGGCCTCGAAGCCCTTTTCGCGGCCGTAGCCGGAGTGCTTGACGCCGCCAAATGGCAATTCCACGCCGCCACCCGCGCCGTAATTGTTGATGAACACCTGCCCCGCATGCAGCTTGCGCGCCATGCGCAACTGGCGTGCCCCGTCGCGGGTCCACAGGCCTGCCACCAGCCCGTAGGGCGTGCCATTGGCCAGGCGCACGGCGTCGGCCTCGTCGGTGAATGGCGCGGTGGCCAGCACCGGACCGAACACCTCCTCCTGGGCCAGGCGGTGCGCGGGCGGCACATTGGCGAACACGGTGGGCAGGACGTAGAAACCGGACTGCGGCGCGGCTGCGGCCAGCGTACCGGCGCCGGCGACCTGCAAGCCTTCGGCGCGCGCCTGGTCGATGTAGCCCTGCACCCGCGCACGCTGCCTGGCATTGATGACGGGGCCGCAGTCCAGATCCGCCTGACCCGGCCCGACCCGGAGCGCGGCGAAGGCCGCCGCCAGACGCTGCACCACCTCGTCGTGCACGGCTTCTTCCACCAGCACCCGGCTGCCCGCGCTGCAGGTCTGCCCCGCGTTCTGGATGATGGCGGCCACCAGCACCGGGATCGCGGCCTCGAGGTCGGCGTCGGCGAATACCAGTTGCGGCGACTTGCCGCCCAGTTCGAGGGTGACGGGACGGTGGTTGGCCGCGGCGGCCTGCGCGACCACGCTGCCGGTGGCGGGCGAGCCGGTGAACGAGATGTGGTCGATGTCCGGATGCGCGGCCAGTGCCGCGCCGGCCTCGTGACCGAAGCCGGTGACGATGTTGAGCGCGCCGGGCGGCAGCCCGGCCGCGGCGGCCAGTTCGGCGAATTTCAGGAGCGACAGGCAGGCATCCTCGGCCGGCTTGACCACGCAGGCGTTGCCCGCCGCGAGCGCCGCGCCGACCGAGCGCCCGAAGATCTGCATCGGATAGTTCCACGGGATGATGTGGCCGGTCACGCCATGCGCGCAGCGCAGGGTCATGACCGTGTAGCCGCGCTGGTAGGGCAGGGTCTCGCCGTGCAGCTTGTCGCAGGCGCCGGCGTAGTACTCGAAATAGCGCGCGAAAGACGCGGTATCGGCGCGCGCCTGCGCGAGCGGCTTGCCGGTATCGCGGCATTCCAGGAGGGCCAGTTCTTCGGCATGGTCGACGACCGCCTGCGCCAGCTTCATCATCAGCCGGCCGCGCTCGACGGCGGAAAAGCGGCCCCACGGACCGTCACCGCCGTCATGGGCGGTGCGCGCTGCCCGGACCGCGGCCTCGATGTCGGCGGCGTTGCCGCGCGCCAGATAGGCGAAAATGTCGCCTTCGGACGGGTCGACGACCGGCAGGGTGGCGCCCGAGGCCGGTGCGGTCCAGCGGTTGTTGATGAAATGGGCGGCCTGGGTGGCGGGTGTCATGCGGGCTTGTCGCGGCGTGCGAAAACGCCGATTATCGCCGCTGCGGGACCTTGCACGGCACTTAAGATTTGTGCGCCGCAATAGCGGATTCTATAATCGGGGATCGGATGGCGCCGGTCGCGCCTGCGGCTGTGCCCGCAACGTGATCGGTCGTGGCGGATTTTTCCGGCCCGACCGGTTTTCTCCGGCCCACCCAACCCAACCAGGGAACTGCCATGAACCTCGACCGCGTCGGCTCCGGCCGCGACCTCGCCAGCGACTTCAACGTGATCATCGAGATTCCGATGAATGCCGATCCCATCAAGTACGAGGTCGACAAGGAGACCGGCGCGCTGTTTGTCGATCGCTTCATGGGCACCGCCATGCACTATCCATGCAACTATGGATATATACCGCACACCCTGTCCGACGACGGGGACCCGGTCGATGTGCTGGTGATCACCCCGTTCCCGCTGGTGGTGGGGGTGGTGGTGCGTTGCCGCCCGCTCGGGGTGCTCAAGATGGTCGACGAGGCCGGGGGGGACGAAAAGCTTCTGGCCGTGCCCATCGACAAGGTGTTGCCCTGGTACAAGCACTGGCGCACGCCGGGCGACATCAACCCGGAGCGGCTGGCCCAGATTCAGCATTTCTTCGAGCACTACAAGGACCTGGAAAAGGGGAAATGGGTCAAGGTGGAAGGCTGGGGCGGTCCGAAGGATGCGATCCGGTCGATCAAGTCCGGCGTAACACGCTTCCAGAAGGCTAAGACCAAGCCGAACTTTTAGTCCTGCAACCCGGCACAGTCTCCCCGACCCTACGCGCATGCCCCCGGACGCGACCGCCCCGATCATCGCCCGCGTGCTTGCGGAAATCGACGCGCTGGGTCGCGCCGGGCGCGCGCAGGACATGGAGCGCCTGTGTCGCCGCCTGCTGGCGGAGTATCCGCAATGTGCCGATGGCTGGAACCGCCTGGCGATCCACCTCTCCGGGCGTGGCAGCGAACTGCAGGCGGTCGTCTGCCTTGAGCGCGCCATCGCGGCGGCGCCTCGCGAGCCGTCCTATCGCGCCAACCTGGGCGAGATCCTGCGCCGCGCCGGCCTGGCCGACCAGGCGCTGGCGCACTGCCGGCGGGCGATCGAACTCGACCCCGAGCATGTCGTGGCCAACCTCAACCTCGGCTGCGCCCTCATGGACGCGGGTGACGCGGCGGCGGCGCAGGCGCACTTCGCGCGCGTCACCGCGCGTGAGCCCGGCAACGCGCAGGGATGGTTCGGCCTGGGGCGCGCGCAATTCGCGCTCGGCCAGATCGCGCATAGCGCGCAAGCGCTGGCCCGCGCCGTCACCCTGGCGCCCGGCGACGCCGCCGCGCGCGTGACGCTCGCTCGCGCGCGCCTGTGGCAGGACGATTTCGCCGAGGCGCTGGCGCAGGCGCGCGGCGCGGCCGGCCTCGTGCCCGGGCATCCCGAGGCGACTGCGGCGATGGCCGACGTGTACATGCAGTGGGGCGATTTCGTGGCGGCCGAACAGGTGCTGCGCGAGGCGTTGCGCGCCCTGCCGGGCGTGATTCCTTTCACCTATCGCCTCGCGCTGTGCCGGCTGGCCCAGGGCGACTACCGCGAGGGATTCGCGCTCTACGAGTCGCGTGTGCTGCTCGAAGCCAACAACCGCATTCAGGTGCCGATTCTGCCGATGCCTCTCTGGGAAGGGCAGGATCTGCGCGGCAAGCGGCTGTTGGTCCTCACCGAGCAGGGTTTCGGCGATCACATCCAGTTCTGCCGCTTTGCCAGCCGGCTGGCGGACGCCGGCGCCACGGTCGAGTTCGCGGTCAGCCCTGAACTGCGGGCAGTGACGCACACGCTCCCCGGCGTGACGCGCGTTTACACGATGGCGGATCAGGGGCGCTTCTCGGGCTGCGATTACTGGACCCTGGTGGGCAGCCTGCCTTACCGTCTCGGCGTGGACGCCACGCAGGTCGCCGCGTCCGCGCCCTATCTAGTTGCCGACCCGCAGCGTCGCGCGCACTGGCGTGCGCGCCTGGCCGAACTTCCGGGCCGCCTGCGCATCGGCCTGGTGTGGGGTGGGCGGCCGACCCACGAGAACGATCACCGCCGTTCCCTGCCGTTTGCGGCGCTGACGCCGCTTGCCCAAGTGGGCGCCCCAGGCGAGATCGCCTGGATCAGCCTGCAGCAGGGGCCGCGCGCGGCCGAGGCAAGCGCCGGCCCACTGCGTTTGGCGCTGCTCGGCGAATCCTTCGAGAGTTTCGCCGATGTCGCCGCGCTGATGGCCGAACTCGACCTCGTCATCAGCGTCGATTCGGCGCCCGTGCACCTGGCGGGCGCGCTCGGCGTGCCGGTCTGGGTGCTGCTGCCGCGGGTGGCCGACTGGCGCTGGGCGTTGGGCGAGGGCGATACGCCCTGGTATGCGTCGATGCGCCTGTTCCGTCAGGGCGCGCGCGGCGATTGGGCGGGCGTCGCGCGCGCGGTCGCGCGCGCGCTCGACCAGTGGCGCGGCGGCGCCGCGCGCACCTGAGCGCACGTCCGCGCCGCCCGCATCGCGGCGCCGCTGTGCCCGGTGCCGCCGTTCAGCCCGCCAGGCCGAAGAAGGCGCGAATGCGTCCCAGCCACTCCGCCGACCGCCCGGCATGATCATGCGCTGCCGCGTCCAGCCCGGCGATCGCCGCGGCGAGCGCGCCCTGGCGCGCTGCCATCACGTGCGACATCTGTTCGGCGATTTGCGGACGCGAGCGCAGCACGCCTTCGAACGACGCCTTGTCGAGCCGGTAGCACTCGACATTGGTGCGCGCCACCACGGTGGCGCTGCGCGGCGCGCCGGTGAGCAGGCCTGCCTCGCCGAAGAAGCTGCCCGCAGCCAAGGTATTGATGAAGCGACGCTCGCTGCCTTCGCTTTCGATGACGATGTCGGCGTCGCCCGCAGTGAGCACGTACAGCCAGTGCGCGACGTTGCCCTGACGCGTGATGATCTCGCCCTGAGCGAACGGGGAATAGGTCAGGCGCTCGGCGACGGTGCGCAATTCCTCCCCGGTGAGGCTGGCGAACAGTTCGACCGTACGGAGCGCGGCCAGACGCCGCTCGATCTCGCGCTCATGCACCTCGCGGCGATGCTCCTCGGTCTGCTCGGTCAGGCGCACGCCATGCTCGGCGATCGCCAGGCGCCAGCCGTTGCGTTGCAGGGCCGTGTAGATGTGGATGCGTACCTGGCTGTCGGTCGGGTCGTCGAAACGCAGGTCAGTAAGCCAGTAGCGCAGGTCGTACAGTCCATAGCCGTGCTCGAAGCCGAGCAGCACGCAACTGGCGGCGGGCGTGCGGGAGGCATGCGCGATCTCTGACTCGCGGATCGATTGCTCGACCGCCGGAATGAGCCGGGTCGGCGGTGCCGACAGGTCGACCGCGAAACGCACATGGCGGCGCCACTGCGCCGGTTCGCCGCGCCGCCGGCCCAGCACGGTGAACTTGCCTTTCATCAGCGCGCTGTTCGGCACGATTACGGTTTCCCAGTCGCGCGTCTCGATCGAGGTCGAGCGCCAGCGGATGTCCACCACCCGGCCGGTGACCTCGTCGACCCGTATCCAGTCGCCGACCTCGATGGAGTTGTCGAGTTGCACCGCGATGCCGCCCAGGATGTTGCCGAGCGTGTCCTGCAGGGCGAACGCGAGCACCGCGGTGACCACGGCGGTGCTTGCCAGGATGCTGCTCGGGTCCATGCCGGTCGCGCGCAGGCGCGCGATGATCCAGACCAGGTAGCCGAGGATGGTGACCAGGTCCTCGACGATGCGCGGCGCCGACAGGTTCGCCAGCGGCAGGGCCGCGCGGAACACCAGCATGCCGGTGAGCCGGATGGCCGCCACGCCGGCGATGATGAGCGAGACGTTGAACAGCGCGACTGCGCCGGAAGGCATGCCGAAGCCAAACATCGCCGCCGCGGCAAGCTGCGCGACAGTGGCGGCCAAGAAAATCAGCGCCGTGTTGACCACGCCGGCGCGCGCCTCGCCGCCGCGCCAGACCAGCACTGCGGTACATAGCAGCGCCCAGCCCAGCACCCACGGGCTCTCCGCCTGCCAGACCTGGGCGAACCCCGCCGTCATGTCCCTGACCCGGGAGGGCGTTTGCCCGGCATGGCGCGGCCCGGCCTACATGCCGGGATAGTTCGGCCCGCCGCCGCCTTCAGGCACCACCCAGTTGATGTTCTGGGTGGGATCCTTGATGTCGCAGGTCTTGCAATGCACGCAGTTCTGCGCATTGATCTGAAGGCGGTCTGAGTCATCATCGTTCTTGACATACTCATAGACGCCGGCCGGGCAGTAGCGTGCCTCCGGCCCGGCGTAGCGCGCCAGATTGACCGCCACCGGCACCGACGCGTCCCTGAGCGTCAGGTGGATCGGCTGGTTCTCCTCGTGGTTGGTGTTGGAGATGAATACCGAGGCGAGCCGGTCGAAGGTGATCTTGCCGTCGGGCTTGGGGTACGGGATCGGTTTGAAACCGGCGGCGGGCTTCAGGCATTCGTGGTCGGCATGGGTGTGCTTGAGGGTCCAGGGCACATTGCCGCCGAGCAGTTTCTGCTCCAGGCCCACCATCAGGGTGCCTGTGACCAGGCCCTTGCTCATCCACTGCTTGAAGTTGCGCGCCTTGTGCAGTTCGGCATGCAGCCAGCTGGCGCGAAAGGCTTCGGGATAGGCCGTCAGCTCGTCATGGCTGCGCTGCGCCGCCAGCGCTGCGAAGGCGGCCTCGGCGGCCAGCATGCCGGTCTTGATGGCGGCATGGCTGCCCTTGATGCGCGAGGCGTTGAGAAAACCGGCGTCATCGCCGATGAGCACGCCGCCCGGGAAGGTGAGCTTGCAAAGCGATTGCAGGCCGCCGGCTGCGATGGCGCGGGCGCCGTAGGCTATGCGCTTGCCGCCTTCGAAGGTTTTGCGGATGTCCGGGTGCAGCTTGTAGCGCTGGAATTCCTCGTAGGGCGACAGATAGGGGTTTTCGTAGGCCAGGCCCACCACATAGCCCACCGACACCAGGTTGTTCTCCATGTGGTAGAGGTAAGAGCCGCCATAGGTGCTGCGGTCCAGCGGCCAGCCGGCCGTGTGCACCACCAGTCCCGGCACATGCCGGGCGGGGTCGATTTCCCACAGTTCCTTCATGCCGATGCCATAGGTCTGCGGATCGACGCCGTCGCGCAGCCGGTATTTCTCCATGAGCTGCTTGCCCAGGTGGCCGCGGCAGCCTTCGGCGAAGAAGGTGTACTTGGCATGCAGTTCCATGCCCTGCTGGTAGCTCTCGGTCTGCGTGCCGTCGCGGCCTACGCCCATGTCACCGGTCGCCACGCCCCTAACGCGTCCCGCGTCGTCGTAGAGCACCTCCGCACCGGCGAAGCCAGGGTAGATTTCCACCCCCAGTTCCTCGGCCCGGGTGCCGAGCCAGCGGCACACATTGCCCAGGCTCACCACGTAGTTGCCGTGATTCTGGAAATTGGCCGGCAACGCGAAATTGGGCACCGTGAAGCTGCCGGTCTCGGTGAGGAACATGAAGCGGTCGGCGGTAACCGGCTGGTTGAGCGGCGCGCCATCTTCCTTCCACGCGGGCCACAGCTCGTTCAAAGCGATCGGGTCCATCACCGCGCCGGAAAGGATATGGGCACCGATTTCCGAACCCTTCTCGATCACGCAGACGTTGACCTCGCGGCCCTGTTCGACGGCCAACTGCTTCAACCGGATCGCGCCCGCCAGCCCGGCGGGACCGCCGCCCACGACCAGGACGTCGTATTCCATCACTTCACGGGTCATGCTTGCTCCTCGTTTCGCCTCATCGCCAGCCGCCAGCTAGCGCTGGCCGACCTTGACGTTGCCGAGCACATTGGGATGCTCGCGCGGCACCGAGCGCCAATACTGCTTGGGCGCGGTGACGCTGGCGCCCAGGGCGGCGGCGGCATGCCAGGGCCAGCGCGGGTTGTAGAGCAGGCCGCGGGCGAGCGCCACCATGTCGGCCTTGCCCGAGGCGATGATGTCCTCGGCCTGCTGTGGTTCGGTGATCAGGCCCACGGCCATGATCGGCAGGCCCGGCACGGCCCGGCGGATTTCCTCGGCGAAGGGCACCTGGTAGCCCGGACCCAGCTTGATCTTCTGCAGCGCCGGCGCAACGCCGCCCGACGAACAGTCGAGCCAGCTGCAGCCGCGCGCCCTGAGTAGCTTCGCCAGTTCGATGGACTGGGCCACGTCCCAGCCGCCTTCCACCCAATCGGAGGCGGAGATGCGTACGCCGAGCGGCTTGTGCGCGGGCCATGCGGCGCGCACCGCGTCGAACACCTCGAGCAGGAGCCGCATGCGGTTTTCCAGCGTGCCGCCGTAGGCGTCGCTGCGCTGGTTGGCGACCGGCGAGAGGAAGGAATGCAACAGGTAGCCATGCGCGCCATGCAGTTCGAGCGCGTCGATGCCGAGGCGGTCGGCGCGCCTGGCGACGGCTGCGAAGTCGTCGACCACCTTGCGGATGTCCGCCGGGGTCATGGCACGGCAGGGCACCTCCCCCGGCATGTGCGCCAGGGCGGACGGGCCGAGCGGCGTCCAGGCGCGCGCATCGCCGGCCGGGATCAGGTCGCCGCCGTTCCACGGCTCCAGGCTTGAGGCCTTGCGGCCGGCATGGCCGATCTGCATGGCCACTGCGATGGGCGAGTGCGCGCGGATCGCCCGCAGCACCCGGGCGAGGGCGGCTTCGTTGCTGTCCGAGTACAGGCCCAGGCAGCCGGGGGTGATGCGGCCTTCCGCGGACGGGGCGGTGGCTTCGATGATCAGCATGCCAGCTCCGGAAATGGCCATCTGCCCCAAGTGCATCAGGTGCCAGTCCTGGGCATCGCCGTCGACGGCGGAGTACTGGCACATCGGCGAGACCACGATGCGGTTGGCGAGCGTGAGCTGGCCCAGAGAAATGGGGGAAAAGAGTTGTGACATGCGCAGGGGTCTTTGTCTTCGTTGGAGGTTGGGCGGCGTGGGCGGCGTTCGGGGAAAGCAGCGCTCCCAAGCGGATTGTAGCCCCACCGTGGGGCCACATCGGCTCGGATTCGAGGCGGCGCGCGATGCCGAATGCGCGGGTGGATTTGTGGGCGCGCGGCCGTGCGATTACACTCGCGGCACTTTTCATTCAAATATCCGGGAAATCATGTCAGTGGAAATCAGCCTCGAGGGCAAGGTCGCGTTGGTCACCGGCGCTTCATCCGGCCTGGGCGCGCGCTTCGCCAAAATCCTGGCCGACGCCGGCGCCACCGTTGCGCTGGGCGCGCGCCGGCTGGAGCGCCTCAAGGAACTGCGTGCCGAGATCGATTCTGAAGGCGGCGAGGCGCACGTCTATTCGCTCGACGTGACCAGCGTGGCCAGCATCCGCGCCTGCGTGGCGCAGGTGGAGGCCGACCTGACGAAAATCGACATCTTGGTCAACAATTCCGGGGTGTCTGCACAGGGCCGCGCGCTTGAGGTGTCCGAACCGGACTACGACTACGTGATGGGGACCAACGCCAAGGGGGCCTTTTTCATGGCCCAGCAGGTGGCCCAGGTGATGGCGCGCAGGCAGACGCCCGGCCGCATCATCAATATCGCCTCGGTGGCGGGCATGAGGATCGTACCGCAGCTTTCGGTCTACAGCATGTCCAAGGCCGCAGTGATCCACATGACCCGGGCCATGGCGGTGGAGTGGGGGCGTTACGGCATCAACGTCAACGCGATCTGCCCCGGCTACATCGAGACCGAGATCAATTCGGCCTACTTCGCCACCGAGGGCGGGCAAAAGCTGATCAGCACGCTGCCGCGCCGACGGGTCGGGAAGCCCGAAGATCTGGACGGCCTGCTCCTGCTGCTGGCCTCCGACGGGTCGTCCTTCATCAATGGCGCGGCAATCGCCGCCGATGACGGGATGGCGGCGGGCTGATTCCCGGCCGCCGCTCCGGTCCGGCGTATAGCGCCGGCCTCCCCCGCGACCGCCGGGTCGCCCCCCGGCGTGCGCCGGGTGATTTAAGTCATTGATTCCTCGCCGGGAAGGCGCGGCCGGCGCGCCGCTGGCCGGATTCGGCGTCATTCTGCGGGCGATCCGCCCCCCCTTTTTTTGGCTGCTGTCAAGGGCGTGAATGCAATTTAATCGATTGTTTTTTAGGCGAAAATGCTTATAATTTCGGGTTTTGCCGCTTGAAATCAGGCGGTAGATGCGAGCGGCACCCAAGGCCAGGCTGGCAGGTGTCGAAAATGAACTGCGATGCCGGATACGATTCCCATCCCGCTGTCCCGGCCCGAGGGCTTTCAGCTGGTGCACACCGAGGTGATGCCGATACGCTGGGGTGACATGGACGCGATGCTGCACGTGAACAACACCGTGTACTTCCGTTACATGGAGCAGGCGCGCATCAGTTGGATCGACTCGTGGGGCGTGGGCCATACGGCGGAACAGTCCGAAGGCCCGGTGATCGCGACCGCCGGGTGTCGCTTCAAGCGGCCGCTCAAGTATCCGGGCTCGGTGGAAGTACGGGTGTTCGCGGGCAGGGTCGGGCGTTCCAGCGTGCCTACCTATTATGAAATGCGCCGCGCCGACGACCCGCAAACCGTTTACGCCACGGGCGAGGCATTGTTCGTCTGGATCAGCAACGAAACCGGCCGGCCGGTTTCGTTTCCGGGGCCGGTGAGAGAGCGGCTCTGGGGCAATCAGGGGTCAGCCGCACATGCGACATGGTGAGCCGTACAGAATGACGATCGATAATAATCAGATAATGTGGGAGCCCAGCCAGGCGGCGCTGGAGAAGGCGAATCTCACGCACTTCGCGCGCGCGGCGATCAAGCGCTGGAAACTCAAGCTCAATACCTACCCCGAGTTCTACAAATGGTCTTCCGACCATCCGGAGCAGTTCTGGATGTCGGTATGGGAGCAACTCGGCGTGATCGGCATGCCGGCCGAGCCGCGCAAGGGCGTACGTGCGCCGCTGGGCCTGAAGGCGGGCGCCATGGTCGATGGCGACAAGTTTCCGGGCACCCGGTGGTTCCCCGGCATGCGCATGAATTTTGCGCAAAACTTGCTGCGCAAGCATGACAGCTCCGAAGCCATGATTTTCTGGGGCGAGGACAAGGTCAAGCGCAAGGTGACCTGGGCGGAGCTCAACAATCAGGTGTCGCGCTGCGCCCAGGGACTCAAGGCCGCCGGGGTGCGCCAGGGCGACCGCGTCGCCGCCATCATGCCCAACATGCCGGAAGCGGTGATTGCGATGATCGCCACCGCCAGCATCGGCGCGATCTGGACCTCCTGCTCGCCGGATTTCGGCATCCAGGGCGTACTCGACCGTTTCGGTCAGGTCGAGCCCAAGGTTCTATTCGCTCCCGACGGCTACCACTACAACGGCAAGACAGTCGACATGCTCGACAAGGTCTCCGAAATCGTCACCCGTCTGCCTTCGGTGCGCGAGGCAGTGGTCGTGCCCTATATGTCGGCGTCGCCCAACGTCGACGGCGTGCCGCGCGCGCTCACCTGGCCCGAGTTCACCGCACCCTACAAGGCGGGTCCGGTCGAGTACAACATGTTGCCTTTCGAGCAGCCGCTCCTGATCCTGTACTCCTCGGGCACCACCGGCGTGCCCAAGTGCATCGTGCACAGCGCGGGCGGCATCCTGCTCAAGCACCTGGCCGAACACCAGCTGCACTGCGACGTACGGCCCGGCGACCGGCTGTTCTACTCCACCAACTGCGGCTGGATGATGTGGAACTGGCTGGTCACCGGCCTCGCGTCCGGGGCAACGCTCATCCTCTACGACGGCTCGCCCTTCCTGCGGCGCGGCGGCATCCTCTGGGACATGGCCCAGTCCGAAAAGGTCAGCCATTTCGGCACCTCGGCCAAGTACCTGGATGCGCTGGCCAAAATCCGTTTTCGCCCGCGCGACACGCATGAGCTGAACCGTCTGCGCGCGGTGTTTTCGACCGGCTCCCCGCTGGCGCCCGAGTCCTTCGACTTCGTCTACCAGGCCATCAAGCAGGACGTGATGCTGGGGTCAATCTCCGGCGGCACCGACATCTGCGGCTGTTTCGTGCTTGGCAACCCGGTGCTGCCGGTCCGGCGCGGCGAGTGCACCGGCAACGCGCTGGGCATGGACATCCAGGTGTACGACGACCGCGGGCGCCCTTTGCCTCCCGGCAAGAAGGGGGAACTGGTGTGCGCCAAGCCTTTCCCCTCGGTGCCGATCGGTTTCTGGAACGACGACGACGGGTCCAAGTTTCGCGCGGCGTATTTCGACAAGTTCCCGGGCGTATGGCATCACGGCGACTATGTCGAGCGCACGCCTGCGGGCGGGCTCGTCATTTACGGCCGCTCCGACGCAGTGCTGAACCCGGGCGGTGTGCGCATCGGCACCGGCGAGATCTACCGCCATGTCGAGGCGCTCGACGAGGTTACCGAATCCCTGGTGATCGCCCAGGACTGGCCGCCCGGCAAGCGCGGCGACGTGCGCATCGTCCTGTTCGTGCGCCTGCGCGACGGCCTCGAGCTGGATCCGCCGTTGATCGAAAAGATCAAGCAGCATATCCGCACCCACACCACGGCCCAGCACGCGCCGGCGAAAGTCATACAGGTGAGCGACATTCCGCGCACCCGCAGCGGCAAGCTGGTGGAACTGGCGGTGCGCGACGTGGTCCATAACCTGCCGGTCAAGAACATCGAGGCGCTTGCCAATCCGGAAGCGCTGGAGCAGTTCCGCAACATGCCGGAACTGCGGGCGGCCTGAACACCGGCGCCGGGGCTGACCCGGCGAGCGGCTTCTTCAACCCTAGCGGAACATTACGCGGGAATCGACCATGAACAAGGTATACGGCAGCGCCAGGGCGGCGCTGGAAGGCGTGCTCCAAGACGGGCACATGATCGGGGTGGGCGGTTTCGGCCTGTGCGGCATCCCCGAGGCGCTGATCGCCGCGGTGCGGGACCTGGGCGTCAGGAACCTCACGGCCATCTCGAACAACGCCGGGGTCGACGGATTCGGCCTCGGCATCCTCCTGGCGACGCGGCAGGTGAAGAAGATGATCGCCTCCTACGTGGGTGAGAACAAGGAGTTTGAGCGCCAGTATCTGGCCGGCGAACTCGAACTCGAATTCACCCCGCAGGGCTCCCTGGCGGAGAAGCTGCGCGCCGGCGGATCCGGCATTCCGGCCTTCTTCACCCGCACCGGCGTGGGCACGCTGATCGCCCAGGGCAAGGAAGAGCGCGAATTCGATGGCCAACGCTACCTGATGGAGCGCTCGCTGGTGCCGGACGTCTCGCTGGTCAAGGCATGGAAGGCCGACAAATCCGGGAACCTGATCTATCGCAAGACCGCGCGCAACTTCAACCCAAATGTCGCGATGGCCGGCAAGGTGACCGTGGCCGAGGTCGAGCAGCTCGTCGAGACCGGCGAACTCGATCCCGACAACATCCACACGCCGGGCATTTTCGTTCACCGCATCGTCGTCAACGCAAATCCGGAAAAGCGCATCGAACAGCGCACCGTCCGCACGAAGTAGGAGATCACACCATGGCTTGGAATCGTGACGAAATGGCCGCCCGCGCCGGGCGCGAACTGCAGGACGGCTTCTACGTGAACCTCGGCATCGGGCTGCCGACCCTGGTCGCCAACCATGTGCCGGCCGGCATGGAGGTGTGGCTCCAGTCGGAGAACGGCCTGCTCGGCATCGGCCCGTTTCCCACCGAGGACGAGATCGACCCCGACATGATCAATGCCGGCAAGCAGACCGTGACCACGCTGCCGGGCTCGTCGATCTTTTCCTCGGCGGATTCCTTTGCGATGATTCGCGGCGGCAAGATCAATCTTGCCATCCTGGGCGCCATGCAGGTTTCGGAAAAGGGGGATCTGGCCAACTGGATGATTCCCGGCAAGATGGTCAAGGGAATGGGCGGCGCGATGGATCTGGTGGCGGGGGTCGGACGCGTGATCGTTCTCATGGAACATGTGGCCAAGGGCGACGCGCACAAGATCCTCAAGGCCTGCGACCTGCCCCTTACCGGCGTGGGCGTGGTCAACCGCATCATCACCGACCTGTGCGTGCTCGACGTCACGCCGCAGGGCCTGAAGCTGGTCGAACTGGCGCCCGGCGTCGGCATCGACGAAGTGCGCGCCAAGACCGGAGCGCCGGTACTGGCGTGATCCCCTGCGCGCCATGAAAAAACCGCGCTTGGGCGCGGTTTTTTCTTGCCCGGCGGCGGTTTAGCGCCCGGCCTGCATCAGCGTCCGGCCTTCTTCGCCGCGGGCTTGCCGGCAGCAGGCTTTTTTGCCGCCGGCTTGCGCGCCGCCGTTTTCCCGGCCGCGGTTTTTTTCGCAGCCGCCTTTCCCGCCGCGGGCGTTTTCGCCGCCGGCTTGGCTGCCGCCTTGCCGGCCCGCTTTCCGGCCGCGGCCTGGCGGCGCACCTTCGCAGCCAGGCCGAGCGGCTTGGCACCGATCAGGATAGCCGCGACGATGCAGGGCTCGGTGCCGCGCACGCTCCAGGAATGGTTGGTGCCGCGCTGGATCAGGATGTCGCCGGCCTTGAGAAGCGTCTCCTCGGTATCCATGATCGCGTAGATCTCGCCCTTGAGGACGATGATGTAGTCGACCGTAGCGGTGGTGTGCATCATCGGGTCGGCATTGGCATGGTCCTTGGCGTGGCCCGCCCCGATGGAGTCGAAGGCTTTTTTAGCGTCGACCTGGTCGCGCCATGCCGAATCCGGCGGAAACTCCACGATGCGCAGGATGCTGCCCTTGGTCGGTGGCTCCAGCTTAATCGGGCGGCGGGCGGCGTCCGCGGCGCCGGAATTGTCGGCCGGCGCATCGAGGGTTTCCCACAGATCGGTGAGCGCCAGCCCCGGCATCGAGACCATCTCCTTGACATTTGGAGCATGTCCGTCCAGGAGGAATTTTGACTTGCCATTCTTGTCGTGCCCGGTCACGACCCGTCGTACTCTCCAAACCATTTTTGTCTCCTTTTGAAGTTTGAACGCCGCTTGACACCAACGTCGGGGTTCATCGTAGTATTGATCGCGGGCCAAGGCAAGGTCGCGGCGTGGTTTGCGGCCCGTCATTGGCGACAGGAACACTCGCACCAAGGGAACCAAGGGAGCAGAGGTATGAAACTGGTGACATTTTCAGCCGGACGCGCGGGTCCGCGCGCCGGCGCATTGGTCGACGGCGGACGCCGCGTGCTGGATTTGCAGGCCGCCCACCGCGCGCGTTACGGAAAAAGTGCGAAGTCGCTCGCCAGCGTGCTGGCGATGGCGGAGGCGGGCTTCGACAGCGTTGCTCTGGCTGAAACGCTTGCGCGCGGCGCGGCGCGCAGCCGTGCGGCCACGCACAAGTTGGCGGAGGTGCGACTGCATGCGCCCATTCCCGCGCCGCCGCAGATGCGCGATTTCCTGTGCTTCGAGCGCCACCTGACCCAGGCCTTCGACGCGGCCCGCAAGGTGCGCGCGGCCGGCGCGCCCGACCCCGCCGCGGCCATGCGCGAGATGGAGGCCAAGGGCATCCTGTCGATTCCGCAGGTCTGGTACGAGCGCCCGATCTTCTACCATCCAAACCGCCTCAACGTGGTGGGCACCGGGCATGACATCGAATGGCCTGCGTTTTCCGAGCGGCTCGATTTCGAACTGGAGTTCGGCTGCTTCATCGGCAAGGCCGGCCGCGACATCCCGCGGGACCAGGCGCGTGCGCACATCTTCGGCTACACCATCTTCAACGACGTGTCGGCGCGCGATGAGCAGATGAAGGAAATGCCGGGACAACTCGGGCCCGGCAAGGGCAAGGATTTCGACACCGGCAACGTGCTCGGGCCGTGCCTGGTGACCGCCGATGAACTGAAGGACCCGTACAAGCTCAAGATGGAAGCGCGCGTCAACGGCGAGCGCTGGGGCGGCGGCAACAGTGGCGAGATGCACTGGAAGTTCGAAGATTGCATCGCCCATGCTGCGCGCTCGGAAACCATTGTGGCGGGCGAGTTTTTCGGTTCCGGCACGGTCGGTTCGGGCTGCGGTCTGGAGCAGATGCGCTTCTTGAAGCCCGGCGACGTGGTCGAACTCGAGGTCGAGGGGATCGGCATCCTGCGCAACCGCTTCGTGAAGTCCTGACCGACCCTGGCCTACCCGGCTTGCCCAGGCAATCCCCCGCGAAGCGGGACGCGCCCCCGCAGATGCGTGTTTGCGCCTAAACTTGCGACGCAAGCACGCCGGTTGATTGAGTGTGCAGGACCGAGCCCGTCCGGCGTCCCTACATGGAGGAGATCAAGATGCAATATCCCAAACTGCCGCACACGCTGCTGGCCGCGGCCCTTTGCCTGGCAGGCGCCGCCCATGCCCAGCAGGAGATCAAGATCACGGTATCGGCCGGTCATGCGCCGGTGTTCCTTTGGGTCAAGCACCTGAAGGAAACTTTCATTCCCGCGGTCAATCGCGAACTGGCCAAGTCGGGCAAGACGATTGTCAGCTGGAACGAAGCTTACGGCGGCACGCTCGCCAAGTTGGGCTCCGAACTCGAGACTATCGAGCAGGGCGTCTCCGACATGGGCATTGTCGGCACCGTGTTCCATCCCGGCAAGATGCCCCTTCAGAACGTCAGCTATGCCGCGCCGTTCGGGCCGATCGAGCCACGCGTGGTTTCCAAGGTCATCAACGAGATGCACGAGAAGGTCCCGGCGATGCGCAAGTCATGGGAGAAGTACAACCAGGTCTACCTGTGCGGATTCGCGCTCGACGATTACGGCGTCGTCGCCACCACGCCGGTGGTCAAGCTCGAGGACCTCAAGGGCAAGAAATATGGCGGCCCGCCCGGACTGCATGGCTGGATCAAGGGCTCGGGAGCGGTGGCGGTCAACGCCGGCCTGCCTTCGTACTACAACGACATCAAGGCCGGGGTCTACAACGGTGTGCTCACCTTCGCCTCGGGGGCGGCTGCGGCCAAGCTCTATGAGGTGGCTCCTGCCTACACCCAGACCGGATTCGGCGCCATGTATGCGGGCGGCGTTTCCATCAACAAGGGCCGCTGGGACAAGTTTCTGCCGGAGGTTAAGGCGGCATTCAAGGCGGGCTGCGAGGAGTATGAGTCGGCCTACAGCAAGGAACAGTTCACCCGCGCGGTGGCGGCGCTCGACCTGATCCGCGCCAACAAGGGCACGGTGACCGTCATGGCCGACGCCGAGCGCGCGCGGGTGGCCAAGGCCATCGACAACCCCACCAAGGCCTGGATCGAGGCCGCCGCCAAGGCTGGCTATCCCGCGCGGGACGTGCTCAAGGCCTACATGGACGGTGTGCGCCGCGAGGGCGGCAAGTTCTCCCGGGACTGGGACAAAGAGTAGGCAGGCCCCCGCAAGCCGCACGCCCTGAAATGACAAGTCGATGAGGTTTTCCCCGCTCGGCCTGCTGGCGGCCGTGATGAACGCGACCGGCACCCTGATGGTGCTGGTGATCATGGGGGTGATCCTGGTGGATGTGTTCGGGCGCTTCCTGTTCGCCCGGCCGCTGCCGGGCACACCGGAGATCGTCGCCATGTCGATCGCCGTCATCGTGTTCCTGCAGTTCCCGTCGACGCTGCGCGCCGGCCGGGTGATCGCCACCGACGGCTTTCTCGAATGGGTGGGCAAGCGGTCTGTCCGCGCCGAGCAGTGGTCGCTGGCGGCCTACCACCTGCTGGGCGGCCTCATGTTCGTCGTGGTGGCAACGCATGTCTGGCCGCTGGCGCGCGGCATGTTCGCCAGCGGCGACTTCTACGGTTCGCTTGCGGTGTTCACCTTTCCAAAGTGGCCGGTGTACAGCATCATCGCCTTCGGCTGCGCGGTGATGGCGCTGCAATACATCGTGCTGGCCGTCCAGTACGTCGGTGCGGGCATGCGCCGCGAGCGGCTCTTCGAGATCGACCCGGCCAACAAGGTGTTGTCGTGAGCGCGCTCGAAATCGGGCTGGCCGGATTCGCGGCCCTGACGCTCCTGATCTACCTGGGGGTGCACATCTCCACCTCGCTCCTGGTGGTGGCCTACGTCGGCACCGCCACGATCCGCGGCGACTGGGATATCGCCGGCACCATGCTCGGGCAGGCGGCCACCGATTCGGTCACCGAGTACGAATTCGGCACCGTGCCGCTGTTCGTGCTGATGGGATTTTTCGTGATGGTGGCCGGGGTGGGGCGCGATTCCTACATGGTTGCGCATCGCCTGTTCCATCGCGTGCCGGGCGGCATCGGCCACGCCACCGTGGTGGGCAACGCGATCTTCTCGGCCATCACCGGCATCACGGTGGCGGCGGTGGTGCTGTTTACCAAGCTGGCGGTGCCGGAGATGTTGAAGCGCGGCTACCACCCCAAGCTCGCCGTTGGCGTGGTGGCGGGCTCGGCCATGCTGGGCATGCTGATCCCGCCTTCGGTGCTGATGATCGTCTATGCGGTGATCACCGAAACCTCGGTGGGCGACATCTACAACGCCGGCATCGTGCCTGGCATCATCCTTGCGGCGGCGTTCATGGGCGCGATCTTCCTCATTGCCAAGCTGCGCCCCGAATGGGTGGGGGGCATCGACGGCGAGCGCTATGACAGTGATGCGTCGTGGCAGGTATTGATCGGCCAGGTGATCCCCATTCTCGCCCTGATAGCACTGGTGCTTGGCGGCATGTACGGTGGCATCTTCACCGCCACCGAGGCCGGGGCGGTCGGCGCCTTCGGCGCGCTCATCATCGCGCTGTTGCGCCGCGCGCTGGACTGGAGGATCTTCTGGAACATCCTCATTGATACCGGCTATGTCACCGCATCGCTTGTGCTGATCATCGCCTCGGCGGCCATGTTCAGCCGTTTTCTCGCCATGTCCGGCCTGCCGTCCTTCATGGGCAACTGGGTCACCGAACACCAGTTCACCCTCATGACGGTGATGGCGGTGTACCTGGCCGTGGTGCTGTTCCTGGGCACCGCGCTCGACTCCACCTCCACCGTACTGATCTCGGTGCCGGTGTTCGCGCCGATATTCAAGACCCTCGGCGCCGACCTGGTGTGGGTGGGCATCATCACCATGATCGCCGTAGAAGTGGGGCTCATTACCCCGCCCTTGGGGATGAGCCCGTTCGTGGTCAAGACCTCGCTCGACCGCGAAGGCCTGGCCGGCAACCTCTCGCTCAACGACATCTATTTCGGCGCGTTGCCCTTCGCGGCGGCCGCCCTGGCGGTGATCGGCCTGATCATCGCGTTTCCGAAAATCGCCCTGATACTGGTTTGATCCCGAAGGAGCCTTGCATGTCCCGCAGAATCATCGACCTTTCGATCTATCTCGAAAACGACGTGGTGTCCGATCCGCCGGCGTTCGCACCGAAGATCGAGTATTTCAACCACGAGAACTCGTTCCACCAGATGGAGCCGTTCTTTCCGGGCCTGAAACAGTCGGACCTGCCGGATTCGGCGGTCTGGGCGGTGGAGCAGATATCGCTCTCCACCCACAACGGCACGCACCTGGATGCGCCCTACCATTTCCATCCCACCATGAACAAAGGCGAGCGCGCCATCTCGATCGACGAGGTCGATCTCGACTGGTGCTTCCAGCCCGGGGTCAAGCTCGACTTCCGCCACTTCGGCGACGGCTATGTGGTCACCGCCGCCGATGTCGAGGCGGAATTGAAGCGCATCGGCCATATCCTGAAGCCGCTGGAGATCGTGGTGATCAACACCCGCGCCGGCTCGCGCTACGGCAACAACGACTATGTGAGCGCCGGCTGCGGCATGGGGTATGAGGCGACCATGTACCTGCTCGAGCGCGGCGTGCGCCTGACCGGCACCGATGCGTGGAGCTGGGATGCGCCCTTTGTCCACACCGCCAAGAAGTACGCCGACAGCCACGACGCCTCGCTGATCTGGGAAGGCCACAAGGCGGGGCGCGACATCGGCTACTGCCACCTCGAGAAGCTGCATAATCTGGAGGCCCTGCCGCCGGACGGCTTCATCGTCTCCTGCTTTCCGCACAAGATCCGCGGCGCTTCCGCCGGATGGACGCGCGCGGTCGCCATCGTCGACCCGCGCATGCAGGCCTTGTTCTCGTAAGGCACACCGCGCTGCGCATGGCGCGCGGCAGGCGCCATGCGGGCCCATGAACCCCTAACGGGCCGCAAACGATTCGAATCAAACGCAACGGCATTAAAACGAGGAGACAGCATGAAGAAGGCATTAATCGCACTGGTCATGGCAGCCCTGATGACCGCGCCGGCAATCGCGCAGCAGACGATCAAGATCGCCAACATCGTGGAATTGTCAGGCCCTGGCACCACCTCCGGCACCAACTTCAAGGACGGCATGCTGCTGGCGGTCAAGGAGATCAACGCCGCCGGGGGCATCCTCGGCAGGAAGATCGAGACCACCACCAACGACACCCAAAGCAACCCCGGCGTGGCCAAGGGTCTGACGCAGAAGGCCATCGACCAGGACGTATTCGCTATCTTCGGGCCGGTGTTCTCGGGCTCCATCATGGTGAGCATGGCCGAATCGCGCCGCGCCGAGATACCGAACTTCACCGGCGGCGAGGCCGCGGCCATCACGCAGCAGGGCAACCCCTACGTGTTCCGCACCAGCTTCACACAGGCTACCGCGATGCCCAAGATCGCGCGCTACATCACCGACCAAGCCAAGCACAAGACGCTGGCGCTGATCTACGTGAACAACGACTTCGGCAAGGGCGGGCGCGAGATGCTGATGAAGGCGCTCGAGAAATCGCCCACCAAGATCGTGGCCGACATTTCCACCGATTCCGGCCAGATCGACTTTTCGGCCGCGGTGTTGAAGGCCAAGGGCGCCAGCCCGGATGCCATCTTCGTCTACACCAACGAGGAAGAGTCCGCGCGCGTCCTGCGCGAACTGCGCAAGCAGGGCTGGACCAAGCCGGTCATCGGCGAGACCGTGCTCACCAGCCAGAAAGTGATCGAACTGGCGGGCGAGGCCGCCAATGGCGCCATCGCGCATGTGGGCCTGACGGTCGATGCGCCGCTGCCGGCGATCCGCGCCTTCCGCGCCAAGTTCGAACGCGAGTACAAGTACATCTCCGACCACAACGGCATGAAGGGCTACTCCGGCGTATACGCCCTCAAGGCCGCCATCGAGAAAGTGGGCAAGCTCGACCGCAAGGCCGTGGCGGTGGCCATGAAAACCCTCAAGGTCAAGGCCGCTGACCAGCCCGGCATCCTCATGGACGTTGAGTTCGACAAGAACGGCGACCTCGACCGCGACAGCTTCCTCACCGAAGTCAAGGGCGGCAAGCAGGAAGTCATCGCCACCCTGCCGCCGCTGTCGAAGAAGTAATCCGCCACGCGCTTTGGCGCCGCCCGTGCCGGTCCGGGACGGGCGGGCCGACGCGCGCATCCGGCGCCGGAGCGACCATGACCGACTTCCTGCAACTGTTCTTCAGCGGCATGGCTACGGGCAGCATCTATGCCCTGGCGGCGCTCGGATTCACGCTGTTGTGGCAGGCGTCAGGCACGATCAATTTCGCCCAGGGCGAATTCGTCATGCTGCCGGCCTTCGCCATGGTGGGCTTGATCGCGGCGGGGGCGCCCTTGCCGCTGGCCTTTGTGTTGACCGTCGTGCTGGCGATCGGCGTGCTGGGCTGGGCCTTCAAGCGCGGCGTGGTCGACCCCCTGTTCCGCCACGGCATGATGCCGATTGTCGTGGCCACCATCGGGTTGTCGATCGCGCTGTCCAACGGGGTGCGCGCCGGCTACAGCGCCGAGGCGCACCCGTTCGCCGGCATGTTCCCTGACCGCATTTTCAACATCGCCGGGGTGACCATCACGCTGGCCGATTGCGGCACGCTCGCCTTCGCTCTGTTGCTGGTGCTGGCCACGCAGTCCTTCCTGGCGCGCACCGTAACCGGCCGGGCCATGCAGGCGGTGGCGCAGAACACCGAGTCGGCCACGGTGCTGGGCATCAACGTGCCGCGCATGATCTTCTACACCTTCGCCATCAATGCGGCGCTGGCCTGCGCGGCGGCGCTGCTGGTAACTCCGGTGTACCTGGCCAAGTTCGACATGGGCGTCTCGCTCGGCACCAAGGCGTTTTTTGCCGCCGTGATCGGCGGATTCAACAATTCGCGCGGGGCGCTCCTGGGCGGAGTGATCGTCGGGGTCGGGGAGAACCTCGCCGCGGCGTATGTGTCGCCGCAATACAAGGACGCGGTGGCGCTCGCACTCTTCATGGTGGTGATCCTGTTCAAGCCGCAGGGGCTGCTCGGCCGCAAGGAAGAGCGCAAGGTCTGATGCCATGAACAAACGCAACGTCGTTCTCGCCTTCCTTGCGCTCGCGGCCCTGCTGGTGGCGCCGCACTTCCTCAAGAGCTACGGCCTGTACCTGCTGACCTACTGGCTGGTGTTCATCCTGGCCACCATGGGCCTCAACCTGACGGTGGGCTACGCCGGCCAGAAATCGCTCGGCCACGCGGCGTTCTTCGGCATCGGCGCCTATACGGTGGCCATCATGATGAAGGCCGGCCTGTCGTTCTGGCTGGGCCTGCCGGCGGCCGCCCTCCTGTGCTTCCTGGTGGGCCTGGCGCTGGGCTTTCCGGCGCTGCGCGTGCAGACCATCTACCTGGCCTTCGCCACCCTCGGTTTCAACACCGCCGCATGGCTGGTGATGCGCAACGAGGAGTGGCTCACCGGCGGCACCTTCGGCATCAACAACATCGCCCGGCCCAGCCTGTTCGGCATGTCGCTGGACGGATCGCTCGCCTACTATCACTTCACGCTGGGCATGACCATCATCTTCGCGGCGCTCCTGTGGGGGCTGCTGCGCTCGCCTTGGGGCAAGGCCTTCACCGCGTTGCGCGACAACCCGATCCGCGCCGAAAGCCTGGGGGTGGACATCCGCGGCTATACGCTGTTGTCTTTCGCCATCGGTGCGGCCTATGCGGGCATCGCCGGCGCGCTGTTCGCCTCCCTGGTGCAGTTCATCGAACCCGCGCCCTTCACGGTGGGTTCCTCGATCATGATGTACCTGATGGTGGTGGTCGGCGGCCCGGGCTATTTCTTGGGCCCGGTGCTCGGCGCCGCGGTGGGCGTGGTGCTGCCGGAATGGCTGCGCTTCGCCCAGGCCTGGTACCTGTTCGTGTTCGGCACGGCGGTAGTGTTGCTGATGATCTGGTTGCCCGATGGACTCCTGTCGATTCCCGACAGATTGCGGGTGCGTCGCGAGGCGCGCGAAGCATCGGCGGCGCGATCGGCCGCGGCCGCCAGGCATGGAGGCAACGCCTGAATGAGCGCGCCCGTGCTCGAGGTGCGCGATCTGCGCAAGGCCTACGGCGCCATCCAGGCGGTGGGGGGCGTGTCCTTCCAGGTGATGCCGGGAGAGATCTTCGGGGTGATCGGCCCCAACGGCTCAGGCAAGACCACCATGTTCAACAGCGTGCTGGGGCAAATCGAGCCGGATGCCGGCGAGATCCGCCTGAACGGTGCCGACATCACCGGGTTGTCGCCGCTGGAACTCAACCGCCGCGGGGTGGGGCGCACCTTCCAGACCCTGCAGGTGTTCGGCAAGATGAGCGTGCGCGACAACCTGATCGTAGCCGCCCAGGAACACAAGGGCAGCATGTTCTCGCGCATGTTCGCGCCCGGCGACTCGGGGCTGGGGCCCAAGGCCGATGAGCTGATCGACCTGTTCCGCATCCGCCATGTGGCCGACAAGCCCGCCGGGTCGCTCAGCTATGGCCAGCAGAAGCTGGTCGATATCGCCATGGCCTTCATGAGCGAGCCGGCGCTGGTCCTTCTCGACGAACCCTGCGCCGGCGTCAACCCCAGCCTCGTGGGTGGCATCAGCACGCTGCTCAAGGAACTCAACGCGCGCCGCGGCGGCAGCTTCGTGGTGATCGAGCACAACATGGATTTCGTCATGGACCTGTGCCACCGCATCATGGTGATGGTCGAGGGCACCGTGATGGCCATCGGCACGCCGGCCGAGATCCGCGCCAACAAAGCGGTGCTCGACGCCTATCTGGGCAACTGAACATGGCGGCGAACATGAATCCCCAAGACACGCCCGTCATCGAGTTCGAGGACGTGGTGGCCGGCTACAAGGACTTCATGATCCTGAACAACCTCTCGTTCAAGGTCAGGCCCGGCAGCATCACGCTCCTGATCGGCCCGAATGGCGCGGGAAAATCGACGGTGCTCAAGACCCTGTTCGGCTTGTTGAAGCCGCGCGGCGGGCGCATCACGCTAGGCGGGGTGGATATCACCGCTGCCGACCCCAAGACGTTGCTGGCGCGCGGTATCGCCTTCGTGCCGCAGGGGCGCAACCTGTTCGGCCAGCTGACGGTGATGCAGAACCTCGAGCTCGGCGGCATCACCCTCGGGATGAAAACCGCCCGGGAACGCATTCCGGAGGTGCTGGACCTGTTTCCGCGAGTGCGCGAACGCAGCAATTCGCAGGCCTCCGCCCTTTCGGGCGGCGAGCAGAAACAGCTCGAGATCGGCCGCGCCCTGCTGCTGCGGCCCAAGGTGCTCCTGATCGACGAGCCTTCCATCGGCCTTTCGCCGCTGGTGGTGCAGGATGTGTTCAAGCTGTTGCGCAAGCTCGCCGCCGGCGGTACCACCATCCTGATGGTCGAGCAGAACGTCAAGAGTGCGCTCAAGATCTCGGATGACGCCATCGCTCTGGAATCCGGGCGCCTGGTGCTGCACAAGCCGGCCAGTGAACTGCTGGCCGACCCGCATATCGAACGTTTGTTCCTGGGCGGCGCCATCGAGACCAGGGCGGCCTGAGGACCTCTGGCAGACCCCCTGATGACCCGAGTGCGCGGCGGCAGGGCGGCAACGCTCTTGCGATAATTGGGCGCTGCGGCGATTCTTTCACCGGCGTCCAGAAAACAAGGGGCAAGCAACATGATCTTCGACCTGCGCATCTACACCCTGCATCCCGGCCGCCTGCCGGCATGGCTCAAGATGTATGAACAGTACGGCCACGCTACGCAGGTCAAGCACTGCGGCGAGCCGGTGTTCTACGCCACCTCCGAAGTCGGCCCGCTGAACCAGGTCGTGCATGTATGGAAGTACAAGAGCCAGGCCGACCGCGAGAAGCGTCGCAATGCCCTGATGAAGGACCCCGTCTTCCAGGACTACCTGCGCCGCAGCGCGGAGATGGGCGCGCACTTGTCGCAGGAGTCGCGCATCCTCAAGTCCACCTCCTTCTCCCCGCTTTGATGCACTCCGGAATCACGCCGACATGACCACCCCTACCCGCCGCGCCTGCATCATGGGCCATCCCGTGGCCCACTCGCGCTCGCCGATGATCCATGGCTACTGGATCAAGCAGCTCGGCATCGATGGCGCCTACGACTTCATGGACCTGGAAGCCGACGCCTTTGCCGCGTTCGTGGCCGGCTTCGGCAGGAACGGCTATGTAGGCGGCAACGTCACGGTGCCGCACAAGGAGGCGGCGTTCGCCGCCGCCAAGCGGCGCGACGCGGCGGCCGAGGCGATCGGCGCGGTCAATACCCTGTGGCTGGAGGATGGCGAAGTCGTCGGCGGCAACTCCGACGCGCACGGCTTCATCGCCAACCTCGACGAGACCGCGCCCGGCTGGGATGTGTCCGGCGGCCTGGCGGTGATTCTTGGCGCCGGCGGCTCGGCGCGAGCGGCCGCGTATGCCTTGGCCAACCGGGGCATCAGGGTCGCGCTGGTCAATCGCACGCGCGCGCGCGCCGATGACCTGGCCAGGCATTTCGGCCCCATGGTCAGCAGCCATGACCAGGCCGAACTGCCGGATCTTCTCGCCCGTGCCGACGTATTGGTCAACTGCACCTCCTGCGGCATGGTCGGCAAACCGCGCCTGGACATCGACCTCGCGCCGCTCAAGAAAAGCGCGGTGGTCTACGATTTGGTGTATGTGCCGTTGGATACCGAATTGCTGCTGGAGGCGAAGAGGCGCGGCCACCGCACCGTCGACGGTCTGGGCATGCTGCTGCAACAGGCCGGCTATGGCTTCAGCAAATGGTTCGGTGCCAGGACCAGGGTCACGCAGGAGCTGCGCGACCTGATCGCGGCCGACATCGTTGCCAAGACCGTCAAGTAAAACGCCCGACAACCCTCAACGCACCCGCAAGCCATGAAATCCATACTCGTCCTGAACGGCCCCAACCTCAACCTTCTGGGCACGCGCGAACCCGCCGTGTACGGCGGCACCACCCTGGCCGATGTGGAAGCCATGTGCAAGGCGGCGGGCGAGAAACTGGGCTTTGCGGTCGATTGCCGCCAGTCCAATCACGAGGGCGCGCTGATCGACGCCATTCATGAAGCCGGCCGCGGCTTCGCCGCCGGCACCCACGCCGGCGTGGTGCTGAACGCGGGCGCCTACACGCACACCTCGGTGGCGCTGCACGACGCCATCAAGGGTGCGGCGGTGCCCACGATCGAGTTGCACATCTCCAACGTGCACGCGCGCGAGGCCTTCCGCCACCACTCGTGGATTTCGCCGGTGGCCGCCGGCATCATCGTGGGCTTCGGCGTCGACGGCTACGTGCTGGCCATCGAGGCGCTGTCGCGCCGGAAGTAGTCGCCCCGGGACGGCCGGCCGGGAATCTGCCTCAGGCGAGTTGCAGCGCCACCTCGCGCTCCGCCGCCAGCCAGTCCTCGAGCTCATGGCCGGGGGCAAACCCACGCCGCATGGCGCGAAAATAGGCCGCCTCGCGGATCATCTGCGCCACCTCTTCCGGGTCGGGAGGGCACTGCCGAAGTATCGGCAGGCGCGCCGACGCGGCCAGGGTCAATTTCGCCGTGCCGGCGCCGGTCGGTGCGCTGCGGGGGCCGGCGTTGTCGAGCGTCATGGCTGATTTCATCTGTGTCTCCTGGGGTGCGGATGCGCGCTGTGCGACCCGCACGGTTGCGAACCACGCGCACACGCCGCGTCTGCCTGGCGCCCCGCGGCGATCATGCGGCCACCGGCGCGGCGCAGGCCAGAGCGCTCGCATGTCGCACCAGTTGATCGAATTCCCGCACGCTTGCCGGCTTGGGCAGGGGCGTGGAAAAGCCACTGCCGGCGGCCTTGTCGGCCATGGCTCGCGTGACTAAGCCGGAGATGACGACGCATGGCAGGTGCGGAAACCGCTCGCCGATGACGCGTGCCACCCCCAGGCCGTCCATGCCTGGCATGTTGTAGTCGGTGATGACGACGTCCCACCGCCGCGGCGCGGCGCCGATCGCCTTGAGCGCCGCCTGCGGCCGGTCGAAGGTTGCCACCGTGTGGCCCAGGTATCCGAGCACACGCTTGAGCAGCAGGGCGAAATCCGCGTTGTCGTCGATATAGAGCACGCGGCGCGGCGGGCAAGGGGGCAGGTTGATGGTCATGGTCGCTGTGCGGCTGGCAGATCCGCGTAGTCATGAGTAGGCTCGATCGTACGGCCGGAACGCCGCGCCGTCAGTAGGTACGCTCACCTACTTTGCCGCAGGATTCGCCGTTCGGTTTGACATCCATCAAATGGGTGGCCATGCCGGCGCATCACAATGCCGTGCAACGGTCGTCATCAAGCGGGCGTCGATCGCGAAATCCTTGCTGTCTGCATTCCGCACCGGGGGGGAGAAGGTCCGATGGAGCACATAGCGCGCGTGGAGTTCGAGGGCGTTGCCTCGACGCCTGCCCTCGCGGATTATTTCGAGGCGCAGGCGATCGCCCTGCAGGGCCTGGCGGCAGGCATGGATGCCTGCCTGATCAGGGTGACGGGCGACCCGGCTCGGGAAGGGCGCGGCTGCCGCTTTCGCGTGCGTATCGTCATCCGCATGAATGGCGCGACGCTCGACGCCTGCGAGGCCGATGAAAACCTGTTCGTCGCCTTGCGCTTTGCCTGCCTGTCGATGCGTTGCCGGATCGCGCTGGCGCGCCGCCGCCTCAGGCGGACCCGCCAGCGGCAGGCGAATCCGGCAGCCCGGCACCCGCCGCTCCCGCGACCCTGATCAGGTCGAGGAGGTTGTGCGCGCCCGCCTTGTGCATGAGGTTGGCGCGATGGATGTCCACGGTGCGATGGCTGATGCCCAGCACGCGGCCGATTTCCTTGTTCGACAGTCCCTGAATCACCAGCGCCATCACCTCGCGCTCGCGCCCGGTCAGGGTGGCCAGACGCGCGGTGGCGCTCTTTCCGACCAGCGAGCGTGCGCGCAGCGCGTCGGATTCAAGCATCGCCGCGCGGATGGCGTCGAGCAGCGCGGCGGGCTCCGCCGGCTTGGTGAGGAAATTCGCCGCGCCGCCCTTGATGGCCATCACGCTGCTCGGAATGTCGCCGTGCGCGCTGAGGAAAATCGTCGGCAGGCCCAGTCCGCGCCTGCGCATTTCACCCTGCAAGGCCAGGCCATCCATTCCGGGCATTCTCAGGTCGATCAATACGCAACCGGCGTCTTCGGGGCCCGCCTTTTCGAGGAATGCGCGGGCAGAGGCGAACGCGGCCACGCGGAAGCCGTGCAGTTCGAGCAGCATGGCGACGGAATCGCGGGCGGCCTCATCGTCGTCGACGATGTACACGATGGGCGTCGGATTCATGGCGCGAACGGCAGGATGAAATGGAATTCCGACCCCGGCGCTTCGCCGGGCGGCTCGCGCCAGAGCTCGCCGCCGTGCGCCCGGACGACGGCCCGGCTGATCGGCAATCCAAGGCCCAAGCCGCCGGGCTTGGTGGTGAAGAACGGTTCGAACAACCGGCTTGCAAGCGTTTCTGAAATGCCCGGGCCGCGGTCGCGCACGCGCACCTCCGCCATGTCGCCGGCCGCCGCGGCGCGCACGCTGATGACCGGCTCGCCGGCGGCGACGCCGGCCGCATGCATGGCCTCGACGCCGTTGTTGACCAGGTTGTGCAGCACCTTGACGATTTGGAGCCGGTTGCCCATCACCGGGCGCAGGCCGTCCTCGAGAAACAATCCGATGAACAGGTTGCGCCAGGTCATCGCCCACACGCCGGCGCTGGCCAGTTCGGCCAGGATGCCGACCGTGGCGAACCATGAGGTGTTGGGTATCGGCCGGGCGGCCCAGACGCGCTCGATACCGTCGACGCCGCGCATGACCGCAAGGTCCGCCCGGCCCTCGAGGATCATGCGGCACAAGGGATTGTCTTCGATCTTGCGGCCTATCATCTGCTCGGCCTGCTCGGAGCCCGCGATCACCATGCCGCCGCTGTCGATGATGCCGGCCACGCCGCCGGGGGGCAGGGAGGCGCTCACCACCGGGCGAAAGGCTCCCAGCAGGATGACGATTTCCACGGCGCCCGCCACCGCGCCCTGCGCATCGCGGATGGGATAGGCGGCCACCGCGATCCAGCGCCCGCTGTGAACGCCGCGCTGCGGGCTGCCGATGGTGAAGCGGTTGCCGGTCTTGATGTTGGCCAGCCAGTCGGGCTGGCCGATACCGACGACCGGCGCATCGCTGCCCTGCAGGGGGGAGCACATCGAGTTGCCGTGGGCATCGACCGTCGCGATGTTGGCGAAATGGCGGTTGAGCTTCAACTGTTCGGCGATCAGCGGGTCGCATCGCGCGGGGTCGAGCGAGCGCACCAGCGGGCGGTCGGCGAGAGAGCGCCCCAGGCGTTCCGCTTCGCCTAGTGCGGCCGCGGCGTCGGTCGCGGTGATCGCCGCGAGCGTCTTCACCCGTTCATTGCCGGTATTGCGCTCGACTTGCGCCTCGCGGACGAAATGGTAGGCCAGCAGCAGGAGCAGGGGCAGCGCTGCCGAGGACACCAGCAGCGCCAGCAACGCGGGCAGGCTGGCGCCGCCTGTGCGCGGAGTCGGCGACCGATATGCTGTCCCATGGTCTGCGGCGCCACAGGCGATGAGGTGGTCACCGCTTTTCATCTGGCGGGCGATGGTGTGCGGGCCCGGACTGTCCGCGTGATTTGCCGGCGGCGGGCAAACCGCCGCCCTCGGGGTACAGGGGCATGGCTGCCACGCCGGGCTCTATTCGAAAACGGGCAGGCGATGGAAGCGGCGCGCCGTCGCCTTGATGTTCTTCAGGGCACGCTCGCGGTGCTGCGCGATGCTGTTTTCCAGCGCGAGGGCTGCCGCGATGCCGGCGCGACCGGAAAGCGTCTTTTCCGCAAGCCCTGCCAGGAGCGTACGCGCCACCGCCAGGTCCTGCAGCGCGCCCAGGCCGGACTGCAGCCGGATCGCGGTTTTCAGCGCCTGGTCCAGCGTTGCGCTACCGCAACCGGCCGCGCCTAGCTCCAGCAGGTAGCGCAGTTTCCTGACCCGGATCCTGAGGGCATGCAGGTACTCGTCGTCGGCCTTGCCAGGCCATCGCGCGGCCTTGCGCGCGCGCCGCGCGTCCTGCTTGACGCAGGCCTTCCATGCCCGCCGGATGCGGCGCCCGGTGGGCGCGACCGCTGTTTCTTCGCTCCCGCCGAGGACGGTGTCGCCTAGGTCCAGCAGCGCGGCACAGCGGCTGCCTGCAAGAACCGTGCGTGCCGATTTGAACTCCACATCGCGCGCCTGCGCGGCGGCCCTGCGCAAGCGCCGCGCCGAGACTGCCGCGAGATCGGCGACGAGGCCGGGCAGCGCCTCGGTCACCAGCACATCGTGGTTGCGGCAAGAACCGAGGGCGCCGGCGAGCCAGCGCAACTCGGCGTCGAATGCCTCGCGTGCCGGGCGACGGGTGCCGTCGCCTACCGCCATGATGAGCCGGTTCAGGGCGCGCAAGCGGCGCAGTGTGCTGCGCATCTGGTGCACATGCTCGGGGTCGTCACTGTGCTGTGCGGCATGCGAGAGCGTGCGCAGGCTGTCCAGCCAGCTTCGGCCGAGCGCGAGAAGCCTTGCCGACGACATCCGGCCGTCCGCGGCCGATGGCACGACGGGCGGGGCGGCGGCGGAGGCCGGACCAGCGGGTCCGAAGGCCGGACCAGCGGGTCCGAAGGCCGGACCAGCGGGACCAAAGGCCGGACCAGCGGGTCCGAAGGCGGGACCGGTGGCCCCGGCAGCCGGGACGTCGGCTCCGGAGGCGTCCCGATGCCTGGGCAGATCGCGCAGTCGCATCGATACCCGCGCGCGCGGGTCGGTCGACGGCTTGGGCACGCGGACAGTTTTCACGCAACCGGGCCCTGTGGAATCAATCGAGGTATCACGAGTCTCCTATGCCGGGCACGGGGGAGCCAGCGGGGGGGTGTCATCAGGAATGCCTCATGCCTGTGCCCGGCGAGGCATCGCGCCCGGAACTCGACCCCATGTCAGGGGCGAGCCTGCCTTGCAAGCATAGCGCCGCGAAAACGCTATTTCCTGATGTTCGTCAAACACCGGGCGCGCAAGGCCTGCGTGGGTGAAGCCCCTGCAAGGCTTCCGCGTTCGCGGCGCGCGCCGCGCGTGCATGGATAGGCAGCCTGCGCAGCCCGGCCCGGCGCTGCGGGCCTCGCTTATTCCTGCGCGCGCGGCGGTACGTGCGGTGTCCATCCGTAGGCCTTGACGCACGCGCCACCCATCAGCATGGCGCGCTCGCTTTCGCTCAGTCGGTGGGTCATGCGGAACGGTTCCACGCCCTCGGCGTAGCTGACCACCGCGAAGGCGCGCGTCCAGTCGGTGCCCCAGAGGCAGCGCTCGAAGCCCCAGGCGTCGAAGATGCGCGCGAGCGGGTCCCAAATGTCGTCGAAGGGATAGGGCTGCCTGGAGAGGGTGCAGGCGCCGCTCACCTTGATGACCACGTTCCTGCGTTTCGCCAGTTCCAGCACCTTGGGCAGGTCGGCCCAGGGTTCGGCCGGCGCGGGCGGGACGTAAGGTTGCAGGAGTCCAAGGTGGTCGATGATGAAACGGGTGTCCGGATGACGGTCGATCATGGTAACCGCCGCGCCGAGGTTGCCCCAGCACAGGATGTTGACGGGAAAGTCGTTGTGCACCGCCGCGCGCAGGATGCGGTCGACGCCGGGCGACACCGGGTCGAGACCGGCTTCCTTCGGCATCATGATGCGGATGCCGACCGCGCCCGGCGTGGCCTTCCATTCGGCGACCACCTCGCCGACCGCCGGATCCTGCGGGTCCACCGGCTTGACCAGCGCGAAGCGGCCGGGGTAGGTCCGCTGCACCTCCACCGCGTAGCTGGCATCGTAGCGGTACATCGAAAACGGCGATATGAAGATCGCGCCGTCCACGCCCACCTTGTCCATCGCCCCCACCATCTCGTCACCGGTGACATGGTCGGGCCAGTTGGGCACGCTATGCCAGGGACGTCGCGGGGTGTTCGGCTCGTAGGCGTGGACCTGGGAATCGATGATGGTCATCTGGCGAAGGCGCGGATTGGTTGCGGCGAACCTTATTGTTGCGCATTTCGCGCCAAACCCCGGATGCGCATCCCCTCTATACTCGCGCGCTTCCCGGATACGCCAACATGCCAGCAGATTCCCTCTCGCGCCGTACCGCCGCGCTGCTCCTGGCCATCGTGATCGTGGCATGGGGCTTCAACTGGACGGTCGGCAAGGCTGTGCTGCAGTACCTGCCGCCGATCTGGGCCACCGCCATGCGCACCGTGCCGGCCTGCCTGATGCTGTGGGCGTTCTTCCTGGTGTCGCGCCGACTGGTGGTGCCGGTGCGGGCCGATCTTCCTGTGTTGCTGAGCGTGGGGCTGCTGCACATGGTGGCCTTCTCGGTGCTGGCCAGCATCGGGCTGATGTTCCTGCCGGCCGGGCGCTCCGTGGTGCTGGCCTACACCACGCCGCTGTGGGTGCTGCCGGCGGCGTATTTCTTTCTTCGTGAGGCCCTCAACCGCAGGAGCCTGCTGGGCCTGCTGCTCGGCATGGCCGGCCTCATCGCCCTGCTGCAGCCGGGCGCGCTTGACTGGAGCGACCGCGACACCCTGCTCGGCCACGCGCTGATCCTGCTGGCGGCGGCGTGCTGGGCGGCCTGCATCGTCTACGGGCGTGCCCACAATTGGGTGACACCACCGTTCCAACTGCTGCCCTGGCAAACCCTCATCGCATCCGTGCTGCAGGTGCTGTTCGCGCTGCTGTTCGAAGGCCTGCCGCGGTTCGAATGGAATACCGAGTTGGTCTGGCTGCTCGGGTACGGCAGCGTCATCGGCACCGTGCTGGCCTACTGGGCGATGAACACCGTCAATCGCGGTCTGCCCGCCTCGGTCACGTCCATGGCCCTGCTGGGCGTGCCCCTGGTGGGGCTGGCGGCCTCGGTCCTGATGCTGGGCGAGCGGCCGGACGCGACGCTACTCGCCGCCACGGCGATGATCGTCGCCGGCATCGCGCTGGGCACCGGACGCGGCTCGGGCGCGCGTCGCGCGCCGCGCTAGCCGCGCGCGGTCCGGCCGGCCCGATCAGAGGTCGAGCACGGCGGCGAACTCGCGCCCGCTTTCCGGGGCCAGCGGGTCGCGCAGGGCGAGCTTGTGCCGCACCACCAGTTGCGACAGCGCGGTGCGCTGCGCGCCGATGGCGCCGCCGATGCGCCTGCCTTCCCAGGCCAGAAGGGTGGCGGCGGTCGAGTAGTACAGGCCGCTGGCGGCCTGGCGCGCGTGTTCGGCGTCGTCGTCGCGCGCCACGCTGGCCGCGAAGGACTGCGCGCGCTCGCGCGCGGTGAAGCGTTCCTCATCGGCGCCGGCCTGCCGGTCGAGAGCGTCGAGTTCCGCATCCAGCGCCTCGAGCGCCTCTTCCTTGCGGATGGCGCGCAGCACATCCTGCGCGACGATGTTGCTGGTGCCCTCCCAGATCGAGCCGAGGTGCGCATCGCGGGTCAGGCGCGCGTCCGGCCATTCTTCGATGTAGCCAGTGCCGCCGCGCATCTCCATGGCGTCGCCGGTGGCGCGCCGGGCGTCGCGGCAGGCGCGGAACTTGAGCAGCGGGGTGAGGATACGGATGCGGCGGCGCGCCTGTTCGTCCCCGGCATCGGCCGCCTCCAGCGCGCGGGCGGCGGCGAACATCACCGCGCGCGCGGCTTCTGCCGCCAGCAGGATCTTCATCAGCTGGCGCCGCGCCAGCGGCATCTCGATCACCGGCCTGCCGAAGGCGACGCGGCCGGCCGCCACATGGCGCGCCTCGAAATAGGCGCGGCGCATCATCCCTGCGGCGCGCATGCCGTTGGACAGGCGCGACATGTTGATCATGTCGGCCATCTGCACGAAGCCGCGCGCTTCGTCGCCGACCAGGTAGGCCACCGCCCCTTCAAGCCGGATTTCGCCCGACGCCATGGAGCGGCTGCCCATCTTGTCCTTGAGGCGCACGATGCGGTAGTGGTTGGCCGTGCCATCCGGCAGGCGGCGCGGCAGCAGGAACAGCGCAAGCCCGCGCGTGCCCGGCGCGCCGCCTTCCGGGCGTGCCAGCACCAGGGCGCAATCGGCATCGGCGTTCGAGCAGAACCACTTGTCGCCGCTCAGCAGCCAGTGCGCGCCGTCCGGTGCGCGGCGCGCGCGGGTGGCGGTTGAGCCCACGTCGGATCCCGCGCCCTGCTCGGTCATGAACATCGCGCCCTGGAAATGCTCGTCCATGTCGGTAGCGGTCAACCCCGGCAGGTAGCGGGCAGCCAGCGCCGGGCTGCCGAACTTGCGCAGCGTGCGCGCGAGCGCGTCGGTCATCGATACCGGGCAGCACAGCCCGAACTCCGCCTGCACGAACAGGAAGGAAAGCGCGTACTTCAGCGCCGGCGGCAGCGGCTTGTCCCAGCCGAACACGCCGGGGCGGTGCGACATCGCCGCCAGTCCGTATTCGCCGTAGGCGAGGCGTTCCATTTCCCCATACGCCGGGTGCTTCTCGATCCACTGCCGGTCCACGCCGGTGCGGTCGCGGTGGTGCAGCACCGGCGGGTTGCGGTCGGCGGTGCCGGCCAGTTCGTCGAGCCGGCCGCCGGCCAGGGCGCCCAGCCTGTCGAGATGCGGTTCCACATGCGCGAACAACGCGGGCGCGATGCACAGCTTCAACAGTTCGGCCAGCGCCGGGTCGGCGCGGTACAGATTGCCGCCGCGCGAATCGGGCAGGGCGGTCGCGGAGATGTTCACGCAGTGCTCCTTCAATCGACCCGCGCCCCGGAATCCTTGACGATCTTGCTCCACTTGGCGAGGTCGGTCTTGACGATCTGCATGAATTCCTCCGGCGTGCAGGTCCAGGGGTCGAGAAACTGCGCGCGGATCTTCTCGCGCATCGCCGGCGAGCGCAGGACCTTGATGAGCTCGGCGTTAAGCCGGTCGGCGATCGGCTTGGGAATGCCCCGCGGGCCCATCACGCCCATCCACAGATCGCTACCGGTGGCCGAGTAGCCTTTCACGCCAGCTTCTTCCATGGTGGGTATCTCCGGCACATAGGGGCTGCGCTTGGAGGAGGTGACGGCGAGCGCACGCACCCGCCCGGCGCGCACCTGCGGCAGGGAGGTGTTCAGGATGTCGTACATGAAGGTGGTGTTGCCGGCCATCACGTCGGTGAGCGCCTGCGCGCTGCCCTTGTAGGGAATGTGCTGCATCGGCGCGTCGGTCAGCGCCTTGAGCACCTCCCCGGACAGATGGTTGGAGGACCCGTTGCCCGCCGAGCCGAACGTCACCTTGCCGGGGTTGGCCTTGGCATACTCGACCAGTTCCGCCACATTGCGCGCCGGGTGCGCCGGGTTGATCACCATGATGTTCACGTACGACACCGCGAGCGTGAGCGGCGTGAAGTCGCGCACCGGGTCGTAGGGCAGCTTGGCTCCGTAGAGCGCCGGGTTGATGGCATGCGTGCCGATCGTCGGCAGGCCGATGGTGTAGCCGTCGGGCGGTGACTTGGCCAGCGCATCCATGGCCAGGCCGCCGCCGGCCCCGCCGCGGTTCTCGATCACCACCGGCTGGCCCAAGGATTCCGACAGGCCCTGGGCGATGGCCCGCGAGAGCAGGTCGGTGGGGCCGCCGGGCGGGAAGGGCACGATCCACTTGAGCGGCTTGGTGGGCCAGGCCTGGGCCAGGCCCGCAACCGGTGCGAGGGCGGCGCAGGCCAGCCCGGCGGCCATCAGTGTGCGGCGGATCGCTTTCATCGGCGTTGTCTCGCTTGTGGTTGGTTGGATATGCCGTATTGTAGGGCCCGCATCGCGCGGCGCGGATTGGCGGCGGTGCGCCATCGGAGCGACAATGCGCCCATGAGATCCGTCGCCTGCCTGTTCGCGTTTGCGCTCCTGGTGCTTGCCGGTCCGGCGGCTGGCCAGGGTTGTCCGGTCACGCCGCCCAACGATGCCCTGCGCCAGATCACGCAGTGTCTCGCGGGGCAGGATTGCCGCGGCCGCACGGTCGTCGAAAAGCCCAATATCGGCCCGGGCTGCGAGCGCGAGATCGAGGTCTGGTCATGGCATTCCAATCGCGCTTCCGTGGCCATTCGCGACCGCAAGATGTGCCTCACGCGCCGCAAGGCGCAGCCTGACCTGCGCTTCGTGCACGGCCTCCTGATGCCGCTGGCGCCGGTTTGCGGGGTCGAGGATCCGCAACTGACCGCGGCCGGCTCGCCGTTTGCCTCGCTCTGGCAGGACGCATGGGATGCGGCGCGCCGCTACCTGGCTGATGACGAGATCACCCTGGTGATCAACCCGCCCACGCTGCGCTCGCAGACCCACCTGCACATCCATATCGTGCGCGGCAACGGTGTGGCGTTTCCCGCCGGCAGCGTGGTGCCGCTCGACAACCTCGCCGACGCGTGGCGCCTGGCGCGCGCCTTCGCCACGGAAAAGCTGGCCGTCGGCAACGGCAACTACGGCATCGCCATCCGCAGGCGCGGCGCCGGCTTCGACATGCTGGTCGAGGCCGGGTTTCCGGTGAACACGCGCAATCCGGAATCGCGTTACAGCATCGACGAGGACTGATCCGGGGTCTGCCGCGGCGGTTCGCGGTCGCACAGGAAACCCTCGGGCGGCGACCGCGTGGCCTGCGGGCCGGGCGACTCCGGGTCGCCGCGCCGCAGATGCAGGTCCCGGCATGCCGTGATAGCTTTATGTTCGAGGCGCACTTCGCGGCGCAACGGGGAGGCCCGCGCCGCAGAAAAACCAGCGAGGAGACGGGATGATGCCAAGGATGATGCCGAGCGCGCGGCGAAGAATGCTGATGAGCGCGGCTTGCGCTGGCCTGGTGACGTCCTTGCCCGCGCGGGCACAGCCGGTGCCGTTTCCGTCCAGGCCCGTCAAGCTGGTGGTAACCGTCAATCCGGGCAATACCGGCGACACGCGCGCGCGGCAGATCGCCGAGAGGCTCGGTCCGCTTCTGGGCGGGCAGGCGGTCGTGGAAAACCGCCCGGGCGCCAGCGGCAACATCGCCGCCGAGTTCGTCGCGCGCGCTCCGGCCGATGGTCACACCCTCCTCATGGGCAACGTCTTCAACATGACGTGGAATCCGCACCTGCTGAAGATGAACTTCGATCCGGTGAAAACCCTCACCGGCATCACCATGGTGTCGGCCGGGCCGCCGCTCCTGGTGGCGCATCCCAGCGTGCCGTTCAATACCGTGGGCGAGATGATCGCCTATGCCAGGGCCAACCCGGGCAAGCTCAACATGGGCGGCACCACCGGCGGCGTGGCCCACGTGGTCACCGAGATGATGCGGCAATCCACCGGCGCCAACATCACCTTCGTGCCCTACAAGGCCGCCGGCGGCCAGATCACCACCGACCTGGTAGCCAACGTGATCCAGGTCTATTTCGACTGGACGGTCACGCTGCAGCCGCTCATCAACACCGGCCGGGTCAAGGCGCTCGGCGTGGCGAGCGACAGGCGGCTGTCCGCGGTGCCCGCCATCCCGACCTTTGCGGAAAGCGGGTATCCGGGCGGGCTCGACGTCCCGGCATGGCAGGGGCTGTACGCGCCTGCCGGCACCCCTGTGGCCATCCTGGTGCGCCTCGCCGCCGAAACCGCCAAGGTTCTCAACATGCCCGACATCCGCCAGGCGTTCGAGTCCTCCGGCGCGGTGATCGGCGGCAATTCACCGGAACAGTTCCAGGCATTTACGCTTGCCGAATACGAGCGCTGGGGCAGGGTGATCGGCCAGGCAGGCATCCGCCTGGATTGAAGCCGGGGTGACGGGGCGCCGGTGCCTCAGCCCGGCGCTTTGGCGGTGCTGCCCAGGATGGCCGCCACCGGAAACCGGTAGGCGTCGCCGTCGCGGTAAGGGGCCATGCCGCGTTCGATGGCGGCCATGACCGCGCCGGCCTTGTCGGCCGGTTGCGAGCGCAGCGTGGTCGAAAGCCTGACCGTGCCGGCGACCAGCATGTCCACCAGGTGCCGCGCGGAAGCGATGGGCACATGGGCCTTGATGATCGAAAGCCGCGTCGCGGCGGCGGCGAATCCCGCAGCCGCGAGGAGGCTCGCGCACGCCGTGATCTGGTTGACCGCCCCGCCGGGCGCCACCGGCAGTGTGGCGCCCGCATCGCCGGCGGCGCGTACCGCACCCACCACGATCTGGTGCATCACATGCGCCTCTGGCGGCGCCCAGGTGGTGAAGGCGAGCCTGCCGCCCGGGCGCAGCACGCGCCAGGCCTCGGCGATGGCGCGGCCCGGAAACGGGAAGTGATGCAGGCCGAAGCCGATCACCACCGCGTCGAATTTGGCGTCACCGAACGGCAGCGCTTCGGCGTCACCCTGGCGGAAGGCGAGCGCCGGATTGCGCCGCGCGGCCTCGGCCACCATGTTGGCGGAGAAATCGACGCCGGTCACATCCGCGCCATGCGCCGCCGCCGCGCCGCTCACCAGCCCCGGCCCGCAGGCGACATCGAGCAACCTGGCGCCGGCGCGCAGGTCAACGCCTTGCAGCAGCGCCGGCACGAATGCGCTGCTGATGGTGCCGAAGGTCTCGGCATAGGCCGTTGCTGCGCGCTGCCAGCCGGCATGCTCGAAATCGCGGTAGGGATGGTCCTGCGCCGGGTGTGCCATGGAACCTCGCCGGAATGGGGGCTGCGATGAACGGGATGGCGTCGATGACGCCTGCTGCCCGATTCTAGGGGCAGGCCCGGCCGACGCCGCCCGCCTCATGGCGGCGCGCCAGCCTCGCCCTGGATGCGCGCGGCCTCGGCCCGCAGCATGGCCTCGAATTCGGCCAGACGCGTGCGCGGCATGGCGGCCACCGGGCCCACCACGCTGATCGAGGCGAAGGGGCGTCGTTCCGCATCGAAGAGCGGCACGCCGAAAGCGTTGATGCCCGGCACCACATCGGCGAGGTTGACGCCGAATCCATGGCGACGCGAGCGGCGCAGCATCTTCCGCACCGCCGCCACACGCGCCGCCCCGACCGGTTCGATCTGCTTCAGGTTGGCTTTTTCCACCGCCGCCTGCTCCTCTGCCGGCAGGGCCAAGAGGATCGCCACGCCGGCGGCGGACACCACCAGCGGCCGGCGTGTGCCCACCTCGACCGACATGCCCTTGAGTGAGCTGCTGCCGACGCGCGCCGCGCACACGAACTCGGCGCCGCTCTTCAGGTACAGGAAGGCCAGCCCGCGGGTCAGGCGCGCCATCCGCGCCAGCGCGGGCGCGCAGCGCTGCTGGAAGGCCGCCAGCGGCGTCACACCCAGGCCCAGCTCATAGAGCAGCGGGCCGGGCACATAGTGGCGATCGGAGGGGCGCTGCAGCACCAGTCTTTCATGTACCAGCCCGGCCAGCAGGCGGTGCGCGCTGCCCTTGTCGAAGCCGCAGTGGGCGGCCAGATCGGTCAGGCGCCAGCCCTGCAGCGGACGCTCGGCAACCGCCTTCATGAGCACGACGGCGCGGGAGAGGGTCTGGGTGCCGCGAACCGGGGAAGCATGCATGGTCAGGGCGCGGAATTTGCTCGGGATGGATGTTGCTTTGCGGAAATTTTTACATTGTAAAACAAGCGGCCGGCCACCCGCGCCGCGTGGCGCCGCGCCGGCGCACCATTCGGGCTTGTCAGATCCTGGCCTGTTCCGCTTGAACCTTCAATCCCTGCAGGGCGCCGCCGCCGGCCTCCGCGTCCTCGATCTTTCGCGGGTGCTGGCCGGCCCGTATTGCGCGCAGATCCTGGGCGACCATGGCGCCTCGGTGCTCAAGATCGAGCCGCCGCAGGGGGATGAGACCCGCGCCCTCGGGCCGCCGTTCGTGGGTGACAGCGCGGCCTATTATTTCGGCCTGAACCGCAACAAGGAGGCCATCGCCCTGGACCTCAACGAAGCGGCCGCGCGCGAGGTGCTGCTGCGACTTCTGGCCGATGCGGACGTGCTGGTCGAAAACTTCCTGCCGGGCACCATGGAGAAATGGGGCCTGGGCTACGAGGCGGTGCTGGCCGAGCGATTTCCGCGCCTGATCTACTGCCGTGTCAGCGGCTTCGGCGCCGATGGTCCGCTGGGCGGACTGCCCGGATACGACGCCGTACTGCAGGCCATGGGCGGGGTAATGAGCATCAACGGCGACGCTTCCATCGGCGCCACCCGCGTGGGCATGCCGGTGGTCGATATCGTGACCGGCCTGCAGGCGGCGCTGGGCGTGATGCTGGCCCTGGCCGAGCGCGGCCGCTCTGGGCGCGGCCAACTGGTCGACATGTGCCTGTACGACACCGCGCTGTCGCTTCTGGTGCCGCACGCCGCCAACTGGTTCGCCTCGGGCCAGGTGCCGCAGCCCATCGGCAGCGCGCATCCCAATATCGCACCCTATGACAAGTTCGCCACTGCCGACGGCGAGATCTATCTCGGGGTGGTCAACGACAACCAGTTCCGCAAGTTCTGCGCCGCGGTCGGCCGGGCCGAATGGGCCGCCGACGCGCGCTTCGCGAACAATGCCGCCCGGCTCGGCCATCGCGCCGTCCTCAAGGCGGAGATCGAGGCGGTGTTGCGGCAGTACGAATCCGAACCCCTGTGCCGCGCGCTGATGGCAGCGGGCGTCCCGGCCGGGCCGGTGCACACGGTGGACCAGGCGCTCAACCATCCACATACCGCGCACCGCAGGATGATGGTGGAGGTCGAGGGCGGGCGTGTGCTCGGGGTGCCGGTCAAGCTCTCGCGCACGCCCGGCCGGGTGCGCAGCGCGCCGCCCGCGTTCGCCAGCGATACCCGCGCCGTCCTCGGCGCGGCGGGCTACGACGCGGCAGCCATCGAACGCCTCATCGCCGAAGGCGCGGTCCATATCCGACCCAGAACGAGATAACGGAGACAAACCATGAAGCATGCACGCAGACTGCTCCTCGCGGCTGCCACCGCACTCGCCGCGGGCATGGTGTTCGGCGCCGGCACCGCGCTGGCGCAGCCCTACCCGAACCGCCCCATCAAGCTGGTGGTGCCGTATGCGCCGGGGCAGGGGACCGACGTGCTTTCCCGCACCATCGCCGAGCGGGTATCGGCCGCCATCGGCCAGCCCATCGTGGTGGAGAACAGGCCGGGCGCCGGCGCCAACATCGGCGCCGACTTCGTCGCAAAGTCCGCGGGCGACGGCTACACCCTGCTGATGGGCACCAACGCCACCCACGCGATGAACGCAGCGATGTATCCCTCGCTGTCCTTCGACCCGGTCAGGGACTTTGTGCCGGTCATGCTGGTGGGGACGTTGCCGATGCTGTTGTCGGCCGGCCCGACCTTCGGCGCGGCCAGCCTGCGCGAGATCGCCGCCATGGCGAAGGCCAAGCCCGGTTCGATCAACGTCGCCCTGCCCAGCACCACCGCGCGCGTGGTGGTGGAACTGCTCCGGCAGGGCGAGAACATCGACCTGTTCGGTGTGGCCTACAAGGGCAGCGGTGCGGCGCTCACCGACCTGATCGGCGGGCAGGTGCAGTTGATGGTCGATACGGTCACCGCGTCGATGCCGCAGGTCGCGGCTGGCAAGATCCGCGCGATCGCGGTGTCCACCGGCCAGCGCACCGAACTCGCGCCGGGCGTGCCGACCTTCGCCGAATCGGGCATTCCGGGCTTCGACCTGGTGGCCTGGAATGCCCTGTTCGCCCCGCGCGGCACGCCGCCCGAGGTGGTCAGCCTGCTCAACGCCGAGGTGGCCAGGGCGCTCGCGCAGCCCGAGGTGCGCGCGCGCCTGTTGCGCATGGGCTTCGAGCCCGGCGGCGGCTCGCCCGACCGGCTCAGGGCCTTTGTCGAGAGCGAATCGCAGCGCTGGGGCCAGGCTATCCGCAAGGCCGGCATCAAGGCCGACTAACCCGTCCGTCCGATTCCAGAACGCCCTATCCGACCCATGACCAGCATCACCGACATCCGTTCCCAGGCCGAGGCGCAGGCGGCCTTCACCTGGGACAAGCTGTGGGCGCTTTTCGACGGCAACGCCGAGAGCATGAACCTGGCCCACGAATGCATCGACCGCCATGCCGGACGCGGCACGGCGGTGAGCATCAAGTTCGCCGACGGGCGCCTCGAGCACCATGACTTCGCCAAACTCGCCGACCTGACCGGCCGCTTCGCCAACTGGCTGGCGCGGCGCGGCGTGGCCAAGGGCGAGCGGGTGGCGGTCATGCTCGAGCCCTCGCTGGGCTTCTATGTGGGCATGTTCGGCGCGGTCAAGCGCGGCGCCATCGGCGTGCCGCTGTTCACGCTTTTCGGACCCGAGGGCCTGGCCCTGCGCATCAACGACTGCAAGCCGCGCGTCCTGCTGGCCGACGGCGACACCGCGGCGCTGGCCGCGCAGTTCCCCGACATGCAGGTGGTGCGGGTCGACGACGCCTTCTGGGACGCGCTGGCGGCCGAGGAGCCGGCCTTCGAGTCCGATACCCGGGCGGGCGACCTGGCGATATTCCAGTACACCTCCGGCACCACGCGCGAATTGCCGGAGGCGGTCAAGCACACCCATCGCGGCGTGGTCACGCTGATGATCGCCGCGCTCTACGGCGTGGGCCTGGCGCCCGGCGACCGCTATTTCTGCCCGTCGTCGCCCGCCTGGGGCCATGGCCTGTGGCACGGCACCATCGCGCCGCTGGCGCTGGGCATCCACATCGGCGCCTATTCCGGGCGCTTCGATCCGGTGCGGATCGTCGAGGCCCTGCGGGAACTCGGCATAGACAACCTGGCCGCCGCCGCCACGGTGTACCGCATGATCCGCCATGCCGGCATCCTCAAGCCCGGCATGCTACGCATCCCGAAGATCTCGTTCACCGGCGAGCCGATCGATGACGATACCGCCGCGTGGGTCGAAGAGACCCTGGGCAGCCCGGCCTGCAGCATGTACGGCACCACCGAGGTGGGCGTGGTGATCGCCAATTATCCCGGCTTCGCGGGCTATCACGTCAAGCCCGGTTCGCTGGGCAAGCCGGTGCCCGGCTGGCAGGTGGCCATCGTCGACCGCGAAGGCCGCGAACTCCCGCCCGGCGTGTCCGGCGAGATCGCCGTCAGGCGCAAGGGCGCATGGTTCTACATCAAGGACCGCGGCCGGCGCGACGAGGAAGGTTACTTCTTCCACGAAGGCCGCTCCGACGACGTGATCATCTCCGCCGGCTGGACCATGAGCGCGGTGGAGATCGAGAACAGCCTGATGAAGCACCCGGCCGTGCTCGAGGCCGCCGTCATCGGCGTGCCCGACAGCGTGCGCGGCCAGGTGGTGCGCGCCTACATCGTCGCGCGCGGCGGCGCCGAAGCGCCGGTGGAGGACATCCAGGCCTTCATGAAGAAGCAGCTTTCGCAGCACGAGTATCCGCGGCAGATCGAGTTCGTCACCGAACTGCCCAAGACGCCGGCGGGCAAGATCAACCGCAAGGTGCTGCGCGACCGCGCCGCCCAGGCCAAAACCTGATGTCGCTTTCAACCAGAGGAAATACCATGTCACAGGAACTGCAACGCGAATTTGTCGGCATCACCGAGGAGGCGCTCGACGACCTGCGCAAGCGCATCGGGGTGAAGATCGAAGATACGCTGGAGCCTTGGTGTTACGAGGCCACGCGCGACAACATCCGCCACTACGCGCACGGCATCGGCGACGACAACCCGCTGTGGTGCGATCCCGAGTATGCGAAGAAGACCCGCTATGGCGACGTGATCGCGCCGCCGTCCTTCATTCTCGCCTGCAGCCGCATCGTCAGCGGTTACGTCGGCGGCTTGCCCGGCGTGCATGCGATGTATGCCGGCACCGACTTCAACTGGATGAAGCCCATCCATCGCAACGCCAACATCTCCACCGTGGCCTACCTCAAGGATCTGGTGGAACACAAGACGCGCTTCGCCGGCCGTTCTATCCAGCAGATCTACCACGTCGACTTCTACGACGAGACCGGCAGCCAGCTGGCCGCCGCCGATTCATGGTGCTTCCGCACCGACCGCGACGTGGCGCGCGAATCGGGCACCAAGTACACGCACCTCAAGGACAAGCAATCGAAGGTCTATTCCGAGGAGGAGATTGCCGCGATCTATGATCTCTACGCCAGGGAGGAAGTACGCGGCGCGACGCCCCGTTACTGGGAGGATGTGGTCGAAGGCCAGAAATTGCCCACGGTGGTCAAGGGGCCGATGACCATCACCGGCTTCATCTGCTATACGCAGGGCTGGGGCGGCTTGTACATACGCGCCCACAAACTGGCCTACAAGATGATCAGCAAGCACCCGAATCTCGGCATCAAGAACCGCTTCGGCGTGCCGGATTGCCCCGAGCGCGTCCACTGGGAAGAAGAGTTCGCCCACAAGGTCGGTGCGCCCGGCGCCTATGACTACGGCCCCGAACGCGCTTCATGGCTCTCGCATGCGGTGACCAACTGGATCGGCGATGACGGGCAGCTCACCAAGCTGTATTGCCAGATCCGCCGCCACAACCCGGAAGGCGACACGCTCTACATCGACGGCAGTGTCACCAAGAAGTTCGAGAAGGACGGCAAGAAGCTGGTGGAATTCCAGCTGATCGGGAAGAACCAGGAGGACGAACTGTCCGTCCAGGGCCATGCCGTGGCGGCGCTGCCGAGCCGGGCCTAGGGCAGCAGCGGCGCCTGCGTCTGCGTGCAGTCGCCGTGCCACAATCGAGCTCCCGAAAGCCGGAGGGGTTGCAGCATGGCGACAACAAGTCCGCTCGCGAACGGCGCGGCGCAGCCGCCGCAAGCCGGCGTCATTCTTGATGCGCTGATCATCGGTGCCGGGTTCGCCGGCATGTACCAGTTGCATTGCCTGCGCGACCGCCTCGGGCTTGCCGCGCAAGTGCTGGAAGCGGCCGCCGGTGTCGGCGGCACCTGGTACTGGAACCGCTATCCCGGCGCGCGCTGCGATTCCGAAAGTCACGCCTACCGGTTTTCGTTCTCCGAGGAACTGGCGCGCGCATGGCAATGGTCGGAGCGCTATCCAGGCCAGCCGGAGGTTCTGCGCTACCTCAATTTCGTGGCCGACCGCCTCGACCTGAAGCGCGACATCCGCTTCAATACCCGGGTCGAGTCGGCGTGCTGGGATGAGGCGGCGAAGCTCTGGCAGGTCAGCACCGCATCCGGTGAACGTCATCGCGCGCGCTTCCTGATCACCGCCGTGGGCTGCCTGTCCTCGGCCAACATTCCCGACATTCCGGGCCTGGAGAGCTTCGAGGGGCGCTGGGTCCACACCGGCCAGTGGCCGCACGAGGGGGTCGACTTCCGCGGCCTGCGGGTGGGGCAGGTGGGTACCGGCTCCACCGGCATCCAGTGCGCGCCGGTGATCGCCGAGACGGCCGCGCACCTGACGGTGTTCCAGCGCACCGCCAACTACAGCGTGCCGGCGCGCAACGCGCCGCTGACCGACGAGTTCAAGCGCTACGCGCGCGACAACGTGGCCGAGATCAGCCGCACCATGCGCGCCACCCGCAACGGCCACCCGTTCTTCGATGCCGACCGCTCGGCGCTCGCCACCCCGCCGGAGGAGCGCCAGGCGCTCTACGAGGCCGCGTGGGCGAAGGGCGGGCTGCAATTCCGCGCCACCTTCGGCGACATCATCTCGAACCTGGAGGCCAACAAGACGGCCGCCGATTTCATCCGCGCCAAGATCCGCGGGATCGTCAGGGACCCGGTCACCGCGGCCAAGCTCGCCGACATCGACCATCCCTACGCGGCCAAGCGCCCGCCGATCGACAGCGGTTACTTCGAAACCTTCAACCGCGACAACGTGGCGCTGGTGGACCTGCGCGCCGAGCCGATCGAGCGCATCACCCCGCGCGGCATCCGCACCAGCAGGAAGGAGTACGCGCTCGATGCGATCGTGTTCGCCACCGGTTTCGACGGCCTGACCGGTTCGCTCCTGGCCATGGACATCCGCGGCCGCGGCGATACCCCGCTGGGCGATGTGTGGCGCGATGGGCCGCGCAACTATCTCGGCTTGCAGGTAACGGGGTTTCCGAACCTGTTCATGATCACCGGCCCCGGCAGCCCATCGGTGTTGTGCAACATGCCGGTGCCGATCGAGCAGCATGTGGAGTGGATCACCGGCTGCATCGCGCGCATGCGCGACACCGGCATGCGGCAGGTCGAGGCCCGCGCGGAAGCGATGGACGCCTGGTTGGCAAAGGTGAACGCCGCCGCTGTCGCGACCTTGCTGCCGATGGCCGCACATTCCTGGTACATGGGCGCCAACATTCCTGGCAAGCCTCGCGTTTTCCTGCCCTACGCGGGCGGCATGGCGCGCTACCGGGAGATCTGCGACCAGGTCGCGGCCAACAACTACGAAGGCTTCACCCTCAGCGACTGAGGTGTCGCAGGCGATGCTCTATCATTCCGGCATGGCCTCGACGCGAGGTCCACAACAATAACCGGGAGGGAGCGATGTTTCGAGCGAAAGGATGGCTGCGTGCAGCCGCGCTGGCGCTGGGCCTGGTAGCAACGGGTGCTGGCGCGCAGCAGTACCCCACCAAGCCGGTGCGCCTGATGGTGCCCTACGCGCCCGGCGGCGGCACCGACATCCTCGCGCGCCTGTTCGCGCAAAAGCTCACCGAGGCCTGGGGCCAGACCGTGCTGGTGGAGAACCGCCCGGGCGCCGATGGCGTGATCGGCTCGGAAGTGATCGTCAATTCGCCGCCTGACGGCCACAACCTGGTGCTGGTGGTGGCCGCGCACCTGATCAACCCGTTCGTCAAGGGCAAGCTGCCGTTCGACGTTGTCAAGGACTTCACGCCGGTGACGCTGGTGTCGGCCTCGCCCTGGGTGGTGGTGGTCAACCCCGCCGTGCCGGCCAGCAGCATCAGGGAGCTGATCGCGCTGGCCAAGGCGCAGCCCGGCAAGCTCACCTTCGGCAGTTCCGAGCCTTCATCGCGCCTGGCCGGCGAGCAGTTCAAGGTGCAGGCCGGCGTCAACCTGCTGCATGTGGCCTACAAGGGCGGCTCGCAGATCATGACCGATCTGCTGGGCGGGCATATCCAGGTGGGCTTCACCAGCGTGCTCACCGTGTTGCAGCACTACAAGAGCGGCAAGCTGCGGGTGCTGGGGGTGGGCGGCAGGAACCGCTCTCCTTCCATGCCCGACATCCCCACGGTGATCGAGGGCGGCCTGCCGGGCTACGAAACTTCCGCCTGGTACGGCCTGTACGGGCCGCC
>Ga0068877_10000017_pt1 | contig 153963 bp, 158 predicted proteins | sample NOAtaG_FD_66437 | JGI IMG/M metagenome (GOLD analysis project Ga0068877, IMG submission 66437) | Freshwater lake microbial communities from Lake Erie, under a cyanobacterial bloom - NOAA_Erie_Diel6S_1000h metaG | ecosystem: Environmental > Aquatic > Freshwater > Lake | place: USA: Ohio, Lake...
GAGAGAGAGTGCCGGCAGCGAAACACGATTGCCAACAGGCAGGTCGCTACCCGCGCGCCGTACCCACAGAGAAACGTTGCACCACACCCAGCCACCGCCTTTCGCTGAGCAAGCTCGACGCTCCGCCCGAGCTGTCCGCCGCCATCCGCTTCGACGCCTGGCTGCGCGACGAGGCCTTGCGCACTGGCGAGTCGTGCATTCCCTCGGCCCGCATCTACCGGGACGGCCTGGGATGCGTGCGCGACAGCAAGGCCCTCAAGGCCGCGCTCGCCCTGCTGGACGAACGCGGCCTTGCGCGGGTGGAGCAGGAGGGCCGACACTGGTTCGTGGCAGTGAACCCGGCGCTGCTCGCTGGCGTGCCCGCTGAGGCATGACCCTGCGTACAGCTCTGTCGCGCGCCCCCGGGGGCCTTGCTGTTCATGCTGTTCTCGGCTCATCCCCCGGCGCTGTCACGCGCGATCAACAGCAGGAACAGCATGAACAGCAAATGGTGCAACCGACCCGTGCACAGGCGTCCGGATAACCGCATGACCCAGTTCGGTCCAGAGCCTTCGCCGTGCGTGCCCCGACGCAAACCCCAGCCATCAACCCTTGACCTTCTCCTGTAGCCTCACCTTGATTAGCGACTGGTAGGGCACATCGCGCGCGTTGGCCGCCGCCTTGATGACATCGGGCAGGTGCTGCGGCAGGCGCAGCGAGGTGGTTTTCGTCGACGGCTTCAGGTTGGACAGCACCACACGCTAAGCCTTCGCCCAGTCGAGATGCTGGGTGGAGTCGCGACCTTCGGTCTCCCGTAATGCGTGCTCCTGCGACTCGGCCCTGAACCTGGACAGCGGTTTAGCGGGCTTGGTCATGGAGGCTCCTTTCCTTGCGGTGCATGTCGCGCGCCGAGATCACCCGGATCAGGGTGCCACCGCCGCGCAACGTGAAGGCGATGTTCAGCGCACGCCCATCGAGCGTCTTGCCGAGGGCGTGAAAGCGCGCCTCCTGGTCGCGGTGCCGCAGGTCTTCCAGCATCAGCTGGGGCTGGTTGAAGAAGACCTCTTCGGCCTCGGCCTGCGCCACGCCGCGCTTCTCGTTCTTGCGGGCGTTAGCATTATTCAAGTCGAACCCGGTGATCCGCGCGAGATCCATCATTTGTGTACATCATCATATACACACGCTTGCGAGCTCCTTGTCGGCCGGGTGGTCGCTGTGTTGCGGGTAGTCCATCACACGCAGCCTGATGTTCAGCGGGTACGGCGAGCGGGTACGATTTTGTCAGGTTCGAAAAACATGAAGCAGATCATTACCTTGCATCGCCACTCCCGCTTCAAGGTCTAGCGGTCCGGCCCCGAACGCCTCTCCGCCGGCCGCCGGTCGGCGCATGGCGCGGTCATCTGCCGTGCGTCGCCCCTGCGCTAAACTCGCGTCGGTCAATCGTCGGGGGAAATCGGCATGAAGTACTTCAAGTGGTTGTTGTTGACCGTCGTCGGCTTGTTGGTGCTGCTCGCGGTCGGCCTCGGCATCTTCGCCGCCACCTTCGACCCCAACAAGTACAAGGACGACATCACCCGGCTGGTGAAGGAAAAGAAGCAGCGCACCCTCACCATCGCCGGCAACATCGGGCTCAAGGTGTTTCCCAAGATCGGCATCGAGGTCGGGCAGGTCACGTTCTCCGAATACAAGAGCGACAAGCCCTTCGTCAAGCTGGAGCGCGCCAAGGTGTTCGTCGACCTGTTTCCGCTCTTGCGCAAGAAGCTGATCGTCGACAAGATCGAGGTCGATGGACTGAACGCGGCGATCATTCGCGGCAAGGATGGCAAGTTCAATTTCGACGACCTGCTGTCGCCCGAGGAAAAGTCGGACGACAAGCTCAATTTCGACATCGAGGGCATCAAGCTGTCCGGCGCGGCGATCACCTATCGCGACGAGGCCACCGGCCAGGCGGTGTCGGTGGACCAACTCAATCTTTCGACCGGACGCATCGCCGACAAGGTGCCGGGCAATGTCGACCTGAAGGCGCGCATCCAGGGCGCGAAACCGACGCTCAACGCCCAGCTTGCGGTCACGGGCGATGTGCTGTTCGACCTTGAAAAGAAGCAGTACTCGTTCGCCTCGCTGGAGGCCAAGGTGGCCGGCTCCGCGCGCCAGGCGGCCGAGAAGGGCAGGCAGGGCTTCGACCTGGCGGGCCTGGAGGCGCTGGTGGCCGCCGGCGACCTCAAGTTCGATGCCCAGACCCGGGCCGTCGATGCGCAAAAGCTGGCGCTGGAGCTGCGCGGCACCCTGGACCGCGAACCGTTCGACCTCAAGCTGTCGGCGCCCCGGCTTTCCGCCAATGGCAAGTCCCAGGCGCTGGTGGGCGAGAAAGTCGCGCTCGAGGCCAAGGCGCGGCGCGGCGGCGAAAGCGGGTCCGTGAAACTGGATGTCGCCCGCTTCGAGGCCGACCTGAACAACCAGAAGATCGCCGTTGAAGGCATGGCGGCCAGCGGTTCCGGCGCCATGCCGGGCATGCTGATCAATGACTTCAAGGCCAAGGCGCCGAAACTGGTGTTCAACCCTGCGGCGGGGCAGATCGCGCTCGATGGCGTGTCGCTCACCGCGGTGGGCAAGAAGGACGCCGACGCGTTCGACGTGCGGGTGGAAGCCCCCAGGCTGGCCGTCAACCGGGATTCGGCATCGGGCGAGGCCATCAGCGGCAGCGTCAAGCTGTCCGGCCGCGACAATGTCGATGCGAAGTTCAGCCTGGGCGAGGTCAAGGGCTCGGCCAAGGCGCTCAGTGTCGGCAAGATCGTCATCGACATCGCCCAGGCGAAGTTCGGCGATTCGTCCCTGACCGGCAGCATCGGCACCGCGCTCAATGCCAATCTCGAGGCCCGCCAGTTCGATCTGCCGCGCATCGATGCCGACCTCACGCTGGCCAATCCGCAGATGCCGATGAAAAGCGTGAAGGTGCCGGTGACCGGCAGCGTGCGCGCCGACCTGGCGCGCCAGACCGTCTCTACCGACCTGGCGACCCGTTTCGACGAAACCAGCGTGCAGGCCAAGGTGGGACTGACCAAGTTCGCCGGCGGCACGCTGAGTTTCGATCTCAACGCCGACAAGCTCAATGTCGACCGCTATTTCCCGCCTGGCGCACCCGGCCCGGCCAAGCCTGCTGGAGCGGAAAAGCCGATCGACCTTTCCGGCCTGAAGGCGGTCAATGCCGGGGGCACGGTAAAGATCGGGCAACTGCAGGTGAGCAACGTCAAGGCCAACAACGTCACCTTGGTGATCAAGGCAGCCGGCGGCAAGCTCGACGTGAACCCGATGAACGCCGGCCTGTACCAGGGCACGCTCGCGGGCTCGGTATCGGTCGACGCGAACACGAACGCTTTCACGATTCGCCAGAATCTCGCCGGCGTGAACATCAATCCGCTGATGAAGGATGCGATCAACAAGGACATCCTCGAAGGGCGCGGCAACGTGACGCTCGATCTCACCGCCTCCGGCAACCTGCCCTCGGCCCTCAAGAAATCCCTCAACGGACAGGCTTCCGTCCTGCTCAAGGACGGCGCCTACAAGGGCATCAACCTGGCCAAGTCGTTCCGCGAGGCCAAGGCCACCCTGGCCCTCAACAAGTCGAAGATCCAGGAGGCGCGGAAGGACGACAAGACCGACTTCACCGAAATGAAGATCAGCGCGCAGATCAAAAACGGTATCGCCACGTCGAACGACCTCGACGCCAAGTCGCCGTTCGTGCGCCTGGGCGGCGAGGGCACGGTGGATATTCCGGCCGCCTCGATGAACTACCTCGCCAGGGCGACGGTGGTCAATACGTCGGGCGGGCAGGACGCGAAGGACCTGGCGCAGCTGAAGGGCCTCACCATCCCGGTCAGGATCAACGGGCCGTTCGACGCGCTCAAGTACGACGTGCAGTACGGCGCCGTCGCCGGCAGTCTGGTGACTGACAAGGCCAAGGACGCGGTCAAGGACAAGCTGGGCGAGAAACTCGGCATCGCCAAGCCTGGCGCAGGCGCCTCTGGCGAGGCGCCTGCGCAACAGCAATCGACGCAGGACAAGGCCAAGGAAAAGCTGCGGGGACTGCTTGGCCGTTAGAACACAGGCGGCGGCCCCCAGCGCCGCGCCGCCGCGTTCCGCGAGCCGCACGCGCAAGGCAAAGCCCGGTTTCGCCGCACGTGTCATTGCGTGGCAAAAGCGCCATGGCCGGCACGATCTACCTTGGCAGAATACGCGCGACCCCTACCGGATCTGGCTCTCGGAGATCATGCTGCAGCAGACCCAGGTGAGCGCGGTGGTAGGCTACTACGCGCGCTTCCTGGAGGCCTGCCCGGATGTCGCCGCCCTCGCCGCGGCCGACGCGGCGCAGGTCATGCGTTTGTGGAGCGGGTTGGGCTACTACAGCCGGGCGCGCAACCTGCATCGCGCGGCCCGCATCATCGTCGACGAGAAAGGCGGGCGTTTTCCGCGCAGCCAGGCGGACCTGCAGTCGCTGCCGGGCATCGGCCGCTCGACGGCGGCAGCGATCGCTGCGTTCGCCTTCGGCGCGCGCGCGGCCATTCTGGACGGCAATGTCAAGCGCGTCTTCGCGCGCCATTTCGGCGTCGAAGGCTATCCCGGCGCCGCGCCGGTGGAGGCGGCGCTGTGGCGCATCGCCGAGGACCTGCTGCCGGCGCGCGACATCGAGCCGTACACGCAGGGGCTGATGGATCTGGGCGCCACCCTGTGCGTGCGCTCGCGCCCGCGCTGCGAAGGGTGTCCGCTGGCCGCCACCTGTGCGGCCAAAACCAGCGGCCGCACCGCCGAATTGCCGCATCCCAAACCGCGCAAGGCGATGCCGCGCCGGCAATGCGTCATGCTGGTGCTGCGCGACCGGGGCCGGGTTCTGCTCGAGCGTCGTCCGGCCGCGGGTATATGGGGTGGATTGCTGAGCCTGCCGCAGGCCGACGATCTGCAGCAGGCGCAACGCATGGCCGCGCAACTCGGCGCCGACTGGACGGGGAGGACGCAACTCGCGCCGGTTGAACACGGGTTCACCCATTACCACCTGACCATCACCCCGGTGCTCGTGGTACCCAGGGGCGGTGTTGCCCCGCTGGCCGGCCAGTCCCGCTACGAGTGGCTGACCCTGCGCGAGGCGCCGGAAGCGGGTGTGCCGGCACCGGTGCGGAAGCTGTTGTCCGCCTTGCAGGCGCCTGATCTCTTCACCTGACCTTCACCTGACCCCGCACGCAACGGGCGATCGCCACGCGGGGGGAAGCGGTCTACTTCAGGCCCTGCTGGCCGAGAAAGCGGTAGAGAATCTCCAGGCGCGTGTCGGCGTCATCGAGCTCCATGAGCCTCTGCTTGGCCAGTGCCGGCACGGGCATGAGCTCCGATAGGCGATTGGAGAGCCAGGCGGCGTCATCGAAGGCATGCGGCTCGGGAATCATTTCCGCGGGAACGCGCGGCAGGATGTCGCGCAGAATCGAACCCAGCTGGCTGAACTCCGCGCGAATCGTCGTGGGGGCGTCAGCGTCGATGGGCTCCACGCGGGCCCGTAGCAGACCGCCCTTTTCCACCTGCGAATCGATGATGCGGAAGCGTTGCGTGCCGCGCGTCTTGATGGAAAGTACGCCGAGTTGCTGCATGTCCCAGTCGCGGATTTCCGCCAGGCAACCGATTGCGTGGGGTACTGCGGGTGTGCCGACTTCGGCGCCTTCCTTGATCAGGCAGACGCCGAATGGCGTACCTGCCTTCATGCATTCGCGCGTCATGTCCACATAGCGCGCCTCGAACACGCGCAGCGGCAGGACACCGCCGGGGAACAGCACGGTGCCGAGCGGGAAAATGGGCAGGCGCGAAAGATCCGGTGTGCCCGGCGCGCGCGGCGGGGTCGGGGAATTCAATTGGCCTTGATCTCGCGGTGGCGCACCAGGATCTCCGCTTCGAGCGAACCGGTGCGGCGTTTGAGGAAGGCGGCCGCAAGATGCTCGGCGAAGTACACGGAGCGATGTTGCCCGCCGGTACAGCCGATGGCCACGGTCAGGTAATGCCGGTTGTCGCGGGCGAAGCTTGGCAGCCACTTGCCCACGAAGGCTTCGATGTCGCCCAGCAGTTCCTGTGCCTCGGGGGTGGCATCGAGAAACGCGATCACCGGGGCGTCGCGCCCGGTGAGCGGGCGCAGCACCGGGTCATAGTGGGGATTAGGCAGGGCGCGCACGTCGAACACCAGGTCTGCGTCCAAGGGAATGCCGTGCTTGAAGCCGAATGACGTGAACACCAGCGTGAGGTCGGCGCGGGCCGGTTTGAGGAAATCCTTGAGCCAGTCGCGCAGGGCGTTGGGGCGCAGGTCGCTGGTGTCGATGTGGTGCGCGAGTGGCTGCAGTTCGGAGAGGATTTCCCTTTCGCGCTGTATGTATTCGGGAATCGTCGCGCTGCCGTCATCAAGCGGGTGGCGGCGCCGCGTCTCCGAATAGCGCTTGATCAGGGTGTCGGTCTTGGCGTCGAGGAACAGCACGCGCACATCGACCCCGTAGAAGGTGAGATTGGAGAGGTATTGCGGCAGGTCGGAGACGCCCTTGCGCACCGAGTCGGTGACCGAAGCGGTGCGGGCATCGACGGCCACGGCCACCTTGTCGCGACCGGTCTCGCGCAGCGTGGCGACGAGCTCGGGCAGGAGCGGGGCCGGCAGGTTGTCGACACAGTAATAGCCGGCGTCCTCGAGTACGTTGAGGGCGACGCTCTTGCCGGAGCCGGACAGGCCGGTGACGAGGATCAGCTGCATGGCTGCGCGGCACACGCAACAGGGTCCGCTTGCCCGGGCGCCGCCGGCGTCCTGACGGTCAAGTCTGCGAGTTCCATCGATCGAATGATGACGCAAAAATGACCCGGGCGCACAAACGTGCGCCCGGGGCCGCGGTTGCGGTGCGTTATTTGCTGAGGCATTCCTTCATGAAGGCCTTGCGCTCGTCGCCCTTCTTGCCGTCGGCGTCCTTGTTGCAGGCCGTCATCTTTTCCTGCTGTGCCTTCTTCTTGTCCGTCAGGCATTCCTTCATGAACGCCTTGCGTTCATCGCCTTTCTTGCCCTCGGCCGCCTTGTTGCATTCGGCCATCTTGTTCTGCTGTTTGGTGGGCTCTTTCTTGTCTTCTGCTAGCGCGGGCGTGGCGGCCAGCGGCAGGGCCAGCATCAGGCTGGCGAACATCCTCTTCATCGGGTTATCCTCCTTGGATCGATGGCGGCGCGCCCCCTGGCACACCTATGCCGGATCAAATTAAAACATGCTTTCCAAGGGGGGCATCCGGCCTGCGGCCGGGCGCACCGTGCAGGCCGGTCAGCCCTCGTTCATCGCATCCTGCTGCCGCGCCATGAAGTCGGCCATGGTGTCGACGCCGCGCAATTGCAGGATAGTGTTGCGGACCGCCGCTTCCACCAGCACGGCCAGGTTGCGGCCGGCGGCTACCGGGATGCTGACCCGGCGGACGTTGACCCCCATGAGGTCCTGGAAGTTCGCGTTCAGCGGCAGGCGCTCGTAATCGGCCTTGGCGGCCGCGCTCGGCCGCTCGAGATGGACGATGAGCTTGACGTTCATCTTAGGCCGCACCGCGGTCTCGCCGAAAATGGCCTTGATGTCCAGCAGGCCGAGGCCGCGTACTTCGAGCAGGTCCTTGAGCAGGGGCGGGCAGCGACCCTCGACCGTTTTCGGCGCGATCCGCGTCAGTTCGACGACATCGTCGGCGACCAGACCGTGCCCGCGGCTGATGAGTTCGAGGCCGAGCTCGCTTTTGCCGAGCCCGGATTCGCCGGTGATCAGCACGCCCAGGCCCAGCACGTCCATGAGCACGCCGTGCGAGGTGGTCTTCTCCGCCAGCAGCTTCGTAAGGTAGACGCGCAGCATGTCGATGACGGTGGCTGCCGCGGTCGGGGTGGTGAACACCGGCACCCCGTGGTGCGCACATGCCTCGACCACCAGCGCCGGCGCGTTGACGCCATCGGCGACGATCACTGCGGGCGGGCCGCCGCCGAGCAGTTCGGCCAGCAGGTGCTGCTGGCGTGTCGCGGTAAGGGAAGACAGATACTCGTATTCCGGCTGCCCGATGACCTGGATGCGGTTCTTGTGGATCAGGTTCAGGTGACCCACCATGTCGGCCACCGCATGGGTGGCATAGGCCTCCGGATTGACGGTGCTGGAGCCGTGCTCCTCGCCGCCTATCCAGGTGAGTGCGAGTTCATCGGCGGTGTCGTCGAACAGCGCCCTAAGCGTGAGGGTTTGCATCGGGACGGAAGGTGATGAGTTCGCGATGCACGGCCGCCGCATCGGGGAGCGCTGCCAGGGTTTCGCGCATGCGGCTGTCGGCAAACATTTCCGCCAGCGCCGCGAGGATCTGCAGATGCGCCTCGGTGGCCTTCTCCGGCACCAGCACGAAAAACAGCAGGTTGACGGGCTTGCCGTCCGGCGCCTCGAACGGGATCGGCTCCTTCAGGCGCAGGAACGCGCCTACCGGTGCGGAGAGCTTGGCGATGCGGCCGTGCGGGATCGCCACGCCCTGGCCCAGGCCGGTCGAACCCAGGCGTTCGCGCGCGAACAGGCTGTCGAACACGGTCGCCCGGGCGATGCCCTGATGATGCTGGAACAGCAGGCCAGCCTCGTCGAACACCCGGCGCTTGCTCGACAAATCCAGATCGAGGGCGACATTGGTCGGCGGCAGAAGGCGAGCGATGGTCGAAGGGGCGCTTTGGGGTTGCGTACTCATGCTGCCGCGACGATTCGGGCGATCATCGGGTTGAAATCGAGGGCGCGATTATACGTCCGCCCTCGCGGCGGACATGGCTGCCGCGGCGCGTCCGTATGGCCCATGAAGGGGCGGCGCGGACGGCGCCGGGCCGGCACGTGCTAGTTGAGGGTTCGCTTCGGCGCTTCGTGCTGATGCGCCTGGGCCTTGTCCTTGTACTTGATGATCTGCCGGTCGAGTTTGTCGGCCAGCGTGTCGATGGCGGCGTACATGTTTTCGTCGACGGTTTCGACGTGGATGTCGCGTCCGCGGACATGGACGCTGACTTCCGCCTTTTGGGCGAGTTTTTCGACCGTCAGGATGACGTTGACGTCAATGACGTGGTCGAAGTGGCGGTTGATGCGGGCAAGCTTCGCTTGAACGTAATCGCGAATGGCGGGTGTGACCGAAACATGGTGCCCACTGACTTTGAAATTCATGCTGCCTCCTTTGCGATTCGAACCGCATCATTCCGGCATATCGACCGGACGATCCGGTTCATGAGGGCGACCTGCGTTTTTGCATTCTGCGTCTTGTAGCCGTCTTGCAGACGTCTTGTGGACGTCATGAAACAATTCACTGCAAGGCCTTGCGAGTAGGTACGGCACCAGCGCTTCACCGCAGCGCTTCGCTGCCCGGGTTTGCAACCAGGCCCTCCTACAAGGACTTTCGCAGATTGGCCGGCGGAATTTTGAGTGCATCGCGGTACTTGGCGATGGTGCGCCGCGCCACGACGATTCCCTGCTGGCCGAGAACGTCTGCAATCTTCGAGTCTGACAAGGGTCGTTTGATGTCCTCCGAGGTGACGAGTTGCTTTATTAAAGCGCGGATCGCCGTCGAAGAGCAAGCCCCGCCGGTATCGGTCGCCACATGACTGCCGAAGAAATACTTGAGTTCGAACAAACCTCTCGGCGTGAGCATGTACTTGTTGGTGGTCACCCGCGAAATGGTCGACTCGTGCAGCCCGAGTTCGTCGGCGATCTCGCGCAACACCAGCGGACGCATCGCTACTTCGCCATGGTCCAGGAAATGCCGCTGGCGCTCGACCACTGCCTGCGCGACCCGCTCTATGGTCTCGAAGCGCTGCTGCACATTCTTGAGCAGCCACTTCGCTTCCTGCAGCTGGCTGATGAGTCCGCCGGCTTCGCCGCTGGCGCCGCGCCCGCGTTCGCGCGAGAGAATGTCGGCGTACAGGCGGTTGATCTTCAGGCGCGGCACGGCATCCGGATTGATGCCGGCGCGCCAGCCGGTCTTGGTCTTGCGCACGATCACGTCCGGCGTGACGTAGCGCGTGTCGCTGGTGTCAAATTGCGCGCCGGGACGCGGGTTGAGCGACAGGATCAGTTCGCGGGCGACCTTCAGATCTGCCTCGCTGCACTTGCAAACCCGCTTGATCTGCGCGAAGTCGCGCGCCGCGAGAAGATCGAGATGCGCGGCGACGATACCGCGCGCCAGGCTGTTGGTGGCGGTTTTCGGCAGCCCGTCGAGTTGCAGGATCAGCGCTTCGGCAAGGTCGCGCGCGGCGATGCCGGCGGGTTCGCAGGTCTGCAGCAGTTTCAGCGCGGTTTCCAGCTCGTCGATGTCGACATCGAGTTCCGGCGGCAGCAGGTCGCGGATCTCCTCGAGCGGCATGGTCAGGTAGCCGTCCTCGTCGAGCCCCTCGATGAGCGCGCTCAGCAGGCCGCGGTCGCGCGGCGTCAGGTGCATGAGGGTGATCTGCGAGAGAAGATGTTCGCGCAGGGTGGTGCCGGCGGCGGCGAATTGGCGGCCTGGTGCGTCTTCGTCGTCATCGCTGCGGGTGTTGCGCGAGACCATGGCGGCATCGCGGTCGCCCCAGTCGCCGTCCGGTGCGGCGCTCTCGCCAGCCGACGCCGCTTCGGGCAGCGCTTCGGTCCGTACCTTCTCGTCGCCTCCGAAGCTCGCCGCTTCGGAGGCGGTGGATTCGTATTCGCGTTCGAGCAGGGGGTTTTCCGACAGGATCTGCTCGATCTCCTGGTTCAACTCGATGGTCGACAACTGCAGCAGACGGATCGACTGCTGCAACTGCGGAGTCAGCGTCAGGTGCTGCGATAGCTTGAGTTGAAGAGCCTGCTTCATGCGGTCCTAGAGTCGGAAGTTCTCGCCCAGATACACGCGGCGCACATTTTCGTTCTCGACGATGGCGTCCGGGACGCCCGCGGCCAGAACACGCCCTTCGCTGATGATGTAGGCGCGATCGCAGATGCCGAGGGTTTCGCGTACGTTGTGGTCGGTGATCAGCACACCTATCGACCGCTCCTTGAGAAACCTGATGATCTTCTGGATATCCAGCACGGCGATCGGGTCGACGCCGGCGAAAGGCTCGTCGAGCAGGATGAACTTGGGGTTGGTGGCCAGCGCCCGCGCGATTTCCACCCGCCGCCGTTCGCCGCCGGAAAGCGAAAGGGCCGGGCTGTCGCGCAATCCGCCGATGTTGAGCTCTCCCAACAGTTCGTCGAGCCGCGTTCCGATGGCGGCCGCATCAAGGCCCTGCAACTCCAGCACAGCGCGGACGTTTTCCTCGACGGTGAGCTTGCGGAATACCGAGGCTTCCTGCGGCAGGTAGGACAAGCCGAGGCGGGCGCGCCGGTGCATCGGATGGGATGTGACGTTTTGCCCGCCCAGCGTGATGGTGCCCGCATCCGCCCCCACCAGCCCCACGACCATGTAGAAGCAGGTGGTCTTTCCGGCGCCGTTGGGGCCCAGCAGACCGACCACTTCGCCATTGGCCACGTCGAACGACACGTCCTTGACGACTTCGCGCGACTTGTACTTCTTTTTCAGGCCCGACGCCGCGAGATGGCTCATTTCTTCATCGGCTCCGGATACTCGGGGCGCGGCGCGGCAATGCCGCCCGACGGCTTGAGGGTCAGGCTCGTGCGCTTGTCGGCCGGCTCCGCGGGGGCCGGCGCGGGCGGATTCGAGCGCGGCTGCAGGACGGCCCTGACGCGGCCATCCGGGTTGTTGGGGGATGCCACATCCCGCCCGCCCACCACGCTGTAGAACTCGGTGCGCGCGTCATAGGTGATGTGGCTGCCGCGCACCTCGTCGCCGCTGCGCAGGATGCGCGCGCGGACGAGAAGTTCGGCCTTTTCGTTGCGTGCGTCGTATTCGATGCGCTCGCCCCAGCCTTCCACCAGTTCGTCGAGGCCTTCGCGCTTCTGCCGGAAATAGGCGAATCCGCCCGGGCCCTTTTCGGCGGTGCCGCGCTGGAAGCCTTCGGGGTCCTGGCGCACCGTGAGCTTGTCGGCGCGGATGACCAGCGTTCCCTGGGTCAGGGTGACATTGCCCTCGAATACATTGACCTGGCGCAGGTCGTCGTAGTTCATGCGGTCGGCTTCTATGTTCACCGGCTTGTCGCGATCGGCTTTTTCGGCCATCGCACCGGTAGCTGCCGCGCACAGGGCAAGGATGATCAACAGCGGCTTGAGTGTCCCGGCTGGCATCGTGGGAGGTTCCTGAAAACCGGTCCGGCGTGAAGGCGCGCGACCAGGCTATTCCTTCTTCTTGTAGGTGGCGCTGACCGCGGAAAGCAGGCGGAAGCGCCGGTAGCGATTATCCAGTTCCATGCCGGTGCCCAGCAGCGTGGACCCTGCCTGTTCGATGCGCACCGGCGCCGCCGTGTCCGCCCGGTCCTGGTCGGGCAATACGCGCAGATAGCTGGTGGTCACGCGCATTTCGCTCGAGCCCTGCCGGTTCGGGCCGGCCGGTTCGCCCGCGCGCATGACCTCGACGTTGTCATGCAGGTGGGCGATTTCGCCGCCGGAGGTGACGATGCCGCGGTCGGCGCGGATGCGGGTCTCCGGCTGGCCCGGCTGCGCCTGGCGCAGGACCGGGCGGGTAAGAATGGACGAATCATCGCCCGGCAGATGCACCATCTTCTGGCTGGACAGGACGTAGCGTTGCGCGCCCGTCTCGGCAAGACTGGTGAGCGTGAATCGCTCGACGATGTAGTCCGGATCGCGGCTTTGCGGCGCCGGCGCGTCCCGATCGTCGACCGCGATGCCGCGCGCCAGCCAGAACGTGAGCATGGCCAGGAGCATCAGGATGGCAAGCGGGAAAAACGCTCCCGCGCCGCCGCGCGGCAGAATTTTCATGCAAGGTACTCCGCGATCTGCGCGTCGAGCTTGCCCTGCGCGTCGAGGATGAGTTCACAGACCTCGCGTACCGCGCCGCCGCCACCCGGGTGCCGAGTGACGTGCTGCACGCGCGAGCGTACCGCCACCGGCGCATCCGGAACGCTGGCGGAAAAGCCGGCGCGTATCAGCACCGGCAGATCGAGCAGGTCGTCGCCCATGTAGCCTGCCTGGACCGGGTCGAGATCAAGATCCGCGAGCAGGTCGTTGAAGGTCGCGAGCTTGGCTGCGACGCCCTGGTGGCAGTAATGCACGCCCAGTTCCCGCGCGCGCTGCTCCACCACCGGCGAGCGCCGGCTGGTGATGATGGCAAGCTTGATCCCGCCATCGCGCAGCATCTTGATGCCATGGCCGTCATGGGCATTGAAGCACTTGAGCTCGCTGCCGTCCGCGGCATACCAGAGGCGCCCGTCGGTGAGGACACCGTCGACATCGAAAGCCATCAGGCGCAGCGCCGCCATGCGCTGTTTGAGCGAACCTGCCGAAGGCGGAGGGCGCGTGTCCATGGGGCGGCTAGACCACCTTGCTGCGGAACAGGTCATGCATGTTGAGCGCGCCCGTCAGGACGCCGTTCTCGCCCACCAGCAATTGCGTGATGCGCGCGGACTCCATCAGGTGGACGGCTTCGGTCGCCAGGGCGTCGGCGCCGATGGTGCGAGGCGCGACCGTCATCACGTCGGCGATGCGCGCGTTGCGGAAGTCGGCGATTTTCTCCAGCGCGCGCCGCAGGTCGCCGTCGGTGAACATGCCGGCGATGCGACCGGCGTCATCGACGACCGCGGTCATGCCCATTTGCTTGCGCGACATTTCCAGCACAGCCTCGGCCAGGGTGGCGCCGACGGGCACGACCGGAACGCGCTCGCCGGTGCGCATCACATCGGCCACGCGCGTGAGCAGCTTGCGGCCGAGCGCGCCGCCCGGGTGGGAGCGGGCGAAATCGTTCGGGCCGATGCCCTTGGCATGCAGGAGCGCCACGGCCAGGGCGTCGCCCATGGCCAGCTGCGCGGTAGTGCTTGCGGTCGGCGCCAGGTTGAGCGGGCAGGCTTCCTTGGCGACGCTGGTATCGAGGCTGGCGTCGGCCAGCTTTGCCAGTGTGGAAGCGGGATTGCCGGTCAGGGCGATCAGCCCGGCGCCGAGGCGCTTGACCGTCGGCAGGATGGCCAGCAGTTCCGCGGTTTCGCCGGAGTTGGAAAATGCCACGACGACGTCGTCCGGGCTGATCATGCCGAGGTCGCCGTGGCTGGCCTCGGCCGGATGGACGAAAAACGCCGGCGTACCCGTCGAGGCGAAGGTGGCCGCGACCTTGCGGGCGATATGTCCGGACTTGCCGATGCCTGACACCACCACGCGCCCGCCGCACTGGAGCAGCATGTCCACCGCGCTGGAAAACGCGCCGTCCAGGCGGTCCGCCAGGGCTGACACCGCGGCCGCCTCCACCTGGAACACTTCGCGCGCCAGCGGCAGCGTATCCGCGCCGGTCAGGCGGGACGCAGCAGTTTGTCGGGTTGCGGGCGCAACGGCTATCATGCAATCGAGTATAGCAAAGCGCTCATGCGGGGTCCGAAAATTGGCATCAAGATTGCAGTAGAGGCGCGTTGTTTCAGGGGGCCGCAGCGCGCTCGCCCCGAGAGGTGCGGCCCCCTCCCACTGCCGGACGCGCCCCCTCGGCGATGAACCGCCCAATACCCGATTAGATGCCCAAGACCCTCGAGATCGTCCTGATTTTCCTCGCTGCCTCGGTCGGCATCGTCGCCCTCGCCCGCAAGTTGCATTTGCCGCCGCTGCTGGGTTATCTGCTGGCCGGTGTGCTGATCGGCCCGCACGCGCTGGGATTTGTGCCCAACACGCCGGAGACCCGCTACCTGGCCGAGTTCGGGGTGGTTTTCCTGATGTTCTCCATTGGGCTCGAATTCAACCTGCCGCGCCTCATGGCCATGCGCGGCACGGTGTTCGGCCTGGGGCTGGCGCAGGTGCTTGCCACCACCGTCATTGGCGTGGCTGCCGCGATGCTGGTGGGCATCGGGTGGCAGGGGGGCGTGGCCCTCGGCGGCGCGCTGGCCATGTCATCGACCGCGATACTGGTCAAGCTTTTGGGCGAGCGCGGCGAGCTGGAGGCCCAGCATGGCCGCGACGTGATCGGCATTCTCCTGTTCCAGGACCTGGCGGTCGTGCCCTTCCTGGTGGTGGTGCCGGCGCTCGCCAGCGCGCCCGAGAACATCCCGGTCGCCCTCGGCATCGCCCTGGCCAAGGCCGCGGTGGTGCTGGCAGTGCTGCTGTTCGCGGGCCGCAGGCTGGTGCGCGCCTGGCTTACGGTGGTGGCGCGGCGCCGCTCCAACGAGCTGTTCATCCTCAACCTGCTGCTGATGACCCTGGGGCTCGCATACATCACCGAACACGCCGGCCTTTCCCTCGCCCTGGGCGCGTTCGTTGCGGGCATGCTCATATCCGAGACCGAGTACCGCCATCAGGTGGAGGAGGACATCAAGCCGTTCCGCGATGTGCTGCTCGGTCTGTTCTTCGTGACCATCGGCATGCTTCTGGATGTGCGCTCGGTGCTGGCGCAACCGCTGCTCGTGCTGATGCTGGCGACCCTGCCGGTGCTGGCGAAATTTGCCGTGGTGGCGGGCTTGAGCCGTTTTTTCAGGCGTCCCTCCGGCACCGCGATACGCACCGGGCTGGCGCTGGCGCAGGCGGGCGAGTTCGGCTTCGTGCTCCTGGCCCAGGCGGGCGGGCTCAAGCTGGTGGACGGCGCGCTGATGGATGCGATCCTCGCCGCGATGCTGCTATCCATGTTCGCGGCGCCATTCATCGTGGCGGCGAGCGACCGGATCGCCATGCGTTTTTCGCGCGATGAATGGATGCTCCAGTCCCTGCAACTCACGCAGATCGCCTCGCGCACCATCAAGTCCACCCGGCATGTGATCATCTGCGGCTACGGGCGCAACGGGCAGGTGCTTTCCAAGCTCCTGGCGGCCGAGGGCATCGAGTACATGGCGCTCGATCTGGACCCGGAACGCATCCGCGAAGCGGCAGCCGCGGGCGATGCGGTGGTGTACGCCGATGCGAGCCGGCGCGAGTCGCTCATGGCTGCCGGCCTGGCGCGCGCCCAGGCGGTGGTGATCTCGTATGCCGATACGGCGGCAGCCTTGAAGATCCTGCGTCATGTCAGCGAAATACGCCCTGGCTTGCCGGTGATCGTGCGCGTCAAGGACGATACGGAGATGGACAAGCTGCATGCCGCAGGCGCGGCCGAGGTCGTGCCGGAGGCGCTGGAATCCAGCCTGATGCTCGCCTCCCACACACTGCTGCTCACCGGCGTCCCGGTGTCGCGGGTGGTGCGCCGGGTCGGCGCGGTGCGGGAGTCCCGCTACGGTCTGCTGCGCGGCTTTTTCCACGGCTCGAGCGACGAGGCGGAGGATCTCACCGAAGGCCGGCACATTCGCCTGCATTCCGTGATTCTGGAGCCCGGTGCGGCGGCGACCGGCAGGACCCTGGGACAACTGCGCGTGGTGAGCGAAGACCTGCAAGTCGTGGCGGTGCGGCGTCCGGGCCAACCCAGCCCGCCGGTCGGCCCCGACCTCCTGTTCCAGGCCGGGGATGTGCTGGTCCTCAAGGGCACGCCTGAACGGATCGCCCAGGCGGAGCGCCAGCTCCTAGGCGGCTGAGCGGCGCGAGGCGCGCCGGCGGCGCGGCAAAAGAAAAGGCCCCGCGGGCGGGGCCTTATGCAAGGCCCCCCGGGCGGGGCCTTGTGCGTCGGGCAGGGGGCGATCAGCGCCGGCGGCGGCGCAGGCCGATCATGCCGAAGAGCGCAAGCCCGGCGCCGAACATGGCGTAGGCCGAGGGCTCCGGCACCGCCACCACGCTGCTGGTGGAAAATTTCTGCACGTCCAGCGCATTGTAGGGGTCCGGTTGCGTGAAGATGACCTTGGTGATGGCCATCGGCGAAGTGAATCCAACAAAACCGAATGCAAGATGCGTCGCCGGCAGAGCAAGCCCGGCGCTGAAACTGTAGTCGGTACCGCCGGCGGTCACCACAGCGCTGTAGGGTGCACCCGGGTGGTTATACGAACCCAGATAGAAGCCGATTGTCTTCACGTCGCCAGAAATGGTGGCCGTCAGTGCGTTGAGGCTCGTTTGCAAGTCGGCGGTCTTGGCCGAATACACGATATCTGCCAGGTAGCCCACCGTGGACAGCCCGAACACCTTGCTTTCGTCCGCCATGAATGAGACGCCCGACCCCGTTACCGGCACCGAGGCGCCGAGCAAGGATACCTCCAGGCCGATGCCGGGGTCGTATTGATTGAAGTTGTATTCGGTACCGGCGACGACATTGGCGGGATTGGAAAACGTCGTCACGGCCGCGTGGGAGACGGTGGCTGCACATGCCAACCCTGCCACGAGCAATTTCAGGCTTGTATTTTTTCGATTGAGGGTCAGGAACATCGCGACATCTTTCTTTTCGGGGGAGCGGAAAGCAGGGGGCTGGCAGCGCCGTCGAAAAGATGCAAGAAACGTGCTCAAAAAATTAGTTATTGAAATTCAAAGGTTTCGGTGATCTGTGATGTGCGTACGGCCGGCTGGCGTAAAAAATTCCGACACTGCCTGTTCTGGACGTCCTGCGGCCATGTGTGATGCCAGTGACCGGGCGCATGCCGGCCAGGGCTTAATTGATGATGGTCCCGCCGCCGCAGTTTCCGCCGATGGCCCCGCCGGGCGCCGCGGCCTGGCCGTTGTTCCACGGGCTGACAGCCGGTGGGCCGACAACCGGCCCCGCAGCGCAGTTACCTTGCGCCACCGCGGCCGCGCCGGCCGGCGCCCAGGTGCTGAAGCGAAAGTTGCCCGTGTACGGATTGCCGTCATCCATCTTGAGGTCGATTTCCGCGAGCACGTTGGACGGAATCTGGTTGCCGGTCTTGAGGTTAGTCCGTGCCGCCGGGATATTGAGGGCAAAAGCGGCGCCGTTGAAGTTGGCGAGTACCGCGTCGGTGGTCAATTGCAGCACGCCGCCGTAGACATTGGTGGGGCTGTTGGCATTGGTCGAAGCCACCTGGGCCACGGTACAGACCGAACACGACAGGAAACCGGTCGCGGTCAGGTTCTGGAAGGCGGTCGAAGAATCGTTGGCTGCGATCTGGCCGTTGCCGCCTGCGGCATCGGTGGATGCCAGCACGCCATTGCCGACCACGGCGATTTGCGCGGGGCCGATGTCGCCGGGGACCAGCCGGAACCTGTCCTGGAATGCGAAGTAGGCCGCCCGTACCCCGTTTTGCTGGTCGATGACGTTGCGCACGCGCGCGCCCTGGATGAGTTCCTGTCCCCGCAGAATCCCGCCCAGCAATAGTCCGATGATAACGAGGACGATCGCGATTTCCACCAACGTGAAGCCTTGCTGTTTGCGCATGTCGCCCCCCTAAATTCAAGCAGTTTACCAAAGTATGCGTCTAACTCCATTGATTTTGCAAGGGTTGTGCAACCCGACAACGCTTCTTTGGCGGCGCAAGTTGCGGCCATGCCACGGTATACCTCGCGCGGTGGTGGTTTATCGCGATCGCGTGCGTCCGGGCCAGCGCAGGCCGGACGGCCCCGGAGGCAGGTAGTCAATGCGCCATCCCGGGCTTGTGTTCGGGGGCCTGTTCGGATGCGGCCAGGCGCGCGGCAAGGAAGCGCGCCTCGGCGGGGTCGGTGATCTGGCCGCTGTCGAGCAAGGCGCCCAGCAGGACCCGGGCGGCTGCGGGTTCATCCATGTCCGCCAGCAGCAGGATCTCCATCTGCTTGACCCAGCCCGGCACCCCGGGGCCGGTGGCTTCGCGCCGCAGGCTGGCCGCATAGACGCGCGCCAGCGCCATGTCCTTGAGCCCGTGCCGGGCCACATGGGCGGCATGGGCCAGCGCCGGCCAGCGGCGGTTCGGATCGGCATGGAATTTTTCGTGCACGAAATCGAGCATCATGCGCTGGCGCTGGCGGTCGGGCACCTCCCCGTAGAGTCTGCTGGCCGCCATCAGAGGATACGGCCCGTTCGGGTCGAGCTCGAGGATGCGGTCCAGCCAGCGCTGCAATTGCAGGTAATCAAGGTGCATGAAGGGCACCGGGACGCCGGGCTGATTGTCGTGCGCCTGCAACACCAGGTTCATCAGCTTGGCGGCGGCCAGCGGGTCCCCGAGCGAAGCGGCCGTGATGGCGCGAACACCCGGCGGCGCCTGCAGGTCCTCGGCCTGCGGTTGCCCGCGCGGCGTCAGGGTGGAGAGCGCGACCTGCCCCGCCAGCGCCAGGACAAGTACGCACCATGCGGCGGGACGCACCACGCTTGGCGGGCGCTGGTTGCGGCGGCGACTCCTCAATTCATACACTCTTGCGCATTAGGTCAACATAGGCCGCCGCCAGCAGCAGGCTGACGTAAACAACAGTCTGCGCGGCCAGCCATGGCATCTCCGCCCAGGCCGCCGCACCCGTCGTCAGCCAATCGGAGCGGCAGAATCGGTCGAGGCGGGGCAGCAGCGCGCCAATCCCCTCCAGCAGGGCCGCGGCGAAGCGGAAAGCAGTGGAATCCTGGGGAACTACCGGGCTGCCGCCGATGGCCAGTAGCGCCGCCATGGTGCGTGCGAGGATGTAGAAGGCGCTCACCGCAGCCAGGCTCGCGACGAGATGGGTGAAGGTCAGCGCGCACAGCAGGCTTGCGCTTGCCACGATGGCCAGTTCGAAGAACAGCGATATTGCCCAGGCCGACACCGCCGTCCATGGGGCGACCGACAACAGTGGCAACGCGAACAGTGCTGTCAGGATGGCCGCAACCAGTGTGCATCCGCCCCATTTGCCGAACAGATACCCGGCCCGCGGCAGCGGCAGCGCGAGCAGCAGTTCGAGCCCCTTGTCGTCGGCCTCGCGCACCAGCGACGAAATCGCGAAGCTTGCGATCAGGAACACCGCTGCGATGCGCAACAGCCAGGCCTGGGCCGCGGCGCTGATGCCGCGCGTATCGGTAAGCGCGAGTTCGCCCGCGAACTGCCCCAGGGCGACGCCGGCGACGATGGTCACGAGCGCGCTGACGAGTATGCGGTTGTGGAGCGCCTCGGCCGCGGTGTAGCGGGCAATGGTCGCGACGGTGGCGATGGTGGCGATGGTCGCGACGGCGCGCGGGCCATCGCGCGGCGCCCGAGTGATGGGGGGCTCCGGCTCTTGGGGCGGCATGGCGTGATTATGCGCCGGGCATCGGTTCACCGCCGACCACTTCGGCACCCGCGTCAACGCAGACGCAGGCCCGACTGCAGGACGCGGCTGACAAGGGTGTTGGCGCCGATGTAGACCAATTGGTCATCGAAATTGCACAGGGCCGCCGCGGCATTGTCGTTGCATGCCGCCGGCGCGCCGTCGAGCGGGGGTCGGGCGATGAAGGGGGCTGCCGGGAGCCGCGGGCCGGCGGCGATCGCGGCCAACGCCGGTCCGTTGAGAGCCTCGTCGGTACCGGCCGCCGGTGCGGCGAAGGCGGTGCCGTCCTGGCCGGTTCCGCCGAGCCGGTTGGCGCCGTGCGACAGGATGACAGCCACGGCACCGGTGGGCGGCACCACCGTGGGATTCATCAGGAACACCGTCCCGGCGCGGCCGGCCTGGCCGTCGCGCACCGGAATATCGCCCGTGTCGGCGATCTCGAAGGTGCAACTGTTCGGGTTCCCCGCCGCGGCATTGCAACCCGGCGGCAGGGCGCCGCTGACCGCGCAGCCCGGCGCGACGGTGCCGGCGAGGGATTGTCCGGGCACGGGACCGCATATCCATTCATTGGTGTTTCCGGCGCGGGTGAATTCGGCGCTCACCCGGTAGCGCAGGCGGGTTCCCCAGTAATCGATCTGCGGTACGCCGAGCGTGGCCCAGGGCAGGAAACCTTCATAGACGTTGCCCGCGCAGCCGAAGGCGGACGGGTCGCCGCCCGCGCGGCGATCCTCGAGGCCGTCGCCGGTGCGGTCCGGGCAGGGCAGCCGGCCATTGATGGCGGCGAAGGCCAGCAGCGCCTCGCGGGCGGTGTCCAGCCTCTCCTGGTTGCTGCCGATCTGGCCCGTCTGGATCAGGCGCCCGACCGGCACGATCGTCGCGGCCAGGGCAAGCCCGATGACCAGCATCACGATGGCGATCTCTGTCAGGGTGAAACCGTGTTGCCGCTGCGTCGATTTCATGGCGCTACTACCAGGGTCTTGTCATTGTAGGCGCTCGATAATGCGGTGGTGGGGGCGTCGAAGCGATTGTCGCCGTTGGTGTTTTCGATGCTGTCGAGGTAGTTCGACACGAGCGCCGATGGGCGCGTCTGGGCGGCGCCGCGCGAGGCGGCGAACGGGGCGGCGAGGATGGGCGCGCCGGCCGATATCAGCAACGCGCGCGCGTTCGCGGCGGCGCCGGCGGCCAGGCGCGCGCCGCTGGCGCCGCCGCAGTCGGCGGCCGCGCTTGCGCCGGGGCTTGCCTGGGTGCAGTCGGCGGCCACCGCGTAGTAGATGTAGTCGCCCCAGCGGTTGGTGTTGAACCAGGCCTCGAAGGTGAGCGGGGGCGGATTGGCCGAATCGAAATCGAAGGCCGGATGGGTACAGCGCAGCGGGTCGAGCGCGCTGCTTTCCTTGACATGCGGGATGAGGCCGCTTAGAAGGCCGTTCTGGCATTCCCCGAAGCCGCTGGCCGCCGCCGGGTCGTGCGGCGCCGCGTAGGGGAAGAAGAAATTGGTCGCGAAGAAGGTTTGCAGGCGGTCGCTGGCGTATTGCAAGGCGCGCCGCTCGGCCAGTTCCATGAGTTCGTCGATGGTCACGTAGAGCAGGCGGTCGTTGCACTGGTAGGGCTGAGCGAAGCCGGCGTCGGTGCCGCTGCCCGGCGGGGCGCATTGGATGAAGCTCAGCCCCACATTGTTTGGCCAGTCGAAACGCGCGTTGTTGTAGTCGCCCGGCACGCAGGGTTGGTTGCAGCCGGGGGTCACGGTCACGGCATCGAGGTAGGCGGCCGGTCCTTGCAGGGGCAAAGGCGTCCGGTTCTGGCCGCCCAGGGACGGCCCGGGAAGAATGAGCACGAAGGCGGCGCGTGTGGTGAGCACATTGCCCCGGTAGTCGCGCACCGTGAGCCAGGGAAACGGCTGCGCCACGGTCTTGCAGGTGGCGGGGGCGGCAAACCCGGTGTAGGCGGTGTTGCGCACACCCGGGTTGAGCGCGGGTATGCAACCCGTGATCAGGTTTGCCGAGATGGCATACCAGGGCACGATCCCCTGCGGGTCGGCCTGCGGTACCGCGCCGAATTCGCCCAGTCCCAGCGACGCCCACGGAAGGCGTCCGAAGCAGCGAATGTCGGCCGGCAACGTGCCGCCGACCGCGGGTAGCGCGGCGCCGTTGGTCCAGGCGGCGCGCGCGCAGGCAAGGTTGATGTTGCCGTCGTAGTTGGCCGGCCCTTCGGCGGGATCGAGAAAATCGGGCGGCGGTAGCCGCCCCGGACTGGTGACGCCGGCGACCACCATCGCGACGGACGCGCCGAGCAGGGCATCACGCGCCGCCATCAGGCCGTGCGCGCCAGCGGGCGCCGCCATGCGCGCGCTGCCCAGCAACTTCAAACCGAACCATGCGCCGCCGATCAAAAGGACGAGCACCATGACCAGCAGCACCGCGCCGCGCTGCGCGGAAGGCGGCTGCGCGAATAACCTCAAGCCGGGCGCAGGGCGGCGCATGTCACGCATCAGCGGGTTGCAGGGCGGCGATTGCCGTCATCATCCAGCCTTTTGGGGGCCGCGTCAGGGCTGGCGCGGCAGCGGGGCCGGAATGGCGGGGGCGGCAGCGTTGGGCGGCGCGACCCTCGGCGCTTGCGGGGCAGGCGCCTCTGCAGGCGGCTTGGGCGGGGGCGCAGCGCTGCGCCTGGCGATGCCGCGGCGCGGCCGGCGCGCCTTCTTGACCTGGGGCGCCGGCGCGGCCTCGACCTTTTGCAGCGTACCGGTGACATACGGTGTGTGCTGGGAAGGCTGGGACCCTCGCGCATCCCGCTGGCCGGGCAGTTCGAACCGCTCGCGTATTTCGCCTGTCTCGAGGTCGAGAAATTGTCCGGGCTTCGCCGTCCGTCCGGCGCCATCGGGCGGCGTGATCAGAACCCGGCCGTCGGCCCTGCCGCTGATGCGCAGGCCGGATGGATTGTCGCCCGGAAAGACCACCTTGCCGTTGATCACGGGTAGCGCGGGCGCGCCGGGTCGGGTGATCAGACCGGTGACGCCAATCGACCGAGGCGTTTCCGGACTCGGGCGGTCCGGCAGACGTCCCCGGTCCTGTTCAAGCTTCGCGCGTTCGGCGGCGCTGAAAAAAAGCCGTCCGAGTTCCGGCGCGGTACTGCCGGTCCCGTCCCGGGCCGACGCGCCGGTGACAGCTGCGCCGGCTCCCAGAACTACGGTCGACAATGCGAGGAGTAGCCTTTTCATGAGCTTGGCCCCGGTGCGGGCGGCGTGGCCACGGCCGGGCGCGTCACGCCGGTCAGGCTGATCCAGTCGAACTCGCACGACCCGTCGAGGTTGCCCGGGAGCGTGGCGCTCGCGTCCGCGCCGTAGGGCGCCTGGGCGGCCCGCGCCCGGACAAGGGTGCACACCCGCAGTTCGAAGACGCCCATGGCCGGCGAGCGCAACCGCTCGATCAGGCGCAGCAGGTCGCCTTCGTGCACCAGAGTGAAGTCGAGTTGCATGCGACTGGTCTCGAAGTTCAGCCCTGCCACCGGCTGCTGCAGTTTCGGGTTGGCCTGGCGCGGCTCGATGGTGTAGACGAGGCGCGGCAGGGCGAGTTCGCTGCGGATGGTGGCGATCCGCTCGACCCACTCCAGCCGGTTCTCGTTGCCCAGCGCGCCGAGGGATTGCAGCGTGTTGAACCGTAGCAGGTAGTCGTCGATCTCGCGGCGTTCCGCGTACACGCTGTCGAGGCGCTGCTTGCTTTCACGATACGCCGTGTCGTCCATGGTGAAGATTCTCGAGGCTTCCTGTTGGCGCGCATGGCCATGGATGGCCGCGGCGATGCCGAGGCCGGCCAGCAGCAGGGCGCCGAGAATCGCCCACTGCAGGTGCTTGAACATCGCCTTCATGAGCCGACCCGCCGGGCGACGCGTATCTCGACGTTGGGATTGTCGTCGGAGGCAAGGCGCGCGGCGGGCGATTCGGGCACGGCGCTGCCGGCGATCCGCCCGCGCGGCGTGAGATCGAGGGGCGCACGCACGATCACCACCGTAGAACCCCTGACCGCGCGCAGCAATTCGGCGGTGCGCAGGGCGATATCGGTATTCACGCGTGCATCGGCGTCGCCGGCGTTCTTGCCGGCCATGCCGTGGAGGGTGACCCACTCGAAGCGCTGCGCCGGCACGCCCGCTGTGCCGGGCGTGGCTGCCTGCGCCGGATCCGCGTCGCCTTGCTGCCACTCCAGGCGCAGCAGACGGAAGTCGAGGGCCTTTTCCAGCGCCTGCCCGACTTCCGACAGTAGTGCCGCCGGCGCCACGGCGCGCGCATTGATGCTTTCAAACGATGTAACGCTCGCCTTCAGTTGCTCGGGGGGGGCCGGGAGCGGCGGGAATCCGCGCTTGGTGCGCTCGTAACTGATGTTGTTGCGTACGGTTTCGGTACGCAGGCGCGCCGACTGGCCTACCAGGTTCTCGGATTCGGCGAGCCGTTCCATGCCCCAGCCGATGCCCGCCAGCAGCACCAGCGAGCCGGCGGCCCAGACCGCCACGCGCGCCTGCCACAGACGGTATGTCTCGCGCAGCCAGCCCGGCGCGAAATTGAGCCTGGGCCGCGCGCGGGCGATCACCTGCACCCAGAGGGTGTCGGCGAACTGCGCCTCCTCGTCGGCCGCGACGCCGGTCGCTTCGAGGGCTTCGACGCGCTTTAAGCCGACGCATCGCCGGGCAACTGCGAGGTCGAGGAAGATCGCGTCGAGTGCATCCACCAGCAGTCCGGGGCGGCTCCACGCCGCTTCCTCGCCCGGCGGCACCAGAATCAGCGCCGGCAGCGTTTCGTCCCTGGGCAAAAGGCGCAGGCCGACCAGGTAGTTCTGCGTCTTGTTGACTTCGGTGAGGCAGGCTGTCGCGAAATCGTCGCCCTCGTCGTGCGCGATGGCCGCAAGGCGGGAAAAACGCGCGACGCCGTTGTCGATGAAGGTCTGGCGCAGGCCGGACCGGTTGACCGAGACCAGCAGCATGCGCCGGGGCGGGCTGCCGGTGCGCGCCTTCAACCAACGCAGCAGGTTCGGTGCGGCCACCGGCGGCGAGAAGACGCCTGCCACGCGCGCGCCCGCAGCCGAGAGCGGCGCGAGCCACTCATTGAGGCCTTCGACATTGGTAAGGCCAAGCATTTGCACGTGCTCGTCGCGCCGGCCATCGGCCTGGCGGCCGAGCGAGGCGATGGCGTGATAGGGCGAGTCGCGGTAGATCTGGCCGGTCTTGCGGTCGAGCAGCCGGGTGCGCGCCGCGCCGCGCAGAAAGGGCACGGTGTCCTGGCGAAAATCCTCTTCGATCTGGTCCGACAGGACGCGGAAGATCGAACTGCGCCGCGACCTCGCGAAGGCCGCGAAGACCTCTCCCTCGCCCGGCACGAAGCGGGCTTCCAGAACCAGCCGGCTGCCGGCGGCCAGGTAGCAGTCGCACCCGGCGGCGGTGATGGACAGTATGCGTTTGGACGGCGTCAGCATGGCATCAGATCTTCAGCTTGCCGATCGCGTCGTAGATCGGGCCCAGCACGGCCAGCAGGATCCAGCCGATGATCAGGCCGAGAATCACCGTCAGGACCGGCTCGATCAGGGCCTGCACCCGTTCGACCGATTCGCGCACTTCGCGGTTGTAGAAGTAGCTCACGTTGAGCAGCGACTGATCCAGGCCGCCGGTGGATTCGCCGACGCGCAGCATGCGCAGCACCAGGGGCGGAAACAGCCCGACGGCCTGGAACGCCGAGGTGATGTTCTGGCCTTCGTTGATGAGGGAACTGGCGCGCGCGATGGCGTCGCCCACCGCGAGGTTGCCTGACACGTCTTCGGCGATCTTGAGGATGTCCAGCACGGTGATGCCTGCGGTGTACATCATCGCGAAGGTGCTGGCGAAGCGCGACAGGATGATCTTGTGCAGGATCGGCCCCACATACGGGATCTGCAGCTTGTAGCGGTCGAACGTGAAGGCAAAATTCGGTGAATACCGCAATGCGGCGGCCGCCAGCAGCACCAGCGCGACGGGTAGGCCCAGGATCAGGTACCAGTAGTCCTGCATGAAGCCCGCGACGCTGATCAGGGCGCGGGTTTGCAGCGGCAGCTCCTGGCCCAGGTTCTTGAGAAAGCCGCCCAGTTGCGGCACCAGGTAGATCATCAGGAACGCGACGGCGGCAAACACGACCACCGCCACGAAGCTGGGATACAGGACGATCTTCTTGGTGTGCGCCGCGAGTTCGTCCTGCCATTTGAGCGCTTCGGAAATGCGCCGCAGTACCTCGGCGAGTTGGCCGGTCTGCTCGCCGGCGCGGGTCAGGCTGACGAAGATCCTGTCGAACACTTGGGGATGGTCGGCCAGCGATTCGGACAGGGTCTTGCCGCCCTCGATGGCCTCGATCATCGAGCCGATCACCTCGCGAAAACGCGGCGAATCCATGCCGTCGCGCAGCTCGGTCAGTCCCTCGAGCAGGGGCAGCCCGCTGGCCAGCATCTGTTCGAGATGGAAACAGAAGGTGATCAGGTCGCGCCGGGTGATGCGCTTGGAGCCGAACAGCGCGCGGCGGGTGTTGTCGGTGACGTCCGCGTTGATGAGGTCCAGCCCGATGCGCCGCAGGCGCATTTCGAGGTCGGTCAGGTTGACCGCCTCCAGCCGGCCGTTGACGCGCTTGCCGACTGAATCGACGGAGCTGTAGGCGAATACGGCCATTCCGCCTCAACCCCTAGCAGTGCGGACCGGTGCCGCTGTCGCGCGAGGCCATCAGCGCTGCCCCATGACGCGGCCGGTGAAATCGACTACCCGCGCGACCTCTTCGATGGTGGTTGTGCCGTCGAGGACGCGTCGCACCGCGTCCTCCGCCAGAGGGATGAAGCCCTTCGCCAGCGCGAGCTGGGTCAGCTCCCGCGTGGTGGCGCGTCGCGCCACCAGTTCGTCGAGGTCGAAATCCATCTTCAGGACTTCCATGATCGCCAGCCGCCCCCGGTAGCCCCGGTATTCGCAGTGTTCGCATCCCACGGCGCGGTGGATCACCGGCGGTTCGCCGCCCTCGGCGCCGATGATGCGGCATTCCAGCTCGTTGGCCGGATGCGCTTCCTTGCAATGGCGGCACAGGCGCCGCACCAGGCGCTGCGCGACGATGCCCACGATGTTGCCGGCCATGATGTCGGGCAGGATGCCGATATCGAGCAGGCGCGGGATGGCGCCGATCGCCGAGTTGGTGTGCAATGTCGAGTAAACCTGGTGGCCCGTCATGGCGGCGCGAAACGCCATCTCGGCGGTATCCGTATCGCGGATCTCGCCGACCAGGATGACGTCCGGGTCCTGACGCATCAGCGACCGGATGCCGGTGGCGAAATCCAGCTTGGCGGCCTCGTTGACACTGGTTTGCCGGACCATGTTCATCGGATACTCGACCGGATCCTCGAGGGTCATGATGTTGATGCCCTCGGAATTGATGTGGTTGAGGATCGAGTACAGCGTGGTGGTCTTGCCCGACCCGGTGGGCCCGGTCACCAGGATGATGCCCTCGGGCCTGGCCAGCATCAGCTTCATGAGACCGAGCTGCGCCTCCTGCAGGCCCAGCTTGTCCAGGGGCACCAGGCCGCGCTGCCGGTCCAGTATGCGCAGCACGATGTTCTCGCCGTGCGTGGTGGGCTGCGCGGCGACCCGGAAGTCGACCGAGCGGCCGGTGAGGAACAGGGTGATGCGGCCGTCCTGCGGGGCGCGCGTCTCCGCGATGTTCATCTGGCTGATCACCTTGATGCGCACCACCATGGCCGGCCAGTACTGCTTGTGCAGCGCGCGAATCTGCCGCAGGACGCCGTCGATGCGGTAGCGGATGCGCAGGAAATTCTGTTCCGGCTCGAAATGGATGTCGGAGGCGTTGCGCTGCACCGCGTCGGCGAGCAGGGCGTCCACCAGGCGCACCACCGGCTGGCTGTATTCGTTGGTGGTGGTCGACAGGCTCTGGTAGTCGATCTCGCCGGTCTCGATCTCGTTTAAGATGCCGTCGATCGAAAGTTCGTAGCCGAAGTACTGGTCGACCGCACGCGCGATTTCGGATTCGCCCGCCAGGAGCGGCACCACCTCGTAAGGCTCGCGCAGCGTGGCCAGGAGGTGGGCGCGCAACTGGTCGAGCGCGACCACGTTGTTGGGGTCGCTCATGGCGACGGCGAAGCGATGGCCGCGCCGGTCCATTTCCAGCGGGAACAGCATGTGGCGCTTGGCGAACTCGCGCGGGATGGCGTTGATGGCGGCCGGATCGATGATGATGTGCGCGAGATCGACGCCGGTCGCGCCGAGGTTCTCTGACAGCGCATCCCGCAGCGTGGCCTCGGTGACGAAGCCGAGCGACTTGAGCGCCTTGCCGAGCGGCTGGTTGGTGCGCTGCTGCTCCTTGAGCGCGATGCGCAGCTGGTCCTCGGAAAGGATGCCGCGCTCGACCAGGATCCGGCCGAGCGGTTTTTGCGAGGGCGCCGCGCCGCCGAGGGCGGCATTGGACGCGGGCGCGTTCATTTCACCGGATTGGCCAGTTGCTCGAGCCTGGCCTTGGCGCGCGCCGGATCGAAGCCCGCGCGCCGGTTCGAAGAAAGGGCGATCGCCTTGGAGTAGAAGTCCTGCGCGAGCCTGGTCTGGCGCAACTGGTCCAGGCTGACAGCCAGGTTGTAGCAGTAGTCCGGATTGTCGGACTCGGCACTGTAGGCGGTGAAGTAGGCCTGCTGCGCCTCGGCCCAGCGTCCCTGCGCCGCCATCTGGTTGCCCAGTGCGAATTGCAGCGGCGCGGCGCTCGCCGGCTCGCGCTGGTTAGCCAGCAGGGACTTGACGCGGCTTTCCGCACCAGCGGCGTCGGCGCTGTCGTGCAGGGCGGTCAACTGCGCGGTGGCGTAAGGGTCACGCGGCTGCAGTTCCAGCACGCGCCGGTACATGTTCTCGGCGATATCGCGGCGGCCGGTGCGCGACGCGATCGTGGCCAAGCCCAGCAAGGCGTCGCGGTTGGTGTTGTCGGCCTCCAGGGCGCGGTTGTAGTGCTCGCGCGCCGCTTCGAGGTTGCCTTCCGCCAGGGCGGCATAGCCGGCGCCCACGGCTGGGTCCACGCCAGGTCCGGGCCGGTCGCGCGTGATGCGCAGGTTGGCGGGGCTGCCCACCGGCGTGCCGCCGCGCGCGCTCACGCCGTTGCGCCCGGCCTGCATGGCGGGCGGCGCCGGCGCATTGCTGGCCTGCGGCGCCTCGTCGCGAAGCGGTGGCGGCGCGGGTGCGGGCCGAACAGGCTGGGACTCCGCGACTGTCGCAGCCGATGGCGGCGATACAGGCGGGGGCGTGGCTGCCACGGGGGCGGGTGGGCGGGCTGCCGGCGCACGGTCGACCGTTGTCACGGCGTCGGTCTGTGGCGGAATCGCTGGCGTCGCGGGGGGCGTTGTCGGCGTGGGCCCCGCTGTGGACATCGGAGCCGCGGCCCGGGCGACGGCGCCCGTCGGCGCCGCGCTGATCGCACCCGCCGCCGATGCGGCAGGACCTTTGGCAGCGATTCCGGGAGGCGCCTGGGTTTCGGTCCAGACATAGTACGCGCCGCCGACCCCGGCCAGCAGCAGCGCCGCCACGACCGAATAAAACGGCGTCCGCGAATGCGCGGGCATGCCGGACTGCTTGGCGCTGAAAACCCGCTTGGCCGCGACCCGGTCGGCCGCTTCGCCGGCGGGGGCAGCAGGGGATTTGTCTGCGACAGCCGGGGCGTGCGGCGCCGCGGCGGATTCGGTCACGCGGGGCGGTGGCGGGTCCGCCGGCGCAGAGGGGGCGGGCAGCGGATCAAGCGCAAGGGGCTTGGCCGCCGGCTCGCTGCGCCGCAGCGCCGGCTTTTCAGCCGGTGGCATGATGCCGAGTTCCGCCTGGAGGTCGGCGGGCCTCGGGTCGATGGACAGTTCCGGCCAGATGGTAGGCGGCCCGCCGCCGGTGGTCGGGGGGCCCGAAGGGGGGTCGCCGAATACGCTGATCGGGCCCTGTTTTGCCTTTTCCGCCTTTTTCAAGGCGTCCATCAGTAGGCTCATGGCTGGCCCGTGCTACCTGCCGGCCGCGGCTGCGCCGTCGACTGCGGAGGTTTTTCGGGGGCCCTCCGGGCGTGGCGGCTCCAGGGGATTCGGGCGCGAGAAGAAATCCTGCCCCGGCAGGAGATCGCGGTACTCCTTGAAGTCGCCGTCGAGCGTCGGATCCTTGAGCACTACCGGGCGCAGGAAGATGACCAGTTCGGACTTGCGCATCTGGTCGTTGCGGTAGCGGAACAGCTCGCCGATGAGCGGTATGCGGCCCGCGCCCGGTACCGCGTCCTCGTTGTTGGTGGCCGCGTCCTGCATCAGTCCGCCCATCACGGCGATCTGCTGGTTCGGCACCTTGATGATGGATTCCATCTCGCGGGTTTGCACCTCGGGCACCGGATTGACCACCCCCGCTGCGGCGAGCGACGGATTGGGGTCGTTGACGTAGCGGATGATGCGGGAAATCGTCGGGCGCACGTTGATGGCGACCGAGTCGAGGTCGTCGATCTGTGGGGTCACCGACATCACGAAGCCGACCGCCACGGTATTGGGCGTCGAGGTGAACGTGGTGACCGTGGGCGTGCCGAGCGTGCCCGGCGTGGTGGTCGCGCCGATGGTGAAGTACACCAGGTTGTTGACCACCTTGAGGATCGCGGTCTGGTTGTTGAGCACCGAGAGCTTGGGGCTGGACAGCACGCGCACCTTGCCGAAGGACTCGAGCAGCGTGATGGCGGCGGCGATGTTGCCCAGCCTCGATGTCGGGTTGACGTAGCCGATCTGCAGCATGCCCGGGTTGGTCGCTCCCGGGTTGGCGATGCTGCCGGTCACCGGATTGACCGCGGTGCCGCCCGCGCCCGGCACCGCGCCGCCCGGCAATGTGGTGGGGCCCGAGGGTTGCATGGTCAGAGAGAGCCCGGTGTTGCCGGCGCCCTGCAGGCGCTGCCAGTTGATGCCCTGCTGGTAGCTGGAACTGAGCTCGACTTCCACCACGGTGGCTTCGATGAGCACCTGGCGGCGTGCGCTGCCCATGACGCGGTCGACGAACTCCTGCACCCGTTCCTGCTGGCGCTGGGTGGCATATACCGACAGCACGCCGGACTCGCGGTTGGCGATGACCGGATTGTTGAGGGAGACCTGGCCGGTGGCTGCGGCGCCGCTGGCCTGCGGGGTGCAGTTGATCAGCTGGCTGGCAGGAGCGGAGGTCTGGGAACCCGTGGTCACTTGCTGCATGAGTTGCGCCGCGCCCGCCCCGGCGGGCGCCAGCGCGCGTGCGACGTTGAGGCGGTCTTCCTGGTCGCGCATTTGCTGGGCGCGCGATGCTTCGCGCTCTTCGCGCGAGATCACCCGGGTGGCGGCAACGAGCGAGCAGACATTCTGGGCCAGCGAGTCCCAGAACCGGTTGGCCGACTGGCTGGTCACCACGGTCGAGGAATTGCTGCCCCCGGTGGCTCCGCCCGCGCCTGTGGTGGCGCCCCGCCCGGTCGACCCGATTTCCGTGGCCACGCTCACGGTCGTGTCGGACACCCTCGACATGTTCACATAATCGATCTTGTAGGTGCGCAGGAAGGCCGTGTCGGGCAGGACCGAAAGATTCTTGCCGTCCATCTCCCAGCGGATGTCGACCTGGCGGGAGATACGGTTGAGCAGTTGCGGCAGGGTCTGGTTGATCGCGTTGAGCGTCACGTTGCCCGCGATGCCGGGATGCACGTCGACATTTACTTTGGCGTCCCGCGCGAGCGCGAACAGAAGGTCGCGCGCCGGCACTTCGTTGACCACCACGCTGAAGGTTTCGGCCTTGGCGGCTGGCGTCGGTTTCGGCGGCAGCATGGGGGTGGTTACCGGGGGCGGAATATCCCCTGCGATCTTTGGGGGCGTACTGGCGCTGCTGCCGATGTGCTGCGGGTTCGGCTTCGGCAGGGGTTGCGCGCAGCCGCCGAGGACGGCGGCTGCCAGCACGGACCATGACAAGGCCCGCAAGCCCTGTGTCTTCGTGACCCGAGACGCCCTGGAAAGGCGGTTGGTATCGCAGTGGTTACGCAGACGCGGCTTCATGTCTCCCCGATTGCCTTGATGTGAAGATGGGCGAATTCGTCGCTATTACATGAATAGTATCGCTTAAATATATGATTAACAATAAAAAGACACTTTGCTGTTGTGATGCCGCAACAGGCTGTCGGCGCCGCCGCCGACGCAACAGCGCGGCCGGTTCCCGGCTTGCCCGGCGGCCTACTCGGGCTTGCGGTCTGCGCGGATACCGCCGACGCTGCGCACGATCGGCTTGCCGTCGCGGATCGCCTTGGGCAGGGCGGCAATGGCCGCGGCGGCGGCTGCCCGGTCGGGATAGGCGCCGTACAGAATCGCGATGCGATCGGTCCCGCGGATGACGGAGTTGACGACATACAGCTTTTGCGGATCGAGTCCCTGCGGCGGTTTGGCGACCCATGCGTCCACCTCGCGCGCGCGCGCGCCATCGGCCACCAGCAGCTGGATGGTGATCAGTGTGGCGGGGGAGTTTTCCAGCCAGAGTTCGGTAGCGCGCAGGCGCCGGTCGAGGGCCGGTGTCGCCTTGGCAGGCTGCGCCGCCTCTTCTGCGCTGGCGGGTCCGGCCACCGCCGTTGCCGCCGCCATGCTGGCGGCCTCCGCGGGCCGCGAGGCGGCCAGCGGTGCATCGCTGCGGGATTCGGGCGCGCCCGCCGCGGGTGCGGCGGCGGCGCCCGGCTCTGGCGCCCCGGGCGCCCCGGGCGCCGGCGCGGCCGGTCCGACCGGCTTGTCGACCCCGGTCGTCGCTTTCTGCGCCGCCGGCGCAATCGCGGCGGCCGGCTCCGCCCGTGCGTCGGGACTCGACGCGGCGGGGGCGGGACTCGCTTGCGCGAGCCAGGGCGTGCGCTTGATGGCGATGTAGACCGCCAGAAGCGCGGCGGCCGCGCCGGTCGCGATCAGTCCGACGGCTGCAACGGCCAGGCCGGCGGTCGACAAGGCCATGCGCGGCCGGGCCTTCACGCGCGTGAATTCCGAATCCCCGATGGCGGCGCTCACATGCTTGGGAAGGATCTGGTAGCCGCCGTCGGCGAACGCGGCCAGCAGCGCCTTGTCGGCCAGGATGTTGATGCGCCGCGTCAGGCCTTCGGAGGCTTCGGAGATCAGGCGGATGGCGCCGGCGGTGAACAGGTCCGGTCCCTTGTAGCCGGCATGGCGCATGCGGAACATCAGGTAGGAGCCGACATCGGAACGCACCAGCGGCTCGAGCCTGAAGCTGTGGACGATGCGGTCCTTGAGCTGGCGCATCTGCGGGGTGCCCAGGACTTCGTCGAGCTCCTGCTGCCCGAAGAGCACGATCTGCAGCAGCTTGTGGCGTTTCGACTCGAGATTCGAGAGCAGGCGGATTTCCTCGAGGGTTTCCACCGGCATCGCATGCGCCTCGTCGATCAGAACCACCACCTGGCGGTTGGCCGCATAAAGCTCGATCAGGCGTTCCTGCAGGGCGCGCAGCAGAACCGAGGAGCGCTGGCCCGCAGCGGCGACCTTGAGGTCGTCGGAGATCGCCATCATGATCTCGTCGCGTCCCAGCGAGGGGTTGGCGAGGTAGATGGTTTCGACGTTCTGTGGCAGGCGCTCCATCAGCATCCGGCACAGCATGGTCTTGCCGCTGCCGACCTCGCCGGTCACCTTGACGATGCCCTCGTCGTGGGTGATGGTGTAGATGAGCGCGTCCAGGGTGGTGCCGCGATTGGCGCCCTCGAAGAAGAAGTCCGTATGCGGGGTGATCCGGTAAGGCGCCTCGGAGAGGCCGAAATGGTTCAGGTACAAGTCGTTCAACCTTCCGTTCAAGCTTCGCGTTCGGGTGCGTGCATGCGTGCCTCAGGCGACCGGGCGGCGCATGCGCGACCGGCGCGGGCGGGCTCCGGCGCGGCTGCCCCGATCATGCCGCTTCCGCGGTGTCTTGCCCGGTCAGGCGCATGAATGCGTCCTCCAGGGTGCGCCCCCCGGTGCTCCTGCGCATCTGCTCGGGAGAACCGAGAAAGCCCAGCGCGCCGGCATGCAGTACCGCGACGGTGTCGCACAGTTCCTCGATGTCGGCCAGGGCGTGCGAGGTGATGAACAGGGTGCGCCCGCGTGCGCTCAGTTGCTTCATGATGGCCTTGACCCGGACCCGCGCCTGGGGATCGAGGCCGCTCATCGGTTCGTCGAGGATGACCAGGTCGCGGTCGGCGAGAAAACACGCGGCGAGCCCCAGCTTCTGCGTCATGCCCTTGGAATACGCGCGCACCGGGCGGATCAACGCCGAGGCGTCCAGGTCGAGCCGTTCCAGCATGGCCAGGGCGGCGTCCTGTCGATACTCGTCGCCGCGCAGGGCCGCCATCATGCGCAGGAAAGCAGCCCCGGTGAGGTAATAGGGCGGCATGAACCGCTCCGGAAGGAACGCCAGCGCCGCGCGGCTGCGCGGCAGGGTGGCGGGCCGGCCGAAAACCTCGATGCGTCCCGCATCCGGCGTGCTCAGATCCAGCATGCACTTGATGAGGGTGGTCTTGCCCGCGCCGTTGATGCCCGCGAGGCCGAAGAATGCACCTGCCTCGACCTCGAACGAGACTGCGCGCAGCACCTGCGCGGAGCCGTAGCGTTTGCCCACATCGAGGCATTTCAGTGCGGCTGGCACGTGGCGGATCGGCGGGAAGACCAAAGTGCGCGCACTATATCGCATGGCCGCCGGCGCATGTATGCCATGGCGAATACGCTGCTGTTAAAATGTGAAGCTTCAATCTCAGGCCGGCCGACCGGATTCCTCCAGTGCCCCCCAACCCGCCCTTCGTGGCCATCAAGGGCGTTTCCTTTGCTTACCCGACGCCGACGGGCGAGGTCGGCCGTCAGATCCTGTCCGGCGTGGATCTGGAGGTCAGGCGCGGGCAACTGGTGGCCCTGATGGGCGGCTCGGGTTCGGGCAAGACCACGGTCCTGCGCCTGCTGGGCGGCCAGGCCAGGCCGCAGTCCGGCACCGTCCTGGTGGACGGCCAGGACGTCCACGCGCAGGACACCGCGGGCCTGTACGCATTGCGCAGGCGCATGGGAATGCTTTTCCAGTTCGGCGCGCTGTTCACCGACATGAGCGTGTTCGATAACGTCGCGTTCCCGTTGCGGGAGCATAGCGGTCTGCCCGAAGCGGCCATTCGCGACCTGGTGCTCATGAAGCTGCATGCGGTGGGGCTGCGCGGCGCCCACGCGCTGATGCCTTCGCAGATTTCCGGCGGCATGTCGCGGCGGGTGGCGCTGGCGCGCGCCATCGCACTCGATCCCGCGCTAATCATGTATGACGAGCCGTTCGCCGGCCTCGACCCGATATCCCTGGGCATCACCGCCAACCTCATCCGCAGCCTGAACGACGCGCTCGGCGCGGCGTCCATCGTGGTGACCCATGACGTGCATGAATCGCTGGCCATCGTCGATTACGTGTATTTCCTCGCCGAGGGACGCATCGTCGCCCAGGGCACGCCCGACGAGATCCGTGCGTCGGAACTGCCCTATGTGCGGCAGTTCATCAACGGCAGCCCGGAAGGCCCGGTGCGGTTCCACTACCCGGCCGCCGAATACGCCGCCGATCTCGGGCTGAGCGCATGATCGGCCTGGCTCGCGGCCTCGGGCATGCGGTCACCGAACGGGTGGCCAAGCTGGGACATGCCGCGCGGCTGTTCGCCACCATCCTGGCGTCCTCGGCCACGGCATTCCGGCGTTTCCGCCTGACCGTGGCGCAGATGCACTTCATCGGCAACTATTCGATGGTGATCATCGTGGTGTCGGGCCTGTTCGTCGGTTTCGTGCTCGGGTTGCAGGGTTACAACACGCTGCAGCGCTACGGCTCGGAGCAGGCGCTCGGCCTCCTGGTGGCGTTGTCGCTGGTGCGCGAATTGGGCCCGGTGATCACGGCGCTGCTGTTCGCCGGGCGGGCCGGCACCTCGATCACGGCCGAAATCGGCCTCATGAAGGCGGGCGAGCAACTCTCCGCCATGGAGATGATGGCTGTCTCGCCGGTGTCGCGCGTGCTGGCGCCGCGATTCTGGGCCGGGGTTTTCGCGATGCCCATGCTGGCGGCGATGTTTTCGGCCGTCGGGGTGTTCGGCGGCTATGTTGTCGGCGTCGTGCTCATCGGAGTTGACGATGGCGCTTTCTGGAGCCAGATGCAGAATGGCGTGGACTGGATCGACGACGTGGGCAATGGCGTGATCAAGAGCGTCGTCTTCGGCGTTGCCGTGACGTTCATTGCCGTATTCGAAGGTTACGACGCCAGTCCGACGCCCGAAGGGGTGTCGCATGCGACCACCCGTACGGTCGTGACGTCTTCGCTGGCGGTGCTGGCGCTCGACTTCGTCCTGACTGCGCTCATGTTCACGGGTGTGTGAAAAGGTACTGAAATGAACCGGAAAATCACGGATCTATGGGTCGGACTCTTCGTTCTTGCCGGCTTCGCCGCCATCCTGGTGTTGGCCCTAAAAGCCGGAAATCTGGCATCTTTCAACTTTTCCGAAACATATCAGGTGCTTGCCAAGTTTGATAACATTGGCGGTCTGAAGATCAGAGCACCCGTGAAAAGCGCCGGCGTGGTGGTCGGAAGGGTGGCGAAAGTCGGTTTCGACGATCAGGAGTACCAGGCCGTGGTTACGCTCGCCATCGATCGTGGGTTCTCGTTTCCGCGGGATACCTCGGCCAAAATTCTGACGTCGGGGTTGCTGGGAGAGCAGTACATCGGATTGTCGCCTGGCGGGGATGAGGCAAAACTGAAGGCCGGGGACAAGATCAAGTCCACCTCCTCGGCGATGGTTCTGGAAGAATTGATCGGCAAGCTTGTGTTTGACAAGGCCGCCGAAGGCAAAAGCGACAACAAGGAAGCCAAATGAAACTTTTTGCGAAATGCCGGATGATTGGCCTGCTGCTTCTGATCGCGGCTTTCGCAGGGGGATGCGCGTCTTCGAACACCCCGGGCGATCCGTTCGAGGGTTTCAACCGCGCCATGTTCGGTTTCAACGAAGGTGTGGACAACGCAATCCTGCGGCCGGTGGCCTCCGGCTACAAGGCGGTGGTGCCGGAGCCCGCGCGCGATTGCGTGGGCAACGTGTTTTCGAACATCAATGACATCTTCGTCGGCGTCAACAGCCTGCTGCAGGGGAAGGTCGGCGACGCGTTCTCCGACGCGTGCCGGGTGGTGGTCAACACGACCGTAGGCCTGCTGGGCTGCTTCGACGTGGCCAGCAAGCTCGGGCTGGAAAAGCACAACCGAGATTTTGGCCAGACCTTCGGCAAGTGGGGCATTGCCTCCGGGCCCTACCTGGTGCTGCCGTTCCTCGGTCCGTCCAGCTTCCGCGACGGTTTCGGGACGCTGCTCTACGCCTACCTGGACCCGGTCTGGGCGGACCATGTGGCCACGCGCAACACGGCCTTTTCGCTGCGCATGGTCAACCGTCGCGCGGACCTGCTCGACGCCACCAACGTGCTCGAAGAGGCGGCGCTGGACAAGTACTCCTTCGTGCGTGACGCCTACCAGCAGCGCCGGCGCGGCATGATCGAGGAGGAGCGCAGCGAGGCGCCAACAAAGGGCGCGGTGGCGCCTTTCCTGCCGGTGCCCATCGTGAACGCGGCGGACAGTCCCGCCAGCCCCCTGCCTGCCGACCTGTGGGTCGGCGACGCCAACCAGCGCACCGACGCCACCGAGGCCGCCGCCGCGCGCGGCGACGCTGCGCAAGACGCCGCAGCCCGGGAGGACAGCTTGCGTATCATTGCAGGACTTGCCGACTAACGCATGCCCCGGCAAAGCCGGGGGCCCGCGAATGTGAGCCGCTCGAAGCGGCTGTTCGGGGTACGCTGACGCGGCCCCGCACTGACGCGGCCCCGCATTGTCGGGGTCAATGTTGCGCGGCGATCAAGGAGGTGGGGACGATTTCTTGGACTACTTGGAGGAGTAGGTCATGTATTCGTACGCGGATCGGCCTCGCGCCGTGCGGCTTCACATCAAGCTCGGCAAACGGCTTGGTTTGACAGTTCGCCAGTTCGGCTACCCGACCAAGGACGCGCTTAAGGCTTGGCGCCGTGAGTTCGAGATGCGGCAGGCTTTGTCCACCGGTTACAGGCGGTAGCCGGTGTACGCAGATTCTCACAAGGCCCTGGCGATCCGGCATTTCCTTGCTGATCATGGCCGCTGCGCGCTCGCCACGGCCGCTTGTGTTTTTGTCGTCGGACTCAGCGACTTCCGAAGCATGAATTGTGCGTAGATCGCTGTTGCGTGCCGGACCGCCTGCCAACGAGTACTAACTGAACTGGTCATCCCCATGAAGACCGCCAAGGCCTGAGCTGCGGGGTTGCGCAGCCGCTTTTGAGCTTCGCCCGCCGGGTCATCGAGGAGATGTGCCGGGCAGCGCTCGCGGTCGGAAGGCGAGGATTGACAGGGCAATCGGGCTTAGGTAGCATGGTTTGTGAATAAACCAATGTTTCATTAGCAAACCAAGCGCGTTCCGGTCCCCTCTCAAACCGTCTCCTTCGCCCGCCTGCCATTCCGTGTCCGTCACTGAGACCGAAGTCGACCGCTATACCGTTCCCGGGCTGGAGCGAGGCTTGCGCATTCTCGGTGAATTCAGCCGGCGCGAGCCGGAACTGACGGCACCCGAATTGGCGCGGCGCCTGGGCGTGCCGCGTTCAACCGTGTTTCGGCTTCTGGTCACGCTGGAGAACATGGGCTTTGTCGAACGCACCCGGGACGGCCGCTCCTACCGCCTGGGGCTTGCCGTCCTGCGGCTGGGGTTCGATTATCTGGGTTCGCAGGACATGGTGGAGCTCGGGCGGCCGTTGCTGGAGTCGCTGCGCGATGAAACCGGCTGCGCAGCCAGCCTGGTGGTGCGCGACGGGCGCGATGTGGTCTACCTGCATCGCGCGCCGTCGCGGTCTCCTTTTTCCACCACGGTGTCGGTCGGCACCCGCCTGCCCGCTCACGCCACGGTGCTCGGACATGTGTTGCTGGGCGATCTGTCGCTGGCGGACCTCAAGGCCCTGTATCCGGAAAAGCGCCTCGAGGCGCGCAGCGCCAGCACGCCGGCCGATGCAGGGGCCCTGTTCGAACTGGTGCAACGCATCCGTACCCGTGGGTGGGTGCTGGCCGAGGGTTTTTTCGAATCGCACATCTGCACCGTGGCCGCGCCGGTGCGCGACCAGGAAGGGCGCATCGCCGCCGCCATCGGCATCACCATTCCCGGCAGCGACATCCCGGCGGAAAAGCGCGATGAATTCGTGGCGGCCGTGCGGGCGAGCGCCGAGCGCCTCTCCTCGATGCTGAATTTCCGTCCTGAACCCGCGCCACACCCGGTTGTGGTGCCGCTGCGGCGGGCGCGCGCATGAGCGCCGCCTGCCGTGCCGCCCGCCTGGTGTCGACACGGCGCCTGCCAGGGGCGCGGATACCGCCCGGCCCACCGTCACCCCACCGCCTTTTCACCCTCACGCGTACCGAAAGGAAAACCGCATGAAGCAGAACCGTAGACGTGCCCTGGCCGCCCTGGCCGCTGCCTGTATCGCCACCGGCGCCGGCGAGGCGGTTGCGCAAGCCTGGCCTGCCAAACCCATCACCATCGTGGTGTCGTATCCCGCCGGCGGCGACACCGACGCCATCGCGCGTGCCTATGCCGAAAAGCTTTCCGCGCGCCTGGGCCAGCAGGTGATCATCGACAACCGGCCGGGCGCCTCAGGCACGATCGGCAATTCGTATGTCGCGAAGTCCGCGCCCGACGGCTACACGCTCCTGTTCACGCCCTCGACCTTCCCGATCGCGCAGCATGTGCTCAAGGTGGCGCCGGCGGTCGCGCACGACGTGGTCAAGGACTTCACCCCCATCATCAAGAGCGGCAACATCCCGCTCCTGGTGGTCACCGCGCCCGCTACCGGCATCAAGGACATGAAGCAGTTCATCGCCGAGGCCAAGGCCGGCAAGCCGTTCACCTATGGCAGCCCCGGCAGCGGTTCACCGATGCACATCGCCGGCGAAATGCTCAACAAGTCGGCCGGCCTCAAGGTCACCCATGTGCCCTACAAGGGCGTGGCGCCGGTGGTGACCGACGCGCTGGGCGGCCATGTGACCGTGGGCTGGATCACGCCCGGCGCGGTGGGCCAGCATGTGAGCACCGGCAAGCTGATCCCCCTGGCGGTGGGCGAACGCGCGCGCACCAAGCTCATGCCCAACGTGCCGACCCTGATCGAACTCGGCTACAAGGACCTCGACGTCAGCGCCTGGATGGGGCTGCTCGGCCCGCGCGGCCTGCCGGCGGACATCGTGCGCACCATCAACGCCCATTTCAACGAAGTGCTGAAGATGCCCGACATCGCCGCACGCATGGCCCAGCTGGGCATCGAGCCGGTCGGCGGCGAACCTGCCGTGCTGGCGCGGCAGATTTCCAGTGACGACGAGACCTTCGGCCGCCTGATCAAGGAGTTCGGCATCAAGTCCGAGTAGGCCGTCCGCAGGCATGGGCGGCGCCGCCTCCTGCCGCGGGGGCGGGCCGCCGACGACAAGGAAACCAACGCGATGGATTTCAATCCTTACCTCAAGCCCTGGCAGGCGTCCCAGCCCAACAACGTGGCCGGCAAGGGGCAGATCGAAGTACCGGGCCAGGTGCCCAACATCGTCTGGCAAAACCGCGCCGCCGTGCCGAGCGACTACGAAAACGCCCTCGGCGACGCGCTGGAAAAGGTGTTCGCCGGCGGCGCGGATACGCTCGAGCAGGTGGTCGCGGGCCTCAACGCACTGGCCTTCCGCACCGCCGCCGGCGAACCGTGGACCGCGCAAACATTCACCGCCGAGATGGCGCGCCTGGGCGCCTGACCGGCAAGGACCCAAGACATGGAACCCGTCATCGAGCGCGACCCCGCCGCCGGCGGCGCCGAGCGCATCCTTGCCACCGGCATCCGCGACCTGTGGTATCCGGTGTGTCCGGCCTGGAAGGTGCAGAACGCACCCATCGGCATCACCCGCCTGGGCGAGCGCATCGTCATCTGGCGCGACGGCCAGGGCCGCGTGCATGCCCTGGAAGACCGCTGTCCGCATCGCGGCGCGCGCCTTTCGCTGGGCTGGAATCTCGGCGACCGCGTGGCCTGCTGGTACCACGGCATCGAGGTCGACGGCGCCGGCACGGTCAGGCAGGTCCCGGCCTCGGCCAACTGCCCGCTCGAAGGCAAGGCCTGTGTGAAAAGCTACCCGGTCGAGGAACATGCCGGCGCGGTGTTCCTGTGGTTCGGCATCGACCCCGCGGCGCCGCCCGCGCCGCTCGACCTGCCGCTGGAGCTCAACTCCGAGGAATACTCCCACTTCCTGTGCATGTCCAACTGGAGCACCAGTTACCGCTATGCCATCGACAACGTGATGGACCCGATGCATGGCGCTTACCTGCATGCGGCCTCGCATTCCATGGCCGACGGCGACAAGCGCTCCGAGATGCGGGTGCGCAAGACGCCGACCGGCCTGGTGTTCGAGAAGGTCGGGCAGCGCGACGTCAATTTCGACTGGGTCGAGATCGGCGAGTCCGGCTGCATGTGGCTGCGCCTGACCATTCCATACCAGAAGCGCTTCGGCCCCGGCGGCAGCTTCGGCATCGTCGGCTTCGCCACGCCGGTCGACGAACGCCATTGCCAAGTGTATTTCTGGCGTACCCGCAAGGTTGCCGGCTGGCAGCGCGACGTCTGGCGCTTCATGTACCGCAACCGCCTGGAGGGACTGCACTGGGCCGTCCTGGAGCAGGACCGCTGGGTGCTGGAATCCATGCCGGAGGACGCGCGCGAACGCGAGTTCCTCTACGAGCACGACATGGGGCTGGCCCGGGTGCGCCGCCTGCTGGAGAAGAAGGCGGCCGACCAGGCCCGCGCCCGGGCAGCGCTGGCGGCCGCGGCCTAGCGCGCGCTTCGCGCGCCCGACCGGACAAACACCCATGAGCCAATCCACCATCGGGCGCGACACGCCCCAGGTCACCGCGCGCGAAAAACTCAACGGCCGCGCCCTGTATGCCGGGGACATCAAGCAGCCGGGCATGCTGCATGCCCGGGTGCTGAGAAGCCCCTATCCGCATGCGCGCATCGTGCGCATCGACACCGCGGCGGCGCGCGCCCTGCCCGGGGTGCGCCTGGTGGTCACCGGCGCCGACACGCCGGCCAAGCTCACCGGCGTGCACCGCAAGGAGCACCGCATCCTCGCCGTGGATATCGTGCGCCATGTCGGCGAGGAGGTCGCCGCCGTGGTCGCCACAAGCGAGGACATCGCGCGCGACGCGCTCGACGCAATCGAGGTCGAGTACGAGGAACTGCCCGCCGTGCTCGACCCCGACGCCGCCCTGGCCGAGGGCGCCCTGGAGGTGCATGCGGGCATGAAGAACCGCGCCTACGAGATGAGGATCGACTACGGCGATGTCGAGGCCGGATTCGCGCGCGCGGCCCACGTATATGAGGCGACCTACCACGCGCACTCGCAGTATCCCGGTTACATGGAGCCGATGGCCACCGTGGCGGCCATGGGCGGCGACGGCCGGCTCACGGTATGGACCTCCACGCAGTCCGTGTTCCTCGCCCGCGCGCGGTACGCCGAGGCGCTCGAGATGCCGGTCTCCAAGGTGCGGGTGATCCAGGCCACCACCGGCGGCGGTTTCGGCGGCAAGATCGTCGAGGAGTGCAACAGCCTGATCACCGCCTTCCTGGCCAGCCGCCTGGACCGCCCGGTGCGCCTGGTCAACAACCGCCTGGACGATTTTCAGGGCGCGCGCGCCAGCGTGCCCGAGCGGGTGCGCCTGAAGATCGGCGTCGACGCCGACGGCATCATCGTCGCCAAGGAAGTCGAGATCACGGCCGAGTGCGGCGCCTACCAGGGCCTGACCGCGCACGTCATGTACGTCACCGCGATGCGCAGCGACAACATGCACCGCATCGCCAATGTGCGCACCCGTGCCATCCTGGCTTACACGCACAACCCGCCGCGCGGGGCGTTCCGCGGCTTCGGTGGGCAGCAGATGGGTTTCGCGCTCAACTGCCATATGGACGTGCTGGCCGAAAGGCTCGGCATGGACCCGATCGAGCTGCATCGACGCAACGCCATCGGCCAGGGCGAGGTGAGCGTGCACGGCTGGAAAATCGGCTCCACCGGCATGCTGCAATGCCTGGAGCAGGTGCGTGGCGCCATCGACTGGGACGAAAAGAGGCGCCGCCCCAGGGACACCGGCTTGCGGCGGCGCGGCATCGGCATGGCGGCGGCCATGCATGTCTCGGGCAACCGCACGATCGGAAACTGGGACGGCTCGACCGTGACGCTCAAGATCAGCGAGGACGGCCGCGCCACCGTGCTGACGGCCGAATGCGACATGGGCCAGGGCGCCTACACCGTCCTCGCACAGATTTGCGCGCATGAACTCTCGATTCCTGTCGAGCATGTGACCGTCGCCGCGCCGGACACCGACGCCGCCGCCTTCGGCATCGGTTCGCTCGCATCCAGGGTGACCATCGTCGCCGGCAACGCCATGGTGCGCGCGGCGCGCGAAGCGCGCGACAAGCTCATCGCGCTGGCCGCGGAAAAGCTCGAAGCCGCGCCGGCCGACCTGGAGGCGGTCGACGGGTGCGTGCGCCTGAAGGGCGTGCCCGACCACAAGCTTACCTACGCAGAACTGGCGCGCATGCACATTTTCCGCAAGGGCGGCGAGGGTCTGCAGGTACGCACCACCTGGGACGCACCGACCGAACAGCCCGATCCCAGGTACTTCGGCAACGTGGCACCGGCGCATTCCTTCGCGGTGCAGGCGGTGGAGGTGGAGGTCGATACCGAGACCGGCCAGGTGCGCGTGGTCGACACCTTTGTGTCGGACGATTGCGGGCGTGCGTTGAACCCGATGGCGATCCACGGCCAGACCGCCGGCGCGGTGGTGCAGGCGATCGGCTGGACGCTCTACGAGGAACTGCAGTACGAGGGGGGCCGCCTGATGAACGGCAACTTTGCCGACTACACCATGCCCCTGGCGCGCTCGGTGCCCGACATCCGCACCGGCATCGTCGAGTCCAACGACCCCACCGGACCGCTGGGGGCGAAGGGCGCCAGCGAGACCGCCATCGTGCCGGGCGCCGCGGCGATCGCCAACGCGGTGTACGACGCCATCGGCGTTCGCATCACCGCCCTGCCGATCACGCCACAAAAGGTGCTCGCCGCCCTGGCCGCGCAAGGCGGCGCCGCCGCCCCGAAAGCGCAGGGCCGCCATGCGTGAATTCGAGTTCCTCGAGCCGGCCGATGTGGCCGAGGCCAGCCGCATGCTGGCGGCCCACGGCGACGCCTGTCGCGCCTATGCCGGCGGTACCGGCCTGCTGCTCGCCATGCGGCAGCGCCTGGTATCCCCGACCCACCTGGTATCGCTGTCGAGCATCGCGGCCCTGAAGGGCGTGACTTTCGACGCGCGCGGCGGACTGCGCATCGGCGCCTTGACCCGCCACGCCGAACTTGCGGCCGCCCCGGAGGTCGTGCGGCACTATCCGATGCTCGCCCGCATGGCGGCGCATCTGGCCAATCCGCAGGTGCGCAACCAGGGCACGTTGGGCGGCAACCTGTGCTACGCCGACCCGGCCACCGACCCGCCCACCTGCCTGCTCGCGCTGGGCGCGGAGATCGAGATCGGCTCGTCGCGCGGCACCCGGCGCCTGGCGTTGGGCGATTTCTTTGTCGACTATTACACCACCGCCCTCGAGGCCGATGAACTGCTGGTGGCCGTGCATGTACCGGCACCCGCGCCGGATGCGGTCGGGTGCTACACGCGCTTCCTGCGCACCAGCGCCGAGCACCGCCCGCTGGTCACCGCGGCGGTGACCGCGCGGCGCCGCGGTGGCGCCGCGGCCGGCGCGGTGCGGCTGGCGGTCGGCGCCTCGACGCCGATCCCCGCGCGCGTGCCGCGCGCCGAGGCGCTGCTCGAGGGCCAGCGGGTGACGGTACCACTGGCCGCGCAGGCGGCGGCCGCCGCCGCCGAGGACATCTTCGCCATATCCGACGCACGCGGCGACGAGGCCTACCGGCGCGCCATGGTGCGGGTAGTGGTGCGGCGCACCCTGGCTGCCGTGTTCGACCTGCCGGAGGCCTGAAGCACCATGGGAAAACAAGTCATCAAACTCACCGTCAACGGGCGCCTCGAGGAAGTCGAAGCCCCGGCGCGGCGCCTCTTGTGCGACCTGCTGCGCGACGACCTGGTACTGACCGGCACCAAGCGCGGTTGCGAAACCGGCACCTGCGGCGCCTGCTCGGTAATGGTTGACGGGCGGCTGGTGAAGTCCTGCCTGATGCTGGCCGTGCAGGCGCGCGGCAGCAGCGTCACCACCGTCGAGGGCCTCGCGCCGGCGGGCGGACTTTCGCCCCTGCAGCAGTGCTTCGCAGCCCACGGCGGCCTGCAATGCGGCTATTGCACCCCCGGCTTCCTGATGGCGGCCACCGCGCTTCTGGCGGAGAACCCCGACCCGACTGAAGCGCAGGTGCGCGAGGCGCTCGACGGCAACCTGTGCCGCTGCACCGGCTACGCCGGCATCGTCGCATCTGTTCTGGCCGCCGCGGAGAAACTGCGTGGACATTGACAAGACCCTCACCCTTCCCGCGCCCCCGGCGCGGGTGTGGGCGCTGTTGCTCGACCCCAGGGTGATGGGCGAATGCGTGCCGGGCATGCAGTCCATCGAGGTGGTGAGCGACACCGAGTACCGCGCCCAGATGGCGGTGAAGATCTCCTTCGTGAGCGCGAAGTTCCGCATCCGCACCACCATCGTCGAGCAGCGCCCGCCGCACTACCTGAAAAGCGAAGGCGTCGGCGAGGACGCCTCGGTGGCCAGTTCGTTCAAGCAGGTGAGCGAAATGTTCCTGGAGGATGCGCCCGGTGGCGGCACCACGTTGACCATGAAGGTGAAGGTCGATGTGCTCGGGCGGCTGGGCACCTTCGGCCTGAACGTCATGAAGACCAAGGCCGACCGCATGTGGGACGAGTTCGGCGCCAATCTTGCGCAGCGCCTGGCACCGGATGGGGCGGCGATCATGCCGTCAACCCAGCCGGTTGCGGATGCGGCCGTCGCTTCTGCGGCGTCCTCGCCGGCCCCGGATGCGGGCACTGCCACCGGTGCGATGCCGCCGTTGCCAGCCGGCGTCCGTCAAGGCGAGGCGCGCCCAGGCTGGCTGGCGCGCCTGTTGGGATTGGCGCCCGCAGGATTGACCCGCCAGCCCGGCGACATCGCCATCGAAGTGCGGCGCGGTGACGCCACGGTGACCGTGCTGTGGCCGGAAAAAAGCGCGAACGAATGTGCGGCTTGGTTGCGGGCGTACTTGCGGGCCTGAGCAGTCGGTACGCGGTTCAAGGCCCGAAGCTGGAGCGCAGTTGCACGCCCCAGCGGCCGTCCTTCAGCGCCAGCACGTAGCGCGAGTCGTACACGCCGATCACACTGCCATCCGACCGGCGGCGGGTGTAGTTCACCGCCACATGGGCCTTGGTTTCATCGTGCTGGACCATGCTGCGTGAATTCCACGTGCTGTGGTGCCAGCCGTCCTTGCGCCGCAAGCGGTCGAACAGGTCCATCGGATTGCCGCCCGGCGCAGCGAAAGTGACGATGCTGCCGCCGGCGAAGCGAACATGCGGAAAATGCATCTCGGCTTCCATGGCATGCACGTCGTAGGCATTCACTGCGGCCACGAAACGGTCCAGGCAGGCGATGCAGGCCTTATGGATCGAATCGGACGCGGGTGCCTCCAAACCGGGAGGTCGCAGGAGCCCCGCGCTGGCGTGCTTAGGCAGCCGCTTGTCCCGCGCTGGACTGCGTCGCGGCATTGCGTCGGGTCTTCCAGCGTGCGATCAGGTCCTTGGCCTGCTCGGCGCGCAGCGATACATGCTCGCCCATGATGCGTTCGGCCGCGGCGGCATCCCCCGCGCTGATGGCCGCGATGATCTCACCGTGCTCGGCGTGCGCCAGGCGCATGTCGCGCACCAGTTCCATGCTGGTGCGGCGTATCGGCGCGATGCGCCGCAGGCATAGCGCGAGGTGGTCCTTGAGCGCGGCGTTGCGCGCCGCGGCGATGAGCATGTCGTGAAAGCGCATGTCGAGCGCGATGTAGCGATCGCGGTCGTCGGGAGAGAGCAGGCCCGCCATTTCCGCGTGCAGGTCTGCGAGCGCGCGGCGTTCGACAGCCTCCATGCGGCGCGTGGCCAGGCGTGCGCACAGCCCTTCCAGTTCGGCCAGCACTTCGTAGACGTCGAAGATTTCCTCGAGTGTGACGTCGGCGACAAAGGCGCCGCGATGGGCGCGCTGATCCACCAGCCCCATTGCGGCCAGTTCGAGGATGGCTTCGCGTACTGGCGTGCGGGAAACATTGAAGGTCTCGGCAAGCGCCGACTCGTCGATGCGTTCTCCCGGCAGGCGCACACCGGCCAGGATGTCCTGCTCGACCGCCGTCACGATGTCCGCTGCGGCGCGGGTGCGTTTTTCGCCTTCGTTGCGGATTTGCATGACACCCGTGAGGTCTGGAATGGGCAAGGGAAACCCTAATGCAATTATATACAAAAGAACTTGTTTTGTATTTTACGGAAGTATATCGTTATGTAATCGGATGAACGCGCCCTGAAATGCCGGCCCGCCGTTGCGGCAGTCCGGCATATCCGGGGCCCGGTGGAGTCACCATGAGCAACTGGCTGCAGAACATGCCCACGGCGGAAGCCTATGGGCTCAACAAGGTGCTGTTCGAACTGCACCACAAGCCCGACGACCTCGCGGCCTACCTGGGCGACAAGGAGGCCTATCTCGACCGCTTTGCGCTGACCGGCCGCGCGCGCGCGGCGATCCGCGACAACGATGTCGCCGCCCTGTACCTGGCCGGCGCCAACCCCTACCTGCTGCGCGCGCATTGCATCGGCATGAAGATCCCTGAACCCGTTTCGGTGGGTGCACTCAAGGCCCTGGCCGGGAAGAACTGACATGGCCGAAATCGTCGCCATCCATGCGGCCAGCCACACGCCGGTGATGCTCAATTTTCCGGACGCCATCGCCGCGTCCGAGCGCGAGGAAATCTTCGCGGGTTTTCGTGCCATGGGCGCGGCCATCGCCGCGGCGCGTCCGCAGGCCCTGATCGTCCTGTCGGATGATCATGTGCACAATTTTTTCCTCAACAATCTGCCGGCCCTGTGCATCGGCGCGGCGCCGCAGTATCCGACGCCGGTGGAGCACTGGCTGAAGGCGGAAAAGCGCATCCTGCCCGGTGACGCGGCGCTCGGCGCCTACCTGCTTTCCCGCCTGATGGAAAGCGATTTCGATCCGGCGCTGTCGATGGAACTCACGCTCGACCATGGCGTGCTGGCCCCGCTGGAGCTGGCCGGGGTCGCGCGTGACATCCCGTTGGTGCCGATTCTCATCAACTGCGTGCAGCCGCCCCTGCCCACGATGCGCCGCTGCCATGCGTTCGGCGTGGCGCTTGGCCGTGCCTTGCGCACGTATCCCGCGCTGGAGCGCGTCGCGATCCTTGCCACCGGCGGCATCAGCCATGACCTCGCCACGCCGCGCATGGGCATGGTCAACGAGGCCTTCGACCGCGAGTTCCTGCGCCTGCTCGAGGCGGGCGATGCGGCAGGCGTGGTGAAGTATTCGACCGAGCATGTGCACGAGGCCGGCAACGGGGCGGAGGAAATCCGCATGTGGTTGGCCGCCATGGGCGCGGCCGATGGTGCGCACTTCCACCGGCACTACTACCGCGCCGTGCCCAACTGGTACACCGGCATCGGCATCGGCGAATGGAAGGCCTGACATGAGCGCCGCGCGTACGGCCCTGGTGGTGGGCGGCGGCGTGGCCGGCATGTCGGCGGCCATCATGTTGCGCAGCGCCGGCATCGAGGTGCAACTGATCGACATCGCCGCCGACTGGAAGATGGCCGGCGCCGGGCTCACCATCAGCGCTTCAACGCTTCGCGCCATGCGCATGGCCGGCCTGCTCGATCAGGTGATGGAAGAGGGCCATACCCACGCGGGCATCCAGGTGTGCGATGTGCAGGGCATGCCATTGCGCGTGGTGCAAAGCCCGCCGCTGCCCGATGCGGACGTGCCCGGCGCGGGCGGCATCCTGCGGCCCACGCTGCACGGGATCATGTCGGCGCGCCTGCGTGAACTGGGCGTACCGGTGCGCTTGGGGCTCACCGCGACCGCCATCGAACCGGCCGGAACCGCCAGCCGCGTGCGATTTTCCGATGGCAGCAGCGAGACGGTGGACCTGGTGGTCGGCGCCGACGGACTGTTCTCAGGCATGCGCAAGCTGCTGTTCCCCGAGGCCGCTGCGCCTGGCTTTACCGGGCAGGCCTGCTGGCGCCTGGTGATCCCGCGTCCGCCACGGATTTCCATGCGGCATTTCTTCCTGGGCGGTCCGGTCAAGGTGGGCCTGACGCCCGTGTCGCAGGAAGAGATGTACATGTTCCTGCTCAAGCACGTGCCGGACAACCCGAGGCGTCCCGCGGAGACGCAGCACGAAGTGCTGCGCGAACTGCTGTCCGGCTACGGCGGCATCCTGGCCGACATCCGTGCCGGCCTCTGCGCGCAATCGCCGATCATCTACCGGCCGCTGGAAAGCCACCTGCTGCGCCACGACTGGTGGAGCGGCAACGCCATCCTGATCGGCGACGCCGCGCACGCCACCACGCCGCAACTTGCATCCGGCGCGGGCATGGCGCTGGAGGATGGCATCGTCCTGGCCGATGAGGTGGCACGCGCCGCATCGTTGCCCGAGGCCTTTGCCAACTTCATGCGCCGCCGCTACGAGCGCTGCCGCATGGTGGTCGAGAACTCGCTGGAGATCGGCCGGCTCGAAGTCGCCGGTGCGCCGGCGACAGAACAGACGGCGGTGGTCGAGCGCTCGCTGGCCGCGCTGGCCGCGCCGATATGAGGCATTGAAATTTCATGCGCGAGAACGCCCCTTACAAGCCCGGACAGGCACGCGCGCACGTGCCCCGGGCCGAATACAGGAGATAAACCAAATGCGTACCTCCCGTTTGGCCGCCGCCATGATCGGCGCAGCCGCCGTCGCCTTCGCGAGTGTGGCTCATGCCCAGCCTTACCCCTCCAAGCCGGTGAAGTTCGTCACCGCGTCCACCGGCAGCCCGCAGGACGTGATCGGCCGCCTGTTCGCGCAAAAGATCCAGGAGAACTGGGGCCAGCCCATCGTGGTGGACAACCGCGCCGGCGCCGGCGCGCTGATCTCCATCCAGGCGGTGGTCAAGTCGCCGCCGGACGGCTACAACGTGCTGGTGTCGTCCACCGCCTTCGCCGTCACGCCGTGGCTGTACCCGCAGCACGGCTACGACTCCGAGAAGGACTTCATTCCCGTGGGGCTGCTTGCCACTGCGCCCAACATTCTGGTCACCAGCCCGAACACTGGCATCAAGTCGCTCAAGGATGTGGTCGAGCGCGCCAAGACGGGCAAGGTGCAGTACGGTTCGCCCGGCTTCGGCACCACCCCGCAACTGTCTGCCGAGTATCTCTTCAAGTCGCTGGCAAAAATCCAGATTCTGCACGTGCCTTACAAGGGCATTCCGCCGGTGATGGCCGCGGCGATTTCCGGCGAGGTGGATGTGGCCTCCACCGCCTTGCCGCCGGCGGTGCCGCAGATCAAGGCCGGCAAGCTGATCGGCCTGGCCGTCACCAGCGGCAAGCGCAACCCTGCGATTCCGGACGTACCGACCATCGCCGAGGCCGGCTTCAGCGGCTTCGAGGACGAGTCCTGGGTCGGCATCTGGGTGCCGGCGGGTACGCCCGCGCCGGTGGTGGCCAAACTGCGCGAGGAACTCGACCGTGCCGGCAATGCGCCGGACGTGCGGGAAAGGCTGCGCAACATCGGCTTCGAGGCGAGCAACCTGCGCGGCGACGCTTTCGCCGCCCTGGTCAAGCGCGAACTCGACAAGTGGGCCAAGGTGGTCAAGGAAACCGGCGCCAAGGTTGAGTAGGTCCGGCTGGAAGTTGCGTTTCGGGGGTGGAAATTCCGCATGGGGCAGGCATACACTGCGGTTTGATGCGCAATTCCACCATGCCCCAAGGGAGACACCACCATGGCATACAAAACCCCAGGCCTTGAAGAGCAACAAGGCAAACTGGCCCCATTGTCCTCGCGTTACATCGATCCGGAATCGATTCCCTGGGTGCCCTCACCCTTCCCCGGCATCGAGAACAAGACCTTGATGCACGACCCAGAGACCGGCATGCAGACGGTCTTGACGCGCATGGCGCCCGGCTCGGTGCTGACCGACCACATGCATGTGGAGCTCGAGCAGACCTGGGTGCTCGAAGGCAGCTTGGTCGACCATGAAGGCGAGGCCAAGGCCGGCAGTTTCGTGTTCCGTCCGCCAGGCAGCCGGCACACCGCCAGCGCGCCCAACGGCGCGCTGTTGCTCGGCATCTTCCAGAAGCCCAACCGGTTTTTCTGAAGGCGGCGCCTGCGGCCTGCAGCCCCACCGGCAGGAGACCTTAAAGCTCTCCACAGACCCGCTGTTCGTGGACAAGGTGTCTGCGAACTTCTAACTCACGACACTAGCGAACGTATCTCTCCCACACCTCGGTCCGCAACTCATCGCGCACGCTCTCTGTGCGCTGCACACCAGATTCCTCGTCGTGGGATTGAATGATCTCCGCGACACGTCTCATGATATTCACGAGTGACTCGCCGCTGATTCGGGCTGTCCCGCTGTCCGGAAGGCGAATCACGGTGTTGCTCGTCCAGGTGTTTATCGGGGACGGCGACCTGAGAATATTGACTTCCGCACCCGGGGCTCGCCTGAGGAACTTCTTCAGGTTGTTCCTCAGAAGAACCACACCGCGGTCACTGGTGCAGCGGTGTTCCAGCGCATGCACGGCGATCCGGCCCTGTGAAACCTGCGCCTCCCAATCCCCCGGGTTGGCCTGCATCTCCTCATAGGGCCTATGTCCGGTTTGACCATAGGAGTCGGCGGAATCATATCCAATGAGCTCGCGCCTTCCCAGCCCCTGTCCCGGCTTCTCGACATCGGGATGGAAATGGCGAAACCCGATGATCCAGCAGTTCTCGTCGTCGATCGGTACAGTCCAGCGCGAAATGGAGACGCGATCGAAATAGCACTCGTCTTTGCCGGTCTCCCAGAGCCCGGCAATCAAGCCGAAGTTCGGTGCAGCCACTTCATTGAGGCGTACCCATACGTTGCTTCCAATTTGCCTGGCTGCGAGATAGTAGATCCTGCCGCTTCTCTCGACATACTCGATCGCCGGGATCTCGCCCCAGGCTTTCGTGAAATGCGTTTCGCCGATCTTCGAGTGGAGATAGATCGCGTGTAGCGGATCCATCAGGTTCTCATGAACCTGAAGCCAGTTGCATGGGTAATGCAGCGCGTAGGGCAACAGTTCGTCGCCTGGTATTGCCAGACTCTCGAGGTCCGGGAAGGAGGGCCGATCCTCTGCTGCGCCGAAAAAGGCAAACACCAGCCCGCCCTTTTCCACGACGGGAAAGGCACCCTGATCGACAGTTCGACACAGCGGCGAATTTGCTCCTTCCAGCGGCGCTTCGAGCAGTCTTCCACGGCAGTCGTACAACCACCCGTGATAGCTGCAACGGATGCCACGCGACTCGACGCGGCCGAATTCAAGGGATGCGCCGCGATGAGCGCACTGCCGATGCATCAGGCCGACTTCGCCCGCCTGAGTCCGGAAAGCAACCAGCTTCATTCCGAGAATGTCCAGCGCGCACGGCGTGGATGTTACCCTGGAGCTCATTGCTACAGGCTGCCAGAATCGGCGAAACAACTCGCCACAAGGCGTCCCTTGTTTGGTCGACGCTAACTCCAGATCGGGGTCGGCAGCTGTGTGATGGTTGTAACCCCGGTAGTCCGCAGCCTGTGTCATCCCGCCCTCCCGCTTGCAATCAGCGGAAACTTTACGGAACAAAAGTTCCGTTGTAAAGTACAGGTGTTCCGGCAGAAAGAACACATACGACAGGTCGATGCAACCCGCACTCGCCTCCCTGCTTTCAGGTGTCCTGGATGGCGACGAAATCATTTCGCCCCAGGCCAGCAGCTTGTACTCGTGCGACATCTTCTCGGAGATCGGCGAGCGCTTTCTCGTGATTCGCCCAAAGAGCATTGCGTCACTCAGATCGGCGGTCACCCTGATAGCGCGGAACGGATTCAGCATCGTTCCGAGGGGGGCCGGCCTGAGCTACTCCTCGGGCTACCTGCCGGATGAACAGAGGTCGGTCATCCTCGACACGACACATCTCACGCGGATTATCGAGATAAACGCCGACGACCTTTACGTGACTGTTGAACCGGGTGTTACATGGGAGTCCCTCTATCAAGCATTGTCGCCACTTGGACTGAGGACTCCGTACTACGGCCCGTTCTCGGGGCGCTTTGCGACCGTGGGCGCTACGGTAAGCCAAAACAGCGTCTTCTTCGGATCGGCCGCTTACGGGTCGGCCGCAGATTCCGTGTTGAGTCTCGAGATACTGAGACCGGACGGCTCTGTCATAGCTACCGGTTCTTCCGCATCTCGCTTCGAGGCCACCCCGTTCTTCAGGAACTACGGGCCCGACTTGACCGGCCTGTTCCTGTCCGATTGCGGCGCAATGGGCGTCAAGGTCAAGATCACGCTGGCATTGCTTCAGATTCCGCCGGCGACGGCTTACTTGTCGGCTGGGTTCGCCACCGCCGAAAGCATGCTCTCTGTCATGAGCAAGATCGCCCGCACTGGCGTCGCGACGGAGTGCTTCGCCTTTGATCCTTTCTTGCTTGAGGCTCGTATCGCGTCGGAGGGGCTCAAGTCCGACATCGGTCACCTCTTGCGCATGTCTCGTGCGGCAGCCCGTACGCTACCGGAATACACGAAGCTCATGCTCTCGGCACTGAAGGGACGGGGCGACCTGCGCAGCTCGCACTGGACGATCCACCTGACGGTCGATGGGTTGACGAGCCCGGAAGTGAATCACCGACGATCGCTCCTGGAGAAGATGGTGGAGTCCCAGCGCGGCGAGGTCATCAGCGATGCTTTGCCGCGACTCGTACGCGCCAAGCCATTCGGCCCTGTGAATCGAATACTGGCTGCCGACGGGGAGCGCTGGGTGCCCATGCACGCTCTTGTCCCTCACTCCCGCGCCTTGGACGTCATGGCGGCCACGAACGCCTTTCTCGAGTCGAACCGTGATGTCATGCGGGAGCATGGAATCCGGGCGGGATACCTGTTCATGATCTCCGGCAGGAACAGCCTCGTCATCGAGCCGACATTTTTCTGGCCGGATGCGCACTATGAGATACACAAGACATACATCGAGCCTGAGAGATACCTCACCCTGCCAGGCCACGACAGGAACGTATCCGCGCGAGACGCGGTAAGCACCCTTCGGCAGAACTTGGCGCGCCTTTACGCGGAGCGGGGCTGCGCCCACCTTCAGATCGGACGCTTCTACCCCTATCTCGAAAGCCGTACCGACGAGTTCTCCGCGCTCCTTTGGTCCGTCAAGTCGGTGGTCGACGTCGGCAATCAAATGAACCCCGGCTCCCTCGGCATGAAGCGGAAGGCATCGGAGTTCTGAAAGGATCACAGCGTATGGAACGCCGTTCGTCGATCACCTTGACATTCGATAATGGGCCGACAGTCGGCATCACCGATAAGGTCTTGGATATCCTTTTGAGGCGTGATATCCGGGCAACTTTCTTCTTGGTGGGATCGAAACTTCTTGACCCGCAGTGTCGTCGCCTTGCCGAACGGGCTGTGGCAGAGGGCCATTGGCTCGGCAACCACACCTACTCGCACAAGACGCCGCTGGGCCGCATCTCGGACCGTAGGTTGGAAGTGGCCGAGATCGAGGTCGCCGATTCGACACTTGCCGAAATCTTCCCCGAGAGAAAACTGTTCCGCCCGTTTGGCGGTGGTGGATTTCTCGACGACCGTCTGTTCTCAGTGGCCGCGCGGAATTATCTTGAGGAGAAGAGGTACGATTGCGTCCTTTGGACCTCAGTGCCGGGCGATTGGAAGGATTCGTGCTGGCCCGAGGTCGCATACTCTCAGATGACGTTGGCAGAGAACGTCATCGTGCTTCACGATCAGGAACCTGGCGCCTTGGAGCACTTGGACGCCTTCATTGAAACGGCCATCGAAAAAGGCTTCGAGTTTCGGCAGGGCTTCCCGGACACTGTGCTGCCGATGAAGAATGGGATTTCCAGCGATGCCATGGAACCCTTCACGAATCGTCGCGGCTAGCTCCATCGAGATCCAGCCTTAGGGCTTCTGATATCTCCTTGGCGCACGCCGAAAGCTGCTTCAGCAATGTCGCCTGAGTACCGGGCTTGAACTCCTGTGCAGGCAAGGCAACCGACAGAGCGCCGACCAGAGCGCCCCTTGTAGAGAGCACTGGAACTGCAAGAGCCTTAATCCATTTCACCGCTTCCTGGTCGCTCAAGGCAAATCCGTTTCGCCGTATCGGCTCGAGCTTGTTCTCGAAGTCGACACGGTCGGAGAGACTGTCAAGTGTAAATTGCTCCATCTTCGGTGGAATGAGGATCTTGCGTGTCTCGGCGTCTGTATAGGCCATCAACACTTTCCCTGACGCGCCATAATAGGGTGGACGCCGAGTGCCGGCGTTCTCCAGCAACTGCATCGGGTACTTGCCATCAATGGTCTCGACGACGAAGTTTGTGCCGTCCTTCAGAATGGCGAACTGAACGCGAGCATGGCACTTGCCACCCAGCCTCAGTAGCGCGGGCCGAACAAGCTTGCGGAGAATATTGTGAGGACCCGCTGTGGCAAGCAGTTCTGCAAGCCCCCAGGAGAGGAAATATCGGGCGGTTTCCGGGTCCTTGGCGACCAAGCCCAATTCGACCAGCGTGTTAACGTGCCGATGGGTCCGGCTCTTGTGCTCGCCAATTCGTTCGCTAAGCTCCGTGATGCCCCAGCTATCCTGTTCGGCTAGAGCTACCAAGATGCTTATGCCGGTCGCGACAGCATCTACGCGCATGAAAGTGCCATTTTGACTTGGAAACTATTCTTCTATCGTTCACAAAGTGTAACAGGGGATAGGAAATTCAAACGCCCTCGTCTGGCCCGGCACGGGCAGCAGGCCGGATGTCCGGCGGGTTTCACGAGGCGAAAGTCGGCCTTCTCGACGCACCAGGCGGTGACGCCTGCAACTGTCAAGCGACAACCACCTTTACGAGGCGTCGGTTCGGGAGCCGGTTCGGAGCCTCTACATCGAGGCGGCCTGTTCGAGATCGCGCAGCCGGTAGCTGCGCCCCTTGATGTTGAGCGCGTGAGCCTTGTGCAGCAGGCGGTCGAGGAATGCCGTGGTCAGCACCTCGTAGCTGGCGAGCAGCTCGCTCCGCATCTCGTTGAGCAGCTCGTCGAAGCGGAAGTACTGCACCGAGAAGCCCTGCTCGACGGCCTTGATGCCCAGCGCGATCGCCAGGTGCGTCTTGCCCACGCCGGGCGTGCCCTGGATCAGCACGGTCTCGGCGTTGCGCACCCAGGCGCAGGTCGCCAGCGTCTCGATGCGGCTGCGCTCGATCGCCGGCTGGAAGGCGAAGTCGAAGTTCGCCAGGGTCTGGCCGGTCGGCAGGTTGGAGAGCCGCAGAGCGGTTCTCACGCGGCGCGTCCCGCGGCCGCTGACCTCGGCCTCGAACAGCGCCTCGAGGAACTCGTGCGCGGCCACCGGCTTGCGCACAGGCTGCCGGTCTCAAGGCCGACGAAGGCCACAGCGGCTCCGTCACTCTGATCCAGCGCTTCAGGCGCGGCCAAACCACATCAGCTGGGCGCGGCTGCTCAAGCGTGTCTTCGACATCGATATGCAGCACTGCCCGAACTGCGGCGCTGGGGACCTGAAGATCATCGCGGCCATCCTCGAGCGGCCGGTGATCGAGAAGATACTCACCCACCTGGGCCTGGAGCCGAAGCCGCCACTCCGAGGCCGGGCGCGCGAGGCGGGGCAAGACTTCGCTACCTGAGCCGCGCTGGCCGCCAAAGACACCGCGCCCGAGGCTGCGCTGACCGCGGCAGCCAGGATGGCGCCCCGCCGCATGTCGGCTCAATACCGATGGATTCAGGGCCGACCCCTATGTCGAGACCCAACGAGCCCCAATCGAACCGAATGGGCCGGCCGAATCATGACAAGACAACGGTGCAGCCGCCAGTTCCAAGCCATACAAGACGACATCTGCCGGCTACCCATGCGTCAGTCGGGCTTCCCAGAGGCCGTTTGAAATCCCTATGCCCGCGACGTGTAAGGCCGAGCCTCGAGGCGACTTGTCTGGCCGTGGACGGATGGGCAAGACCCTGGATCGCCAGGCACTGTCGGGTTTGCCCTGCGCCCGGCGGGTTTGCGGAGGGCGTTTAAAGCTCTTCTGCTCGCGGGGCTTCCTGCGCCGATACTGGCCACAATCGAAGAACAAACAAACCTCGCCAATGCATGGCTGAACCCTCTTGACTCGGATCTGCCAAAGGCATAATATAGAACAACAGTTCCATCCAAAAGAACGATCGTTCGATGGCAAAATTTGTCACTTCCGAGTGTTCCCTCGAGCAACTCCAGCGCCTCGTGGTCAACAGCATCGTGCCGCGGCCAATCGCATTCGTCTCGACCATCTCACCGGACGGTGTGCCGAATCTCGCGCCATTCTCATTCTTCTCACCGAGCAGCTACTACCCGCCGACCCTGGCGTTCTCCTCCGGCCCGCGCGAGGGGGCCTCAAAGGACACGCCTAAGTACATCGAGAATACGGGCGAGTTCGTCGTTCACATTGTCAGCGAGGATATTGCGCGAAACATGAATGAAAGCAGTGCTGAGGTCGCGCCCAACGTCAACGAGTTTGAATTGGCCGGGCTGACCGCGGTTCCATCCACGATTGTGAAGGTACCGCGCGTGAAGGAAGCCAAGATCGCAATGGAATGCCGCCTGCTCAATGTAACCCTGATCGGCGAGCCGCCCTTCCAGACGCACCACATCATCGGAAGCATCGTGTGCTGGCACATCGACGATAGTTGCATCACGTCCCACGAGAGATTCCGAATCGATATCGAAAAACTGAAGCCCGTCGGCCGCGCCGGCGGCGTCGAATACGTGCGAACGACCGACCGGTTCGCGATGCCTGGTCCGCATCTGAAAGGTTAAGGGGTAGATCGATGCGGAAGCCAGATCACCGACGGGTGCACCTACCGGCGAACCGCGTTGCCCCGACCGAGAACCCGAGGCGCACCAGAACATGAGAAGTGGCATGTCTTCAACGAATCGGATTCACGCTCTCCAGCGGTGGGCGCTGAATCGCGGCAGTGGCAATGCTGTCTGGTTGACGAACGACGGCAACGGGGATCTGTCAAAGCACCGGGACGGGTGTCTGGTGCGCGGGCCATCGGTTTCGGAGTCAGGAGCCGGGGGTCTGCAATGGTCATCGAAGACGAGCATGTCGCTGATGCCTTCGCCTAGAAGGATGCGCCCGTCATAGAGTCGAGTGGTTCCGGCGACAGTCTGAAGAAGCTGCAGTAGCACCACCGGGAAGCTAAACAACAGGAGAAGAAGACATGAATATCAAGTTGGTTATCCGATATCTGTCCGTTGCGGCACTGGGTATTGCATTCGCTCATGGCTATGCCTTCGGTCAAGGCACCGTGAAGATCGGCGTCATCATGCCGCTGAGCGGAGCCGCAGCATTTGATGGCCAGACCCACGTTGATGCCGCCAAGGCCATGGCCGATGTCATCAATGCGCGCGGTGGCGTTCTCGGCGGCAGGAAGATCGAGATCCTTCCCTACGACGACAAGGCCAGCGCCGAAGAGTCGGTGAGCGCGGCCCGCCGCGCAATCACCAATGACAAGGTCGATGTCCTAGTCACGTCCATGATCAGCACCGTCGCGTTGGCGACCAAGGAAATCACAAAGGACAGAATCCTTCATGTCGTGGTCTCGGCTCAGCACCCGAAGATAACGGAGGAGGGTCACAAGTGGCTCTTCCGCATCAACGAAACCAATCAGATGCGGGCCGATAAGTTCAGTCGCTATGTCTGCGAGAAATCGGGGATCAAGCGTCTGTCGATCATCGCGAACAATGACGACTCGGGCCGCCTCGAGCTCGGCATCTACCCCCCGATCTTCGAGAAGTGCGGCATCACGATCGCCGGGACCGAAATGTTCGAGCGGACGGCAAACGACTTTGTCGCTCAGGCGACGAAGATTCGGTCTCAGCGGCCGGATGCCGTCTATGTCATCTCGAGTCAAACCAGTCAGTCAGCGGCGATCTGGAAGCAGCTCCGGCAGATGGGGTACCAAGGCAAGATCGTTGCTGGCGGCAACATGAATCCGAGGCTGGTCGAGCTGGCTGGGACGGCATCGGAGGGTGTCCTCGGCGTGGTGATGTTTGTCGACACCATCGACAACCCGAGGTCGAAGGCTTTTGTGGACCATTACCAGAAGACCTTCAACCGTCCTGCCTCCCACATCGAAGGCATGGCTGGCCAGGCAATCGAAGTGGTTGCCGAAGGCCTCAATCGAGCCGGCTCGGCGACGAATTACGACGCGATCGCGGCTGCAATCAAAGGCAAGCCGGTCGACACGATCCGCGGCCCGGTCGCCTTCAGCAGCAACGGTCAGGCGAATCAGACGAGCTTCATCGTCCAGGTGAGGAGCGGAAAGCTCTACGCCGTCGAGTGATCAAGGAAGAGCTAGGCGAACCAATGCTTGATATCGACATCCTGCTGCAGCAAGTGACGAACGGTCTGGTAAACGGCATTGGGTACGTCTTGATTGCCCTGGGCTTGACGATCGTGTTTGGTGTCATGAAGGTCGTGAACTTCGCACACGGCGAGTTCTACATGCTGGGCGCATACGCGACCTACATCGTCACTGGTGCAATGGGTACCAACTACCTGATTGCAGTTCCCGTAGCGATTCTTGTCGTCGCCGCAATAGGCGTCCTCGCGAACTACGTGTTCTTCAGACCTACCAGATCGCAACATGAAGTGGTCGGGCTCATGAGCAGCGTGGCATTGGGCCTTATCCTGATGAACGGTGTCCTTTTCCTCTTCTCGGCCGAGCCGAAGACGATCGCGAGCCCGTTTAGCGACAAAGTGATCAACGTGGGCCCCGTGTTTCTGACGGAGCAGCGACTGCTGTCGATGGTGTGCGCTGCCTTTATGGTGGCCGGAGCCTGGTTGTTCGTGACGAAGACCAGGTTGGGAAAGATGATGCAGGCGACCGCGCAGAATATTGACGGAGCATCACTGAGCGGCATCAACGTCGACCGCGTCTACATGACGACCTTCGCCCTCGGGTGCGGCCTGGCGGCCAGCGCCGGCGCTCTGCTGGGTCCATTGGTGTCGATCTATCCAACCCTCGGTGAGTGGGCCGTCCTCAAGGCCTTCGTCGTCGTCATCGTAGGGGGCTTGGGAAGCATTCCGGGCGCAATCATCGCTGGCATCGCGCTGGGTCTGATCGAAGCCCTCAGTGCGGGCTACATCTCGACTGCCCTGCAAGATGTGTTCGGGTACGCCGCAATCATCGTTGTCCTGATGTTCATGCCCCAAGGCCTCTTCGGTAGGAGGGCAAAGTGAGCGGATCTCGTAATGCATTTGCAGTAATCGTCCTCCTGGCGCTGCCGCTGCTCACGGGAAGCGACTACCTGCTCCATCTCTTGGTCCTCTGCGTGCTCTTCTCGATACTGGCGCTGAGTTACAACGTGACGCTTGGCTACATCGGCGAGCTGTCTCTGGGTCACAGCGCGTTTTTCGGCATCGGCGCATACGCCAGCGCAATAGTTTCCGTTCGATATGGCTTCTCGTTTTGGAGCGGTATCTTCCTCGGAGTCACCGTGGCGGCTGCTGTTGGCCTGGTCATCGGGGTTGCCACGCTGCGGATCAAGGGACCGCAGTTCGCGATTGTCACGTTGGGACTCGGTGGCATCATGCACCTCGTGTGCAGTCATTGGGTTGGCCTCACGAACGGGCCGATGGGCATCACCCGGATCCCGCCCCCGACTCCCATCGGTCTGGGGGAGCTTGTGGTCAGCTTCGATACGGCGCGGAGTTTCTATTATCTCGCCCTCATGTTCCTGGTCGTCATCATCGCAATCTGCGCTGTGACGCGACAAAGTCGCCTGGGGCGAGCATTCGTGTCCGTCCGTGAGAACGACCACCTGGCGGCGTCGGTCGGCGTGGATGTATTCACCACGAAACTAGCCGCATTCGTCATCTCCACGGCAATGGCTGGATTGGGAGGTGTCCTCTATGCGCACTACATGCGCGTGATCTCCCCGGACGTCTTCGGTGTTCACTACGTGGTGGCCATGCTGATCATGGTTACTGCCGGGGGTCGGGGCACGATACTCGGACCCATCGTGGGCGCGGTGATCTACGTAGTGTTGCTCGAGCTGCTGCGCCCAGTGGGCGCGCTGAGGCTGATCGCATTCGGTGTCATCCTGGCCGTCTGTGTCATCAAGTTTCCCGATGGCATCGTCGGATTCCTTTCCAGGCGCAACCTCCTTCGCCGTATGCCGAGCCGTATGGATCGGAAGAGTGCAGCATGACCACGGCGATGCTGAGCATCAAGAACCTGTCCAAGTCGTTTGGCGGGCTCGCGGCCGTCGACTCCGTGACGTTCGAAGTCAACGAAGGCGAGATTGTCGGGCTTATCGGGCCGAATGGCGCCGGGAAGACAACGACCTTCAATCTCATTGCCGGTGCAATCTCTCCCTCGAATGGAGAGATTGTCTACCGTGGGAAGGCGGTGGCCGGCCTGCCAGAGCACCGTCTGGCCGAGATGGGAATCATCCGGACGTTCCAGATTACGTCTGTGTTCAGCAAGTTGACTGTGTTGGAGAACGTCGTCTGTGGAGCCCATCGTACGTACAGGGTGAACTTCTGGCATTCGTTCGTTGCCTGGGCGAAGTACAGGGACAACGAAGACGCTCTTGCGAGATCGGCGCACGAGCTCCTGCGTGAACTGAACCTGGATCATCTTGCCGACGTGATCGCTGATGAGCTCTCGTATGGTGATCTGCGGAAGCTAGAGATCGCCATCGCGCTCTCCGCGAAACCGACCCTGCTCCTGCTGGATGAACCGGCGGCAGGACTGATTCCGGAGGAAAGGGCGAAGCTCGTCGCGCTGCTCGGCAAGATACGTAGTCTCGGCACCACTATCCTCCTGGTCGAACACAGCATGCAGGTGGTCATGAGCGCTTGTGACCGCATCGTCGTCCTGAATACCGGCAAGAAGATCGCGGAAGGATCTCCAACGGAAATCGCCGCGACCGACGCTGTCGTGGAGGTATACCTGGGCAAGGAGTACAAGCGTGCTTGAGGTCAATGCGCTGCATGCGGGTTACAAGAAGATCCCGGCCCTGCACGGAGTCTCGTTGAACGTGGAGCGCGGGGAAATCGTTTGTATCCTTGGCTCTAACGGCGCGGGCAAGAGCTCCACGCTCAGGGCAATCTCGCGGCTCATCCAGCCTACAAGCGGCAGAGTCGTCTTCAACGGTGTCGAAACCACGAGGATGCCGTGCCATCAGATCGTTCAGCTCGGTCTCTTGCACGTTCCCGAGGGGCGGCAGATCTTCCCGGAGATGACCGTCCTGGATCACCTGGAGCTCAGCTATGTGGCCAGCAAGAGGCACGAGTTGAGCCTCTCGGCCGCCAAGGACGAGGTTTTCGACCTTTTTCCCAAGTTGCGCGAGCGAGTTGATCAGTATGCGGGAAGCCTCAGTGGCGGCGAGCAGCAGATGCTCGCGATTGCCAGGGGATTGATGTGCCACCCGCTCCTCTTGATGCTGGATGAACCGTCCCTGGGGCTCGCCCCGGTCGTCGTAGATGTGGTGGCGGATACGATCCTGGCGCTGCGAAAGAAAGGCATCACCATCCTGCTGGTGGAACAGAATCTGCGCCTGGCATTGGAGCTCGCCGATAGGGGGTATGTGCTCGAGCATGGTGAAGTCACATTGGAGGGGTCGTCGAAGGAGTTGCTGAACGATCCGCGCGTGAAAAGCGCTTACTTAGGCAAGTAGAGGACCTCTGATGCGAGACGTAAATACGTTGAAGCACATCGACTTCACCAAAGCGGCATTGCTGGTGATCGACATGCAGAATGACTTCGTTCACCCCGATGGCGCAAACGGTCGATGGATCAGGCAGCGGTGGGAGCAGGACGGCGACAAGCTGGGAGAGTTCAACAAAGCGGTCGAGAAGATGGTCAGCTCGACTAGGGAGCTGGTTGCGATCTGTCGGGCGAATCGTGTACCGGTCATTTGGATCCGAGTGGTTCTGGCAGACGCCACGGACTGCAAGTTCTGGGGCGCGGAAGGATATTTTCTTTGCCGCGAAGGCCACTGGGGAAGCGAGTGGTACGACGGCTTCGGCCCCCGGGCAGATGAAATTGAAGTGCTGAAGACGAGGCATAGCGCATTTCACAAGACCCGATTGCAGCAGGTTCTTCAGGAACTCGGCCGCGAAACGCTCCTGCTGGCCGGGACCGCCACGCATGGCTGCGTCGAGGGTACCGCGAGGGATGCCATGGCGAACGACTACTGGGTCGTCGTGGCCGGAGAGGCCTGTGGGCAACTCGACATGGAGGCGCACCAGCAGGCCTTGGTACGAATCAATCGGCTGTTCGGATACGTCTTGGACGTTCCAACGATCAGTCGAGCGCTGACGAACGCTGCGCAGCAAGACACTTCAAGGAAAGGGTAGGACGCGATGACTGCTAGAGACGTGAAGATGATCATGATTGTCGAGACTGATGTCGAGCCGGATAAGGAGCAGGAGCTCTTCGACTGGTATGCGAACGAGCACATTCCCGAGATCATCGCGGTCGACGGGTTTGTCCGCGCGCGTCGTTACAGGGCAGTGGAAGGAAAGCCGAAATTCGTCGCGATCTATGACTTCGAGGCTGTCGAGAATCGCCAGACTCCGGAATACGCCCAAGCCCGAGGTGCCAAACGAATGGAGCCATACCTCTCGAACACGACGGTCCGGATCTACGAGAAGATCTATTCCTACGAGAAGAAATAGAAGGGCCTGTCGCCGGGAAGGCCTCATTGGCTGACGATCGTCCGAAACCGGCTCAGCAGGGGATGCGGCAGAAGGCTTGGAATGGCTTCCGGAGTCCGGGGCGGTTCACCAGGCTATCGGTAGCGGCCGCGCCAGCCCGCGTGAATGAGAAGCCGTCGCCGCCTTGGTCAAGCGCGAGCTCGACAAGTGGGCCAGGGGTGGTCAAGGAAATCGGCGCCAAGGCCGAGTAGCGCGGCGCATTGGCGGGGGGCTGGAATACAAGCGCAGGCGGGCCTACACTGGGGGAAACTGAAAACCAGCCCACCACCCGCAGGGAGACAACCGCATGGCACACAAAACCCCCGGCCTTGAAACGCTGCAGGACAAGCTGGCCCCGCTGTCCTCGCGCTACGTCGATCCGGAATCGATTCCCTGGGTGCCCTCACCCTTCCCGGGTATCGAGAACAAGACGCTCATGCACGATCCGGACACCGGCATGCAGACCGTGTTGACGCGCATGGCACCCGGGTCGGTGCTGACCGACCATATGCATGTGGAGCTCGAGCAGACCTGGGTGCTCGAGGGCAGCCTGGTCGACCATGAAGGCGAGGCCAAGGCCGGCAGCTTCGTGTTCCGGCCGCCGGGTAGCCGGCACACCGCCAGCGCGCCCAACGGCGCGCTGTTGCTGGGCATCTTTCAGAAACCCAACAAGTTCTTCTAGCAGCGGCACCGGCGGCGACATGCAGCGCCGCGGGATTGACGCAGGCAATCGGTTTGGCAATAATTAACCAGTTCGTTAATTGATGCGGGTCGCAGCACTTGCGGCCGCGGGAGCCCCATGCCGTGAAGTTCGGTGATTTCGTCAAGATCAAGTCCCTGCAGACCGCTGCGGGTTTTCGCGACAACCTGCAGCGCCTGGGTCTTGCCATGCCCTGCGACGACATCGTCGGCTCCGGCCCGACGTCGCCCCTGGGTGCGGAGCTCAAGGTAGGGCCTTTCACCATAGGCAACCGCTTCGCCATCCAGCCCATGGAAGGCTGGGACGGCGAACTCGACGGCAAGCCCTCGCCCAACACCATCCGCCGCTGGCGCAACTTCGGACTCTCGGGCGCCAAGATGATCTGGGGCGGCGAGGCGGTGGCGGTACGCCACGACGGCCGCGCCAATCCCAACCAGCTGACCATGACGGCCGACAACCAGGCCAGCATCGCCGCCCTGCGCGAAACGCTGGTGGCGGCGCATCGCGAGGCCATGGGCGATGACCGTGGCCTGGTGATCGGCCTGCAACTGACCCACTCCGGGCGCTTCTGCAAGCCCAACGATCACGGCCGCATGGAGCCTTCCATCCTGTACCGGCATCCCATCCTCGACCGCAAGTTCCACTTGAAGCCCGACGTGCATGTGTTCACCGACGGCGAGATCCACGCGCTGATCGATGACTACGTGGTCGCGGCCAGGCGAGCCTGGGATTGCGGCTACCAGTTCGTGGACCTTAAGCATTGCCACGGTTACCTGGGCCACGAGTTCCTCTCCGCGCGCAGCCGTCCGGGCGAATTCGGCGGCTCGCTGGAAAATCGCACGCGCTTCCTGCGTAACCTGGTGGCCGGCATTCGTGCCGAGGTGCCGGGCATGGAGATGGGTGTGCGCCTCTCCGCACTGGATTTCGTGCCCTTCAAGCCAGACCCCAACCACGATGTGCCCGACGAACTCGGCGCCGGCGTCCCGGACGATTACGCGCAATTGCGGCCTTACCAGTTCGGCTTTGGTACCGACCAGAACGCGCCCGTGAGGGCGGATCTGGCCGAGACGCGTGCCTTCCTTGAAGTGGTGCGAAGCCTCGGCATCAAACTCGTCAACATCACGCTCGGCAGCCCCTACTACAACCCGCATGTCACCCGACCGGCGCTGTATCCGCCTTCGGACGGCTACCAGCCGCCCGAGGATCCGCTGATCGGCGTGATGCGCCATCTTGAGACCGTGCGTGACTTGAAGCGCGCGTTCCCGGACCTGGCCTTCATGGGCAGCGGCTACACCTACCTGCAGGAATTCCTGCCCAACGTCGCGCAGGCGGTGGTGCGCGAAGGCTGGACCGACATGGTGGGCCTGGGCCGCATGGTGCTGGCCTATCCTGACCTCCCCGCCGACGTGCTGGCCGGCCGGCCCATGCAGAGGAAGCGCCTGTGCCGCACTTTCAGCGACTGCACCACCGGCCCGCGCAACGGCATGGTGTCAGGCTGTTACCCGCTCGACGCGCACTACAAGAAGTCGCCGCAGATGGTCAAGCTCACGCAGATCAAGAAGGCGGCCAAGTTGGCCTAGGGCCGGCGGCGTATTGCAGGATATTTTCTCCACCCGCTAAGGAGGCATCCATGAACGACATTGCTACCACCCAACTGGCGCACCAGCCGCCGCGTGTGACCCATGTCGACGAACACGAATGGGAAACCATCCGCTGGCCCGGGCAAACCGGCAAGATGATGTTCCATCCGCGCCCGGAAAATCCCACCGAGCCCAACGCCGGCATCGTGCGTTACGAACCGGGCTCGCGCCACCCCTTCCACAAGCACGACTTCGCTCAGGTCTGGTACATCATCGAGGGCACCTTCGTGATCGGCGGCAAGACCCACGGCCCGGGCACGATGTTCTGCTATTCCGACCCACACTACGAGGAAGAACTCTTCACCGAAACCGGCGGGCAGATGGTGTTCGTGCAGTACCAGGGGCCGTCGACCGGTGGTCGGCCGATCTATGACGGCCGCTTCAACATGAAGGCGCGCAAGGCGGTCGAGGAAGAGCGCACCGACAAGTAGGCGCACAGCACGCCTTTTCCACCCAGGTTGCGTGCCGGTCTGCGCGGCGAAGCGTTCCTAAATGGCTGCGCTGCCGGCGGCGCAGGCCGCGATCTCGGCCATCGAAAGCCCGGCGCCACGCAGGACTTCGACCGTGTGTTCCCCCAGCGCCGGGCTGTGGTTTCCGGCGCCGGTCGCGGCGTTGGAAAGGCGGAACGGCGGGTTGAGGACCTGGAAGCAGCCGCCTGCGTCGTTCACTTCGGCCAGGGCATCGCGGTGCGCGATCTGCGGGTCTGCCATTGCTTCAGCGACCGTCCGGTAAGGCGAGCAGGGTACGCCGCAGCGGTCGAAGACTGCCTGGCATTGCGCCTTGGACAGCGTGCGTGACCAGCCCTCGGCCAGGTCCATCAGTTCGCCCCAGTGGCGGCGCCGGTCGGTATATCTCTCAAAGCGTGGGTCGTGCACCCATTCCGGATGGCCCGCCGCCCGGGCGAAGCCCTGGAAGCTCTTCTCGCTCGCGACCGCGACGTTCAGGTAGCCGTCGGCGCAGGCCAGCGGCCCGTAGATCGGGCGGCCCGGCGGCGGCACCTCGAACTGCGCATACTGCAGTTCGGTGAGCGTGAAGCCGAGCATGGTTTCAAGCATGGACAAGTCCACGCACTGGCCGCGCCCGTCGGCATGGCGCTGGTGCAGGGCCGCGCCGATGGCGCCGAAGGCATAGGTGCCGACGGCCACATCGGCGATGAACAGACCGCAATAGTCGGGTCGCGTGCGTCCCTCCTGGTAGCCCAGATGAGCAAGGTCGAAGCCGGAGGCGGCATGCACCACCGGCGCGTAGGCCGGCAGTTGCGACGAAGGCCCGGTCTGGCCATAACCGGAAATGGCGCAATAGATCAGGCGCGGGTAGGCGGCGGCCAGCGCCGGGTAATCGAGCCCGAGCCGCCGCATGACGCCGGGCCGGAAGTTTTCCACCAGAATATCGGTACCGGCCAGCAGGGCATGGATCGCGGCGTTCGCCGCGCCCGATTTCAGGTCCATGACCACGCTTTTCTTGCCCGCGTTGAGCTGGCCGAAATAGCTGGAGGCGCCGTTGCGCAGTGGCGGGCGGCTGCGCATCATGTCGCCTTCCGGCGCCTCGATCTTGATCACCTCGGCGCCCATGTCAGCCAAGAGCCGCGTGCAGTGCGGACCGGCGATGGTGGTGGTGAAGTCGAGGACGCGCAGCCCGGCGAAAGGCTTGCGGGCGGTTGGGTTCAATCGATCCTGCCGGTATCGCCCGAGAACTCGATCGGGCAATAGAAGCCGCCGTGGAACTGCGCGGCGATCTCGTTTTCCTTGACGCCGCGCGCAAGGATCTCGGCCGCATACACCTCGGAATCGTCCTCGGGTCGGTAACCGAGGAACTTCACGTTGCTATTGTCCCAGCGGCTGCGCAGATTGTTCGATACGCCGTAGACGACGATGAAATGGTAGTCGGGATGGTCGATGCAGCGGCGCGTCAACTGCACCATGTCGCGGTGGCTGATCCACGAGTTCAACTGCCGCACCTCATCCGGCCGGTCGGGGTGGCGGAAGGTGCCGATGCGCAGGCACGCCACCGACAGCCCGTGCTTGTCCGCATACATGCGGCCGACGGCTTCGCCGAACACCTTGGAGATGCCGTAGCGCGAATCCGGCCGCGGCACCACAGTGTCGTCGATGAATCTCTCGCGGCGGTGAAAGCCGATCGCATGGTTGGAACTCGCGAACACCACGCGCTTGACGCCTTGGCGGCGCGCGGCCTCGAAGACGTTGTAGCAACCCTCGATATTGGCCGGCAGCACCTTCTCCCAGCTGTCTTCCACGGAAACCCCGCCCAGATGCACCACGCAGTCGATACCGACCATGCTTTTTTCAAGCGCCTCCATGTCGCGCAGGTCGTATCGGCACAGTTCCTCGCCGGCGTCGGCGTCGCCCAGCGGGGCGAGGTCGGCCAGGCGCAGCAGCGGGTAGACGCCCTTCAGGCCGCGCCGCAATGCCGCGCCGATCTGCCCGGCCGCGCCGGTGATGAGGATTCGTCTTGCTTGCATGGGACTCCCTTTGTCGGGCCGCCACGCGGACGGCCGCAGGTTCGGTGGATTCTTCGGCTGCCGCGATCAGGTGCGCGCCGGTGCCTGGCGCGAGAGGTCCGGCAGGAACCAGGCGACCAGGCCGATCGCCGGCAGGTAGGAACAAAGCTGGTACACGAAGGCAATGCCGCGCAGGTCGGCAACATGCCCCATCGCCGCGGCGCCCAGCCCGCCCAGTCCGAACGCGACACCGAAGAAGATGCCCGACACCAGGCCGATGCGCCCCGGCAGCAATTCATGCGCATAGACCAGGATGGCCGGAAACGCCGAGGCCATCAGGATGCCGATGATGATGGTCAGCACCGCCGTCCAGAACAGGTTGGCGAAAGGCAATGCGAGGGTGAAGGGCAGGGCGCCCAGGATGGAGATCCAGATCATCGGGCGCCGGCCGATGCGGTCGGTAAGCGCGCCGCCGATCAGCGTGCCGGCGGCAATCGCCGCCATGAAGATGAACAGCTGCACCTGCGCCGCCTGCACCGGAATGTGGAAGCGCTCGATCAGGTAGAAGGTGAAGTAGGAGGTGAGGCTGGCGCTGTAGACGTTCTTGGAGAACAGCAGCAGCATCAGCACGCAGAAGTAGAACACCACCTGGCCATGCGGCACCGGCGGCGGCGCCACGGCGGCGGCGCGTACCGCCGCCTGGCTCGGCCGCAGCCGCGCCGCGTACCAGATGCCCACGCGCGTGAGCAGCACCATCGCCAGCAGCGCCGCCAACGATACCCAGGCAATCGCGCCCTGCCCGCGCGGCAGCACGATGAAGGCGGCCAGCAGGGGCCCGACCGCGCTGCCCACGTTGCCGCCCACCTGGAACAGCGCCTGCGCCACGCCGTAGCGCCCGCCGGATGCCATGCGCGCCACCCGCGAGGCTTCCGGATGGAACACTGCCGAGCCGCTGCCCACCAGCGCGGCGGCGAACAGCACCGAGGGGTAGTCGCGCGCCACGGACAGCAGGATCAGGCCGATCAGCGTGGAGCCCATGCCGATGGCCAGGGAATACGGCTGCGGCTTGCGGTCGGTGTAGACGCCGACCGTCGGTTGCAACAGCGAGGCGGTGAGCTGGAAAGCCAGCGTGATCAGGCCGATCTGCGCGAAATCGAGTTGCAGCTCGTCCTTGAGCATCGGATACAGCGCCGGGATCAACGACTGTATCAGGTCGTTCAACATGTGGCAGACGCTCAGGGCCACCAGGATGGGAAATACCGTGGCTTGCGCCATGGTGGCAACCGCAGGGTTTGCAGTGGCGGCTTTGGACATCATCCATCCGGAGAGCGGGAGAGTCACCATTATCCGGCAAACTCGAACGGCTTCGCAGGGGCTGCGCGACGCTGCATCCGTCGCGCATACGGCCGGCGGCGATGCGCCGGAGGAATTCGCGCAGTTCACCCGCGCCGAAATCCCCAAGTGGGCGCAGGTGGTCAAGACCTCCGGCGCCCGGGCAAGGCTCGCCATCCATCAGGCGCTGCCCGTCATGCTGTCCTGGATGACGGCCGAGGCCGAATCCACCCGGGCGGTGATGGGTGCGGAGTTCTGGCCCTACGGCATCGAGGCCGACCGCGACATCATCGACACGCAAATCCGCAGGTCGCGCCAGCAGGGCCTGATTCCGCGCCGGCTGGCGATCGAGGAACCGTTCGCGCCTGCCTGAATCACGCAACCGCGCAGCGCGGCCTTCACACCGGTTGCAAATGCGCGGCTCAGGCGCGCTTGCGCGGCGCGGCCTTGCTCGCCGCCGTCCGCTTTTTCGCCGTCGGTCGGTGCACCAGCACCGGGATGTGGCAATGGGTCAGCACCTTGTGGGTGACGCTGCCCAGCAGCAACTGGCCGATGCCGCCGCGCCCGTGCGAACCCATGACGATGAGATCGCATTTCTGCGCCTTGGCCGTGTCCACGATCGCCTGGTCGGGCAGCTTGGCTGAAACCACCAGCTGGCTCCATTTCACGCCCGCCTTCGCGGCCGCGTCGGCAACCGCCTGCAGGTGCTTGTCGGCGATGCGCTTGACGTCGGCTTCGTATTCCTTCTTGCTCGGGTAGGCAATCGGAATGTCGCCGGGATAGGTAAAGATGATCTGGTACGGGTCGGTGACGAACATGCCTACCGCCTGCGCCCCTTCGGCAGCGGCGAGCGTCACGCCGTCGAGCGCCGCGGCGTGGGCGATGTCGGAACCGTCGATCGGGAGAAGAATTTTCTTGTACATGGTGGGGCCTGCCTTTCCGCGCCTGGGGCGCCTGATTCACATGCCCAGATTATCATCGCGCACGGCGCCCGCTATTGATCAGGCGCAACAAAAACGGCGGGCGCCGCCTGCCACCGGCGGCCCGCCTATCGGCGCAGGGTCGCGCCGCCGCAAATCGCGATGTCCTGGCCGGTGATCGCCGCCGCGTCGTCCGAGAGCAGGTAGGCCACCAGCGCCGCGACTTCGCGCGGCTCGATGAAGCGCCCGATCGGCGGCATGCGCGGGCGCGTCGCGGCCCGCGCCGGGTCCTCCAGCATCGGCGTCAGGGTCGCGGCGGGCGACACCACGTTCACGGTGACGCCATCGGTCACTACCTCGGCAGCCCAACTGCGCGCCAGCGCCACCAGCGCGGCCTTGCAGGCGGCATACTGGCTGCGCCCGGCCATGCCGGTCGACGAGCGGCTGCCGATCAGCACCACGCGTCCCGCACCTACGCTCTGCATGGCGGGTATCACCGCGTCGGCCAGCCGGGTGCATGCGTCCACATGCAATTGCCACAGCAGTTGACCGTCTGCGTCCTGCAGGGAGCCCAACGGTGACAGGCGGGTGACGCCCGCGCAGTGCACGAAGGCAGCGGGAGCGCCGGCTGCGACCAGCCGTTCACCCAGCGCGCGGGTGGCGTCGGACTGCGTCAGATCGATGGTGTGGGCGGTGAACGTCGCCGCGGCGATGGCGGCCGGTGCCATATCGAGACCATGTACCCGCCAGCCGTCGGCAAGCAGCCGTTCGGCGATCGCGCGGCCGATTCCGGATGAGCTGCCGGTGACGATGGCGGTGTGCGCGGCCACGGCTATTCGACCCTGATCTTCGCCTCCGCGATCAGCTTGGCCATGTCGTTGATGTAATCCTGCTGGAACTTCGCGAACTCAGCCACGCTGCCGCCGCCGAGCAGGATGCCCTGCGAAAGCAGGCGCTCCTTCATGTCGCCGGCCAGCGCCTTGTTGGTTTCGGCGTTAAGGCGTTGCGTGATCTCGGGCGGCAGCTTCGCCGGGCCCCACAGGCCGTACCAGCTCGTGAACTCATAACCCGGCAAGGTCTCGGCCACCGTGGGGACGTCCGACAAGGTCGGCAGGCGGTTGGAGGACGTGACCGCGAGGATGCGCAGGTTGCCGGCCTTGTGGTGCTGCACGGCGCCCAGGACCGGGTCGACGAAGCCGGATATCTGGCCGCCGATCAGGTCCTGGTAGGCCGGCGTGGAGCCCTTGTAGGGCACGATGGTGTAGTCGCCGCCGCCGCCGCGCTTGAGCAATTCGGTGGCCAGATGGCCGGCGGAGGACACCGAGCCGATCGCGAAGGTGAGCTTGCCGGGGTTGGCCCTGGCATAGGCGAACAGGTCCTTCAGGTCCTTGACCGGCAGATTGCGGTTGACCGCCACCGACAGCGGCGCCTTGGCCACCAGCGCAATGGCCGTGAAGTCGCCGGCGATGCTGTAGGGCGGGGTGGCCAGCACGATCGGCCCGGTGACGAAGGTCGAGGCGTTGAACAGCAGCGTATAGCCGTCATTGGGCGATTTGGCCACCGCGACCGCGCCGATGGACCCGTTGCCGCCGGCGCGGTTCTCCACGACGAATGGCTGACCCAGCGCGTCGCCGAGTCTCTGTGCCAGCATGCGGCCGACGATGTCGAGCGTGCCGCCGGGCGGAAAAGGGATGATCACCTTGACCGGCCGGTTGGGGTAGGGCTGTGCGAAGGCGCCGGCCGCCAGTGTCATCGCGAGCGTGGTGCAGATGCGCTTGAGCAAGGATTTCATCATGCGGTTTCCGGGGTTGGGTCAGGCGATGCCGTGCATCGCAAGGACGGTGCGCATGCGCGCGCAGGCGAGGTCGGGGTCGCGCAAGAGGCCGGCGCGGTCGGCCAGGCGGAACAGCTCGGACAGATGCAGAATCGAGCGCGTGCTCTGCTGGCCGCCGACCATGATGAAGTGGCCCTGCTGGCCGTTCAGGTAGGCCATGAACACCACGCCGGTCTTGTAGAAACGTGTCGGTGCCTTGAAGATGTGGCGCGAAAGCGGCACCGTGGGAGCGAGAATCTCGTGGAAGCCGCGCTGGTCGCCCCGTCCGAGCGCGGAAAGCGCCGCCGAGGCCGCCGGGGCGATGGCGTCGAAAATGCCCAGCAGCGCGTCGCTGTAGCCGGCTTGGTCGCCTTCGATCAGTTCCGGATAACTGAAATCGTCGCCGGTGTACATCCTCACGCCGGCGGCCAGGCGGCGGCGCATGGCGATCTCCTTGTCCTTGTCCAGCAGCGAGACCTTCACGCCGTCGACTTTCGCGGCATTGCGGTTGATGGCGGCCAGCGCCGCGTCCATCGCACGCATGTGGTCGGCATCGCCCCAGTAGCCCGCCAGCGCCGGATCGAACATTTCGCCCAGCCAGTGGATGATCACCGGCTCGCGCACCTGCGACAGGATGCGGTCGTAGACGTGGTGGTAATCGTCGGGCGATGCGGCCACCCGGGCCAGCGCGCGCGACGCCATCAGGATGATGCGCCCGCCGAGCTTCTCGATGGCGGCCACCTGCTCTTCATAGGCGCGGATCACGTCGTCGACGGACCGGGCGTCCTCGGGCTTCAGGTGGTCGGTGCCGGCGCCGCTGGCCAGGAAGGCACCGGGGATGTCACTGGCGGCATCGATGGAGCGGCGGATCAGTTCCAGCGAGGTGGGCCAGTCCATGCCCATGCCGCGCTGGGCGGTATCCATGGCCTCGGCCACGCCCAGCCCCAGCCGCCAGACGTCGCGGCGAAAGTCGAGCGTGGCATCCCAGTCGATCGCGCAATCGATCCACGGGTCCTGCTCGGCCAGCGGATCGGCCACCACATGAGCCGCCGAATACGCCACGCGGTTGAAGGCGCCGCTCTTGAGGGCCGGGAAGTTCCTCGGCACCGAGAGCTGGAAGTCTTCGAGCCGGCCGCCGGCGACCGGCAGGGCGATCGTGCGGGACAGGCGTTCAGGTGCGTTCATGCGATTCTCCTCGTCGGGCGGGTGCGCGGTGTGCGCGCTTCAGCGTTCGCGCAATGCGCGCAGGGTGCGGATGACCGCTGCGTTGTCCAGATGGGTGTCGCCGCGCGCCATGGATTGCGCCAGCAGGTCCCGGTGCAATTCCGACATCGGCAGTTTCTGGCCGCTCTGGCGGCCAAGTTCCAGCATCAGGCCGACATCCTTGGCGTGCTGGGCGACGGTGGCGACCGGCGGCTCGTAATGATCCGCCACCATCATCGGCCCCTTCTCCTGCGCCGCGCGCGAGGTGGCGGCGGAATCGAGCAGCAGATCGAGGTAGCGCGCCCGGTCGATGCCGAGACTTTCGGCCAGCGCCATGCCTTCGGCCAGCGCCAGCCGGTTCAAGCCCAGCACCAGATTGGTCGACAGCTTGGCCGCGGCCGCCTGCCCGAGCGCGCCGATCACCTTGCGGTGCTGCGTGACGGCCTGCAACATCGGCGTGGCGCGTTCGATGTCGGCGGCGCTGCCGCCGACGAACATGCGCCCTTCACCGGCGGCGATCTTCGCGCTCGAGCCGGAGATGGGTGCTTCCACGAAGGCGATGCCCGCCGCGGCGCACGCACCGCCGCATTCGACCAGCGTGGCCGGCAGCGCGGTGGTGATGCAGATCACCAGCGCTGTCCGGCGCGGCCGTGCGGCGGCCAGGGCGGAGGTGACCGCGCGCAGCTGGGCGTCGTCGAATACCGCGATCAGCAGGCAGTCGCAATCGGCGGCGAGGCTGGCGATGCTGTCGCGCGCGCTGCCGGGACGCGCGGCCTCGAGCAGGGCCGCGCGCGCCGGATCGATGTCGAAGCCGAGCACGCGGTGGCCGGCAGCCGCCAGCCTCGCGGCGAGGGCGCTGCCCACCAGGCCCAGCCCGGCGATGCCCGGCACGGACGAGGGCGGCATTCAGGTCTCTCCCGGGGCGAGCGGCCGCATAGTGTCGAAATCCGGCATGGCTGCGCTGGCGTAGCCCGCGCAGGCGAGGGAGCCGATGGCGATGCGCCCGTCGCGGATGGCCAGGCGCACCGCGCCGTGCGAATCCTCGTACAGGTCGCCATGCGCGCCCAGAAAGGCCTGCTGCTCATGACGCGGCAGCGCCGCCATGCCGTTCACGTAATGGTGCCCGTTGCGCTCCACATGGGTGATACCCAGCAGGTTCACCAGCGCGAGGTCCTGCTGCACGGCCAGCCCGGCCTGGGTGGTGAGGTCCTCGGCGGACATGAAGAAGCGCGGCTTGCCTTCCTCCCGGTTCCACTGCGCGCAGCGCGCGGCATTGAGAACGGACTTGTAGACGCCCTTGCAGGACTTGGACGACACCCCGTCGTAGCCGCGCGCGCGCGCCTCGACAAAGGTGTCGAGCGTGCCGTCGGACTCGTCGATGATCACCGGCAGGCCCAGCGGCGTGGCGCGGAAATCCGCCTCGAGGGCGTTCTTGCGGTTGATCGGCTGCTCGACGAACAGGATCGAGGCCAGCAGGCGCGCCAGCGCCGGGCGCGCGTGCATGCGCGATAGCAGTTCGAGCACCGCGGCGGCATCCGGATACTGCTCGTTGCCGTCGAGCGAGGCGTGGTAGGGGGCGGGGTCGCGGTCGAGCACCGCGGCGATGGCCTCCAGGCGCGCGATGTCGGCGTCGAGGTGGCCGCCCACCTTGAGCTTGAAGTGGCGATGGCCGTATAAAGCCACCACGTCCTCGAAGGTCTCGGGCAACCCGTCGCCCACCCGCTCGCCCAGGTCGGCCGCGGTGATGGCGTCGACCATGCCGACGGTATGGCGCGCCGCGATGCTCGCTGCCGGGGTCAGGCCGGCCAGGAAGCCTTCGATATCGATGCCGGCAAACGCGGGCAGGCCCGGGCCGATACCGGGCAGGTTGGCCCGCATGGCGCTATAGAAATCGGCAGACGCATGACGGCAGACCGCGTCGAGGATGGCACGGTCGATCAGCGCCGGCCCGTAGTTGGCCAGGAGCGGGTTGTAGCCTGCCCGTTCCGCCGCCGACTGGTGGGCCGCGTAGTGCCGCGCGAAGTGGCCGAACGCGGTCGCCGGCGCCGCCTCGCCCAGATAGGCGTCGCGCGCCATGCGCAGCACCGCGCGCAGCTGGTCGAAGTTGTCCTCGTTGGAGAGCGCGAGGTTCTTGTCGAACCATTTCGGGGCCATCATCTCGGCGGCCGCCCCGGTGGCCGTGCGGCCGTCGGCCATCGAAAGCGTGGCGCGCACGAAGGCCTGCGGGCAGGCGGTGAGCGTGACCACGCCGAAGCGGAACGGCAGGCGCAAGACCACCGGGCGTTCGAGCAGCTCGATGGCGCGGATCGAGAATTGCGGCGCGCTGGCGGAAGAGGGCATGGCCGGGGTCAGTCCATGGCGAGCACGCCGCGCGCCTTGAAGATGTCGCGGATGCGGCCGGTGTATTCGTTGAATTTCTCGGGCACCCGGTCGAGGCGGCGCGGGCGCGGCAGGTCGACATCGATGATCTCGACGATGCGGCCGGGGCGCGGGCTCATCACCACCACCCGGTCGGCCAGCAGCACCGCCTCGGGAATGCTGTGGGTGATGAACAGCGCCGTCTTGCGCTTTTCCATCCAGACCCGCTGGATGTCCATGGCGATCTGTTCGCGGGTGAGCGCATCGAGCGCGCCGAAGGGCTCGTCCATCAGCAGCAGGGGCGGGTCGTGCACCAGCGCGCGGCAGATGGAAGCCCGCTGCCGCATGCCGCCCGACAATTCGTAGGGCTTGTGGTTTTCGAACCCGGACAGCCCGGTGGTCTCGAGCAGCTTCCTCGCCACCGGCTCATAGTGCCTGCGGTCGAGATTGCGGATGTCGACCTGCAGGAGCACGTTGTCGAGGATGTTGCGCCAGTCGAGCAGGATGGCGTCCTGGAACACGATGCCTACATCGGTGTGCGGGCCGGCCACCGGCTTGCCGTCGATGGTGATCGTGCCCGAGCTATAGGGCTGCAGCCCGGCCACCATCTTGAGGATGGTGGTCTTGCCGCAGCCGCTCGGCCCCACGATGGCGACGAATTCCGAGCGGCGGATGTCGAGATCGACCTCGCCGCAGGCCTCCACCGGCCCGGACTTGGAGTTGTAGACCTTGCCGACGTTGGCCAGCCGGATGTAGGCGTCGGATGCCATTATTTTTTCGGCAGGTACGGAGCCTCGGAGAGGAACTCGTTGGTGAAGTAGGTGTTGAGGTCGGAGGCCGGATTGAGCTTGGCGAACTTCGCCAGCAGGTCCTGGGTATCGCGCCAGTCGCCGATGTCCGAGACGCCGATCGCCTTTCCCTTGGTGCGCTCGGTGCGGATGATGCTCATCGTGCCCTCGACTTCGAGGAGCGCGATTTCCTGGGTGAATACCGGCGCGGCCTTGCGGAAGATCTCGGCGGCCTCGGCGCGGTTGTCGAAACTGTGCTGCCAGCCGCGCTGCGAGGCGCGCAGGAAACGGCGCAGCAGGTCCTGGTTCCTGGCCTCCTTGACCCAGTTGTTGTTGACGATGATGGCCGAGGACAGCGTGGTCACGCCGGCCATGTCGTAGAGGCGCGTCCAGCCCATCTTGACGCCGGTCTGCAACTGCATGCGCGGCCCCTGGTCCATGAAGTAGCCCAAGAGCGCATCGGCCTGCTTGTTGAGCACCGCCTGCTCCTTGCCCTGCGGATTGGCCACCGTGATGACCTGCACGTCCTCCACCTTCATGCCGAGCTTGCCCATGAAGGCGGTGAAGATCGCCAGGCTGGCGTCGCCGGCCGTCATGGCGATGCGGCTGCCCTTGATCTCGGAGATCTTGGTCGGACGGGCCGCGTCCGCTCGATAGATGAAGGCCATCGGGCTCTGCTGCAGGGTCACGCCCACGGCGCGGATCGGCATGCCGTTGGAGACGCCGCGCATCATCGTGGCCGCGTCCACATAGGCGACCGGGCTGTTGCCGGATGCCACCAGCTGCGATACCGTGGTCGAGCCGCTGCCTTCCTGGATTTCCACTTCCAGCCCTTCCTGCGCGTAGAAGCCCTTGTCGCGCGCGACGAAGAAGGGCGCGTGCTCGCCGTACAGGGTCCAGTTCAGACGGAACGGGAATTTCTCCAGCTTGGCCTGCGCCAGCGCCTGGCCGCCGAATGCCAGAACCGCCAACATCAACAACAGTTTCGCTTTCATGTCGTCTCCTTCGGGTTTGTAATCACATCGTTGTCGACCCTTCGCGTATGCGATGGGTCACATGCCACGGGATCAGGAATGCTTCGAGGAACTCCACTACGTAAAAGAACACCAGGCCGATCATCGTCAGGGCCACGATGGTGGCGAACATCAGCGCGGTTTCCATGTTCGAGTTGGTGACCAGGAGCAGGTAGCCCAGGCCCTTGTCGGCGCCGACGAACTCGCCCACGACCGCGCCTGCCACCGCCAGGGTGGCGGCAACCTTGAGGCCGCTGAAGAGATATGGCAGGGAAGTCGGCAGGCGGAAACGCGCGAACAGCTGCCAGCGCGTCGCGCCCATCGAGCGTGCCAGGTCGGTCATCTCGGAGGACATCGAGCGCAGGCCGACGGCCGCGTCGATGACGATGGGGAAAAAGGAGATCAGGAAGGCTACCAGTACCTTCGGCGTGGTGCCGACGCCGAACCAGACCAGGAACAGCGGCGCGACCGCCACCTTGGGCACCACCTGGAAGAACAGCAGCTGCGGCGTGATGAAGCGGTCGAAGCGGTGCGAGGAGGTGATGCCGATGGCCAGCGGAATGGCGATCATCACCGCCATCCCGTAGCCGAGCAGCATTTCATAGGTGGTGATCCAGCCGTGGTAGAGCAGCTTGGGAAACTCCTGGATGAAGGTGCCCAACACCCGGGTGGGCGGGGGCAGCAGATAGGGCGGCACCTTGAACAGGTGCACGCCGAGTTCCCAGACGGCGAGAAAGACCAGGATTCCGAAGATGGGCGAGAGCCGGATCATGCGTTTGCCACGGTGGTGAGGGTTTGCAGGGCGGCGGGATCGGGGATGATGCCCAGGCCGGGTGCGGTCGGCACGGCCACGCGGTCGGCGCGAGCGCGAAAGCCGGCGTCGCTGGTGCCGCGTTCGGCCAGGTATTGCGGCCCGTTGAGTGCGGCCGGGACTTCGAGGCCGGCCCACGCGAACAGATGCACCGAGGCGGCCAGCGACAGTTCCGGGTCGGTCAGGCCGGAGGCGAACAGGAGCTGCCCGTCGCGCCGCATGCCTTCGATGATGCGCGCCGCGGGCCACAGGCCGCCGCAGCGGGCCACCTTCATGGCGATGCCGTTCATCATGCCCAGGGCCGCGAATTCCGCCGCCTCGACCGGCGAGACGATGCCTTCGTCCATCAGGATGGCGAGCGCGCCCTGTCTTGTCAGGCGCTGGTAGTCGCGGATGCGGTTGGGTGGCAGCGGCGATTCCAGCGCGCGCACGCCGAGGTCGGCCAGCCTGGGCGCCTGGGCGAGCGCGGTATCGATGTCGTAGCTGGTGTTGGCGTCGCACCAGTGGAAGCCGCCCGGCGCGAAGCGGGTGACCATGCGCACCAGGTCAAGGTCATGCTGCGGCGTCTGCGGGTGGCCGAGCTTGATGTTGAAGCTGTCGTGGCCGAGGGCGCGCCCGGCCTCGAGCAGTTGTTCCGCCTCATCCAGGCGCGTGGTGTTGATGGTCCAGGACAGACTGACCGAGCGTGTGCGCGCGCCGCCCAGCAGTTCGCTGACCGGCTTGCCGGCCTGCCGGCCCCACAGGTCATGGCAGGCAAGGTCGATGGCCGCCTTGGCGAGCGGTTGCCCGACCGAGAACGAGGGGCGGATGGCGCGCTCCATGCGCGCGTGGACGTCGGCCAGGTCGGCGGGCTCGGCGCCGAGCACCACCCGGGCCAGGTATCGGGCGAGGGTGCTCTCGACGCTTTCGACGGTTTCGTAGGTCCAGGTCTCGACCGGCACGGCCTGGCCGTAGCCGTGCCGTCCGTCCGTATCGGTGAGGCGGACGATGAGCGTCGGTCGCGCCCCCGACTTGAAGAACTTGAATTCGCCGACCAGCGGGTAATCCCGCCGACCGATCGCGACGCTGGTGATGCGGGTCATGTCTGGTAGTGCGGCCGCGTCTCTGGCATGTCGCCGGTGGGTGGAGAAAGACCCGCCGGCTTGCACCTGGGGGTAAGGGTCAGTGTAACTGAACGGTTAAACCCGATCAACGGCCCGGACGCTTGCCCGCGCCCGCCATATTGCGCCGCCGCAAAATACAGAGTCAAATCGCTCGCATGGATGGTCCTGCAGGCGTCGAATCCGCCGGCGTCGCCATCGGCTATGTAACGAGACGGTTACATATGCTAGGATTTCCAGTACCAACAAACCAAAAAGGGAGAACAGCATGCCGCGCATCCAGACCACCGTTGTAGGTTCGTACCCCGTCCCGGACTGGCTGGTGGCCGCGCCGTCCGAGCAGGCCCTGATTGATGCCACGCGCGTGGTCATCGCCACCCAGGAGGAGGCGGGCGTGGATGTGGTGTGCGACGGCGAACTCTATCGCTTCGACATCAATCACCCGGAAACCAACGGCATGATCGAGTACTTCGTGCGGCCGATGGACGGCGTGGGTTTCCGCATGAGCTTCGAGGAGCGCATCGCCTACCGCAACGCCGAGGCCACACGCTTCCGCACCCGCCCGCCGGGCGTGGTCGAAGGACCGCTGGGCAGCGGGTCGCTGGACCTGCCGCTGGCCTGCCGGCAGGCCAGGGTGCTCACGAAAAAGCCCTTCAAGTTCACCGTGACCGGCCCGCACATGCTGGCCAAGATGCTGATGAACAAGCACTACAAGGACACGCCCGCCCTGGCGCACGCCATCGCCGATGTGCTGGCCGAGCAGGTGCGCCACATCGATGCCGACATCATCCAGTTGGACGAGGCGAACCTGCCGGGCGCGCCCGACGAATGGGAGTGGGCGGCCTCGTCGCTCAACCGGGTGCTAGACGCGGTCAAGACCGTGCCGGCGGTGCACCTGTGCTTCGGCAACTACGGTGGGCAGAGCATCCAGAAGGGCGGCTGGAAAAGCCTCATCAGCTACCTGAACGCCCTGCATGTGGACCATGTGGTGATGGAATGCGCGCATCGTCCCGAAGAGGAATTGCAGGTGTTCCGCGATCTCGATCCCAAGATCGGCTTCGGCCTCGGGGTGATCGACATCAAGCGCACCGAGGCGGAATCGGCCGAGCACATCGCGCGCTCCATCGAGCGCGCCGAGAGGATACTGGGCGCCGGGCGGGTGAAGTACATCCACCCTGACTGCGGTTTCTGGATGTTGAAACGCGGCATCGCCGACGCCAAGATCCGCGCGCTCGCCAAGGGGCGCGACCTGTTCGAGGGTGCGGGCGCGTAACGCGGTTACCCGCCTAGCGGGCGGCGCAGGGGGGCGCCGCCTTCTGTGCGCCGGCGGGCAGGGCCCGGTCTCACCCCTGGGGTCCCGCGAGGCGGATGCGCTCGGCCTTGTACCAGTCGAGGATCTGCTCGCCCGTGCAGAACATGACCCCTTCCTTGTGGCGGATCACTTCGAGCACCTGCCGGAAGTACTTCATCCGGTGCGGCGCCCCCATGATGTAGGGATGCAGCACGATGGCCATCACGCGCGCGCCATCGCGCGCGTCCTCGTGCAACTGCTCGAACTGGTCGAGCGCGCGGTCGCGATACTCGGAGGCCTTGTGATGCTGGATCAGCATCATGGCCACGTCATTGCACTCCTGGGTGTAGGGGATATTGATGATCTCCCCGCCGCTGCGCGTCTTGAGCGGCACGGGCTGGTCGTCGAGCACCCAGTCGCACACGTACTCGTAGCCCTGCTCCTGCAGGATGTCCGGCGTGTTCCAGGTCTCGGTCAGGCCCGGCCCGAGCCAGCCGCGCGGGGCCTTGCCGGTGAAGGCCTTGATCACCTCGGAGGTCTTGCGGATGTCGAGCGGCTCGTCTTCGACCTTCTGCATGTTCTTCTGGGTGAAGCCGTGACCCATGAATTCCCACTTGCGTTCGAGCGCCGCCTGTGCGATCGGGCGATACGCTTCGATGGCCGAGCCGTTGATGGCGAGTACCGCCGGCAGGTTGAACTCGTCGAAGAGCTTCAGCATGCGCCAGAAACCGACGCGATTGCCGTACTCGTGCCAGGCCCAGTTGGGAATGTCGGGCACCGGCGAGCCGCCGGCGGGCGGCGTGAGCACGGTGCGCGGCATGGTGGCGTGGATGTCCCACTCCTCGACATTGACGATGAACCAGACCGCCAGGCGCGCGCCGCCAGGCAATGCCAGGCGCGGCCGCTCTGAGATGGCGGAGTAGGGGAGGCGTTCTTGGGGTGTCATTTGGCAGGCGGCTCCACGATTTTGGTTGCGTGTGGTTGCGTGTGGTTGCGGGACGTACGGGCGGCGGCGCGGCTGAGCGGGGGCGGCGACGCGTTCGCGCGCCCCGCGCATTGATGCGGCAACCAATTGTAGCAATGGCCGATGCCGCCCTTCGCGCGCCGGCGCGCTTCAGATCAGCGCGTTCCAGCAGGTCTTGAGCAGTGCCCGCTGGTCGATTCCGAACACGTCGGCGAGCCAGTCCGAGAGGATTTCCTGACCGATGGTCGGGTTGTCGTGCTGGCAATGCTCCGCGCCGGTTTCGTGTGCTTCGGTCAGCCGCAGCGTCGCCTTCACGCCCTTGGACACGGCGTAGTCATAGGTCTTGCGCGAGGCGCTGACGGTGAGCACGTCGTGCCCGCCGTGCAGGATGAGATAGGGGCAGCGCATGTGGTCGAGATGGCCATCGAGGGTGAAGTCCCGGGCCTTTTCCATGGCCGCCTTCATCGACGGCGTACCGAACACCCACTTGATATGCATGGCCAGGCCGAAGTCCTCGCCCTTGTTGCCCCAGATGTCGGTGATCGACCAGATGGCGCCGTGCGAAATGCAGGCGGCCAGCCGTGGCTCGTAGCAGCCGGCGCGCGCCGCGTAATAGCCGCCGAGCGACGAACCGCACACCGCGATGCGCGCCGGGTCGACGTCCGGGCGCGCCACCAGCCAGTCGATGCACCTGCCGACTGGCACCTCCGTGTCGACCCGGTTGACCACCTTGTGGCGGCGCAGCGTGCCGCCCTGTCCCGGCAGGTCGACCATGAGGACCGAGATGCCGCGCTGCAGGCAGCCATGCGCCTGCATGAACCACATTTCGTCCTTGATGGAGTCGAGTCCGCCCATGCAGATCAGCACGGGCAGCTTGTCGCCCGGGAACGGCGCGCGCACGAAGTAGCCGCACAGGGACACCCCGTTCTCATAGGGAATGTCGACGATCTCGCCGGGCGGGTTGAGGTACTGCAGGAATCTGTGGCTGCACGCCTCCATCCGCTCGAAGGTGGGCAGGCGGCGCGGGTCGTCGGGCTCGAGGTGGAACTCGGCCTGGCGGTAATAGTCCGCCGCGCGCAGGAAGCAGTTCATGGCGGTACGCACATGCCCCTTGCGTTCTTCGGCGAGGCCGCGCTCCCAGTTCGAGTCGCCGATGCGCTTCCACTCCGCGTGCCAGCTTTCAAGGTCGCCTGGAACCATGCGCGAGGCGGCGAGGAAGACTTCGCTGACGGCACCGCCGCCTTCCTGGGTCTCGCCTAAGCCGCGGCGGAACTGGTAGGAGAGCCAGGGGTGTTCTGGCCAGTGATGCCATCCCATCGGCTCATAGTGGGCGTTCCGGTTTTCGGTGACAGCCTCGATGGCGTTGTCGTCTTCTAGCGGTTTCATGCTGTGGCTCCGTGTTGTGGCGGTGGTCGATGCCTCCAAGCTTGGCCACAGTCGGGTCCGGTGTCAACCGGGTGAACCCCGTGTCGCCGCGCGCGCGTTCTTTTCACGCGGCCTTTTCCGTCCGGGTGACCTTGTACTTGTAGTCGCGGAAATCCCCGGAATACACCGGCTCGTACTTGGGCGGCGCGTCGCCGGCGCAGCCCGGGATGCACTCGATCTTCGCGTCGTGATTCGGGTGGTGGAAGAAGGCGACCGACATGCGGCTGGCGGTGCGTCCGGTCTCGCGCGGCGGGTTGAGCACCCGGTGCGTGTTCGACACCCAGCGGTCGTTGGTCCAGCGCATGAGCAGATCGCCGATATTGCAGACGAAGCGGTACTTGTCGGTGGCCACGTCGATCCACCGGCCGGCGCGGTCGCGCACCTGCAGGCCCGGCGCGGGCTCGCCGGAAAGGATGGTGAGCATGCCGTAGTCGGTGTGGGCGCCCGCGCGCAGCTGGCCCTCGGCGGGCGGCTCGTCCTGGCGGGGGTAGTAGTTGATGCGCGCCGCGGTGATGTGCCGGTCGATCTTGTCGTCGAAATAATGCTCCGGCAGGTCCAAGGCCAGCGCCGAGATGCGGCACAACACGCCGGAGAGCTCCTCCATGGCCTTGTAGTAGGCGTCGGCGGCTTCGCGAAAGCCCTGCGGGCGCGCCGGCCAGAGGTTCCTGAAGAAATGCTTGCGCCCCGCCGGGCCGGTGTAATACGGGTCCTCGGGCAGGTCCTCGCGGCCGAAGTGCCAGTACTCCTTGAGGTCGGGCGGCGTGCTCAGGGCATTGCCGGCGGCCAGCGCCTCGAAACCGATGGCCTTGTAGCCGCGCGCATAGGTGGGTACCGGGGGGGCCACCCTCTGTTTTTCCTCCAGCGGCAGGGCGAAGAAGGCATGGGCCGTGTCGTACAGCGCGTCCATCACCTGGCCGGGCACGCCATGCCCGGTGATGGCGAAGAAGCCGATGCGCTCGGCGGCGTCGGCCAGTTGCCTGACGACCGCCGCGCGTCCCGCGAGTTCTCCGGCGATGAAGGGCGCGATATCGATGACGGGAATGGCGTTCATGTTAGTCTCCGGCGGGTCGGCATGAGGGCGAGTGCATGGATTGCCCGAAGCGTACAGTTTCAGCTACCTTTGCGCCCGCTGCAAGAACCCGTGCGCCATTCGCAGGTCAGGACACCGTGAAGCTCTCCAATCGCACCGCCATCGTGACCGGCGCCGGCAGCGGCATCGGCAAATCCATCGCAGCCGCCCTCGCCGCCGAAGGCGCCCGGGTGGTCATTGCCGACCTGCGTCACGCCCTGGAGTCCGCCGCCGAACTGGACGCGCGCGCCCCGGCGCCTGGGTCGGTGCGCGGCCTGGAGTGCAACGTCGCGCTGGAGGCCGACTGCACCCGCCTTGCCGAGTTCGCGCAGGCCGAATTCGGCGGCGCCGACATCCTGGTGAACAACGCCGCGATCTTTTCCTCGCTCAAGCCCAAGCCGTTCGAGGAGATCAGCGCCGAGGAATGGCGCGCGGTCATGGAGGTCAACACCCTGGGCCCGTTCCTGTGCTGCAAGGCGGTCTTGCCCCAGCTCAAGCGCTCGCCGGCCGCGCGCATCATCAACATCTCCTCGGGCGTGGCCTTCAAGGGCAATGCGCTCTACCTGCACTACGTGGCCAGCAAGGGGGCGGTGCTGTCGATGACCCGGTCGCTCGCCAAGGAACTCGGCCAGCACAACATCCTGGTCAACGGCATCGCGCCCGGTTTCACCATGTCGGAGGGCGTCGCGGCCAACCCCGACCTGATCGCCGGCGCGCGCGGCCCTTCGCTCGCCGGCCGTGTGCTCGCCCGCGACATGTACCCCGCCGACCTGGTCGGCGCCGCGGTGTTCTTCGCTGGGCCGGACTCGGCCTTCATCACCGGGCAGACCCTGGTCGTCGACGGCGGTGCCTACTTCCACTGACGCGTGCCGACGCGGTTGCCGGCGGGCAGCGCCGCAGGAGGCGCCATCCGCCGGGTGGCATGGCCTCAACCCGGGGGCGTCCGCCCGGTGAGGCGCTCGAAGGTCATGCGGTGGTTGGCGACGATGAACCACCAGCCCGGATAGTCCTGGCGCCGCCAGCGCGCATCACCGACTGCGACGCTGCGCTCGAGCAGGCGGTGGCCGATGAGCCCGGGCGCGGCATGCACCACGGGAAACAGGAGCAGCGCGGGATACCAGACAAGCGGCATGGCCAGCACCGCCGGGATGAAGGCCAGCCCGGCGAAGGTGCCGAACATGTGCAGCACGACATTGAGCCGGTGCCGGTGCTCCTGCAGGAAGACCTCGCGATAGAACATCTTGAAGGTCGGCTTCGCGGCGTCGCGGGACTTGAGGGCGGGCGAGGGATGCATGTCTTTCCTTTCGGGTTGGGTGGGGTCGGTTTGGGCCGGCGCGCGCAGCCGTTGCGGGCCGGATTGTGCGAGGCGGCTTGCGTCGCCGAGGGAATTATGCGAGCATATGCTCATATATAATACTCGCATTCGCGGCTGCCCAACCGCGCTTGCGCGAGGCCCCGGCCCAACACGCTCCTGTACCCCATGCCACGACTGAAACTGACGGTGCGCAAGCTGCCGCGCCAGAAGCGCTCGACAGCCACCGTCGAGACCATCCTCCAGGCGGCGGCTCGCGTTCTGGCGCGGGAGTCCCTCGAGGGCTTCAACACCAACCGGGTGGCCGAGGTGGCGGGCGTCAGCGTCGGCTCGCTGTACCAGTACTTTCCCAACAAGTCAGCCCTGGTCGTGGCGCTGATAGAACGCGATCACGCCGCCCTGGCCGAGGCGCTGGAGCGTTTCCTGGAATCGACGCCTCGGGCGTCCCTGCGCGACACCCTGTCAGGAATCGCCGCGCTGCTCATCGAGCAGCAATACGGCGAGCCCCTGTACGCAGCCGCGATCGACCACGAGGAGCGGCGCCTGCCGCAGGGCGCCCGGGCGCAGGCCAGCGATGCGCGCTTCGGCGCGATCGCCGCGACCTTCCTGGCGCGCCATCGCGAGGAGATTTCCGCCCGGCTGTCGCCGTCCGCGCCGCGCGACCTGCTGGTGATCGCGCGCGCCATGGTCGATGCCGACGCGCTGGCAGGCGGCCCGCCCGGCGCGGACCTCGAGGCGCGTGTCGTGCGCGCCTTGTACGGTTACCTCACCGCCTGACCGGCTGGCCTGGCGGACGCGGCGAGCGCGGCCGCGGGCGCGCGCTCGAGCAGGCCGCGCAGATAACCCGCGGCCCAGGCTGCCGAACCCATGCCGTCGGGCACGTAGTCGAACGGCTCGGCCGCCACCACGCCGGCGTAGCCGGTCTCCAGCAGTGCCGCCAGGATGCCCCCGAAGCGCATGTCGCCCTGTCCGGGGCCGCGCCGGTTGGGGTCGTTCACCTGCACGTGGGCGATCAGGCCGGAAGGCATCCAGCGGCGGATCAAGGCATCCACCGGCTCGGCCTCGGCCAGCCCGGCCGAACTGGTGTCGATCATGGTGCGCACGTGCGGGTTGCCCAGCGACCGCACGATGGCGGCCGCCTCCGCCACGGTGTTGACGAGCGGCGTCTGGTCGGCCGAAAGCGGCTCGATGCAGTAGGCCACCCCGGCCGCGCGGGCTGCCTCGCCGGCGCTTGCGAAAGCCTCGGTGGCCCGCGCCAGCGCGTCAGACCTGGTCTGGCCCTCCGCGACCAGGCGCTGCCCGGGCGAGCCGTGCACCAGATAGGCGCCGCCCATCGCCGCGCACAGGTCGCACAGCCGGCGCATGAACGCGACGGTCCGCCCATGGAGCGCCGCATCGGCGGCCGTGATCGACAGGCCGCCGGGCCTGACCAGCAGCCAGTGCAAACCGGTGATGGCGATGCCGTGGTCCGCCGCGACGCGCGCCAGCGCACGCGCCTCGGCGTCGGTCATGGAAGACGGGTCATCGCACAGGGTGTACGGGGCCACCTCCAGCCCCATGTAGCCGAGCGCGGCGGCGACGCGGCACTGCTCGGCGAACGGCCGCGGCGCCAGCACCTCGTTGCACAGCGCGAGCTTCACGCGCGCCTGCCGGTGATCAGGCGGCTGATGGCGGGCAGACGCAGCAGGACCACCAGCGCGATGATGCCGAACAGCACGGCCGAAATCGGACGGGTGAAAAAGGGAGTAAGGTCGCCGTCCGACAGCACCAGCCCGCGGCGCAGGCTTTTCTCGAGCAGGTCGCCTAGGACGATGCCGAGCACCAGCGGCGCGACCGGGAAATGGAAGCGCCGCAGCACGAAACCGAGCACGCCGAACAGCAACATCGTCCAGACGTCGAACAGCCGGCCCGCCAGCGCATAGGTGCCGATCACGCACAGCACGAAGATGATCGGCACGATCACGGTGGTCGGCACGCGCAGCACCATGATGAGGAACTTGGTCAGGGTCAGGCCGTAGATCAGGATGCCGATGGTGGCCAGAAGCATCATGGCCACGACGTCGTAGACGAATTGCGGCGACTCGACCATGATCATCGGGCCGGGCTTGACGCCGTGGATCAGCATCGCCGCCATCAGCACCGCGGCCGGCGCGGACCCCGGCACCTGCAGGGCCAGCACCGGGATGATGGCGCCCGGCACGCAGGCGTTGTCGCCGGTTTCGGCCGCCATCAGGCCTTCGATGGATCCCTTGCCGAACTTCGCCTTTTCCTTGCTGGCGCGCTTGGCCGCGGCGTAGGAGGACCAAGCGGCGACATCTTCGCCCACCCCCGGGACGATGCCGATGAAGGTGCCGATCACCCCGGAGCGCAGGATGGTGCGCCAGTACTGAAGCACGTCGCGGATCTTCGGAATCACGGTGTCGAACGGGTTGATCTTCACTGGCGGGCGCTTTTCCTGCATGGCCACCAGGATCTCGGCGAAGCCGAATGCGCCTACCAGCGCCGGTACCAGCGAGAAGCCGCCGGCCAGGTCGCGGGTTCCGAAGGAAAAGCGCTCGTAGGCGTGGATGCCGTCCTGGCCGATGGTCGCAATGAATAGGCCCGCGAAGCCGGCGATCCAGCCCTTCAGCGGGTCGCCGCCGGTGAGTGTGGCCGAAACGATCACGCCGAACACCGCCAGCCAAAAGAACTCGTAGGCACCGAACTTGAGCGCAAGATCACCCAGGAGCGGAGTGAACAAGGCGAGGAAGAACATGCCGATCAGGGTGCCCATGACCGAGCCGGTCGTGGCGATGCCCATGGCGCGCCCGGCGTGCCCCTGCCGCGCCAGCGCGTAACCGTCGAGGCAGCTCGCGGCGGAAGCCGGCGTGCCGGGAATGTTGAGCAGGATGGCGCTGCGGCTGCCGCCGTAGATCGCGCCCACGTAGGTGCAGATGAGGATCAGGAGGGCCTGCGACGACGGCAGCTTGATGGTGAGCGTGGTCATGAGCGCGACGCCCATGGTCGCGGTCAGGCCCGGCAAGGCGCCGATCACCACGCCCACCAGCGAGGACGCCAGCACGTAGAAGATCGACTCCAAGGTCAGGAACGAGCCGAGCGAATGCCAGAAGGCGATGAGTCCCTGGAACATCAGGGCAGCCTGACCAGAAAGATGTATTCGAACGACAGGCACACCACCGCGCTGGTGGCGGCGCCATAGGTCAGGGCGAGTAGCAGCCGGCGCGCGGCGCCGCGTCCGAGCGATGCCTGGCGCTCGCGGTCGAACACGAGGATGAAGACGCTGACGAAAGCGAAGGTGGCCAGCCAGAACGGCAGTCCGGTGCCGACCATGCCGAGGGCGTAGAACAGGGTCAGCCCGAACACCTGCGCCATGGCGCCGAACTGCGATGCGTCGCGTGCGGACCGCTGCGGCGACGCGAGCCCGCCGCGCGAAACCGCGCGCAGTGCCAGGACCAGCCCCAGGACCAGGATAGCCGCGCCGAGCAGCCCTGGCACCAGCCCCGGTATCTCGTATTTGTTGATCTGCAGGTGTTCGAGCCGGTCCATGCGCCAGGCGCCTGCCAGAACCGCCGCCCCGAACACCGTCCATGCCAGCCCTGAATACAGGTCCAGGCGCGGCGGCAAGGGCTCGTCGGAGTCGATTTCGATGCTCATGTGCGGATGCCCCCGGGGCGGGACCGGACCGAACCCGCTGCTGCCGCCGGCTCGGTCCGTGCCGGGACGAGGCTCAGGGCTTGGGGATGCCGACGGTGTCGGGGCTGACCTTGGTCTTGCCGCCCGAATGCAGCAGCCAGGCATTGGCCTGCACCGCCGGGAAGGCCGCAGCCTGCGCGGCCTCGCCGTAGGAGGGTGCGAACAGCGCGCCGCGGCTGGCCGCGTATTTCTTCAGCGCCTCGTTGTTGGCGATGGTGGACGACCAGATCTTCTCCATGGTGGCGACGACTTCGGCCGGAACGCCTTTCGGGATGAAGATGCCGAAATAGTTGGGCGGCGACTTGAAGCCAGGGATGGTTTTAGTGATCGGCTCGATGACGCCGAAGCCCTCGATCTCGAGCGCGCGATCGCCCACCGTCGCCAGCGGGCGGATGCGCTTGCCGCGGATCATCTCGGCCTGCTCGACCGCCAGCTGCGGGGTGACATCGGTCTCGCCGGACACCGTGGCCACCACGGCGGGATTGCCGCCGTCGTAGGTGACATGGCGATACTTGATCCCGGTGGCGCGCGCAATGGCTTCCATCGCGTTATGCCCGCTCGATGTCACCCCCGCGGTGGCGACCTTGATCTCGCCCGGCCTGGCCTTCATCGCATCGAGCAGCTGGGTCATGTTCTGGTAAGGCGTCGACGGGTTGACCCCGACCACCGCGACGTTGGCCACGTTATGGAACAGGTGCCAGTCCTTGACGCTGGCGTTGAGCATGCCCAGTACCTGATAGACCCCGAGGTCCTGCGCGGCGCCGGCCGCCCAGGTGTAGCCGTCGCGCGGGGCATCGAAGGCGTTCTTGGTGCCGATCGAGCCCGAAGCGCCCGGCTGGTTGACCACCACGATCTTCTGGCCCAGCACTTTTTCGATCTCCGCCGCGGTCACCCGGGTCACCTGGTCGGTGGAACCGCCGGCGGCCCAGGGCACGATCAGGTTGATCGGCTTGGTGGGCTTCCATTGCGCCCATGCCGGGGCGGCTACGAACGCGGCAACGGCAAGGGTGGCAACGGTCTTGGCAAAGGTGCGACGCTGCATGGATGTCTCCTTGGGTGTGTTGTATGACGACGCTGGCAAACCGCTAAGTAACCAGACGGTTAAAGTAGACGAAAGGGACGGGCCTGTCAATCGCGCGGCCCTGGCATGCCATCCGGTGCAAGGGCGCGGGCTCGGCGTGTCGCCACGGACGAAGCGCGGTCGGCGCGCGCCGACCGCGGAAGCCGAATGCGGCTATGCTGCGGGCATCCAGCAAAGAACCCGGGAACGACCCCCATGAGTACCCACCACAGGCTTTCACCTTCGCCGCAAACCGTCCACTGGGGGCATTTCGGCGCGACCATCCCGCCGGTGTTGCGGGTGGCTTCCGGGGATCGCGTCACCATCGATTCGATCAGCGGCTCGAAGGAGGAGGCCGCGCGCGCCGCCAACGTGCTGCCCGACCATGCGGCCGTGCTGGAGGCCTGCAAGCCGCATCTCGGGCCGCACATCCTGACCGGGCCGATCTGGGTCGAGGGCGCCGAAGCGGGCGACACCCTGGAGGTGCGCATCGAATCGGTCGAGCTGCGCCAGGACTGGGCCTACAACGCGGTGCGCCCGCTGCGTGGCGGCCTGCCCGAGGATTTCCGCACCCTGCAGGTGTTGAACATTCCTATCGACATGGCGCGCCGCGAGGCGCGCCTGCCGTGGGGCCTGACGCTGCCCCTCAAGCCTTTCTTCGGCATCATGGCCGTCGCCCCGCGCCCGGAATACGGCATGGTGTCCTCGATCGAGCCGCGCGAGTATGGCGGCAACATGGACAACAAGGAACTCACCGCGGGCAGCACCCTGCTCCTGCCGGTGCAGGTGCCGGGCGCGCTGTTCTCGGTCGGCGACGGCCATGCCGTGCAGGGCGACGGCGAGGTGTGCCTCACGGCGCTTGAAACCGCGCTGACCGGCACCTTCCAGCTCATCCTGCACAAGCGCACCGGCCTCACGTTCCCGCGCATCGTCACGCCCACCCATTACATCGCCATGGGCATGGACCCCGACCTCGATGACGCGGCCAAGCAGGCGCTGCGCGAGATGATCGCATGGCTGAGCGAGGTGAAGGGCTGGTCGGCGCTCGACGCGTATGTGACCTGCAGCCTGGCCTGCGACCTGCGCGTGACGCAGATCGTCGACGGCAACAAGGGCGTGCACGCGATGTTTCCGCGCAGCCTGCTGGATGCGCCGGCCGCCATGCCGGCCTGAGGGCGCTTCAGGCCAGCCAGCGCTCGCGGTGGGCCGCGACGAAGGCGTCATCGTTGAGGTGCGGATAGGAAGCCAGCACGCGGGAGATCTCCTCGGCCTGGCCCGGGCTCAGGCCCTCAGCCGGATCCAGGCACCAGATGCCCTCGAGCAGGCCCTGGCGGCGCAGCACCTCGTGGCAGCCGGCGATGCAGCCGCGGAAGTCGTGGGCCACGTCGAAAAACGCGCTGTTGCAGTCGGTGACCTGGCCTTCGAGCGCGAGCAGGTCGGCATCGATGTGCCCGGCGGCCACGGCGGCGTGGATGCGCCCGAGCTGCTCCACCGCGCGCCGGGTCCACACGCTCCAATGGCCCAGCAGCCCGCCCTTGATGCGCAGCCGCACACTGCGCCCATCGCGCGGGATATCGAAAGGCAGGAGCAGGTCCAGCACAATATGGTCGTCGTTTCCGGTGTACAAGCTGATGCGTTCCTCCGCGCCGGCCGCAGCCACGCCGCGCAGCACGTCCTGGGTACGGTAGCGGTTGAACGGGGCCATCTTGATGGCGACGACGTTGTCGATGGCGGCGAAGCGTTCCCAGAACCGCGCCGGCAGCACGATGCCGCCGACGGCCGGCTGCAGATAGAAACCTACCAGCGGCATCGCGTCGGCTACTGCGCGGCAGTGGGCGATGAGTTCCGCCTCGCCGGCCCCCTTCATGGCGGCCAGGCTCATGAGCACCGCGTGATAACCGAGCCGTCTCGCGGTTGCCGCTTCGGCGAGCGCTTGCGCCGTGCGCCCGGCCACGCCGGCGATCATGAACAGCGGCCGCCGGCCGCCGATGGGCGTCCAGTCCCGCGCGGTCTGCATGGCCAGGTCCAGCACCGGCTCGTACAGCCCGGCCTCGCGGATGGCGAACTGCGTCGAGTGCACGCCCACCGCCAGTCCGCCGGCACCGGCGTCGAGGTAGTAGCGCGCCAGGGCGCGCTGGCGGCGCGCGTCGAGCCGACGCTTCGCATCCAGCGCGAGCAAATGCGCTGGAATCACCGCGCCGCGCCGCAGTACGGCGAGCGCATCAGCGGGGATGTCGGCAATGCGCATGGCGGGTCAGTAGTTGCCGTCGCGCACTTCGAAGTGCGTGGGCTTGCCCAGCGAATCCATGCCGCGCGAAGTCCAGTCGGCGGTCCAGTCGAGCAGGGTGTCGAGCGACACCTGCGGCTTGCCGAACAGCGCGCGGGCCCGGTCGCAGTTGATCAGCCAGGCCGACTCGGCCTCGCGGCCGGCGAACACGGGCGTGACGCCGAGGCGGCGCGCCAGACCCTCGGCGGCGGCGCGGATGCTGATGACCGGGCCGCTGACATTGAGCGCCGAGGTGGGCGCCGTGCAGTGGGCGAGCGAGCGCAAGGCCCACTCGTTGGCGTCGCCCTGCCAGATGATGTTGGCATGGCCCATGGTCAGGTCGACAGGCTCCCCGGCCAGCACCTTGGCGGCCAGGTCGTGCAGCACGCCATAGCGCATGTCGATGGCGTAGGACAGGCGGATCAGCCGCCCGGCAGTGCCGAAGCGGTGCGAGAAATGCTCGAACATCCGTTCGCGCGCCACGCAGGAATTGGCGTACTCGCCCGGCGGGGTGGGTGCCAGTTCCTCCCTGGCGCCGCCGCCGGCTACGTTCACGAACGGGTACACGCACGCGGTGGAGAAGGCGACGATGCGCGCGGCGCGGAAACGCTCGGCGACCAATGCCGGTACATGCGCGTTCATCGCCCAGGTGAGCCATTCGCTGCCGCGCGAGCCGAACTTGCGCCCGGCCATGAACACGATGTTGGGCGCCTCCGGCAGGGCGGCCAGCGCCTCGCGCGAGAGCAGGTCCGCGGCGATGCATTCGATACCCTGCGCTTCGAGCCTTGCGCGCAGGCCGGCCTCCGAGAAGCGCGCCACGCCGATGACCCGCCGGTCGCGCGCGGCGCGTTTCGCCATGCGGGCGAGGGTGGGCCCCATCTTGCCGCCCACGCCCAGCACCATGATGTCGCCGGGCGCACGGGCGAGGTCGGCCATCAGGTCGGCCGAGGGCGTACTCATCACGTCCTCTAGATGCTCGGCATCGGAAAAGCGCTCTGGAAAGGTCATCGTCCGGCGGGCCTTGTCAGGTCTTGAACAGGTAGCCCAGCACCAGTTCCGTCATGTGCGCCAGGCGCTCGGCCTTGGCGCGCGGGGACAGCAGGTCGCGGCCGAAGATCGCCGACAGGGTGTACTTGTTGCCGAGGTAGAAATAGGTGAGCGCGGCAATCGATATGTACAGCTGCACCGGGTCGACGCCGGCGCGGAACACCCCCGCCTTGCGCCCGCGCTCGAGGATCTCCTCGATCATCGCCACGAAGGGCGAATGGATGGTGCGCACCTTGGCGGACTTGTCCAGGTGACGCGCGCGGTGCAGGTTGGCGCTGTTCAACAGCGTCATGAACTCGGGATGCTCGAGGTAATACTCCCAGGTGAAGGCCACCAGCCGGCGGATCGCCTCGGGGGGGTCGATCTCGGTCAGGCGCAGCGCCTTCTCCGCTTCGCGGATGTGTGCATAAGCGTCTTCGAGCACGGCCAGGAACAGGTCGTCCTTGTTGCCGAAGTAGTAGTACAGCATGCGCTTGTTGGCATCGGCCTGCGCGGCAATGCGGTCGACGCGCGCGCCACCCAGGCCATGGGCGGCAAACTCGGCCTTGGCTGCCTCTAGGATGCGCGCACGCGTGCGCTCCGGATCGCGCACCAGCTTGGCGGCGGGCGCTGCCTTCTTCGCCTTGGCGGTCTCCCCTGACATGCGGCGATTGTAACGGGCCGGTTACCGGCGGCAAGCACCCGCGACGGTGCAGCGCCGCAATCGGGGCGCCGGAGCGCCGAAGGGTAAACTCCCGTCATGGGTCCTGAACACCTGCTGAAGCAAAGCTTCGCCGCCGCTGTCGCGGCGGCCGATCCATGGGTGATCGTGCCGCCCCATCTGCCGCCGGCACCCAGGGGGCGCACGCTGGCCATCGGCGCCGGCAAGGCGGCGGCCTCGATGGCGCGCGCGGTCGAGCGACACTGGCCCGCGCGGGCACCCCTCTCCGGCATGGTGATCACCCGCTATGCCCACGGCTACCCCGACGAAGCCGCGCTGGAGCGTATCCGCGTTGTCGAAGCCGGCCATCCGGTGCCGGATGAATCCGGCGAGAGCGCGGCGCGCGAGATCGCCGATCAGGTCAGTGCGCTCGGGCCCGACGATCTGCTGCTCGCGTTGGTGTCGGGCGGCGGATCCAGCCTGCTCGCCTTGCCGGTCGAAGGCATTTCGATGGCCGACCTCAAGGCCACCACCCGCGAACTGCTCGCCTGCGGCGCGCCCATCCAGGACATGAACGTGGTGCGCAAGCATCTCTCGCTCATCCAGGGCGGCAAGCTGGCGGCGATGTGCCGCGCGCCCATCGTCTCGCTGGTGATCTCGGACGTCACCGGCGACGTGCCCACCCATATCGCCAGCGGCCCGACGGTGCCGGACCCGAGCACCTATCAGGACGCGCTGGATATCCTCGCGCGTTTCGAATGCAATGTGCCCGCGGCGGTTGCGGCGCATTTGCAGGCTGGCGCGGCCGGGCGCATCGCCGAGACGCCCAAACCCGGTTCGCCGGTGTTCGCCAACGCGCGCACCGAGGTTATCGCCACGGCGCACAAGAGCCTGGAGGCGGCTGCCGCCGTGTTCCGCGAGGCGGGCATCACGCCCATGCTGCTGGGCGACACCGTCACCGGTGAAGCGCGCGAGGTGGCCAGGGCGCATGCGGCGATCGCGCGCGAGATCATTGGCTACGGCCAGCCCGCGCGGCGGCCGGTGGCGCTGATTTCCGGCGGCGAATGCACCGTCACCCTGAAGAACCCGAACGGCCGCGGCGGCCGCTGCAGCGAGTACCTGCTGTCGCTGGCCATCGAAATGGCAGGCGCCGCTGGCGTCTATGGCCTGGCGGCCGACACTGACGGCATCGATGGTTCAGAGCCCAATGCCGGCGCCTGGGTGTCCCCGGAGATGTGGGGCGCTGCATGGGCTCGCGGCGTGCGCGCCGACAAGCTGCTGGCGGCCAACGATGCCTTCGGATTTTTCGAGACCGCTGGCGGCCTGATCCACACTGGGCCTACGCGTACCAATGTGAACGACTACCGGGTGATTTTGCTCGCCTGAGAACGACAAGCCTACATCATGCTGACCATTACCCATCCCGATGACTGGCACCTGCATGTGCGCGACGGCGCGGCTACTGCCGCCGTGCTGCCTGCCACGGTGCGGCAGTTCCGCCGCGCCATCATCATGCCCAACCTCAAGCCGCCGGTGCGTACCGTGGCCGAGGCGGGCGCGTACCGCCAGCGCATTCTCGCCGCGGTGCCGGCCGGCGCGCAGTTCGAACCGCTGATGACCCTCTACCTCACCGACAACACGCCGGCGGACGAGATTCGCCGGGTGGCCGATTCGGGCTTCGTCAAGGCGCTCAAGTACTACCCGGCGGGCGCCACCACCAATTCGGATGCGGGCGTCACGGACATCATGAAGCCGATGGCGACCCTTGAAGCCATGGCCGAACTGGGCGTGCCGCTCCTGATGCACGGCGAAGTCACCGACCCGGCGGTCGACGTGTTCGACCGCGAGGCGGTGTTCATCGAGCGGGTGTTCGAGCCCCTGATGAAGCGGCTGCCGCAACTGAAGGTGGTGTTCGAGCACATCACCACCCGCCAGGCGGCCGAGTATGTGGCGGCGGCGCCCGCCAACGTGGGCGCGACGATCACGCCGCAGCACCTGCTGTTCAACCGCAACGAGATCTTCAAGGGCGGCATCCGCCCGCATTTTTATTGCCTGCCGGTGCTAAAGCGCGAGGAGCATCGCGTCGCGCTGGTCAAGGCGGCCACCTCCGGCAGCTCGAAATTCTTTCTTGGCACCGACTCGGCGCCGCATGCGACCAATACCAAGGAGATTTCCTGCGGCTGCGCCGGCTGCTACACCGCGCCGCATGCGCTGGAACTCTACGCCGAGGCCTTCGAGGCCGCCGGGGCGCTGGAGAAGCTTGAGGCCTTTGCGTCCTTCCACGGGCCGGACTTCTACGGCCTGCCGCGCAACGGCGGCACGGTCACGCTCAGGCGCGAATCCTGGCGGGTGCCCGATCGCCTGCCTTATGTCGATGATTCCGGCATCGTGCCCCTGCGGGCCGGGGAGACGCTGGCCTGGAAGCTGGCGTAGATGACAGGCGCGGCGGTTGCGCCGGTGTTGCCCGACCATCCGGCGTTGGCGCCAGTGCGTCCCTTGCTCGATGCGCTCGGCAGCGCGGGCTGGCCGGAACCCGGCGATTGGTCGTGTTTGGCGGCCGCGCGCGGTATCCGCAATGCACCGGGCATGCAGCTTGCCTTCGTGGCGCCTTCGGCCCCGGCGCTGTCGGCACTCGATTTCGAGCGTCGCATCCACGAGCGTGGTGAGGTGGAAACCCGTCCGCGATGCTGGCACGACGCCTTCCACGCCTGCGCCTGGCTGGCGTTTCCGCGCGCCAAGGCGCGCATCAATGCCCTGCATGTGGCGGATGGCGCTGATGCCTCGCCAAACCGGCGGAGCAGGTTGCGCAACTTCCTCACGCTGCTCGACGAAGGCGGCATCATCGTGGCGAGCACCCGGCCCGACCTGCTCAATCTATTGCGCGGCTTTTGCTGGCGCGCGTTATTTTCGGACCGGCGGCAGGCCGTGCGCGAGGCGATGGATTTCGTGATCTTTGGTCACGCACTCTACGAACGCGCGCTGTCCATGCATTACGGCGCCACCGGCAAGGGCATTCTGCTGGAAGTCGGCCCGGACTACTTTTCGCTCAGCCTGCAGGGCCGGTTGGCTTTTCTGGACATGCGGATCGAGACATTGATCAGCGACCCCGCGTTTGAGCCCAGCGCGCGCTTCCTGCAGCCCGTGCCGATCAAGGGCATCCCGGGTTGGGATGCGGCCAACGAGGACCCCGCGTACTACGACGATGTCGCGCAGTTCCGCCCCGGCCGGCGCAAGGCAGCCTGATGCTCGCCATCCTCAACGTCACCGCGCCCTTCTTCGCCCTCATTGCCTGCGGCTACGGTGCGTCGCGCTACCGGCTGCTGCCGGAGAGCGCGGTGCCGGCGCTCAATGCCTTTGTGCTGTATTTCGCGCTGCCTTGCATGATGTTCCGCTTCACGCTGGAGACGCCGATCGCGCAGATTTTCTCGGTGCGGGTTTTTCTCGCGTACACGGTCGGCGGGCTGGTCACCTGCGTGATTTTCGCCTGCGTCTACAGCTTCGCTACCCGGGAGCGATTGCACCGCAGCGCCTATCCGGCGCTGGCGGTGACATGGTCCAACTGGGGCTACATGGGCCTGGCCCTGATTCCGGCGCTCCTGGGCCGCGAGGCGCTGCCGGTCATCGTCGCCGGGGGCATGGCCGACCTGTTCGTGGTGCTGCCGCTGGTGCTCGCGCTCGGCGGCGCCGGTGCCGGCGGCGCGTCCATCGGCGCGATCGCGGCGGGCGCCTTTCTGCGCGTGGCGAAAAACCCCATGATCTGGGCCGTCATTCTCGGCGCCATCGGCTCCGGCCTCGGCGTGGTGCTGCCGTCCGCGCCGGACACCCTGGTGCGCCTGCTCGGCAGTGCCGCGGTGCCGGTGGCGCTGTTCGCCATCGGCGTGTCGTTGTACCGGCCTGGCGTGCCGGTGCTGCGCGCGGACGTGATGATGATCACCGGGGCCAAGCTGTTGCTGCAGCCTTATCTCGTGGCCATCGCGGCCATCCACCTGCTCGGGCTCTCGGGGTTCGAGATGCACGTCCTGGTGCTCATGGCGGCGCTGCCGGTGGCCGGTTCGGCGTTCCTGTTCGCCGAGCGTGCGGGCAGCGATCCGGACGCGATATCCGGTGCGATCCTGGTGTCGACGGCGCTGGCGTTCCTGAGTTTTTCGGCACTGTGCTGGGCCATGGGCCTGGAAATGCGCTGAGGCGCTGAGGCCGGCCGCGCCGCCGCGCCGGCGGCCCGACAGACTATATTCGGGACTTCGGGGCAGCGCGCCGCACGGGTGAAAACATGAGCGAATACGACTACGACTTCTTTGTCATCGGCGCCGGCTCCGGCGGCGTGCGCGCGAGCCGCATGGCCGCCTCGTTCGGCGCAAAGGTGGCGGTGGCGGAGGCCTACCGGCCCGGCGGCACCTGCGTGATCCGCGGCTGCGTGCCGAAAAAGCTGATGGTCTACGCGGCCCATTTCCACGAGGACTTCGAGGACGCGCGCGGCTACGGCTGGAGCGTGCCCGAGGCGCACTTTTCATGGCCGAAGCTCATCGAGGCCAAGGACCGCGAGATCGCGCGCCTGGAAGGCATCTACGAGCGCCTGCTGGCCAACGCCGGCGTCACGCTTCTGCGCGGCCGGGCCGTGGTGGTCGATCCGCACGCCGTTGAACTGGACGGCCGGCGCATCACCGCGAAGTACATCCTGGTGGCCACCGGGGGCTGGCCGGTGCGCCCGGAGATTCCCGGTGCGGAACTGGGGATCTCATCGAACGAGGCTTTCGAACTCAAGCAGCTGCCCAGGCGCGTGCTGATGGTGGGCGGCGGCTACATCGCCGTGGAATTCGCCGGCATCTTCCGCGGCCTCGGCGCCGAAGTCACGCTGTCGTATCGCGGCTCGGAAATCCTGCGCGGCTTCGATGACGACGTGCGCAAGCACCTGCGCGGCGAGATCGAGGCCAAGGGCATCAAGGTGCTGTTGCGCAACGAGATCACCGCGATCGAAAAGCACGGGCCCGGCTATCGGGTGCGCACCAGCGACGTGGACATCACGGTCGATTGCGACTGCGTGATGTTCGCCACCGGGCGCCTGCCCAACACCGCGGGGCTGGGCCTCAAGGCGGCGGGTGTCGAACTCGACGAGAACGGCGCGGTGGTGGTCGATGAACACGGCCGCAGCTCGGTGCCGAGCATATTCGCCGTCGGTGACGTGACGCACCGTGTGCAGCTCACGCCGGTGGCCATCCGCGAAGGCTCCGCGGTGGCCAATACCCTGTTCAACAACCGGCCGACGACGGTGTCGCATCACAACATTCCGTCGGCGGTGTTCAGCCAGCCGCCGATCGGCACCGTCGGCGATACCGAGGAGCAGGCGATCGCCAGGTACGGTCGCGTCGAGGTGTACCAGGCCACGTTCCGGCCGATGAAGCACACGCTCTCGGGGCGCGCCGAGAAGACCTACATGAAGCTCGTGGTCGAGGAAAAGACCCAGAAGGTGGTCGGCGCCCACATGGTGGGGCCGGACGCCCCGGAGATCATCCAGGGCATCGGCATCGCGGTGGTGGCGGGGCTCACCAAGCAGCAGTTCGACGATACCGTCGGCATCCACCCGACGGCGGCCGAGGAATTCGTCACCATGCGCGAGAAGGTGCTGCGCGGGTTCTGAGCGGCGCCGCGTGCCGCGCCGCCGCCGGGATCAGGCGGCGGCCTGCGCCGGCTTGAAGATGCCGGCCTCGATCAGGCGCTGCACGCCTTCAGGCGAGATCTCGGCCGCCGGCGCGTCGCCGCCGATGATGCCCAGAAGCAGCCCCTCGTCGCGGCCGGGGCCGGCGTCGATGCATTCGAAGCGGCGCTGAACGCCGATCGGGCAGGCGATGAAGTCCAGCGGAGCGAGCGTCACCGCCTCGGTGCCGCTGTCGAGCTCCCATTCGAGCTTCCAGGTGCCATGCATCACCATAAAGGTCTCCACCGTGTCGTGCGTGTGCATGAGCACGCCGCAGCCGGGTTTGGCCGCCACGAAGGCCATGCCGAAACCGGCGCGCACATGGCTGATGGCGGCCGGCGCCAGGTCGCCGAACGGCGAGAACTGGCCTTCGCCCCTGGGCTGGCTGAACCCCAGCACGTTGAGGAAGGTGCGCTGGCATTCCGGCAAGGCCATGTCCGGCAGCCCGGTATTGCACCGCACGAGGTCGGAAAAACGCGCCACGCTCCGGTCCATTTCGGCGCGCGAGGGCTTGATCACGGTAACGGCCATGGTGTACTCCTGGATTTGTTGATGGTGTGGCCGCCGATTTAAGCAGCACACGGCGGGGATGCGCAATGCCTGTTTGCGCCGCCGGCGGCCCGCGCGGCGCATCATGGGCGCTGCCCTACAATGGGTGCATGAACGATCTGCCCGCGGACATCGACAGCATCAACCATGTCGGCATGGCGGTGCGCGACCTCGACGCCGCCGCGCGCCGTTTCGAGGCGATGGGCTTCATGCTCACCCCCTATTCGCCCCATTCGGCCGCCTGGAAGCCGGGCGCCGCGGTCGTGCCGCAGGGCTCCGGCAACCGCTGCGTGATGCTGCCGCACAACTACCTCGAGATACTGGCTAGCGAGAGCCCGGCTGCGCCTGCCGAGCGCATCGAGACCTTCCTGCGCCGCCATCAGGGCGCGCACATCATCTGCTTCAATTCCGCCACGCCGGACGCCATCGACGCACGCCTGGTCGCGGCGGGCATCGGCACGTCCGGCGTGATCCCGCTGCAGCGCGAGATCGACACGCCCGACGGGCTGCGCACCGCGAAGTTCCGGCGCGTCCAGTTCGCGCCGGACGATTCTCCGGAAGGCTACATCCAGGTGGCGCATCATCTTACGCCGCAATATATCTACCAGCCGCGCTACACCGCCCATGCCAACGGTGCCACGCTGCTCTCCGACACCCTGGTGGTGGCCGACGATGTCGAGCATTTTGCCGCCAAGTACGCGCGCTATCTCGGGGTGCCCGCGACGCGCGAGGGCGCCGCGCGGCGTTTCCGCTTCGCGCTCGGCGACCGTCTCACCCTGCTGCCCTGGCGCGACGCGGCCGGCTGGCTGCCCGGCACGCTGATGCCGCCGCCGCCCTGCATCGCCGGTGTCGCCTTCCGGGTACCCGACCTCGCGGCACAGCGCGCGCGCCTGGCCGCCGCCGGTTTCACGGTGCGCGACGCAGGCAGGCGCCTGCTGGTGCCGGCCGAGGAAGCCTGCGGCGTTGCCGTGCTGTTCGAGGCATGAGCGCGCCGCCGCGACTGCCGGAACTGCGGCTGGTGGCGGTGGACCCGCGTGGCGCCGGCATGGAGGGCGCGCGCATGAGCTACATGGAGGCCGGCGCGGGGCCCGACGCGGTGCTGCTGCTGCACGGTATCGGCTCGAACTGCTGCGGCTGGCGCTACATGTTCGAGGCCCTGTCGGACCGCTACCGGGTGGTGGCCTGGAACGCGCCGGGCTATTACCTGTCCGACAACCTGGCGAGTCCCGCGCCGACCAACTGGCAGTACGCGGACGCCCTGGCCGCGCTGATGGATGCGCTGGGCATCGCTTCGGCCCATGTGGCGGGCAGTTCCTTCGGTTCGATGGTCGGCGCGTCGTTCGCTGTGCGCCATCCGGCGCGTCTCGGGCGCCTCGCCTTGCTGGGCGCCTCGCGCGGGCAGAAATGGCTACCCGATCACGAGCGCGCGCGGCGGCTTGCCATGCGCGATGCTGCCGCCGGCGAGGGCGCGGTGGCCATGGCTGAGAAGCGCTGGCAGGTGCTGCTCGGGCCCGATCCGGACCCGCTGGTGGTGCGCCTCACCCGGGATGTGCTGATGGCCACCCATGCGCGCGGGCTGATGCAGGCGGCGCGCGCCAGCGACAGCACCGACGTGTGCGAGTTCGCCGCGCGCATCGCCGCGCCCACGCTGGTGATCACCGGCGCATGCGACCAGGTGAACCCGCCCGCCGTCGGGCAGGCCATCGCCGCGGCGATTCCCGGCTGCCGCATCGAGATGCCCGAGGGGATCGGCCACCTGCCCAAGCTGGAGGCGCCGGCCCTGACGGCGCGCTTGTTGAGGGACCACTTCGGCGCATGATGGCGCCGCCTAGCTTCTTGTCTGGAGAGTGCAATTGAAATCGCTGGCCTGCGCGATCGCCGCAACCCTTGCCCTGTGTTGCCTCTGGCCTGTGTCCGCACAGGAGTTTCCCGTGCGCACGGTGCGCATCGTGGTGCCCTATCCGCCCGGCGGCGGTGTCGACGGCATGGCGCGGCCGCTGGCCGAGCGCCTGGCGCGCGTGTGGAACCAGCCGGTGGTTGTCGAGAACAAGGCCGGTGCCGCCACCATGATCGGCGGCGAGGCGGTGGCCAGGGCCGCCGCGGATGGCTATACCCTGCTTCTGACCAGCGATTCGTCGATCACCAGCAATCCGCACCTGTACCCGAAGATGCCGTTCGATCCGATCAGGGATCTTGCGCCCGTCACGCAGCTGATCGACCTGCACCAGATGGTGGTGGCGCATCCGTCGGTCGCGGCCAATACGCTGCAGGAACTGGTGGCGCTGGCAAAGGCCAAACCGGGGGCGCTCAACTACGGTTCCTACGGCGGCGGCAGCCAGCCCCACCTGCTGTTCGAGGCGCTCAAGGCGCAGACCGGCGTGCAGATCGCGCACATCCCCTACAAGGGCATCGCGCCGGCCCTGACCGCGGCTATCGCCGGCGAAGTCCAGCTCACCCTCGGCGGCGCGGCCACCACGCGCGGCCATTTCCAGGCCGGGCGGCTCAAGCCCCTGGCGATCGCGCGCAGCCAGCGCCTGGCCCTGTATCCCGATGTGCCGACGCTGCGCGAAGCCGGCTTCGCGGATGCCGACCCGCGTCCCTGGTTCGGCGTGTTCGCGCCGGCGGCCACGCCGCGCGGGCTGGTCGAGCGCATCCGTCGCGACATCGCCGCCGTGCTGGCGGAACCGGAGTTCCGCGAGCGCGAAATCACCGGCAAGGGCTACACCGGTGTGGGCAGCACGCCCGACGAGTTCGCCGCCTTCGTGCGCGCCGACCTGGAGTACAAGGGCAGGCTGATCCGCGTCTCCGGCGCCAAGGCGGAGTGACCTCCGTACCCCTTGTATCCGGGCAAATCCAATCGACCACCGCGCCATGCTGAAGACCATCCTGACAACCACCTTCGCTGCGCTTGCTGTCGGGACGGCCAGCGCGCAAGTGTCCAACATGCCGCCGCATGTGCAGGCACGCCTGGCCGAAGTGGGGCCGGTATGGGGCAAGGACATTCTCGGCAGCCTCGCCAGGACGCTGGAGGTGTATGCCCCGATCCTGCGCGACGCGCCCAAGGCCGGCATCCGGGTCTCGCGCGACCTCGCCTACGGTCCGGACGCGCGCCACAAGGCCGACATGTACCAGCCGGAAGGCAAGACCGGTGTGCCGGTGGCGGTGTTCATCCACGGCGGCGCCTATGTGCGCGGCGAACGCGACATCAGCCCCGAGGTGTACGGCAACGTCGCCACCTACTTCGCGCGACAGGGCATGCTGGGCGTCAACGCCACCTATCGCCTGGCGCCCGCCACGCAATGGCCCGGCGCGGCCGAGGATGTGGGCGCGCTGGTCAGGTGGCTGCGCGCCAACGCGGCGCGCTTTGGTGGCGACCCTAACCGGATATTCCTGATAGGCCACTCCGCCGGCGCGACGCATGTCGCCACCTACGCCTACCTGAAGAGCCTGCAACCGGCCGAAGGCACCGGCATCGCCGGCATGGTGCTCATGAGCGGGCGCTACCACTTCGACCCGAATCCGAACGACCCGAACCTGAAGAACTTTCAGGCCTATTTCGGCACCGATGCCGCGCAGTATCCGGCGCGCTCGCCCGTCAATCATGTCAAAGCGGCCGCGGCGATCCCTACCTTTCTCGTGATCTCCGAGTACGACAATCCCGATCTCGACACCCAGGGCGCCCTGCTGCTGGCGGCGTTGTGCGAGCGCGACCGCGCCTGCCCGCGGTTCACCCGCATGGAGCGCCACAATCATCTTTCGATGGTGTTCCAGTTCAACACCGCCGACGATGCGCTCGGGCGCGAGATCATGGAGTTCATGCGGCGGGGGCGCTAGCGCGTGCCGCCCGCGCGTACGGCGTTTTCAGGCCAGCCCGCGCACGATCAGCGAAACCCCGCTGGCGACCAGCATCGCGCCGATCACACGCAGAAGGATGTCACGGGAAAACACCCGGAACGCCTTGCCGCCTACCCACAGGCCGGCCATCGAAGCCGGGAGCACCGCCAGCGCCCACAGCCATGGCTTGAGGGACATCAGCAGGCCGCCGATCAGGAAGGCGATGACGCGCAGGCTGATGCTGAAGATCGAGCACATGCCCATGGTGGCGCGCAACTGCGCCGGCGCCAGGCCGCGCCGCGACAGGTACATCGCATAGGGCGGCCCGCCGGCGCCGAACAGGGTGCCCGTGATGCCGCCCGTCGCGCCCGCGACCAGCGCCCAGCGCTGGCTGATCATGCCCACCGCTGCGCCGCGCGTCAGGTTGAGCCAGGCCACGATCAGGACGAAGCTGCCGAGTGCCACCATGGCCGCCGCCCGCGGCAGGTTGATCAGAAGCGTCATGCCGACCACCGTGCCGGCCGCGATGGTCGGCAAGAGGCGCCGCCATTCGGCGCGCACCGCCGCCTTGCGATTTTCGGTGCCGACGCGAAACGCGTTGGCGAGGTCGAGCAGCGAAAACATGGCCAGTGCGAACGGAAGGGGCACCAGGTGGGTGGCCAGCGGAATGGTCAGGAGCGCCGAACCGAACCCGGTGACGCCAAAAACGAATGAACCGCCAAAGGCGATCAGCGCAAGCGTCGCCAGGGTCGCGTAATCCGCGGTGGTCAACTCGGCTGCGGCCCGTCGTAGCCTTCGACGATCACCACATCGCCGGTCGAAACCGGCGTGCGCAACTTGATGGCGGCCTGGTATTCGGGCGACCGGTAGCAGGCCAGCGCCGCCTCGTACGACGGAAACTCGATCACGACGTTGCGCGTGCGGCTGGTCCCTTCGGGGTTTTCGAAGCGGCCGGAGCGGACCAGGAAGGCCGCCCCATGTTTTTTCAGCGGTTCGGCGTTGGCGGCCACGTAGGCCCTGTACTTGTCGAGGTCGTCTACGTCGATGCGGGCGATCCAGTAGCCTTTGGGCATGGTGTGTGTTCCTCGGAACGATGATGGGAGACGGTATCGATGCGGTGAATCAATGTCGGCGAACCCGGGGCTTTTCCGACCAGACCTTGAGCGGGCAATGGCGTGCCGCGAAGATGAAGTCCCGGTCCGAGGAGAGAAGCGTGAGATCGTTGCGTATGCAAATCTGCGCGATCAGGGCATCCACGGCGCCCAGTTGAAGGCCGGCGTGCCTGCACTGGTTTCGCAACCCGGCGGCCGCGATATGGTCGTCGCGATCCGGCTGCAAGAGCGCAAGCGTGCTGAAGCGTTCGATGATCGCGGCGCTTGCCTTGGCGCCGGCAAATCCCTGCAAGAGTTCCTGGATGATGAGGCCGGTGGTGACGATAATTTCCGTTCCGGACAATGCATCGACGAGCGCGCGTACCTCAGGGCCCGTGACCGGCGCATCGCCCCGCAGCGCGAGCGACCACACGCTCGTATCGACCAGCAGGGTCACTTGCGCGAGCGCTCCACCTTGTAGTCGTAGGTGTCGTCCCAGTCGAGCTTGCCCATGAGTTCAAGAACCCGGCGCTGCTCACGCCGCGCGATGAATTCCTGCAAGGCCATGGTGACGGCGGCTTTCTTGGTACGTTCCCCGCTCAATGCGAGCGCTTGATCCAGGAGGGCGGGGTCGATTGCGAGGTTCGTCGCCATGTGTGACTCCTTACACATAAATCTACACAAAATCGAGCTTCGTATGCGAGATTGCTTTCGTCAGGAAGGATTGCGGTGAATCCTGAAGGGCGCGAATGCGCTAGGCGCCCAGGCCCTTTTCCATAGTTCAATTGTCCAAACAATACTCAAGGTGCTTGCAGTGCCGAGTCTTGCCATTGACGAAACGCATGCTGCGGGACTTTCATTCAATCGCACCCCAGTCCGTGTTTCTCAAGTATCGCTATCTGCTGAGCGTCAAACCCCCAATCGGCCAGCGCTTCCCGGCCACGCTCGCCGCGCTCCGGCGCGCCACCGCTGATGGCACCGGGTGTGCGAGAGAAACGCGGCGCCGGCGCCGGCTGCACCATGCCGTTCTCATCCACAAAGGTGTTGCGTGCCGCGTTGTGCGGAAAATCGCGGGCTTCGCTGAAGGTAAGCACCGGCGCCACGCAGGCGTCCGAGGTGGCGAAGACTTGCGCCCACTCGTCACGGGTTCTGGATTTGAACGCGGCGGCGATGCGCGCGCGCAGCTCGGGCCAGCGCGCGCGGTCGTTCTGCTTCGGCAGGTCGGCGTCGGCCAGGCCCAGGCCGGCCAGCAGTTCGGTATAGAACTTGGGCTCGATCGAGCCCACTGCCATGTGCCTGCCGTCGCGGGTTTCGTAGGTGTCGTACCAGGGCGAGCCCGTGTCGAGGATGTTGTCGCCGCGCGTCTCGGTCCAGTGGCCGCTGGCCAGCATGCCGGCGAACATGGCGGCGAGCACCGAGGCGCCGTCGACCATGGCGGCATCGACCACCTGTCCCTTGCCCGAGCGTTGCGCCTCGATGATGCCGCAGGCGATCCCGAAGGCCAGGAACATGCCGCCGCCGCCGAAATCGCCCACCAGGTTGAGCGGCGGCACCGGCGCTTCGCCCTTGCGGCCGATCGCGTTCAATACGCCGGTGAGTGCGATGTAGTTGATGTCGTGGCCGGCGCGCGGCGCCATCGGGCCTTGCTGGCCCCAGCCGGTCATGCGGCCGTAGACCAGCCTGGGATTGGCGGCTAAGAGCGCGTCCGGCCCCAGACCCAGGCGTTCCATCACGCCAGGCCGGAAGCCCTCGATGATGGCGTCGGCCCTTTTTGCCAGTTCGATCGCCGCTGCGACACCATCCTTCGACTTCAGGTCCAGCGTGACCGAGCGGCGTCCGCGCAGCATCACCTCGTGCCGGCGGCCGCGCGCGATGCCCAGGCCGGAGTCGCCCGGCCGGTCGACCACCAGCACGTCGGCGCCCATGTCGGCCAGCATCATGCCGCAGAACGGGCCGGGGCCGATGGCCTCGAACTCAAGGATCTTCAGCCCCTTGAGGGGGCCGGATTTGCCGGTCATGCGTCTCTCCCGTGATGTGGTCCGGACCCGGAGCCGGACACGCGATTTTTGCCACCAGTGTATTCCTTCGCGGCCGGTGTGCCGGTCGCGCGCGGCGGGGTTGTTAAGATCCCGGCTCCTCTGCTCCGGCCATGCCCATGCCCCATCCCGACCTGATCCTGCACAACGGACGCATCCACACGCTGGAGCCGGTCAACCGTACCGTTTTCGCCCTGGCCGTGCGGGGCGACCGCATCATGGCCGTCGGCGCCGGCGCCGCGCTGCTGGCGCAAAAGGGCCCGGACACGCGGGTCATCGACCTGGCCGGCCGCACCGTCGTGCCCGGTTTCTATGACGCCCACCCGCACCTGGACCGCATGGGCCTGCGCGACCTGTGCGGCGTGGCCATCGCGCATTGCCGCTCGGTGGCGGAGATTTGCGACGCGGTGCGCCAGGCCGCCGCGCACACGCCGCCGGGCGAATGGATCGTCACCCTGCCGATGGGCGCGCCGCCCGAAGACTACGTGTTCGAGCCGGCGCAGTTGCGCGAAGGGCGCTTTCCCGACCGGCACGACCTCGACCGCGCGGCCCCCGACCATCCGGTCTACATCCGCTCGCCCTGGGGCTGGTGGACGCGCCAGCCCCTCCCTTCGGTGGCCAACAGCCGCGCGCTGGCCATCGCCGGCGTGCACCGCGATACCGTCACGCCGAACAAGGTGGAGATGGTGCGCGACGCCGCCGGCGAGCCGACGGGTGTGTTCCTGGAGCGCAACTGGGCGCCGGTGCTCGAATACACGCTGTTCACCTGTGTGCCGCGCTTCACCTACGAGGACCGCTACGCGGGGCTGCGCCATGCGGTGCGGGCGGCCAGCGCCGCCGGGATCACGGCGGCCTTCGAAGGCCACGGGGTGACGCCGCAGGTGGCCGACGCCTATCGCCGGCTCGACGCGGCAGGCGAACTGACCCTGCGCATGCAGTTGCCGCTGTCGGTGCCGAGTGCGGCCTTCGGCGACCGCAAGATCGGCGAACTGCTGGCCCACTGGGGGCCGCGTCTGGCCGGACGCGGCAGCGTGGCGGGGCCCTCCGGCCTGCTGCGCGAGGAAGGCCTGTGCCTGGACGTGGCCGACCCTAACACGGCGCGCATCATCGCCACCGGCTATCCGTACGAGCAGTGGGCGGGGCATTTCTACCAGGCCTTGCCGCACGACCGGCTGGTGTCGCTCGGCCTCGAGGCTGCGCGCCTGGGCCTGCGGGTCTGCACCCTGGTGTGCTACGAACTCGAGCGGGTGTTGCGCGCCTTCGAGGAAATCGACGCGCAAGTCTCGATCCGCGACCGGCGCTGGGTGGCCGTGCATGTCACCGAGGCAACGCCGGAGCAGATCCGCCGCATCAAGGCGCTCGGCCTGGTGGCCACCGTCACGCCCGGCTTCATGTACATGGCGAAGGATCGCTTCAACCTGCAGGCGCTGGGCGCGCGCGGCACCCCGATTCGCGCGCTGCTCGATGCCGGCGTGCCGGTGGCGCTGTCGACCGACGGCGTGCCGCACTCCATGCTGTTCGCGCTGTGGGAGGCGCTGGCGCGCTGGGACAACGACGGCCGGCAGAGCCTCGGGGACGCCGGCCTGTCGCGCGAGGAAGCCCTGCGCCTGGCCACCGTGGCCGGCCATGTGCTGGGCTGGGACGAGGCGACCCACGGCGCGCTCGCGCCCGGCATGGCCGCCGATTTCGTGGTGCTCGACGAGGATCCGCTCGCCTGCGGCCTGGAGCGCATCCGCCATCTTTCGGTCGAGCGTACCTTTGTCGCCGGGCGCCAGGTGCACGGCGCCGACTGAATCGGGCCGGGCGTCGCGCGGCGGGCGCCTATGCGAAGTTCGAATAGGCGCGCCGCGGGGCGCCGGGTCGCCGTAGACTAGCGGATACTTTTTGTCGTGGAGACTGCCATGCGCCTGAACCGTTTCATGATCCGTCCGCTGGTGGAAGCGGGCCTGCGCGAAGAACTCAATGCCGGCGATACCACCGGCGGATTCCTGGTGTGGGATGACGATCCGGTGCAAACCGGGCAGATCTACGCCAAGGGCAATGGCGTGGTGTGCGGCCTGCTGTTCGCCGACGAGACCATCAAGCTGATCGACCCCGAGGCGCAGATCGAGCATTGCGTCGAAGAGGGCGCGGCCATCGGCCCGGGCACGGTGCTCCTCAAGATCCGCGCACGCGCCTCGGCGTTTTTCATGATCGAGCGCGCCGCGCTGGACTGGGTGCAGCAGCTTTCCGGCATCGCCACCAAGACGCGCCGCTACATGGACCTGGTGCGGCACACCAGGGTGCGCCTGACCGACACCCGCAAGGGCTGGCCGGGGCTGCGCATGGTGCAGAAGTACGCCGTGCGGGTGGGCGGAGCGCACAACCACATCTTCAACCTCTCCAATTGCGTGCTGGTCAAGGACAACCACATCAAGATCGCCGGCTCGATCAAGAACGCGGTGGAAATCCTGCGTTCACGCGCCCAGCATACCTTCAAGTTCGAGGTCGAATGCGAGACGCTGGACATGGTGCAGGAAGCGCTCGATTGCGGCGTGGAAATCATCATGTTCGACAACATGGATCTCGACGAGATGCGCGCGGGCCTGAAGCTGGTCAACGGCCGCGCCATCACCGAGGCCTCCGGCGGCGTCAATGAAAGCACCATCGTGGCCATCGCCGAAACCGGGGTCGATGTCATCTCCGTGGGCGACCTCACCCACACGGTCAAGGCGGTCGACATCAGCCTGGACGTGCAGGACATCAAGCCCAGCGCGCTGCGCACCATCGACCGCCTGCGGGCCGCCGGCTGATGACCCCGGGCGCGAAACCGGCCAAGCCGCTTCGGTTCCGTTCGCGCCACGGCATCATCGTGGCGCTGGACGCGGATTCGGTGGACGCCTGCAAGGAGACCATCGACCTCACCACCACGGTCAGGGGCGTGGTGGGCTACAAGCTCGGCATGACGATGGCCTTGCGGCTCGGGCTTGCCAAGGCGGTGCGCCAGTTGCGCGCGCACACCGACCTGCCGCTTCTCTACGACCATCAGAAAGCCGGCCCCGATGTGTTCGACATGGCGCCCAAGTTCGCCGGCCTGTGCGCGCGCGCCAAGGTGGACGGCCTGATCCTGTTTCCCACTGCCGGGCCGCGTGCCGTGGAAGGCTTCGTCGGCGAAACCATCCGGCACGGCATGATGGCCATCGTCGGCGGCGACCTGCCGTTTCCCGACTACAACGTCAGCGGCGGCGGCTACGTGGCCGACGATGCACTGGAACGCATTATCGACAAGGCGATCGAATTCGGCGCCGATCATTTCGTCGTGCCCGGCAACACCCCCGACAAGCTGCGCTACCACTCCGCGCGCCTGAAGGCGAAGATCGCCCATCCGGTGTTTGTGGTGCCCGGCATCGGCCCGCTCGGCGGCAGGATCGGCGACCTGGTGGCTGCGGCGAACGGCTGCAGCGTGTATGGCGTAGTGGGCCGCGCGGTGTATGGCGCGCGCAACCAGAAGGCCGCTGCGCGCGCCCTGGTGGCCGAAGCCATGGCGGCCGCGTGATGGTCGCCGTCGAGGGCGGCCGCCCGGCGGCCGCGCCGCACGACGACCGCCCGGTTGTGCTGTTCGACTGGGGCGAGACCCTGATGTGGATCCCCGGCATGATCCACGATCCTGACCGCCACCTGGCCTGCGTGGAGCGCATTTACGCCGCGCGTATCGCGCCCCACCTGGGGGCGAGCCTGGCCGGCATGCCGGCGGGTGCCTTCATCGAGCACTATCTCTCAGCCGCCCGCCGGCAGATCGCGTACTCCAAACAGACCCAGCGCGAGCACAGTTTTGCCGACCGCTTCGCGCTGGCCTTCGAACTGGCCGGCGCGAAGGGCGCGCCGCCTGCGGAGGTGTTCTTCGGCATGGCGAATGCCCTGGGCCATGAAGTCGCGCAAAACGCGCGCCTGCTCGATGGCGCGGCCGAGGTGGTGCCGCGCCTGGCCGCGTCGTACCGCCTGGGCGTGGTGTCGAACTACCCGCACGGTCCGGTGGTGGGCGCTTCGCTGGCGCGCTTCGGACTGCGCGCGCATTTCCACACTATCGTGGTGTCGTCCGATACCGGCTGGATGAAGCCGCATGCGGATTGCTACCGACCCGCCCTGGCGGCGTTGCCGGCGCCGCCCGGCCGCACCCTGATGGTGGGCGACGACCTGACCAACGACGTCAGGGGCGCCAAGGCGCTCGGCCTGTTCACCGCCTGGATCGCGCCGCACGCGACCGACCTGCATGCCGATGTCGATATCCACCTGAGAGCGCTCGCCGAATTGCCCGCGCATTGCGAGCGGCTATTCGCATGAATCTGCAAACCGGGCTGTTGATCGACGGCGCCTTCGTTCCCGCCGCGAGCGGCGAGACGTTCGCCGCCCACAGCCCGATCGACTTCACGGTCCTGGCGCAGGTGGCATGTGCCGGTACGGCCGACCTGGACCGTGCAGTGGCCGCGGCGCGGCGCGCCTTCGACGGCGGTGCATGGTCGGGCATGCTGCCGTTTGCGCGTGGCAAGCTGCTGCGGCGTATCGCCGACGCCATCCGCGCTGATGCGAAGCGCATTGCCGAGGTGGAAACCCGCAACGGCGGCAAGACCATCGCCAATTCGCTGAACGAGGTGGAGAGCGCGGCCAACGTGTTCGAGTATTACGCCGGCGCGATGGACAAGTTCTTCGGCGACACCATTCCCATGGGCGTGGGTGTGCTGGACTTCACCCTGCGTGAGCCGCTCGGCGTGGTGGCGGCGATCACGCCGTGGAACTTTCCGTTCATGGCTGCGGCCTGGAAGGTGGCGCCGGCCCTGGCCGCCGGCTGCACCGTGGTGTTGAAACCCGCCAGCTACACGCCGCTAAGCGCGCTGCTGCTGGGCGAGATCGCGCTGGCGGCCGGTATTCCGGCGGGCGTGCTCAACATCCTGCCCGGCCCGGGCGGCCCGCTCGGTGATGCCATCGCCAGGCATCCCGGCATCGACAAGATCTCGTTTACGGGCTCCACGGCTACCGGCGCGGCCCTGCAGCGTGGTGCGGCCGCCGACATCAAGCGCGTGACCCTCGAACTTGGCGGCAAGAGCCCCAACATCATCTTCGCCGACGCCGATATCGCCAAGGCGGCGAACCAGGCCGGCAAGGCCGCCTTCGGCAACGCCGGGCAAAGCTGCTCGGCGCGCACCCGGGTGTTCGTGCAGAAGGGCGTGATGGACGCCTTCATGCAGGCTTTTGTCGCCGCCACGCACGCGACCAAAATCGGCAACCCGCTCGACCCCGCCACGGAGATCGGTCCGCTGGTGTCGGCCAGCCAGTGGGACATTGTCAACGACTATGTCGAACTCGGCGTCGAGGAAGGCTGCGAATTGGTCGCAGGTGGCACACGGCCTGCGGGCATGCAGGGGGGCGCCTTCTATGCGCCCACCGTCCTGGCCCGCGCGCACAACCGCATGCGGGTGGCCCAGGAAGAGATTTTCGGGCCGGTGGTGGTGGTGATTCCGTTCGACAGCGAGGCCGAGGTGGTGGCGCTGGCCAACGACAGCGCGTACGGCCTGAACGCCTCGGTATGGACGCGCGATGTCGGCCGCGCCCTGCGCGTGGCCCGCGCGCTCAAGAGCGGCATGGTCAGCATAAACTCGCACGGCAGTGCCAGCCGCTACGGCTTCATGGCGCCCTTCGGCGGCGCGAAAAAATCCGGCATCGGCCGCGAACTCGGCATGCATGCGCTCTCGCTCTACACCGAAGTGAAGAACATCTTCGTCGATCTGGAGGACTAAAGACGTGGCGACACTGGCAATCACCGGCGGCACCCTGATCGACGGCAGCGGGCGCGATCCCGTGGCCAACGCGACGCTGCTGATCGAAGGCGAGCACATCCTCGCCGCGGGTCCCGCGGCGTCCGTCGCCATCCCGAACGGCGCGCAGGTGATCGACGCCGGCGGGCACACCGTGCTGCCGGGCATCATCGACTGCCACGTGCACGGCACCTACCGCGCGCGCGACATGCGGCAGCACCTGCTCAACGCGCCCACCTACAACGTGCTGCGCTCGACCTCTGTGCTCAGGGAGACCATCGCCTGCGGCGTGACCACCGCGCGCGACATGGGCGGCGCCGACGCCGGCTTCCGCGAGGCGATCAAGGAGGGCTACATCGATGGCCCGCGCCTCCTGATCGCCATCGCCATGGTGTCGCAGACCGGCGGCCACGGCGATGCATGGGTGCCCGCGGGCCTGCGGGTGCAGAAGCGCGCCTGGCTGCCCAGCCCGGTGGCCGACGGCGCCGACGAGGTGCGCCGCCTGGTGCGCCACCTGCTGATGGCCGGCGCCGATTTCATCAAGATCTGCGCCACCGGCGGCATCACCTCGGTCACCGACTCCTGGGACGAAGCGCAGTTCACCGTCGAGGAGATCAAGGTCGCCGTTGCCGAGGCCGCGATGCGCCGCAAGACCGTGGCCGTGCATGCCGAGGGCCTGGACGGCATTCGCACCGCGCTCAGTGCCGGCATCCACTCCCTGGAGCACGGCTGGTTCATGGACGAGGAATGCGTCGAGACGATGATCAAGACGGGCACCTGGTGGGTCCCGACCCTGGCGCTGGTGCCGCTTTCGCTCGAGCACCGCAAGGCCAACACCGCCTGGGACAAGCAGCAGCTTGCCGACGAGGCGGTCAAGGAGCGCGAGATCTTCGAACGCATGGAGCGCCAGGTGCCGCTCTGGAAGGAGGCCGTGCGGCGGGGCGTCAAGGTGGCGTTCGGTACCGACCAGTCGCACCGCCTCCTGGTGGGCGAGAACATGGTCGAGTTCCGTTTCATGATCGACTGGCTGGGCATGACGCCGATGCAGGCCCTGGTGGCAGCCACCAGCCGGGCAGCCGAGTGCATCGGCATGAAAAGCGTCGGCATGCTCGAGGCCGGCCGCTATGCCGACGTGCTGGTGGTCGACGGCGACCCGCTCTCCGACCTCCGCATTCTCGAACAGCGCGCGCGCCTGAAGCTGGTCATGAAGGGCGGGCGCGCCTTCACCAACACCTTGCCGGGATGAACATGTTTCCAAAGGAACTGCTGGCCAAGGCCGCCGCGGCGCTCGCTGCCGCGCAGGCCGCCAATGTGCGCATCGCCACCGCCGAAACCTGTACCGCCGGCCTGGTGTCGGGCTGCATCACCTCCGTCTCGGGCGCCTCGAAGATATTCGAGCGCGGCTTCGTGCTGTACCACGACTCCGCCAAGGCCACCGGACTGGGCGTTCCCGAGGAAATCTCGCGCGCCCATGGCGCGGTCAGCGCCGAGGTGACCCGCGGCCTGGCCGAGGGCGCGCTCGCGCACTCCGGCGCCGGCGTGGCGGTGGCGGTGACCGGCTACGCCGGCCCCGGCGGCGGCAACGAGAAAAATCCGGTCGGCACCTGCTACATCGCGGCCGCGCGCCCGGGGGCGCCGACGCTGGTGGAGCGCCATGTGTTCCCGGGCGACCGCGACGCCGTGCGCCTGGCGGCGGTGGGCGCCGCGCTCGACCTGATTGTCAAGCGGCTCGCCTGAGTCATGGCCGACGCCGCTGCCGGCGCACGCCGGTCGAGCCCGATTCCGGTCACCGTCCTCACCGGCGCGCTCGGCGCCGGCAAGACCACGCTGCTCAATGCCGCCTTGCGCGGGGTGCTGCGCAACGTCGCCGTGGTGGTCAACGAGTTCGGCGCCATCGGCATCGACCATGACCTGATCCGCGCCGCCACCGAGGACGTGGTGCTGCTACCCGGCGGCTGCGTATGCTGCCAGGTGCGCGCCGACCTGGCGGTCGCCCTGCTACAGCTGGAACGCAGCGCGGCGCAGGGCGAGATTCCCGCGTTCGACCGGGTGGTGGTGGAAACCAGCGGGCTCGCCGAGCCCGGACCCATCCTGCAGCTGTTCGCCGAATCGCCGGCGCTGGCCGGGCGCTTCCGCATCGATGCGCTGGTGTGCGTGGTCGATGCGCAGCAGGGCGTCGCGGCGCTGGCGGATGACGCCAGCGCCACACGCCAGGCCCTGCTCGCCGACCGTCTGCTGGTGTCGAAATCGGAACTGGCCACGCCCGATGCGCTGGCGCGCCTGGAGGAGCGCCTGGTGGCGCTAAACCCGCAGGCGGAAATCCTGCGCACGCCGCGCGGTGTCGCCGAGGCGGCGTGGTTCGACAGCGCTCCAGTGGCGGCGGCGCGCGAGGTGCCGGCGGCGCTCCTGCGCGCCGCGCACGACGATGCGGTCGAGTCCTTCGTGCTGCACTGGGCCGCGGCCCAGCCGCTGGCCGCGCTGGGCAACTGGCTGCAGGGCCTGGCCGATACGCATGGCGCGCGGCTGCTGCGCGCCAAGGGCATCGTCGCCGCCGAGGGTGTCGCGGGCGCGGTGGCCCTGCATGTGGTCGGGCACCTGGTGGCGGCTCCCGAGTTCCTGTCGCGCGGCGTGGATCAGTCGCGCGTGGTGCTGATCACCCGCGGCCTTGAGCCGGGCGATGTGGCGCCCCCCTGGCCGTTTGCGGCGTCGCGCGCTGCGGCGGCGTCCCGCGCGCCAGCAATGCCCATACCGTCTCCGCTGCCGCGGGCAGGGGCTTCTTGCGCCTGAGCAGTTCCACGGTCAGGGCGATATCCCAGTCGCCCCCTCCGATATGGACCAGGCTGCCGTCGGCCAGGTTGCGCTCGATGGTCGACAGCGGCAGCCAGGCCACGCCCATGCCCTGCAGCGCAAGCTCCTTGAGGATGAAGATCAGCGGATCCTCGAACAGGCTCTGCACCTGCACGGCGGCAACGCGCCGCGCCACTTCTTCGTCGACCGCGCGGCCGATGTAGGAGGAACGCCCGTAGGGCAGGTAGACCAGGGCCGAGTCGGGCGTCGGCGGCAGGTCGTAGCCGGCGCTGCCGCGCCGCTGCGGCGCGCAGACCGGAATCATCGGCTCATCGGCGATTTCGATGGCGTCCAGGCTGTCGAAGCCGGCCGGGCGCGCCAGTGCCGGATGACGATAGGAAAGCGCCAGGTCCGCCTCGCCAGCGGCATAAAGGTCGGCCACTTCATCGATGGGCTTGACCGCGCCGCGCCCGATCAACGGGCCGATTTCGCGGTTCAACCGCGCCAGCAGCGCGGGGAAGAAACCGGCCGAGCATGCGGTGGGCATGAGAAAGGTGACCGTCGGCGCGGCATCGGCATGCTTGGCGCGGATCGAGGCGCGGAAATCGAGCAGCGGCTCCACGCTGCCCACGGCGATGGGCAGCATCTGCTGGCCGGCCGAGGTGAGTTCCACCGGGCGCGCGCCGCGGTCGAACAGCGGCGCGCCGACCCAGTCTTCGAGCGCCTGGATGCGCCGGCTGAAGGTCGACTGGGTGACGTGGCGTTCGGCCGCGGCGCGCGAAAAGCTGCCGGTGCGCACCAGGGCGAGGAAGTCCTGCAGCCAGTAGAGTTCCATGGCCTGCGGCGACTACCGGCCCGGCTTGAGCGCGCCGGCGCGTGCCGCCCGCGACTCCGGGCTTGCGGCGGCCAGGGCGATCTGGTCATGCGCCATATAGCCGGCGGCGTGATTGAGGGCCAGCGTGATCGCGTTCACGGATTCCTTGCTCATGCGCACCGCGGCCGCCGGCATGGCGAGCGTTTGCGCCGCGACCTCGCGGGCCCTGGCCAGGGCCTGGCCCTTCGGCGCCGTGTAATCGAGCAGACCCATGGCCAGCGCTTCGGGCGCCGGGAAGCGCTCGCACAGGATGGTCAGGCGCTTTGCCCGGGCCGGCCCCAGCAGGTTGACCAGGCGCGGGACGGTGCCCCAGGTGAGGGGAATGCCGAGGGCGATTTCGGGCAGGGAGACGAAGGCGTCGTGCGCCGCTACCCGCCAGTCGCAGGCCAGCGCAAGCGCCAGGCCGCCGCCGACGGCATAGCCCTCGATGGCGGCGATGGTGATCTGCGGCATTTCCTCCCAAGCCTTGCACAGTCGATAGCCGGTACCGGCGACCTCGCGACGTTCGACCGTCGACAGCGACTCATCGGCCCAGGCGTTGGCGTCCTTGAGGTCGGCCCCCGCGGAAAAGCACAGGTCGCCGCCGGTCAGGATCACCACGTCGACGTCGGTGCGCTCGGCCAGTTCGCGTGCGCAGGAGGTGAGCTCGCGCATCAACACCCGGGAAAGCGCATTGCGGGCGGGTGGGCGATTGAGGGTGACCACCGCGAGGCGGCCGTCGATGGCGAGAGTCAGGTGGGAATGCATTGGCGTGAGCAGCCATGACGAATGGATGCTTGATCTTACGGGAAGCCTGGCTCGGCGGGATGATGCCGCCGATTATGCGACTGGACTGGAAGTGGCGTATATGGCGAGGCAGCCCCCTGGTTGTTTCGGGGCATGCCCCGATGTCCCGGGACCGCAGACAGGGGGCGCGCCCGGCCAAAGCGCTGGCGCCCATCTGGGTGGTGATGCCGGAAGGTGCCACCGACACCGCCTCGCTTGAGCACGCATGCGGGCAGGCATTGCCACGCCGCGCGCTGATCGAGGCCGGCGCGATCGATCCATTGATCGGCTTGGGTCAATTCCAGTTTCAGCCGGGCGCGTCGCGCTGAAACTGCTGCGGCATCGGGTTCAATCGGCCTTGATGCCGAGCTCGCGTGTCAACTGCCCGTAGCGCTGGTGGTCGGCCTTCATGAAATCGGCCAGCACCTGCGGCGCCCCGCCCAGAACGTCCAGGCCGGCGCCAGCCAGGCGGGTGCGTACATCCGGCATTTGCAGCGCGGCGTTGAAGTCCTGGTTGAGGCGGGCGATCACCGGTTGCGGCGTGGCTGCGGGCGCAAGCACACCGTACCAGGCGTTGACCTCGACATTCGGCACCCCTTGTTCCGTGGCGGTCGGTACTTCCGGCAACAGGGCGGAGCGGGACTTTTCCGTTACCGCGAGCGCGACCAGCTTGCCGGATCGGATGTGCGGCACGGCACCGCCCAGTCCGGTGAACAATAGCTTGATTTCGCCGCCGACCGCCGCGGTGATCGACGGGCCGACACCTTTGTATGGCACGTGCAGCAGATCCACCCGTGCCGAGCGCTTGAACATCTCGCCGGCGAAATGCATGGGCGAGCCATTGCCTGGGCTCCCATACGGCAAACCGGGCGTCGCGCGCGCCGCCTCCAGCATCGCCTTGAGGCTGTTCACGCCCATCTGGGGATTGGCAACCAGCACCAGCGGCGTGGTGGCGGGGGAGAGCACCGGCACGAGGTCCTTGTGCACGTCAACGCCGCCGCCTGCACCGGCCTGCAGCACATGTGGGGAGATCACCATGGTGTTGGGTGTAAGCAGCAGGGTGTGTCCGTCCGGCACCGACTTGGCCACGGCGGCCGCGCCGATCAGGGCGCCTGCGCCGGGCTTGTTCTCCACCACCACCGCCTGGCCCAGGCGCACGGCCAGCTTCTCGGCCAGGACACGGGCTGCGATGTCCGGGCCACCGCCCGGCGGAAACGGCACGACAATGGTGACGCCCTTGACCGGAAAGCCCTGCGCTTGTGTGCCGGGCGACAGAAGCGCCGCTGCGGCGGCGGTGAACCAGCCGAGTACGCGCATGGTGAATCGAAGCCGGGTGTCTGTACGCATGCGTTTCCTTTGCGGTCTTGGCGCTGTCGCAATCACCCTTGCACGGTAACCGGCGCGGCCAGGTGATGTTCTTCGCAGTCGAGCGGACTGCCGGATAGCCATTGTTGCATGAGGAAGTCGCCGGCTGTTCCCAGCGCAGCGAACGGGCTGTGCCATACACCGGCGCCCCAAACTATGCCCTGGCGGCAGGAGCCGATGAAGCCCTGCAGTGACCCCAGGTCGGGGTTGCCGTCGGGCAGGTTCGGACAGGCGCAGACCAGGAAACGCTCACCGGAATTGGGAAAGAAAAGCTGTGGCGACAGCGGGTGACGTTCAACGACCTTGAGCGTGAACGGCAAGCTGCTCCGCATGACACGATAAACGGCGGTGTGCAGGCGCGCGCCGCGCGCGTCGTGCGGTGCCAGGTCTATCAAAGTGTCGAAACGCTGCGCGCGGCCCTGGTTGGCCGCGCTGGGGTCGCCGGCGGCTTCAATCACCGCCCCGAAAGGGGCGAACCGCGCCGCGCAGAGCAGGCCTGCGCGCAGCATGGGCGCGGGTGTCGCCGGCAAGGCGGCCGTTTCGCGCGGCTTAAGCGCGCGCCCTGGCGCGCAGGCCGTCGATGGTGGTCTGGGTGGTGATCGCGTTCGGGTCGATCACCACTTCGATCAGGGCGGGCTTGCCCGCAGCGATCGAGCGTTCCAGCGCACCGGCGAACTGCGCGGTCTCGGTCACGGTCTCGCCATGGGCGCCATAGGCGCGCGCCAGCGCCGCAAAATCCGGGTTGGTGAAGTCGGTGCCATACACCCGCTCCGGATACTCGCGTTCCTGGTGCATGCGTATGGTGCCGTACATGCCGTTGTTGACGATCACGAAGATGATGTTCAGCTTGTGATGCACGGCCGTGGCCAGTTCCTGGCCGTTCATCATGTAGCAGCCGTCGCCGTTGAAGGAAACCACCGTGCGCGCGCGGTCGGCGGTCTTGGCGGCGACCGCTGCCGGCACGCCGTAGCCCATCGAGCCGGAGGTGGGGGCCAGTTGTGTGCGGAACCTGCCGTAGCGGTGGAAACGGTGCAGCCAGCCGGAAAAATTGCCTGCGCCGTTGGTGTAGATGGTGTCCTCGGGCAAGCTTCGCTCCATGTGCAGGATGATCTCGCGCAGGTCAACCTTGCCCGGCATGCCCTTGTAGTCGGTGCTCTGCCAGGCCTCGTATTCGGCCCGCGCGGCCCGGGTGCGAGCCGCGTACCTGACGGCGGCCGGCTTGCCGAGCGCGCGCGCGGCGGCGGCGAATTCGTTCATGCCCGAGGCGATCAGCAGTTCGCCCTGGTAGACCCGGCCGAGTTCGCCCGGATCGTTGTGGACATGCACCAGTTTCTGGCGCGCTAGCGGCGGCGTCAGCAGGGTGTACCCGGAGGTCGTCATCTCGCCCAGGCGGGCGCCGATGGCCAGGATCAGGTCGGCCTCGCGTATGCGGTTGCCCAGCGCCGGATTGATGCCGATGGCGACGTCGCCCACATAATTGGGCGCACGGTTGTCGTAGAGGTCCTGGAGCCGGAAGGCGCAGCCGGCCGGCAGGTCGAAGGCTTCGACGAAGGCACGCAGGTCGGCGATGCCCTGCGGCGTCCAGCCGGCGCCGCCCAGGATCACCATGGGTCGCTCGGCGGCCTCGATCAGGGTCTTCATGCGCGCCATGTCGGCCGGGTTGGGCGAGGCCTGCACCACCTTGTAGGGGCCGGGGTCGGCCACGCTGGCCAGGCTGGTCAGCATGTCCTCCGGCAGCGCCAGCACCACCGGTCCGGGGCGACCGGATACCGCGCAGTGGAAGGCATGGCTCACGTATTCGGGAATGCGGTCGGTGCGGTCGATCTGCGCGACCCATTTGCACATCTGCCCGAACATGCGGCGAAAATCGACCTCCTGGAAGGCTTCGCGCTCGACCTGGTCGGAGGCGACCTGGCCGACGAACAGGATCATCGGATCGGAATCCTGGAAGGCGGTGTGCACCGCGATGGACGCATTGGTGGCGCCCGGCCCGCGGGTCACGAAGCAGATGCCGGGCCTGGCCGTGAGCTTGCCGTACGCGGCCGCCATGAAGGCCGCGCCGCCGTCCTGCCGCGCGACGATGAGCTCGATGCTCTCGCGGGCGCCGTAAAGCGCGTCGAGCACCGCCAGGTAGGATTCGCCTGGCACGCAGAAGGCGTGGCGCACGCCATGCAGTTTTAGCTGGTCGACGAGGATCTCGCCGCCGGTACGGGTTTTGGGGGGGCTGGTCATGGGGTGATGAATTCGTCTGCGAAGATCTGGTACTTCTGGGTCTTGGGGCGGTCGGCGTCTTCGGGCCGCACGTAGCGGATCGAGCTCTTGCCGTGGCAGGTCCGGGGCAGCACCATCACGCGCGCGAAGGCGGTGGGGCCCTCCGGGGAGGCGGCAGCATACACCGGATCGGGGCCGGCCTCGAACCAGGCTTCGCCCGGCCGGTACGCATGCGACTGGCCGGCCGCGTCGATGCGGATGGCGCCGGCGAGCAGGCAGCGTATGCCGGGACCCTGGTGCACATGGGTCAGGGCCTCGCCGCCGGGCGGAAAGTCGACCCGGTCGCAGCGCAGCAGCACCTCGGCGGCGGGGAGCGCCACCGGTTCGGCCAGCGTGATGCGGCTGTCGGCGCAGGCTTGCAGCGCCGAGGCGGCCGGGGTGCCGACCAATTCGAAGCGCAGCAAGCGGGCGCCGGCCTTGCCCGCGGCGACGCTGACCGCGCCGGGGCCGCACCAGGCGCTGTTCGGGTCCAGCGCGGCGGCGGCGCCGCCGGCGCGGACGATGGCGCTGCCTTCGACCACGTACAGCACGCGGTTGGCACCGGCGAGCTGAAGGGTTTCGCCGCTGCCGTAGCGGTCGGTGATCAGGCGCAATACGTGGGAGGTCATGCCGGGCCCTCAGGCGGGAAAGGGCGGCAGTTTAGCGCCCCGGCCCTAGAATCCGGGCTCCACGGACCACCGTCGTATCGCGCCCATGACCCCTCGCCCGCTTGACGGCATCACCGTCATCTCCCTGGAACACGCCATCGCCGCTCCCTTCGCGTCGCGCCAGCTGGCCGACATGGGTGCGCGCGTGATCAAGATCGAACGTCCCGGGGTGGGGGATTTCGCCCGCGCCTATGATGCGCGGGTCAACGGCCTGTGCTCGCATTTCGCCTGGGTCAACCGTTCCAAGGAAAGCCTGGCGCTCGATCTGAAGCATGCCGAGGCGCCGGCCATCCTCGACAGGCTCCTGGCCGGGGCCGACGTGCTGATCCAGAACCTCGCGCCGGGCGCCACCGCGCGCATGGGCCTCGACTATGCCAGCCTCAAGGACCGCTTTCCGCGCCTGATCGTCTGCGACATCTCGGGTTATGGCGGCGATGGTCCACTGCGCGACCGCAAGGCCTATGACCTGCTGATCCAGAGCGAGGCCGGTTTCGTCGCCACCACCGGCAGCGCGGATGCGCCCGCCAAGGCCGGCGTGTCGATCGCCGACATCGCCGCCGGCATGTACGCCTACACGGGCATTCTCAACGCCATCATCCTGCGGAGCAGGACGGGCAAGGGGTCGGCGATTGACATTTCCATGCTCGAAGCGCTGTCCGAATGGATGAGCTTCCCGCTCTACTATGCCTATGGCGGCCAGACCCCGCCGCCGCGCGCCGGTGCCAGCCATGCCACCATCTACCCGTACGGCCCGTTCAAGGCGGGCGACGGCAAGAGCGTGGTGCTGGGCCTGCAGAACGAGCGCGAATGGGTGGCGTTCTGCGAAAAGGCGCTCAGGCTGCCGGGCCTGGCCGCCGACCCGCTGTTCGACGCCGTGGCCAAGCGCTCGGCCAACCGCGCCGCGCTCAAGGCGCGCATCGAAGAGGTGTTCGCGGCGCTCGATGTCGAGCAGGTGATGCAGCGGCTCGATGAAGCGGGCATCGGCTACGGCCGCATGAACGACATGGCTGACCTGTGGGCGCATCCGCAACTCCGGGCGCGCGGCCGCTGGCGCGACATCGGATCGCCGGTCGGCAGTATTCCCGCGCTCCTGCCCCCCGGCGCGAACGCGGCGTTCGAGCCGCGCATGGATCCGGTGCCCGCGCTCGGCGCCCATTCCGGGGCGATCCTGCGCGAACTGGGGCTGGGTGACGGCGACCTGGCGCGCCTGGCCGCCGACGGGGCGATATGAGCCCGCGGGCGCCGGGCGGCCGCATGTTGCGCCATTCCTTGACACGCCTGCCGTGTTTTGAAACACTGGGCCGCATCCGATGATCGCCGGGAAGAGCGACTTGAGCAGTTTCTACGAGGAGATAAACGAGATGAAACGACTGTTGCTGGCCGCCCTTTCGGCCCTGATGCTGGTCGCTGCCCCGGCCTTCGCGCAGCTCAAGATCGGCGTGGTCTACGACCTTACCGGGCCGCTGGCCGCCGGCGGCTCCGAGCCCGGCTACCTCGGCAACAAGATCGCCATCGACATGATCAACGAGCGCGGTGGCGTCGAGGGCGTGAAGATCGTCCCGGTCTATGTGGACGCGCAATCCAAGGCGGAAGTGGCCCTGTCGGAGACCGAGCGCCTGCTCAACCAGGAAAAGGTCGAGATGCTCATGGGCATCTTTTCCAGCGCCCACTGTGTGCCAATGGCCGGCAAGGCCGAGGCGGCCAAGAAGATCATGTGGGCCAACATCTGCGTAGCCTCGTCGGTGCTCAAGGGCAAGAACTACCAGTACGTGTTCCGCGGCACGGTGCATGGCGACCAGTTCGGCGAGACTTCGTGCATGTTCCTGGCCGAAAGCGCCAAGGCCAAGTTCGGCGTCGAACCCAAGCAGTTGAAGGTGGCGATCATCTATGAAGACGGTCCCTACGGCGCCGGCATCTCCTCGGCCAACGAGGAAACCTGCAAGAAGCTCGGCATCCAGGTGGCCCTGAAGGAGGGGTATGCCGCGACCGCGCCCGACCTGTCCAGCCTCGTTACCAAGATGCGGCGCGCCAAGCCGGATGTGGTCCTGCATACCGGCTACAACCCCGATATCACCCTGTTCCTGCGCCAGTCCAAGGAGCAGGGCTTCAAGTTCAAGGCCCTGATCGGCCACGGCGCCGGCTACGGCCAGATCGACAAGCTCGCCGCCACCTTCGGCGCCGATGTCAACTACGTGTTCGACGTCGATCCGGTGGCCGCGCAGCTGATCGACGGCAAGGCGCTCAAGCCCGGCATCGGCGACGTGACCAAGGAAATGGTCAGGCGCTACCAGGCCATCAAGGGTCCGGGCGAGGTGCCGCCGCATGTGAGCATGGGCTTCAATCAGGCCTGGTACTTCTTCACCGACGTGCTGCCGCGCGCCATCAAGAAACACGGCGGCGCCAATTCCGAGGCGATCCGCAAGGCCGCCCTGGAGACCGATATTCCCGAGGGCGGCACCATCCAGGGCTATGGCGTCAAATTCAATCCGCCCGGTCACCCGATGGCGGGACAAAACTCGCGCGCCACCCCGGTGGTCATGCAGTTCGTCAACGGCCGCACCAACATCGCGTGGCCCAAGGCGATCCGCACGGTGGACCCGGTCATGCCCTTTCCCAAGGGCCACACGTTCGCGCCCTGATCGCTTGCCGAGCTCCGCGACCGGCGCCGGCGCGAGCCGCCGCCGGTCATTCCCGCGCAAGTCTCGTCCGGCCCCAACACGGAGCGGCCGCTCCGTGTCGGCGTAAGCCCACTGAACCCACACTCCCCGACGCATGCTTGAAGTTCAAGGGCTGACCAAGAAGTTCGGCGGCTTCACCGCAGTCGACGCGATTTCGTTCGACCTGGGCGAAGGCGAGATCCTCGGTCTGATCGGCCCGAACGGATCGGGCAAGAGCACGACCTTCAACCTGGTGGCGGGCCTGTATGCGCCCACCGCCGGCTCGATCAGGTTCCAGGGCAGGGAAATTGGTGGCCTGAAGCCGGCGCAGGTATGCCATGCCGGCATCGGCCGCACCTTCCAGATCCCGCGGCCGTTCCGCAAGCTCACCATCCTCGAGAACGTGGCCCTGTCGGCGTTCTACGGGCAAAACGGCAAGGTGTCGCGCGCCACGGCCTGGAAGCAGGCGGAGGAGGCGCTGAACCTGATCGGGCTGCCCTACGCCAACGATGCGGGCATCGATGGCCTGGGCGCCGCGGCGTTGAAAAAACTCGAACTCGCGCGCGCGCTCGCTACCCAGCCGCGCCTGCTGCTGGCCGATGAGTCCCTCGGTGGTCTCGACGAGGCGGAGATGGAACAAGCCGCCGACATGCTCAAAAACATCCGCCGCGAGAAGAACATCACCATCATCTGGGTCGAACACATCATGGGCGTGCTCATGCGGGTGGTCGACCGCTGCATCGTGCTGGACCACGGCGAGATCATCGCCGCCGGCCTGCCGCACGAGGTGGCCAGAAATCCGCAGGTGGTCGAGGTGTATCTCGGTTCCGATGCCGACGACTTGCAGGCGCAAACCAGCCAGCGCGCCGGCGAGGGCGCCCGATGAGCGCGATGCTGGAATTGAAGAACGTCTCGGCCGGCTATGGCACCTTCCAGGCGCTGTTCGACGTGACTCTATCCGTCAACGCCGGCGAGGCGGTGGCGGTGATCGGCCCGAATGGCGCCGGCAAGACCACGCTGCTGCGGGCGATCTCCAAGCTCATCAATGTGAAAAGCGGCGATATCGCCTTCGAGGGGCGGTCGCTTGCGACGGTGGAGCCGCACCGCATCATCGAGCTTGGCCTCTCGCAGGTGCCTGAGCACAGGCGCCTGTTCCCGCGCCTGACGGTCGAGGAAAACCTGCGCATGGGGGCCTACATGGAAGCCGCGCGGCCGAAGTTCGCGCAGCGGCTGGAGATGGTGTATGCCCTGTTCCCGCGCATGAAGGAGCGGCGTCACCAGATGGCCGGCACCATGTCCGGCGGCGAGCAGCAGATGTGCGCCATCGGCCGCGCGCTCATGAGCGGGCCCAAGCTGCTGCTCCTCGACGAGCCCTCGGCGGGCCTCGCGCCGGTGATTGTGCAGTCCATCTTCGACCTGATGCGGAAGATCCGCGCCGAGGGCTATACCGTGATGATCGTCGAGCAGAACGTGCGCCAGGTGCTGAAGGTGGTGGACCGCGCCTACCTGCTGGAAGTCGGCCGCATCAAGGCCTCCGGCAGCGCGGCCGAACTGCTCGCCAGCGACGAGATCCAGAAGGCCTATGTCGGCCTGTGACCCCAACCTGAATGGCTGAGCATGGAAATCTTCGATATCTTCCTGCTTGAAACGGTGTTGAACGGCGTGCTCTTCGGCGGCGTGCTCGCCCTGCTGGCGCTGGGACTGAACCTGATTTTCGGCGTCATCGACGTGGTGTGGATCTGCTATGCCGAGCTGATGATGATCGGCATGTACACGGTGTTCTACCTGACCAAGACCTTCGGCTGGAACCTGTTCGCGGCCTTCGCCGCCGCGATCGTCATCGTGTCCGTGCTGGGCGTGCTGCTGCATGTGCTGGTGATCCGCCCGGTACTGGACAGCGAGCCGATCAACCAGTTGCTGGTCACCGGCGGCATGCTCACCTTCATGCAGGCTGCCGCCACGCTGGCCTTCGGCATCGAGTTCCGCAACGTCGGCGTGTCCATGCCCAGCCTGGTGCTTGGCGAGATCTCGCTGCCGTGGTCGCGCATTTCCGCGGCGCTGACCGCGCTGGTGGCGATGGTGCTCCTGTGGCTGTTCCTCAAGAAGACCTACCTCGGCACGGCGATTCGCGCCATCAGCCAGGACCGCGGCATCATGCCGCTGGTGGGTGTATCGCCGGCGCGCATCTACCTCACCACCTCGGCCATCGGCGGCGCGCTGGCCGGCCTCGGCGCCTGCCTGCTGGTGCTGCAGTACGACGTGCATCCGGCCATCGGCCTTTCGTTCGGGCCGCTCACCTTCATGGTGTGCGTGCTGGGCGGCCTGGGCAACATGCTGGGCGGCTTCATCGCCGCGTTCATCTTCGCGCAGCTCATCTCGATCGGCGGCTTCTACTTCCACATCGAGTGGGGCTACGTGATGGCGTTCGCCTTCTTCATCGTCATGATGTTCGTGCGGCCGCAGGGCATTCTCGGAGGCAAGTCGTGATCGGCCGCAACTGGATCATCGCCACCGCGCTGCTGGCCTGCGTGCCGCTGGCGGTGTCTTCCCTGTACATCCTTCACGTGCTGATCACCCTGCTGATCTGGGCCTTCATCTATACCGGCTGGTCGCTGATGGGCCGTTTCGGGCTGGTGTCCTTCGGCCACGGCGCGTTCATGGGGATCGGCGCCTACGTGGTGACCCTCTTGTGGAACCTGCAGGGCATCAGCCCGTGGATCGGCATTCCGCTGGGCATGCTGCTGGCTGTGGCGGTGGCCGTCCTGATCGGCTATCCCTGTTTCCGCTTCCGCATCACCGGCCACTACTTCGCGCTGGTCACCCTGGCGCTCACCGAGGTGGTGCGCTCGATCATCATCGCGCTGCGCGACACCACCGGCGGGTCGCTCGGCATCACTCCCGCCTCGGCGCTCAAGGACGGCGCCACCTGGTCCCTCACCGCGCTGCAGTGCTCGGACAAGCGGGTGTTCTTCTACGCGGCGCTGGTGTGCTGGCTCGTCGGCATCTGGATCTGGCAGCGCATCGACCAGAGCATGATGCGCCACGCCATGCAGGCCATCAGCCAGGAAGAGGACGCCGCCGCGTCGGTGGGCGTGAACGTCACCCGCGCCAAGCTCACCATCACCGTGATCAGCGCGGCGATGACGGCGTTCGGCGGCGCGCTCTACGGCCAGTACCAGCAGTACATCAACCCCGAGACCGTGGCCTCACTCGGCGTGTCGCTGCAGATGGTGTTCGCGGTCATCGCCGGCGGCATGTTCGTCAAGCTCGGCCCCACGGTGGGCGCGGTATTCACCCTGCTGCTCACCGAAGGCCTGCGGGTGGGCATAGGCAACCAGATCAATTCGCTCGACTCCACCATCTACGGGCTGATGCTGGTGCTGTTCATCATCTACATGCCCGACGGCATCCTCGGCAAGCTGATGGAGAAGAGGCGGGCCGGGCCGCGGGCGGCCTGAAGCGGCCCGCCCGCGCGGGCCAAGGCGGCTAGCGGGTGAGCGACTTGGCGTAGTCGCGTCCCAGGCCCACTTTCTCGTAGTGGTTGCTGGCGATTTCCAGGCGCGTGAACACGTCGTCGTAGCCGGTCGCCTTGCCCTCCGGATCCACGTAGAGAAGCGCACCGTGGATGACGAAGAAGGTGATCATCTCCGGGCAGTCGTCCGGCACCACCAGGGTATGGGTTTCGCCGGGCGGCTCGAAGGCGTACGACCCCTCCTCTGCGAACCAGTCGTGCTCGAGGTAGTGCCAGCGCCCCTTGAGCACCAGCGCGTGCACGCCGCCGGTGTGGCGATGGCGCGACAGCACGCCGCCGCGCGTGACCCGCATCACATGCGCATAAAAGCCCTGTGACACGTTGAAGTGCACCGGCCGCAGCGACACGGTGTCGGAGAGCGGCACCCACAGGCGCGGGTCGCCCCCCTGCGGATCGCGCACCGCCTGCATCACGCCCGGCACCAGCAGGTCGGCGATCATGCCCATCGGCTGCGGTTTTGCGTAAGGAATCTTGCGATAGTCGAGGTCCTTGTGGGCGACGTCGTTCAACGCCTCGACAGGAGTGTTCCTGGGCAGGTCGGCGGGATTCATCGGTTTCGGGGCGCGGGTAAAACTGCAAGTCTACTCCCGCCTTGCGCCGCGTTGCGGCTTGGGTTAAGTTGGCTGCCCGGCCGGGCACGGGCGCGCTGCAGGCGCCCCGTGCGCGCCCTATGCGAGGAAGCGTCCATGATGCAGCATGTTCAGCCCACCCCGGGCATCGCCGGCCTTGACCACGCGGTCATTGCGGTGCGCGACCTTGACGCCGCCGGGCAGACCTTCGCCCGCATGGGCTTCACCCTCGCGCCGCGCGGCGTGCACAGCACCGGATCGTCGAACCACAACATGATGCTGGGCAGCGACTATCTGGAGTTGCTGACGGTGCCCGAACCCAACCTCCTGCAGGCCTACTTCCACGAGTTTCTGCGCCGCCATGAGGGACTGGCCGCGCTGGCGCTGACCGGTACCGACGTGGCAGCGGCGCTGCCGGTGCTGGCCGAGCATGGCTTCGAGCCGTCTCCCCCCAGGGATTTTTCGCGTGACGTCGGCCAAGGCAGCCGCACCGGGACGGCGCGTTTTCGGCTCACCAACATCGCGCCGCACACCACGCCGGGCGCGCAGGTGTTCATCTGCCAGCATTTCACGCGCGAACTGGTGTGGCTGCCGGAACTTCAGCGCCACGCCAACGGGGCGACCGGCCTGGCGGCGGTGGCCTTCGTGGCCGACAACGTGGCCTACCTGGCTGGCGTCTACGGGCGGCTGTTCGGCACCTGGCCGGAGCGCATCGACGAGGGTCTCAAGGTGGCGACCGGCGGCGCACCGCTGGCTTTTTGCACCCGGCAGTCGCTGCAACAGCGCCTGCGCGATGTGGTGTTGCCGGACCGCGCCCTGCCGCACGCGGCGGCGCTGTTCATCCATGTGGCCGACCGGCAGCAGGCCTACAGGGCCCTGCGCGACGGCGGCTTTTCGCCGCGCCGCATGGCCGACGGCGCCTGGGCGATCGACGCCGCCGACGCCCACGGCGTGGCGGTGGTGTTCGGCTGACAGGGGTTTTTGCCGCCATGTCGAGTACCATTGGTCCCGGAAGCAAGCCGGACGGCCGCCGGTGACGCGGGCAACCGCGCCACGGGAGGAAAGTCGGGGCACCACAGAGCAGGGTAGCGGCTAACGACCGTCCGCGGTGACGCGAGGACCAGGGCCACAGAGACGAGCGTATTAAGTTACGGTGAAACGCGGCAACCTCTACCCGGTGCAACACCAAATAGGCAGGCGCTGACGCTGCTCGCCGAGCCTGCGGGTAGGTGGCTTGAGCCGCCGGGCAACCGGCGGCCTAGAGGAATGGCCGTCATAGGGCCGTGGGTCGTCGAAAGGCGGCCCGCGGCTCCGTAACAGAACCCCGCTTACAGGCTTGTCTTCCCTGATTTCCTAGACGACGTTGATCTCGAGCAGCGGGCGGTTCTCGAGCACCCGCTGCCAGCCGAAGGCCGACAGGTCGAGGGTTCGGAACGCGCCATGCGCGACCAGTTCCGCCAGGGCGCGTCCGACCGCGGGCGACTGCTGCAGGCCGTGGCCGGAAAAGCCGTTGGCGAACAGCAGGTTTGCCACCTCGGGATGGGCGCCGATGATGGCGTTGTGGTCCAGCGTGTTGACGTCGTAATGGCCGGCCCAGGCATGTTGCAGGCGCGCGGCCTCGAACTGCGGCACCCGCGCGGCCAAGGTCGGCCACAGCACCTCGTCGAAGAGGGCGTGCGTGACATCGAAATCGAAACACTCCGGGTCGTCCGCTTCCGGCGGGGCGATGCCGCAGATGAAGCCGGTGCCCTCGGGCCGGAAATACGCGCCGGACGGGTCGATCACCAGCGGGCAGTCTGGCAGCCTGGCCGGGCTGGTGAAGTGAAAGACGCAGCGCTTGCGCGATTGCACCGGCAAATCGATGCCGGCGGCGCGTGCCAGTGCGGGCGCGCCGGTGCCGGCTGCGTTGATGACCGTGCCGCAGGCCACGCGCGTGCCGTCGGCCAGTTCGACGGCAACAATCTCGTGGCCTGCGCGCGACAAACCCGCCGCGCGGGCCTGCCGGTAGGTCACGCCCAGCGAAACCGCCTTGCGCCGGAACGAGCGCAACAGCGCGTAGGCGTCCAGCCAGCCTTCGCCGGAGAGTCCGTAGGCGCCACCCGCCAGGTCGGCGGTGTCGAGCCAGGGGAAACGGGTGCCCAGGGCCTCGGCCGACAAGAGGGCGATGTCCGCACCCAGCGCGGTTTGCACGCCGTGGTTGGCCTTGAGCACATCCGCGCCTGCCGCGGTGGCGAGAAACAGGTATCCGCCCTCGATGAAGCCGACGTCCGGCGCTTCACCCTCGACGGCCAGGGTGGTGCCGATCGAGCGAATGAATTCGGTGCCGAACTGCGACATGCGGATGTTGCCGGGCGTGGAAAACTGGTGCCGGATCGACGCCGCCGACAGCGTGGTGGCGCACTTCTGGTATGAGAGGTCCTGCTCCAGCACCAGAATGGAGCCGCCGAAATCCGCATGGGCCGCAAGGAAATAGGCGGCCGCGCTGCCGATGGCGGCACCGCCCACGATCACGACGTCGAAATGTTCTGCCATGGTCGGGATTGTATGTGCGACGGGGGAAGCCGCGTGAACTGACGTACATTGGCGCCTGCCCGCTTTTTCCTGCCGACTGCCGCCATGCTGCAAACCTTCGATGCCGCCGCCGTGGCGCGCCTTTGTCCCTACGATGGTCTGGTCGATGCGCTCGCCTGCGGCCTGCGCGAGCCGATCGCGTCCCCCGCCCGCATGCACCTGGATCCGCCGGGCGATGGCAGCGCCTTCCTGATCATGCCGGCGTGGCAGACCGGGGGGCTGATCGGGGTGAAGATGGTCTCGGTATGGCCGGCCAATGCGGCGGCCGGCAAGCCCACCGTGACAGCCCTCTACAACGTCTTCTCCGCCCTCGACGGCATGCCGGTGGCGGTGATCGACGGCACCGAGTTGACCCTGCGCCGCACCGCCGCCGCCGCCGCCCTGGGCGCGCGCCTGCTGGCGCGAAAAGGCCGCCTGCGCCTGGCCGTGCTGGGCAGCGGCGCGCTAGCGCCTGAGATGGCCGAGGCGCATGCCAGTGCGCTCGATCTCGAGCGCATCACCCTGTGGGGCCGGCGCGCGGAGGCGGCGCAGCGGGTGGCGCAAGTGCTGGCCGGACGCGGCATCGCCGCCCGCGTGGAACAAAGCCTCGAACGCGCGGTGCGCGAGGCCGACGTGATCGTCGCAGCCACAACGGCCACCGTGCCGTTCATCGAGCCGGCCTGGGTGAGCCCCGGCACCCATGTGGGGTTGTTCGGTGCATTCACCACCGCCATGGCGGAGGCCTCGCCGGCGCTCCTCCCGCACGCAAGCCTGTTCGCGGATACCCGCGCCGGGGTGCTTGAAAAAGGGGGCGAAGTCACCCAGGCGATCGCCGCGGGCCTGATCACGCCGCGGGCGATCCGAGCCGAATTCGCCGAGATGGTCGCCAGTGACAAGCCCTGGCGCGTGAGCGATGGCGAGATTACCGTTCTCAAGTCGGTGGGTTTCGCGGCCCTCGACTTGCTGGCTGCGCGCCATCTGCTGGCCTCGTCGCCGGCCGCAAAGTAGAATGCGGTCCCCGCGTGTTGCGGGGCGCCGATGGCGTGACCCGACTTCAAGCAAGGCAATCCATCCATGAGCAAACATCGCATTGCTGTCATTCCCGGCGACGGTATCGGCAAGGAGGTCATGCCTCCGGCCCTGGCCGTGCTCGACGCCGCCGCGCGCAAGTACAACCTCGACCTGCATTTCGACCATTTCGACTGGTCATGCGACAACTACGCCAAGCACAACTACTGGATGCCACCCAACTGGAAAGACCAGATCGGCAGCCATACCTGCATCTTCTTCGGCGCCACCGGCATGCCGTCGATCGTGCCCGACCACGTGTCTCTGTGGGATTCTCTGATCCACTTCCGCCGCGAGTTCGACCAGTACGTGAACCTGCGCCCGGTGCGCCTGATGCCCGGCATCCCCTGCCCGCTGGCGGGCCGCAAGCCCGGCGAGATCGACTACTACGTGGTGCGCGAGAACACCGAAGGCGAGTACTCGTCCGTGGGCGGGCGCCTGTTCGTCGGCACCGAGCGCGAGATGGCGCAGCAGACCTCCACCTTCACCAGGAAGGGCTGCGACCGCATCATGAAGTTCGCCTTCGAACTGGCGATGAAGCGCCCGCGCCGGCTGGTCACCTCGGCCACCAAATCCAACGGCATCTCGATCACCATGCCCTACTGGGACGAGCGTTTCGCCGCGGTGGGCAGGAACTACCCCGAGGTCAAGACCAGCCAGTACCACATTGACGGGCTGACCATCCAGATGGTGTTGAACCCGCAGCGCTTCGACGTGATCGTGGCCTCCAACCTGTTCGGCGACATCCTCTCCGACCTCGGGCCGGCCACCGCCGGCACCATCGGCATCGCGCCGTCGGCCAACCTCAATCCGGAAGGCAAGTTTCCCTCGCTGTTCGAACCGGTGCACGGCTCGGCGCCCGACATCTATGGCAGGAAGATCGCCAATCCGATCGGCCAGATCTGGTCCGGTGCCATGATGCTGGAGCATCTCGGGCATCCGCAAGCAGGCGCGGCCATCGTCAAGGCCATCGAGAAGGTGCTCGACCCCGCCTCCGGCGCGCCCAAGACACCCGACATCGGCGGCACGGCCGGCACCGACGACCTTGGTCGCGCGATCGTCGAGGCGCTCGCCTGACCCTGCGTAACCGATGGCGACGGACCGCCCGCGACCGCCGCCGGGCGGGGGGCCGACAGGCCCAACCTGCGGGTTTCCACGGCTGACGGCGCGATATGGCGGCAAGTAGAATCCGCCGCTCCAACTTACCAGGCCAGGAGATTCCCATGCAATCCATTCTGCGTATTCTCGCCGCCGCGGCGCTCGCGTTCGCTGCCGCGCAGTCCGGCGCGCAGAGCTACCCCGCCAAGCCGGTGACCCTGATCGTGCCGTTCGCCGCCGGCGGCCCCACCGACATCGTCACGCGCCAGCTGGCCCAGGCGATGGCCAAGTCGATCGGCGGCACGGTGCTAGTCGAGAACAAGCCCGGCGCGGGCGGCACGCTGGCGGTCGAGTTCGTCGCCAAGGCGCCCGCCGACGGTTACAACGTGCTGATCCACCACATCGGCATGTCCACCGCGCCGGCCCTGTACCGCACGCTGCGCTTCAACCCGATGACCGACTTCGAGTACATCGGCCAGGTCGTCGATGTGCCCATGACCCTGGTGGCGAACAAGGATTTCCCGCCCAACAGCTTCGCCGAGCTGATTCCCTACCTCAAGGCCAACAAGGACAAGGTCAACTACGCCAATGCCGGCCTCGGCGCGGCGTCGCACCTGTGCGGCCTGCTGTTCATGAGCACCGTGGAAATCGACTTGCAAACCATTCCCTACAAGGGCACCGCGCCGGCCATGACCGATCTGCAGGGCGGGCAGGTGCAGCTGCTGTGCGACCAGACCACCCAGACCACCTCCCTGATCAACACCGGCCGTATCAAGGCCTACGGGGTCACCACCAGGGAGAAGGTGTCGTCGCTGCCCAACCTGGCCACGCTCGACAGCCAGGGCCTGAAGGGCTTCGATCTTGCCGTGTGGCACGGCATGTATGCCCCCAAGGGCACACCCAAGGCAGCGACCGACAAGCTCAACGCCGCCCTGCAGGCGGCGCTCAAGGATCCCGCCTTCCGGGACGCCATGGACAAGCTCGGGGCCATCGTCGTGCCGCCCGCCAAGCAGACGCCGGAAGGGCTGCGCACGTTCCTGAAGGCGGAAATCGACAAGTGGACGCCGATCATCAAGAAGGCTGGACAATACGCCGACTGACCGGTCATCCGGACCAGGACAAGGCGGCCGACCGGCCGCCTTTTTTGTTTGGTTTTTTATTCTTTTTTGGTATTAACAAGCAAGGACAAACTCGTTTGCTGGTTATTTGAAGCGGGATAGGATCACGTCATCACCGTATGGTTCGTATCCCCTTCATGCGCCATTTTCCTGCCTGCTTGATTGCGTTCCTTGTCCTGGCCATGCCCGCGTGGGCGGGTGCGCAACAGGCGCCGGCCGATTGGCGCGCGCCCCATGCCGCGGTCATCCTTGAGCTCGGCTGGGCGGCCCAATCCCCCGTGGCCGAGGATGTGCGCCGGATCGCCGCCGGCGGCGCCGCGGAATTGGCCGTGCTGCCGGCGCGCGAGGTCCTGCACCGAGAGCGCGCCGGCCAATCCGGAAAGATCGTTTTCGTGCTGTCACGCGCCGCTGACGAATTTCAGGTGCTCTATGCAAGCGAGCGCTTGCTCTCGTCCGAGCCTACGCGGGTACAGGAAGTGGTTGATCTTCTCGAAAGGGCGCGGCGGTGGTTGCTGGCCAATCCCGAGGCTGCGGCCCGCCTCTTGGACGCAGCGCCTGGGGTGGCCTCCGGGGCCGCGCCGGCGCCATGGAGCGAGCGTGATTTCCATGTAGCCCGTCCGGGGCCAGCGCTTCTTCAGGTGCTCAAGGCCGATGCTGCGACCCGGCAGCCGGGCCTCGAGGCGCTGCTCGATGACGGTTTCGTGCGCGCCGCCGTGCGCCGGCTGGAGAGACCGGCCGAGGGCATGCGGGTGTCGAGCCGCTGACCCGGCAAGCGCCGCCAAGCCTCCGCACCTCTGCCTGCGCTCCCGAGCCCCTAGGCCCGGGCCCCCAAGCCCCCAGGCCCCCGGGCCCCCAAGCCCCCAGGCGCGCGCCGCGCCGTGCGGTCCGCGCATTTGGCGCCGCACAATTTCGGCCGTGTATCATCGGCGCCCATGCAGGCGGCCCCTTCGCGAGATCAGCTTTCGGTTTTCTTCACCCGGATGGCGCGGCGCGTCATCGAGGTGCGCGAGATCGGCCCGGTGGCGGGCGCCGCCGGCGCGGGCGTGTTGCGCGCCGGTCTGCCCGACGGAGCGCAGGTGTTCGTCAAGGTAGGCGATCCGGAGCAGATGCAGCGTTTCAAGGCGGAGGCGCGCGGCCTTGAAGCCCTGGCTGCTGCGGAGGCCATCCGGGTCCCCGAAGTGTTGCTGGTGGGCGGCGAGGGACGCCACACCTACCTGGTCCTGGAGCATTTCGATCTGGCGCCGGGCACGCCCGCGTCCTTCGCCCGCATGGGGCGCGAACTGGCGCAGTTGCACCGCAAGACCGCGGGGCGGTTCGGTTTCGAGCGCGACAACTACATCGGTCTTACCCCGCAGGCCAACACGACCGATACCACCTGGCCGGCGTTCTTCCGCGAGCGCCGGCTCGAACCGCAGCTCAGGCGCGTGTCCTCCGGGCCATCGGCCGGCATGTGGGTCGAAGGCGGTTTGCGCGTCGCCGAGGCGCTGCCGCTGTACTTTTCCGGCTACGCGCCGCAGCCTTCGCTCCTGCATGGCGACCTGTGGTCCGGCAATGCGGGCTTCCTGCAGGACGGTACACCGGTGATTTTCGACCCGGCGGTCTATTTTGGCGACCGCGAGGCGGATATCGCCATGAGCGAGCTGTTCGGCGGGTTCGCGCCCCAGTTTCGCGACGCTTACCGCGAGGCCTGGCCGCTCGATCCCGGCTACGGCGTGCGCCGCGACCTCTACAACCTGTACCACGTCCTGAACCATGTCAACCTGTTCGGCGCCGCTTATGTGGCGCAGGCGCAGGGACTGATACGCAAGCTGTTATCCGAGATCCGTTAGTCCGCACAGGAGGCAACCATGCCCGCCATGACCATCAAACTGTTCGACGGCCGCAGCGTCGAAATGAAGCGCGAACTGGCCGAGGCCATCACCCGCGAAACCTGCCGCGTGCTGGGCTGCGGCCCCGAGGCTGTCGACATCATCTTCGAGGACGTGAAGAAGGAAAACTGGGCCACCGCCGGCAAGCTCTGGTCGGACCGCTAGCCGCCATGAGCGAACTGCTCTGGATGAGCGCGGGCGAGCTCGCGCGCCGCTACGCCGACGGCTCGCTATCTCCGGTGGAGGCCACCCGGGCCGTGCTCGAGCGCATCGCGTCGAAGAACCCGGAGATCAACGCCTATTGCCACGTGGATGCGGAAAGCGCCCTGGCCGACGCGCGCGCCGCGGAGGCGCGCTGGCGCGCCGGCCGGCCGGCATCGCGCATCGACGGGGTGCCCACCGGCATCAAGGACCTGCTGCTCGCGCGCGGCTGGCCGACCCTGCGCGGCTCGAAGACGGTCGATCCGGCAGGCCCGTGGAACGACGATTCGCCCTGCACCGCGCGGCTGCGCGAAGCCGGAGCGGTGCTGCTCGGCAAGACCACCACGCCCGAATGGGGCTGGAAGGGTGCCACTGACTCGCCCTTGACCGGCATCACGCGCAATCCCTGGAATACCGCCATGACCCCGGGCGGTTCGTCCGGCGGCGCCTCCGCCGCGCTGGCCGCGGGCATGGGCGCGCTGCAGGTGGGGACCGACGGCGGCGGCTCGATCCGCATTCCCAATTCGTTCACCGCCACCACCGGCATCAAGGCGCATTTCGGCCGTGTGCCGGCCTGGCCGCTCTCGCCCATGGGCACGGTGGCGCATGTGGGCCCGATGACGCGCAGCGTGGGCGACGCGGCGTTGCTCCTCGATGTGCTGGCACGGCCCGACGCGCGCGACTGGAGCGCCCTGCCGCCGATCGAACCCGACTATGGCGCGCGGGTTGCCGCGGGCGCGCGCGGCTTGCGCATCGCCTACAGCGCGCGCCTGGGGTACATCCCCTGGGTGCACCCGGAAGTCGAGGCTGCCGTCGCCGCGGCGGTGAAGGTGTTCGAAGCCCTGGGCGCGGTGGTGGAGGCTGCCGACCCCGGCTTGCCCGACTGCGGGCCGCTGTTCGCCACGCACTGGTTCGCCACCGCGCGCAACACCTTCGGGAAGCTGCCGCCGGAGAAATTCCGGCTGATGGACCAGGGCCTGCAGGACACCTGCGCCTACGCGTCGCGCTACACCCTGGCGGATTTTCTCGACTACCAGCAGGGCCGGGTGCAGGCGGGCGAGGCGATGAAGCGCTTCAACCAGAAGTACGACCTGCTGATCACGCCCGCCACGGCGGTGCCGGCATTCGAAGTGGGCCGGGTCATGCCCGACCTGCCGCCCGGCATTCGGGCAGGCGGCTTCGAATGGACCTGGTGGACGCCTTTTTCTTTCCCGTTCAACCTGACCCAGCAGCCGGCCATGAGCGTGAACTGCGGTTTCACTGCGGCAGGATTGCCGATCGGCCTGCAGATCGTGGCGCCCGCGTACCGGGAGGACCTGGCGCTCGCGGCCGCCGCCGCGTTCGAGGGGGCGCGCGGGCCGGTGAAATGGCCGGACATGTGATGGCGGTCTTCAGGCACGCTGATTGCTTGATTTGAGTACACTCAAAATGCTGCAGTACCCATCTTTCATTTCAGGAGCGATGCATGAATCTGCATAAACACCTGCTGCGGGGATGCGCCGTCGCGCTGGCCGCCGGCGCCGCCATGGGGGCCGCCCTCGCGCAGCAAAGCGTGCTCAGGGTGGTCCCGCACTCCAATCTTTCGATCCTCGATCCGATCTGGACCACGCAGTACATGGCGCGCAACCATGGCTACATGATCTACGACACCCTGTTCGGCACGGACGAAAAGGGCCAGATCAAGCCGCAGATGGTCGATACCTGGGAGGTGAGCCCGGACAGCCGCCTGTGGACCTTCAAGCTGCGCCGCGGCCTCGAATTCCATGACGGCCGGCCCGTCACCGGCGAGGACGTGATCGCCTCGCTCGCCCGCTGGGGCAAGCGCGATGCCATGGGGCAGAAGCTGTTCACCTTCATCGCGCGCATGGATTCGCCGTCGCCGGACACATTCCGCATCTTCCTTTCGGAAGCCTGCGGCATCATGCTCGACGCCCTCGGCAAGCCGTCTTCCAACGTCCCCTTCATCATGCCCAAGCGCGTGGCCGACACGCCCGCCGACAAGCAGATCGAGGAGTACGTCGGTTCCGGCCCCTACGTGTTCAAGCGCGACGAATTCAAGCCCGGCGACCGCGCCGTCTACACCAAGTTCGCCAAGTACGTGCCGCGCAAGGAGCCGCCGTCGGGCTCCACCGGCGGCAAGATCGCCTATATCGAGCGCGTCGAATGGAACCTGGCGCTGCGCGACGCGCAGGCGCAGGTCAATGCGCTCGCCAAGGGCGAGGTCGACATCATCGAGCAGCCGGCGTTCGAGTCCTATGCCGCCCTGACCAAGGACGCCAGCGTGCAGATCGTCAACTCGAACAGCCTCGGCTTCCAGTACATGGTGCGCTTCAACCACCTGCACCCGCCGTTCAACAATCCCAAGGTGCGCCAGGCGGCCATCGCCGCCTTCAACCAGGACGCGTTCCTGAAGGCGCAGGTCGGCATCAAGGAATACTACAAGTCCTGCCCGTCGATGTTCGTGTGCGGCACGCCCTACGGCTCGACCAAGGGCTCCGACCTGATCGGCAAGAGCAACATGAAGAAGGCGCAGGACCTGCTGAAGGCCTCCGGCTATGACGGCACCACCGTGGTGGTCATGAAGCCTACCGACCTGGCGTCGATCACCAAGCTGCCGGATGTGGCCGCTCAACTGCTGCGCCAGGCCGGCTTCAAGGTCGATCTGCAGTCGATGGACTGGAACACCCTGGTCGGGCGGCGCGCCAAGAAGGATGCCCCTGCCGCCGGCGGCTGGAACATTTTCGCCACCTCGTGGGTGTCGCCTGACGTATGGAACCCGCTGACCAACGCCGCGATCGGCTCGGCGGGCGAGAAGTCCTGGTTCGGCTGGCCCACCGATGCGGAGATCGAAAAGCTGCGCGACCAGTTCGCGCGCGAGATCGATGCGGGCAAGCGCAAGGCGTTGGCCGAAGCCATCCAGGCGCGCGCCTTTGAGGTGGGCACCCACGCTCCGGTCGGCGAGTACTTCAACCCCGCCGCGGTCAAGAAGGGCGTCACCGGCATGGTGTTCGGGCCGGGCAACTTCTACTGGAACATCAAGAAGTAGGCGCTTCGCGCTGCGAGGGGGCGGGATTTCCGCCCCCTTTGTGTTTTTGCAGCCGCCCATCCGCCCGCCTTAGCGCCGTTGCGCCGAACTGCACCGCGGCCCCCCTTCAAACCCGCCTCGTTCCGCCCGCGTCCAAGCCGCCGCCAGACCCTGAAGCAGCCCCATGTTCGCCTTTCTCGTCAAGCGCACGCTGGCCACCGTCCCGGTCCTGCTGATCGTGGCCGTGCTGGTGTTCCTGCTGCTGCGCCTGACCCCCGGCGACCCGGCAGCCATCATCGCCGGCGACGCCGCCTCGCCGGAGAACGTGGCGAAGATCCGCGAGAACCTCGGCTTGTCCAAGCCGCTCGTCACCCAGTTCGGCATCTGGTTCGGCAACCTCCTGGCGGGCGACCTCGGCGAGTCCTACTTCTTCAAGATGAAGGTCGCCACGCTGATCGGCCAGCGCATCGAGCCGACCCTGGCCCTGTCGTTGTGCACCATCCTCATCGCCGTGCTGGTGGCCGTGCCGCTGGGGGTGCTCGCCGCCTGGCGCCAGGGCGGCTGGCTGGATCGCGCGCTGATGAGTTTCTCGGTGCTGGGTTTCTCGATTCCGGTGTTCGTGCTGGGCTACCTGCTGATCTGGCTGGTCTCCCTGAAACTGGGCCTGCTGCCGGTGCAGGGCTATCAGCGCATCGGCGACGGCTTCGGGCCGTTCATCCGCCACCTGATCCTGCCTTCGGTGACGCTCTCGGTGGTCTACATCGCCCTGATCGCCCGGGTGACGCGCGCCAGCGTGCAAGACGTGCTCTCCGAGGACTACATCCGCACCGCGCGCGCCAAGGGGCTGCCGGAAGCGCGCGTGCTGATCAGCCACGCGCTGGTGAACGCGGCGGTGCCCATCCTCACGGTGATCGGCATCGGCATTGCGCTGCTCATCGGCGGCGTGGTGGTCACCGAATCGGTGTACGGCATACCCGGCCTCGGCCGGCTGACGGTCGATGCGGTGCTGGCGCGCGATTTCCCCACCATCCAGGGCGTGATCCTGTTCTTCTCCTTCGTCTACGTACTGATCAACCTGCTGGTCGATCTTTCCTACCTGCTGTTCGACCCGCGCATCCGCTACTGATCATGTCCAGCGTCCCCGCTGCCGACCTTTCCACCGAAGCCGCCAACGTGTTCGAGCGGCCGACGGTGTGGCGCATGCTCGCCCGCCACTGGGCGGTGCGCATCGGCGGGGTCGCCATGCTGCTGCTCGCGCTCATCGCACTGGCGGCGCCGCTGCTCGGCACCGTCGATCCGACCCTGTTCGATCCGGGCAGTCGCGACCTGCTCCCCGGCGGCGCGGGCGAGATCACCACGCTGGAGGGTGAAAGCGTCAAGCACACCTTCCTGATGGGTTCGGATTCGTTCGGCCGCGATATCTACAGCCGCGTGATCTACGGCACGCGCGTGTCGCTGGTGGTGGGCATCGCTTGCGCGCTGCTGTCGGTGTTCGTCGGCGTGCTGGCCGGCCTGTCCGCGGGCTACCTGCGCTGGCTCGACATGCCGTTGATGCGGGTCATGGACGGCATCATGGCGATTCCCGGCATCCTGATCGCCATCGCGCTGGTGGCGCTGTGGAAAGCGAGCCTCGTCACCGTGGTGATCGCCATCGCCATCCCCGAGATTCCGCGGGTCACGCGCCTGGTGCGCTCGCTGGTGCTGTCGATCCGCGAAGAACCGTACGTGGAGGCGGCGGTCTCGCTGGGCACCTCGACCTTCAAGATCATGTTCGGCCACATCCTGCCCAACACGGTGGCGCCCCTGATCGTGCAGGGCACCTACATCTGCGCCTCCGCCATCCTCACCGAGGCCATCCTGTCCTTCCTCGGCGTGGGCCTGCCCACCGACATGCCGACCTGGGGCAACATCATGGCCGAGGGCCGCGTGCAGTTCCAGCAGTTCCCGCACAACGTCTTCTTTCCCGGCATCTTCCTCGCCGTGACGGTGCTGGCGGTCAACATCCTGGGCGACGGGCTGCGCGACACGCTCGATCCCAAGATGGCCAAGCGCGCCTGAGGCCGGACATGGGCACCATCCTGGAGATCCGCAACCTCAGCATCGCGCTGCCGCAGGGCGGCGACCGCAGCCATGCGGTGAGCGGCGTCAACCTCACGGTGGCGCGCGGCGAGATCGTCTGCCTGGTGGGCGAGTCAGGGTCCGGCAAGTCGGTGATCGCCCATGCGGTGATGGGCCTGTCGCCGCGGGAACTCAAGGCCACCAGCGGCGAAATCCTGCTCGAAGGCGAGGACATCCTCAAGGCAGAGCCGGAGCGCCTGCGCGAACTGCGCTGCGTGCGCATGTCGATGATCTTCCAGGAGCCGATGACGGCGCTGAATCCGGTCATGCGCTGCGGCGAGCAGATCGATGAGGTGCTGCGCATGCACAGCAGGCTGGGCGCGGACGCGCGCCGCGCCAGGGTGCGCCGGATCATCGAGGAAGTGCACCTGCCCGACCCGGACCGCATGATGGCCTCCTACCCGCACCAGCTCTCGGGGGGGCAGCGCCAGCGCATCATGATCGCCATCGCGCTCATCATGGAGCCGGTGCTGCTGATCGCCGACGAACCCACCACGGCGCTGGACGTGACCACGCAGGCGCAGATCCTGAAGCTGATCCGCGAACTGCAGCAGAACCACGGCACCGGAGTGCTGTTCATCACCCACGATTTCGGCGTGGTCGCCGAAATCGCCGACCGGGTGGCGGTATTGCGCCTTGGCACGCTGGTCGAGGAGCGGCCCAAGGCCGACCTGCTGTCGGCGCCGCGCCATCCGTATACGCAAATGCTGATCGCCGCGGTGCCCGGCATCGTGCCCCGGCATCGCGGCGCCGACCCGGCGGCGCCGGTGGTGCTGGAAGCCAGCGGGCTGTCGAAGACCTATGCCTCGGGCGGATTTCTCGCGGCCAGGCGCGAGGTGCGCGCCGCCGAGGATGTGAGTTTCCGCATCCGCCGCGGGCAGACGCTCGGCATCGTCGGCGAGTCCGGCTCGGGCAAGTCCACGGTGGCGCGCGCCATCGCGCGGCTGATCGACCCGACCGCCGGCAACGTCATGCTGGGCAACGACGACATCGCGCGCCTGTCGGCGCGCGAGCTGCGGCCGCTGCGCCGGCGCGTGCAGATCGTCTTCCAGGACCCCTATCGCAGCCTCAATCCGCGCCGCACGGTGGGCGAGGCCATCATCGAAGGGCCGCTCAACTACGGCCTCTCCCGCGCCGCCGCGCTGGCGCGCGCCAGGGAACTGATGGCAACCGTGCGCCTCGACCCGGACGCGCTCAACCGCTATCCGCACCAGTTCTCCGGCGGGCAGCGCCAGCGCATCTGCATCGCCCGCGCGCTGGCCATGGAGCCGGAGCTGCTCATCGCCGACGAGGCGGTCTCCGCGCTCGACGTGTCCGTGCAGGCACAGGTGCTGCGCCTGCTCGACGAAATCCGCGACCGGCTCAACCTTGCAATGCTGTTCATCACCCACGACCTGCGCGTGGCGGCGCAGGTCTGCGACCATGTCGCGGTGATGTCCAAGGGGCGGGTGGTGGAGTACGGTACGGCCAAGGACGTGTTCGGCGCGCCGCAGCACGAGTACACGCGGGCGTTGTTCGCCGCGGCGCCCGGCCGGGATTACGCCTTCGGCCTGTGAGACCGGATTTGCAGCCCTGGCAAAGCTCGATCGCGGTGTCCATGCTCTTCGGAAAACCCCGCAGCGACCTGGGCGTACGCGGCGGAATGGGTTCCACCCGACCCGCATAGGCGGTCACGCGCAGCTTCTCCCCGGCAACAAGGCCCGGCGATTGGGGTACTTCCAGCGGGATGACCGCCTCTTCTTTTAGGAATCGTCGCCCGGCGAAAGCGGTCCCGCGCGCAACGATACGTCGCCGCTGATGATGCGCATCAGGCCGGCATCGGTATGGAGCGCGAGCGCGCCGTCGGGCTGCACCCCTGCGGCGATCCCCGCGATGGCGCCGCCCTCCATGCCGCTCACGGTCACCTGCCGGTCGCGGAAGGCATGCCGGGCGTTCCAGGCGGCGGCAAACGGGGCGAAACCGCCGGTTTCGAAGCCATCCAGTACACCGAGCAACTCCTCCAGCAGCAAAGCCAGCACCGTGTTGCGCGACCCCACCCAACCGAGCGCGCCCAGACTGGCAATGTCCTGCCCCGCCACCGCATCGGCACCGACCGGCCGGATGTTCAGGCCGATGCCGATGATCACCGTCATCGCCCCTGCGGGGCCTGTGATCATCTCGATCAGGACGCCGCCCAGCTTGGCCCATCCGCCGGGGAGGCCGACCAGCAGGTCGTTGGGCCACTTCAGCATGACCCCGGTGACGCCGCATCGGTCGAGCGCCTGAGCCACGCCCAAACCGACAGCGAGGCTCAAGCCCGATGTGCGCGCGGCGGGACCGAACTTCCACAGCAGCGAGAAAGTCAGGCTCGCGCCGGGACGGGAAACCCAGGTGCGTCCGCGGCGCCCGCGGCCGGCGGTCTGGGATTCCGCCGCCAGCACGTAACCCGCCGGCAGGCTGCCTGCCAGCGCCATCAGGTCCGTATTGGTCGAACCGGTGGTGGGCACCACATGCACGTCGAAGCGGCGTCTTGCCGCCGGCGCCATGGCCGCTGCTATTGCCTTTTCGTCGAGCATTTGCCTGGAGGTGCAGGTAAGGGTACGCGATGATGCCCTGCGCCTGGTGGTGGCGCCAAGCCTAAGTGCACCATTTTAACGACGGGGCCATTTGCTACACTCCCTCGTACGGTCCCGCCTCCGCGCCCCATACCGGACGCGCGCTGATTCACGAAAGGAAAGCACGCGATTCGCGCTGGCCGCAAGCGCGGTCGGCCCGGCCCGCCGGCCCATGTCCGAAACCGACTCCCTTCCCATCCTCGAAGTGCTGCGCGCCGGCGCGGTGACGACGATCTTGCCGCGCGGCCGCTGGAACGTGCAGGGCCTCGGCGGCGGCGTCGGCGGCGCGCTCGCGCGCAGGCGCGTTCGCGCGCTCGAGGCGGAACTCGCCGCGCATGCGCGCGCAGGCACGGTCGCCTGGGACCTCTCGCAGGTGGCCACCATGGATCATGTGGGGGCCCTCATGCTGTGGCAGGCCTGGGGCGCCCGCGAGCCGCCCCGGCTCGTCGTCGCGCCCCAGCAGCGGGCGCTGTTCGACAACCTCGCGCGCGTCAAGCCCCTGCAAGCGGAGAAACCTGCCTTCGATCCGCTCGCGCCGCTGGCGAGGCTCGGCGACGAAATGTTGCGTTTCCTCGACCACCTGGCCGACTTCACGCGCCTGTTGGGACAGATCACGCTGGATGTGGCGCGCTTCGCGGCGCGCCCGCAGGCCGGCCCGTGGCGCGAGATATCGGCCAACCTGTACCGGTCGGGCGCGCAGGCGCTCGGCATCACGGCGCTGGTCGGATTCCTGATCGGCATCGTGCTCTCCTATCTCTCGGCGAAACAGCTCCAGCAATTCGGCGCCGACGTGTTCATCGTCGACCTCTTGGGGGTGGCCATCATCCGCGAGCTCGGGCCGGTGCTGGCGGCCATCCTGGTGGCGGGCCGTTCCGGTTCCGCGATGACGGCATCGCTCGGCGTCATGCGCGTCACCGAGGAACTCGATGCCCTCACCGTGATGGGCATTCAGCACGGGTTCCGGCTGATCATGCCCAAGGTGGTGGCGCTGGCGGTGGCGCTGCCGCTCCTGATCCTGTGGACCGACGCGGTGTCGCTGCTGGGCGGCATGGTGGCGGCCAAGCTTCAGCTCGGCCTGTCCATGGTGTTCTTTTTCGAAGCCCTGCCCGGCGCGGTGAAGATCGCCAACCTGTGGATCGGCCTGGCCAAGGGCGTCGTGTTCGGGGCGCTCATCGCGCTGGTGTCCTGCCATTTCGGCCTGCGCATCGAGCCCAACACCGAAAGCCTGGGGCGTGGCACCACCAGCGCCGTGGTGTCCTCGATCACGGTGGTGATCCTGGCCGACGCGGTGTTCGCCATCGCCTTTTCGAACGTGGGGATCTAGGGTGTCCGCGCTGCCATGACCTGGAACGGCGAAACCATCATCGAGATCGAGGGCCTGTGGACCAGGTTCGGCGATTTCGTGGTCCACCGCGGCGTCGACCTCAAGGTGCGCACCGGCGAGATCCTCGCGCTGGTGGGCGGGTCCGGGTCGGGCAAGACCACCCTCCTGCGGCAGATGCTCGGGCTGGAGGTGCCGCACCAGGGCAGCGTCTCGATTTTCGGCCAGCGCCTCGATACCGCCGACCGCAGGACCCTGCAGTCCATGCGCAACCGCTGGGGCGTGCTGTTCCAGGAAGGCGCGCTCTATTCCGCATTGCCGGTGTTCGACAACATCGCCCTGCCGCTGCGCGAACTCAAGTGCTTTTCGGAGGACCTGATCCGCGACATCGTGCTGCTCAAGCTGCAGATGGTGGGCATCGAGGCGCGCCATGCGTGGAAGATGCCGTCCGATCTCTCCGGCGGCATGGTCAAGCGCATCGCGCTGGCGCGTGCCCTGGCGCTCGAGCCCGAACTGGTGTTCCTCGACGAGCCGACCGCCGGGCTGGACCCCGACCGCTCCGATTCCTTCGTGGCCCTGATACGCGAACTGCATCGCGAGCTCAAGCTCACCGTCGTGATGGTCACGCACGACCTCGATACCCTGTTCGAGCTCACCACCTCCGTCGCCGTGCTGGCGGACCAGAAGGTGATCGCCAATGCCCCGGTGCGCGAGGTGATCGCCATACCGCATCCGTTCATCAAGACCTTCTTCCTCGGCGAGCGCGCCCAGCGCGCCATCGAGGTGATCCGCGACTACCCCTTCGTTGTATAACCTGCCCCGCTCCGGGAACCCGACGTCATGGAAAACCGATCACACGCGCTTGCCGCCGGTATTTTCACGCTGCTGCTCACGCTGGGCATCATCGCATCGGCGATGTGGCTCAACCGCGACACGCAGGAGCGCACGCCCTACGTGCTCACCACCACCGGCTCGGTGGCGGGCCTGAACCCGCAGGCATCGGTGCGCTACCGTGGCATGGAGGTAGGCAAGGTCGAGGCCATCGAGTTCGACCAGGAACAGCCCGGGCGCATCCTGGTGCGCATCGGCATCCTGCCGTCGACGCCGGTGACCACGGCGACGTTCGCCGAGCTGGGCATGCAGGGCCTGACCGGCCTGGCGTACATACAGCTCGACACCGACCCCAAGGTGAAGGACCCCGTGCGGGTGGCCTCAGAGGCGGCGGCGCCGGCGCGCATGGCGATCCGCCCCTCGCTGTTCGACCGCTTCAGCATCTCCAGCGAGGATTTGCTGGCCAACGCGACGATGGCCATGAGCCAGGTCAACAAGCTCCTGGCGGACGACAACCAGAAGCAGCTCATCCAGACCCTGGCCACCCTGCAGGGCGTCTCCGCGCGCCTGGGCCAGCTGGCCGACGAGGTCAAGCCGACGGCGGCGGCCATCACGGGCCTGGCCAACGACGGCCGCAGGGTGCTGGCCGGTGTGCCCGCGGTGTTGCAGGGCGCCGATCAGGCTATGGTCGCGTTCGGCAAGCTCTCCACGGAACTCTCGCGGCGCAGCGAGGCGGTCGAGCGCATCGGCCGCGGGGCCGAGCAGGTGGGGCAGGGCGCCGAGCAGGTCGCGCGCAGCGTGGCCGCGATCGAGGCGCAGACCCTGCCGCGCCTGAACCTGCTGCTCGATGAAGCCGGGCGCGGCGCGCGCACGGTAGAGCGGGTGGCCGATCGACTCGGGGACGAGCCGGCGAGCGTCTTGTTCGGCATGCAGCCGGCCCGGCCGGGACCGGGCGAGCCGGGATTCGTGGCCCCTGCGGGAGGTGTGAAATGAGCGGCGCGTCGCGGCGAATCGCGGGCATCGTCATCGTGTTCGGCATGACGCTGCAACTCGGCGGATGCGCGCTCGGGCCGCCGGCGCGCAGCGTGCCTGCGGCATGGGATTTCGGCCCGCCGGCGGCGCAGGCACCGCGCCTGCGGGTCAAGGCGCTCGGCGCGCTCGAGGTGACGGCGCCGCGCTGGCTCGACACGCCCCATGCCTGGTACCGGCTGGCCTACGCGAACGCGGCGCAGCCCATGGCCTATGCGCAGACCCGCTGGTTGATGCCGCCCGCCGTGCTCTTGGACGCGCGCCTGCGCGAGCGGCTGGTGGGCGGCGGCGCCGTGCTGGGCGGGCCGGGCCCGCAGCTGCGGCTGGAACTCGACGAGTTCACGCAGGTGTTCGATAGCGAAAAGGCCAGCCGCGCCGTGCTGCGCGCGCGTGCCACGCTCGTGTCCGGCCGCGAGGTGCTGCGCCAGCGCCAGTTCGTCGTCGAGGAAGCGGCGGCCACGCCCGACGGCCCGGGCGGCGCGGCCGCGCTGGCCCGTGCCAGCGATCGTCTGGTGGAACAACTGCTCGACTGGGCCGGCGGCCACTGATGTCGCGCGCGCGGGGTTCGCCGCTGGCGCGCGGGCTCTGCGCGGTCTATACGCTGCTCATCGTCTACGCGACGCTGCATCCGTTCACCGGCTGGCGCGACCGCGGGCTCTCGCCGTTCGCATGGCTGGACGCCTGGCCGCGCCTGGTGCTGCCCTTCGACCTCGGCCTCAACATCGCCGCCTACCTGCCGCTCGGCGCCTTCATCGTCTGGGCGGCCTGGCCGCGCATGATGCTGGGCGTGGCCGTGCTGATCGCCCCCATCGGCGGGGCGGCGCTGTCGGCGGCGCTCGAGTCGCTGCAGACCTACCTGCCCAGCCGCATCCCCTCGCTGGCGGATTTCGCCACCAACGTGGTCGGTGCGGCCTTGGGTGCGCTGCTGGCCGCGGTGGTGGTGCTGGCCTTCGGGCGCGGTTTCGCGGCGCGCGCTTACCGCAACTGGTTTGCCGACACGCCCGACCAGGCGCGCGCCCTGATCCTGGCCGGCCTGTGGCTGTTCGCGGTGCTGTTCCCCGAGAGCATCCTGTTCGGCCACGGCAGCCTGTTTGCCTGGGTGGGGCCGGTGACCGGCTACCCGTTCACGCCGGCGGAGTTCAGCCGCGTCGAATCGGCGGTCACCGCCGCGAGCCTGTTCGCCGCCGGTTCGATGGCCCTGCGTTCGCTCGATGCGGCCGCGCCGCGCCTCTTCCTCGCCCTGGGCTTCGTGGCCATGGCCTGTGCGCTGCGGACGCTGTCCCAGGCCATCCTGTTCCCGCCGGACCATCTCTGGGCCTGGCTCACGCCGGGCGCGCAGCGCGGCCTCGCGGTCGGCACGGTCCTGCTCTTGGCGACCGTCGCGCTGCCCCGTCCGATGCGCCTGGTGCTCATCGCCATTGCCGTGACCTTCGCCACCGTCACGGTCAACTTCGCACCGCCCAATCCGTACTACCTGGCGAAGGTGCAGGAGTTCAATCCCGGACGCTTTCTCAATTTCAACGGCCTGACCCAGCTCGTCTCGGCCGCCTGGCCGTTCCTGGTGGCGCTCTACCTGCCCTTCGCCCTGGCCAACGATACGCGCGCGCCATAGACGGCCGCAAGCGCGCGCTTGCAGGCGCCGGCCCGCGGCCGGGAACGGGCCCGGCGTGTCCCGGCGGCGCTATACTGCGCGCCTCTTCCGCCATGGCGACAACGGTCATGTCCTTCTACAAGCACCATGTGTTCTTCTGCACCAACCAGCGCGAACCCGACGCTGGCGGCAATACCCGTCCCTGCTGCGGCGGCCGCGGCGCGGGCGCGCTGCGCGACTACGCCAAGAAGAAGGTCAAGGGCATGGGGCTCGCCGGGGCCGGACAGGTGCGCATCAACAACGCCGGCTGCCTGGACCGCTGCGAAGAGGGCCCCTGCGTGGTGGTCTATCCGGAAGGTGTCTGGTACACCTATGTGGATGAGCACGACATCGACGAAATCGTCGAGTCCCACTTGAAGAACGGCCGGCCGGTCGAGCGCCTCAAGATCTGAAACGCGCCACGCCGCGCGCCCCATGGCCGCCTCCGAACGCATCCTGATCCCCGGTCCGGCGGGGTCGATCGAGACCGTGATCGACACGCCCGACCAGGTGCCGGCGGGCATCGCCCTGGTGGCGCATCCGAACCCGCTGTACGGCGGCACCCTCGACAACAAGGTGGTGCAGATCCTCGCCAAGACCATGGTCGAGCTGGGCTATGTGGCGGTGCGTCCGAACTTTCGCGGCGTCGGGCAAAGCGAAGGCGTGCATGACGCGGGCAACGGCGAGACCGACGACATGGTCGCGGTGGTGCATGCGGTCAGGGCACGCTATGCGCTCGCCGAGGCGCCGCTGGTGCTGGCGGGGTTTTCCTTCGGTTCGCTGGTGGTCTCGCGCGTGGCGATGCGGCTCGCGGCGCAGCGCATGGTCTTCGTCGGCACCGCGGTCACGCGCGGCCGCGTCGAGCCGGTGCCCGAAGACGCCATCGTCATCCACGGCGAAAAGGACGATGTGGTGCCGCTCGAACTGGTGTTGCGCTGGGCCGAGCCGCTGGGAGTGCCGGTGGTGGTGATTCCAGGCGCCGACCATTTTTTCCATCGTCGACTGCACATCATCCGCAACATCATCCGGCGCGGCTGGTAGCGGCCCGGGCCCGCCGGTCGCGCAAGGCGGCCTGGATGTGGATCCGGAAGCCCTCTGCTATAATGTAAGGCTTGATTTTTAAAGCCTTTTTCGTGGTTTTCACCTATTTTTCGCGCTTCCTGGGCGGGCTCCTGCTGGCCGCGACAGCCGGCCTCGCCCTGGCCCAGAACCCGCCCGCGCCAGTTCTCAATGCCCGGGCGTGGTTCCTTCTGGACATGAGTTCCGGCCAGGTGCTGGCCAGCCAGGCGGGCGCCGAGCGCGTCGAGCCCGCGTCGCTCACCAAGCTGATGACGGCCTACCTCACGTTTTCGGCGCTGAAGGCCAAGACCATCACGCTCGAGCAGGTCGTGCCGGTCTCGGAGCGGGCCTGGAAGGCGATCGGCTCGCGCATGTTCATCGAGCCGAAGAAGCCGGTGACCGTGGCCGAACTCATTCGCGGCATGATCGTGCAGTCCGGCAACGACGCCTGCATCGCATTGGCCGAACTGCTCTCCGGTTCGGAAGAGGCGTTCGCCGCGGCGATGACCCGCGAGGCGACCCGCCTTGGCATGAAGAACACCAGCTTCCGCAACGCCACCGGCCTGCCCGACCCGCAGCACTACACCACCGCCCAGGACCTGGCCGTGCTGGCCGCGGCCATCATCCGCGACTTTCCCGAGTTCTATGCGCTTTATTCCGTCAAGGAATACAGCTACAACAACATCACCCAGGCCAACCGCAACCGCCTTTTGTGGATGGACCCGAACGTCGACGGCATGAAGACCGGCTTCACCGAAGCCGCCGGATACTGCCTCATCGCCTCGGCCAGGCGCGGCCCGCGGCGCCTGCTCTCGGTGGTGCTGGGCGCGCAAAGCGAGACGGCCCGCGCGACCGAATCGCAAAAGCTGCTCAACTACGGCTTCCTCAACTTCGATGCCGTGAGGCTGTACGAAAAAGGCCAGGGCGTGGCCACGCTGGAGGTGTGGAAAGGGAGCGTGCGCGAACTCAAGGCGGGTTTCGACCGCGACGTGTTCGTCTCCGTGCCGCGCGGCCAGGGGGAGCGCGTCAAGGCCACGCTGACATCGCAGAAACCGCTGGTCGCGCCGATCGCGCAGAACCAGAAGGTGGGGAGCATGCAGGTCAGCGTCGACGGCCGCGAGATCGCGACGTTGCCGGTGCTCTCGCTCGAGGGTATCGGTACCGCCGGCGTGTTCGGCCGCGCGATGGACACCGTACGCCTGTGGTTCGCGAAAAACTGACGAAAGGCTTGACCAGCATGATCTATCTGAACGGCCAATGGATGCCGATCGAGGAAGCGAAGGTTCCGGTGCTCGACCGCGGCTTCATCTTCGGCGACGGCGTCTACGAAGTGATCCCGGTCTACCGGCGCAAGCCGTTCCGCGCCGAGGGGCACATGCAGCGCCTGGCCAGAAGCCTGGCGGCGGTGGAAATTCCCAACCCCCACCCCGAGGCGCGCTGGCTGGAATTGCTCGCCGAGGTCGTCGCCCGCCAGCCCTTCGCGGACCAGGCGGTGTACTTCCAGGTCACGCGCGGGGTGGCCAGGCGCGACCATGCCTTCCCGAAGGAATCGACGCCGACCGTGTTCATGATGTCCAACCCGCTCGTCACTCCCTCCGACCAGGCCTACGCGCGGGGGGTGGCGTGCGTGACGGCCACCGACAACCGCTGGCTGCGCTGCGACATCAAGTCGACCTCGCTCCTGGGCAACGTGCTCATGCGCCAGTACGCCGCCGACCGCGACGCCATCGAGACCATCATGTTCCGCGACGGCCTGCTCACCGAAGCTTCCGCGTCGAATGTGCTCATCGTCAAGGGCGGCGTCATCGCCTCTCCGCAGAAGGACAACCTGATCCTCCCGGGCATCACCCTGGATGCGACCATCGACCTGGCGCGCGAATCCGGCCTGCCGCTGGAAATGCGCCCGGTCACCGAAGCCGAGGTGCGCGACGCCGACGAGATATGGCTGTCCTCGTCGACCAAGGAAGTGCTGCCGGTCACCCAGCTCGACGGCAAGCCGGTCGGGCATGGCGACGGCGCCGGCCGGCCCGGGCCGATGATGGCCAGGATGCGCGCCGCCTACCAGGCGGCCAAGGCCGCGCTCTAGGACCCGGCGAGGGCACGATGCCGGTACCCGACGCACTGATCGAATACCCGGTCGAATTCCCCATCAAGGTGATGGGGCGCACCCAGCCGGGTTTCGCCCAGCAGATGCTGGCGGTGGTCAAGAAGCACGCGCCGGACTTCGACGAGGCCACCGTCGGCATGCGTCCGTCGCGCGAAGGCAAGTATCTGAGCCTCACCTTCACCATCAACGCCACCTCCCGCCAGCAGCTCGACGCGCTGTACCAGGACCTGTCGGACCATCCGATGGTGCAGATGGCGCTGTGATCGTGAGCCCGGCGCCCGCTCTCGCAACGGCGGCACGCGTGGCGCCGCAGACCGTCTCGGCGCACGCGCCCGCGGTGGTGCTGCGCGAGCTCGGCGTGACGGACTACAGCGCCACGCTTGCGGCCATGCGCGCGTTCAGCCGCGCGCGCGATGCGGACACGCCCGACGAGGTGTGGCTCACCGAACATCCGCCGGTGTTCACGCTCGGTCTGGCCGCGCGGCACGAGCACCTGCTCGATGTCGGCGACATCCCCGTGGTGGCCAGCGACCGCGGCGGCCAGGTCACCTACCACGGCCCCGGCCAGCTGGTGGCCTATGTGCTGTTGGACCTCGGGCGGCGCGACCTCAAAGTGCGCGAAGTGGTGCGCCTGATGGAGGATGCGGTCCTCGCCACGCTGCGGGACCTTGGCATCGAGGGACACCGGCTCGCCGGCATGCCCGGCGTATATGTCGCGGGCGAGAAGATCGCGTCGCTCGGGTTGAAGGTGAGCCGCGGGCGCAGCTATCACGGCCTGAGCCTGAACGTGGACATGGATCTTGATCCGTTCGACCGCATCGACCCGTGCGGTTATCGCGGACTGCGGGTCACGCATATCGCCGCGCGCCGGCCTG